>Ga0326728_10010462_pt1 | contig 21695 bp, 23 predicted proteins | sample MB3enrmetagenome_FD_207602 | JGI IMG/M metagenome (GOLD analysis project Ga0326728, IMG submission 207602) | Lab enriched peat soil microbial communities from McLean, Ithaca, NY, United States - MB31MN | ecosystem: Environmental > Terrestrial > Soil > Wetlands > Peat | place: USA: New York... | reverse complement strand
GGATGCCCTATTTCTGGCACCGGGCTTATTATGTCGGCAGCGTAGGAACGGTATCTCTTGAAACGATCCGCAACTACATCGAGAAACAAGGGACCAAAGAAAAACCTAAAACAAAAACCGCTCGTTAAACCCACCTCCTGGCTATCGCCTAGCAGGGGGAATGCACTCGCATTTGTTCAAATTGAATTTTAAACCTTCACGGCCTTTATAACTTTTTAACAGATTTTTACAATTTTTTTCCGTATACCATAACAAGGTACAGCTTCCTCGGTAGCCAATATCGCACCCAATTTCACCTCCAACCCTTGAATCACCCTCACAGCATCCTTGACCTCTTCGAATAGGTGAAGAAGAGTTCAGGGATCACCTTCACTATTCAGGGATGCGTTTTACCCTGTCCGTTTTGGGTACACCCAATCTATAATCAGGGGGGGAGCATGGTTTCCTTGTAAGGAAGCCTTTTCAAAGAGTAACGAAGCCGCCCTTGTCAGCCTGATGCTGATGACGGTTTTCCGTTTGTTAGTATGTTGACAGAGAATCATTTTCGAAATTAAAATCTCTCTCAGGTTTTTTCGGAATGGATCTGATCCTTTGTTGGCAATCAGGGCACAACCCATCAGCGCAAAGTCTATCTGGAGATAACGGGGGTGTCGAATCCGGGCGTAGATCCCTGACATGATGAGATGCTCCTTGTTTTTCGCCCCAGTTCAGCTCTGGGATCCCAAACATCACCCGGAGGGAGAGCTGTGTCGCTACCAGTTTGAGCAGCCAGCACATCAAGCAGCGTGAATATGTTCCTTTCGAGCACATCAATTTTTTGTAACTTCAGTTATGAATCTTGCGTCTTAATAATAAAAACAATAGATAAAGTATGAGTATAAGTAAAACCATCCGATTTATCAGACCTTAACAAGGAGGTTTATCTAAAAGAAAGTATTTAAAAGTGTGGCCTTTGGATATCATCGCTCTTTTATTGAGTTAAGTCGTTTTGACCGACTTTGGCAATTCCGCGTTGTCAGCACCGACATGAGTAAACAGGAGTGCATAATAGTTACCTCTACCCCGGGGGATAGCCAGGTAACCATTTCCTGGACATAAGTACCAGACGCAAATTATTAAAACTATTTATTGGGCCACAATAGCGGGGTAAGAACTGGTGTAGCTGCTACTTCTTACACCCAGACAGGGCTTAGCAACGGAACTACCTCCTGCTTTGTGGTAATTGCGGTAAATGGCAATGGTTAATCTGAGGCATCGACACATGTGAGCGAAGTTCCGTCAGAATAACCGTAAGCGAGACCATTCGGAAGCACCGGTAAAAGCCTGCAGAGAATAAAGTAGTGAAAGTGTAAGTAAGAACGTGTAAAATAAATAGGTAATGTTTTTATCAATGGGGGTGATTATGAAAAAGTTAATTTGTATTACCCTTGCGGCAATGGCGCTGATACTGGCAGGTTCCTCACCCAGCCGTGCGCATGGAGGCCACGTCGGTGTTGTTGTCGGGGTTGGGCCAGGGTGGTGGGGTCCGGGGTGGTGGGGTCCATATTACCCATATTACCCATATTACCCATATTACCCTTACTATACCGCGCCTCCTGCCATAAACCAACAGCAGCCCGACACATACATCCAACAACAGCCCCCCCAGCCAGAGGAGCCTAGCTACTGGTATTTCTGTAAAGATCCAAAGGGATACTATCCGTATGTGAAGAAGTGTCCGACCGGGTGGCTGAAGGTCGTGCCTTCACCAACTCCGGGAGAAGAGGAGGAGTAAAAGATGAATACACGAATGGGAAGTATCATCGCATCTCTTGCGTTAGTAGTATTTTCTGGGTGCGCGACTCTTCCAACGGGTCCAAGCGTTCAAGTGCTACCTGGACCAGGAAAGACATTTGAGCAATTCCAGGCCGATGATGCGGCTTGCCGACAGTGGGCAGGACAGCAGATCGGCATATCTCCGCAGGAGACTGTTAACCAGAATACAGCTACTGGAGCTGTCGTCGGCACGGTTCTCGGAGCGGGTCTAGGTGCGGCTATTGGCGCCGCTTCGGGCAATCCTGCCATCGGTGCGGCTATCGGCGCAGGCAGCGGACTTCTTGTGGGGACAGCAAGCGGCGCCAACGCCGGTAATGCGTATGGAATGGAAGCCCAAAGGCGTTACGACAACACCTATGTCCAGTGCATGTATGCCAAGGGAAACCAGGTGCCGGGGGCGGTGCGGCACTATCGGCGGGTGCGGAGGGCAGTTCCACCTCCTCCACCGGACTTGAATACCGTGCCACCTGACTATGTGCCGGGCAATGCGCCTCCTCCACCTCCGCCGCAATAAACCCGCTCCTGCCGCATTGGAGTGAAGAGGAACAAAGTAGGGGAAAGATTTATTTGTCTTTTAAGGGTTGTAATCCGGAACCCTCGAAATATTGAAGCCCGTTTACCGGGGGTCGCTTCAGAAAACGGATCGCAAAGAAACGTAAAGGACACGCGGAGGACGGAATCAAGCGGTTACGCGTTGGAGCTGGTATATCGAGGTCCAGAACAGACCGCGCAGTGAGGCCGCATCAACTAGAGGTGAGACAAAGACTGGGTCTTAGATCATATTAAGTTTCTGCGAGATCTAGCTTCAAAGACCGGAGGCGGATTAACACCCAAGTCAGTGCCGTTTCTGTAGGTACTCTCTGGGAGCAAAAGAATTTGTAGGAGAGCTAACAAAGGAATGGACGCGGCGAGACTGCACGCCACGCCGATTGTCACATCTGAGTATTACAGATTTAATATTTTCTGCCAATGCACACTATTGTCCGCGCTGGGAAACCCGTTTGGATTCGAACTTCTCGTCAAAGCCAAGGATGATCACACGGTTTCGTCCACCTTTGCATCTGCTCCAAGTATTTCCCTTAAATCATCAAATTCAGCGCAGATAATGCTTTGTAATGTCGACCTCTTGTGGTCCATCTCCTGCGCCACCTTTCACACGTTATCCCATGCTCCTGAATCTCCGCATGGCGCCTTTGCGCCCAGGACCAACGCAGGCCATGCAACTCCTGGAGCGCATAGTGTATCAGCAGATCGAGGAGAAGGGGAGAGGGTTTTGGCGAGGCAATTCAGGAAGAAGTGAGCGTCAAACAGCGATCATTTGCTTGCCTGGTAGGAAAACTTCAATCTAAATTACTTAGCGAAGAACGAAAGCATTATTGTGAAAGTCACAATTTACGATTGCGGACTTCTCTCCCAAACTCTTGGACGATTTGTGCACATAACCTCATTTGGACTTTTATAATAAGTTGGCTTCAAGGTGCTCGGCGATCCGATCATCACGCACGCCAACGTCGATCGAATGATCCATAATTCCGCCATCATCACCATCCAGGGGCCATCATGGCGCCTGCATTAATCCTTTCTTACTACCCGCACTTGGCTTAATCCCTGTCATGCATAGGTTCATAAACCGGTGGAATTCACCATCCAAACCACAATTCAACAACTTAAGACGAGTCCAATGAAAAAGAAGAAATGGGTTTATGTTTTGTCGTTGTTGGCAACTTTCATATAGAGCTTTTATCCAGACACAGGCAATCTGCGCAAATTTTTCGGCTTTTTCCGGCAAACCTGCTGAAACCAGTACATAGTGATAAATTACCGCAAATACAGGCAGGAATGGAGCTGTGTATCTGTCCTTACTTACAGCAAAAAGCTCATAGGCCTTTTCCAGACAGATGAGAGACTCTCCTTTCCGCCCAACATCAAAGAGTGCGCACCCCAATTTGTAATTGCCGAAAATATTATCAGGATCGGCATTGACCCATCTCTGCAGCAGGGCAAGATTCCGTTTATGCTTGCCATGAATATTTAGAGATAGGTAGCCGTAATGCTTCAGATGAACATCAAGAATGGGAGGGGAAAAGCCGGGCCAGTGTAAAAGCAACATTTCGGAGATGCATTCGTGTACGGGATTAGTGTACCTGATACGTGGGTCGTTTTGAAACAACCGAAGCAGCATGTTCGGTTTCACTTCGCCCGAATCACAGAGATTATCCTGATATATGATGTAGGCTGGCACTGAGCTGTTCCGTATGGCCTCACCAAGAATGGCCTTTGCCCCGTTGCCGTCCAACACCTCATCCGCATCGATGTTCATTATCCAACGGCACCGTGCCTGTTCAACGCCGAAGTTCTTTGCCATGGAGAAATCGTCACACCAGTCGAACGCGAAAATCCTGCAGGCATGTTTTTTTGCGATTTCAACGGATGAGTCTGTCGATCCAGTGTCAATAAAAACAATTTCATCAGCGACCCCGGATAGAGAGCAGAGAGATTCTTCAAGATATCTACTGGCGTTTTTAGCTATCATCACAACCGACAGCCCTTTGATAAGTTCTTTCATTTCGTCCCCTCTAAAATCCGGGAGTTAGAGAACAATGCAACGTAAAGCCCAGTTAAGGCAACTTGTCACGCTTAAGGAGACGTGACACGAGAGCTGGATGGAAGTTGGTCTGGCGCCATTCGTTGCGGTCTTCTGCCAAGAATTGACCATGAGCACGATCTCCTTCAGCAGCTAAGTCTTGACTTTTGGGCGGCGACCACCGACACAACCCTGCTTGCGTGCCGCAACCGGACCCCTAAGTGGGCGTTCGGGCAGCATAGCGCGCTTGAGCTCCGCAAAGATTCCCACTAGTTGCATCATCATGCGGCCCCACGGGGGAGGCGGTATCAATCGCTTCGGCCAGACTGCGGAAACCAGCCCCGGCCTGAACAATTTTCACCATCAGTGCCAACACGTCTTTTAAGTGCGTGACATAGGGCCTAGCTTCCAGAACACCAACAATTAACCCTTGCGCAGTTGCCTATAGCAGGCGATGCAGCTTTGGACTGTTCAACCTACATCCAAGGTCTTTTTGAAAGATTAGCCCGCAAATGCCACATGAATTCGCCTGCACGCCACTTCTTCGCAGTACCCGAGGGAGTTACCCGAGTCAAATAGCGGCCGTTATGCAACACCAACGACGTAGATGATTAACAGGGCTTTACATTCCACTGTCCCTTAACCCCAAGCAGGGTAAAATATTTTTCATTTTGGCATTCACTTTGCAATAATCTTGCCTATACAGATAGAAACAATGTAACACCACATCAAAGAAAGGGGTATTCGACAATGACTGCAATCTCAGGGATTTCAAGCAGCAACAGCAGCATGCAGACATGGCAGGCAATGATTCAGCAGCGCAAACAGGACTTCAGCCAACTTGCCTCCGCAATCCAGAGCGGCAACCTTACCGCCGCACAATCGGCTTTTTCCACCCTTCAAGGTCTTAGCAGCCAAGGGCAAAGCAGCACTGTTAGCCCTTCTGGCAACAGCAGCAGCGCAAGCAGCAGCGGCAACACAATCTCGAATGATTTTGCTGCATTGGGACAGGCGCTTCAATCAGGGAATATCACAAATGCACAAAGTGCCTTTGCTCAACTTCAAACAGATATGCAGGCGCAGCAGAGCAGCGGCCATCATCATCATCACCATCACCACGGGGGAGCAGGAGCCAGTGGTTCTAGTACTAACGGCCAAAACACTGTCAGTTCGACCTCACTTCCCAATAACAGCACACTCAGCATCTCAGCATAACGGCAGAAGGACAGTAGACACGGGTCCAGGATTACGACCCGTGTCTACATTGGAGATGTGTCAATAATCTGCCATGGCAGTCAAAAAGTGGACAAGACAGGAATTGTCAGCTTACGAAATGGGAAAAAGTATGCTAAGCCTGGCTAGCATCCGTAGTGACCGGGACTTACCCAGCTCAACATGTTTGCTCTGTCGCCAGATGTAATCACCAGTCATGTAGATTTGCTCCCAGCGTAATGCTATGTTATGCGGAGTTTGGCATAATCGTCATTCGTTAGCCACCCACCTATTGGAGAGCGTTGAGGCTTTCTCTGCCCTCTGGGAAATCATCGGCCATAGCAGCGTCGTTACCACCACCATCTTATGCGGTGTTTCTCATAAGCGCAAAAGACATAACCGCCGGCCAACAGCAAAAGAAGAATCAACCCTTCCCGGCTCAATTATGATCATACGCGAACTGGGAAAACACGTTTAATCAAATTTATCCATTGAATTGGCCTCATCTTAGCGATATCATCCACACAACAAAACCCAAAAAATACGGATAAAGTTCCAGACAGCGGGTGCCCACGCGGTTTAGTCCAACACCAGTATATGCGGTGGCTCCGCTTCGCTACGCACCGCATACAATTTAATTCGTTAGTCTGCGTGAAACCGGAGGACTGTTATGATTACAGGTGTGCACACGATGTTTTGCTCGCCGAAGGCTGCAGATGAGATGGCTGGTTTTTCCAGACGTGCTTCAATATATATGCTGATAAATGTCATCTACTCGTTTATAAGGCGCCAGAAATATGTTTGCTTCAATACAGCTCACAACTACCCAAAGAATTGGAACAGCCTAAGGACAGAAATAAATGGGGAAACAAGATAGGCACTTGAGTAGGCACAATTATCGAAGTTTCCATGCATAAAAGCGGATTTCTACTTAAAAGCGCAACGATCAGACAGAGTGTAAAATGTAACAAGGCCCTGCGCTCGGATTTTCTCCACGCTATGCATTCCGGCAACCGGTGAGGACCAGAACCTTTAGGCACACCAAACTCTGTAGCTTCTGTTTTGCGATTACTGAGGAGGCGAGTATGAGTCAAAAGCGTTTATCAATAAAAACCTTGCTGATATTCTTGATGGTTACGGTTTCTTCCGTTGCGGGAACAACTCCGGAGAATGCAGCACAAAAAGCAGCGGAATCCTGGCTGGCATATATTGATTCGGCCCAATACGGAGAAAGCTGGGACCAGGCCTCCGAACTGTTCAGATCCCGGATTGAGAAGGGCCAATGGGTTAAAACCATAACGGCTGTCCGGAGTTCCCTAGGAAAAGTACAATCCCGTAAGTTGAAAAATGCCACATTTATGACTTCCCTTCCCGGGGCACCCGATGGCAAATATGTGGTGATACAATTCGATACGTCCTTTGCTAAGAAAAAAAGCGGCGTGGAAACCATTACGCCTATGGAGGAGGAAGGCGGTCAATGGAGGGTATCCGGGTATTTTATCAGATAAAGGTGTGCCTAACTACTGGCTCCACGGGATCGCTTCGCGCCCCGTGATCCTTGATACGTTCGACAGAGGATTTGTTTATCCAAAATGAAGCAACTTGCATGTTGGCTCAAAATTGTGCTGACCATCTTCATCACGCTCCTGGCTGTCGTTATCGTCTTTCAGCGCAAAATACTTTTCTATCCGAGCCACCGGTCGGAAACAAACGGTCTTGCCGCATGGACGATTGATGGTCGTCTTATCGGCTACGCTCGCAAAGTGGATAATCCCAAAAATGTTTGGCTATTCATACATGGAAACGCTGGTCAGGCGACCGATCGTGCCTATGCTCTTAAATGCTTCTCTGACCGGGATTCGGTCTTCATCCTGGAATATCCGGGGTACGGCAACCGCGAAGGATCTCCGACCAAAGCATCATTTAATTCCGCAGCTGAGGAGGCGTATCGAGGGCTAAGAAAGGCATATCCAAATATTCCTGTTTGTGTCATAGGTGAGTCAATCGGAAGTGGACCCGCATCGAGTCTCACAAGGTTGGATGAGCAGCCAGACAAGCTCGTATTGGTCGTTCCTTTCGACAATTTGGCAAGCGTCGTAAGAGATCACCTTCCTCTGATTCCTGCTGGGCTAGTTCTATTTGATCGTTGGGATAATGTTGAGGCGATTAAGGGATATTCCGGTAAAGTGGAAATCTTCGGAGCAATTGACGACCTGGTGATACCCATTCACCATGCGAGGACTTTGGCTAAGTCGTTACCCATGGCGGTATTTCATGAAATCCCTGGAGATCACAATGACTGGTGTCAAAGTGGAGTGGTTAAAATCCGTAACTGAAAAAGAATCAAGTATCGTGTCAAACACTGAGATGAACGGGATCGCTTTGCGTCCCGTGATCCTTGAACCGTTTCGAGATTGATAAAAGGAAATCTGAAATGAAACGATTATATCTGGTGTTTTATATACTCTTATTTGTTATGAGTTTTTTTGCAAATGCAGAAGAGCATGTCCAAGCCATCCAAGAGGGGACTCCTACCAAATTCACAAGCCAAATAAATGCACTTCTCAAGACCACAATTGAAAAGCTAGGTAATAGTCGTTCATCTGTAACTGCCGCGATTGGCAAGCCCTTATCTATCAGCTCCGAGTTCGTTGCTAATCCCAAAGCGCCCCTGCAAGATGACAGAATCCATACCCTGACTTATGATGGGATTACCATTTGGATATATCAAGCTGCTGCAAATAATAAAGAAACGCTTCTTTCTGTGCGAATGACTAAAAACCGGAAGGAATTCCTCCCGGAACTGATTGGCAAAAGCAAAGAATATATCATTGCAACATTCGGGCAACCTACAAGCTTTAGAGAAGGAAAGTTTAAATACGAATCACTGGATGAAGATGAATCAGGATTGGGCATTCTTGAACTGGAATTCAAAAATTCTTCTGTAGATGCTGTTGATCTGACTTATTATATTGATTGAAAAAATTGGAAGTTAAGCCAGGAAGAAAAAAGTCGAGCGCGCCTGGGTCGCGGCCTGAGAAGGTCGCATAATTCAGAGGGTGGGAAGCCCGCCCAGGAAGGAAGGCCAGCCACCAGGTTGCGTGTACTTGAAGATTTAGGGTAACATCAGGTTTAAAGCGTAGGACAAAAAGTAGGCCTGCAAGCCGAAAGGTTGAAGGTTTTGAGCACCGGAAGAGTGAAGAACAACACTGTGCAGAAGGTGGAAGTCAAAACATGCATTGATGCTAATTGCAGAATCATTTACGAGATCATGTTGAACCGTTTTATTTGAACCCTTCCTTCTGGCACCGTGCATATTACGTCAACGCTTGCATCTGTTCAAAAAGGTCACAAGGCAGGCTTTGCGATGAGCCATCCTCCGGAAATACCGTAGTCGGCTTTGCAGCCCGCGGCGCCATATCACGGAGCCGGACGCGGGGCAGCGCAGTTTGCAGACTATCCCCCCGTATAGCGCCAGAGGCGATCAGGCAGCCGTAGGAGAGCCCCAGCATGTCCGCCACTCCTCCCATGGTGAGGTTCATGCGGATGTATTCCCTGTTGGTTGCCTGCAGAAACGGCACGCAGTCTCCTCCAGAAGCGATGATCCGCTCTATCTGTCGGCCATCCCTCCTGATCCGGGCGAGCCCCTGGGCGCCGCAGCGGTGAAGGGTTGTGGTATCTTCCACGGTCTGCATGAGACGCGCCAGCATGGCAAAAGATGCGGTCATGAAAGATCCATGGCGAACAACGGCCTCGCGATAGGCGGGTAAAGCTTCGTCAAACAACGCCGGAAAGCCGCTCTTGGCTTCTCGGATGATCCCCCAGGCGCCGTAACGGACCCTGGCCTGGCGGCCATTCGTCGCCAATTCCAGTTGCCTATCGAAGAACTCACCGGCCAGGGAGGCTATAGTCCCGCGGAAGCGGCGTCCATCGTCTGACGGCTCCCGCCAGCGGGCGACCAACAAAAGGCCGGAGAGAAAAAGATACCCCTTGTGGGTATTGGTCCCCAGTACAGTAAGCATCTTAATTTCACTCCGCATGCCGATGGCCACCTGACTGGTGAAAGGCTCCCCGGCAGCGAGGGAGTACTGGAGCTCTCTCAGATAGTCGGGGAGGAAATGGAGAGACTGCTCCATGCGGGATAACGACAGATCTGGGTGGGAGCCGCAATCTGCCAGATCCACGAGTCCCGGTTTCGGAGTGAGGTAGAGCTCCATCCGCGCCCCCCTGACAAGGGCGACGGAAAGGAGATCAATCTCGGCAAAGTGCGAGGAGTTCATTACTTCTTTCCAATACCTCTTCGGCCGCATGCCGCCGGAGGCGGATACAGTCAACAGCCGCCTGGTCGCAGATCAGGCAGGGACGCGGCAATAAACCGAGTGCGGCCCTGTCAACCTGGCAACCGCTTCCGTTAAAGACATCTAAATCAACCAGCCGAGCAAATGGCTGTACATTTTCCAGGGCGATGCAGCGCAGTTTCACCCCGACAGCTTCCCGGTTGAGGGAGATGACGGCAAAAGGCCCCAGCGGATCGTTGCTCCGCATAAGATTCGCCGATTCGGGAAACTCACCGAGCAGGCGGCGCAACGCCCAGGAAAAGAGCGCTTTCACCCCGGGCGGGTTCTTCTCCGCGCCCGGAATGTTCAACGAAACAAAGACGGTCGTCAGATACCCTCCCGAAAAACGCTCCTCCAGCAACTCCTGACGCCGGTTTCGGGCGGCGATGATCTCACTCCCTAACTTTGCGAATGACATCGATAATAGATCCGTCACGGTACTCCACCAGTCCTACTACCTCGTCCTCTAACTCCAGGGGACGCGGCAGGCCGGTTACCCGGCAGATCTCTTCGCGCAACTCCCGGATATCCTTCACCGGTACTCGGCGCCTGACCAGTTCCTCCTTCAACTCCTCATGGCGGTCATTGACAACTATCCCTCGCTCAGTGACGATGACATCAATCGTCTCCCCCGGGGTGGTGACCGTGGTAACCGTGTCCCTGATTATGGGTAGGCGTCCCCGGATGGAAGGAGCGACGATGATGGAGAGCCGCGCCCCGGCCGCAGTGTCGCAGTGCCCGCCGGTGTTGTGGAGGAGGTAGCCATTGGATTCGGTATTTACGTTGACATTGAACTCCGTGTCAACTTCAGTGGCACCGAGGATGACACAATCGAGCCGGTTCACCACGGCGCCCGCATTGAACGGGTTGGCGTACATGTCGGCGCTGATTTCCAGATGGTTCCGGTTTCTCCCCATGGATTCCACTGCATTAAGGTCGAAACACTGAACATCCAAGAGGGTCTGAAAGAGTCCTTCTTCCAGCATGTCTACGAAATAGCCGGTGATGCCGCCACAGCCGAAGCTCCCCCTCACCTTTCCCTTGCGCATCATGGTCCGGACCTGTTCGGCCACGGCCAGAGATATTCCGCCGCTGCCGGTCTGGAACGAGAAACCGTCCGTGAGGCATCCGGACGCCTCGATGACCAGGGCCGCGTACTTGGCGATCTGGAGGCCGATCGGGTCGGTAGTGATCCTTGTGGTGGTGGAGACGATCTTTGCCGGATCGCCGAGTGTCTCAACCAAGGCCACATAGTCAACGAGCATTTGGGGGATGCTGATCGGAGTCGCCGGATAAGGGACCAGATGGTCGGTAACCGCCACGACAGTCCGCGCATGAAGCGCGTCGACCATCGCATAGCCAAGGCTGCCACAGGCGGAGGGACCGGATATCCCGTTCATGTTGCCGTATTCGTCACAACAGGGGGCGGCGATGAAAGCAACGTCCACCGGCACCTCACCGGTAATGAGTGAACGGGCCCGCCCTCCATGGGAGCGGACGGTAACCGGACAGATGAGATCTCCCTTGGAGATGAGCTCGCCAATGAGACCGTTCACCCCGCATTCCAGCCCGGTGATGACACCCTTGCGGATATAGGGGATTATCTCGGCGTGTACAGGGTGGATCGAACTGGAGGCGATCTTTATATCACTCAGGCCGAGGCTGTCGATCTCGCGCACCAGCTGGTTGAGGAGGCGGTCACCGTTGCGTAGGGAGTGGTGGGTGGAGATGGTCATTCCGTCCCTGAGTCCCGCCGCCGCAATCGCCGCTTTAAGCCCACCAACGAGCTTCTTTTCCCCCGGGTTAATCCTCCTTAGACTCCTGGTGGCCTGGTCGCCGGACGGCTGATGGGACCAGGGGTCACAGTAGGGCCGCAGCCGCTTTCCCGCGAAGGTTTCCGGGATAAGACGCCCCAGGCTATTCCGCGCCATAGACCACCTCCTCGTCCACATCCCCCGCGAGCAGGCCGTGGGCATGGGCGGTGCGCAGGACCCGGACGGCGCGCTTCACCACCGGCGCATCGACCATCCGTCCCCCCAAGGAAATGACACCGGTCCCCATGAGCCGCGCCCGCCTGATGGCGTCGATCACCTGCAGCGCATAGTCGATCTCCTCCTGTTTGGGGGCGAAGACCTCATGGACCACGTCTATCTGCCGCGGATTCACCAGCGACTTGCCGGTGTAGCCAAGCCTCTTGACCAGCTCGGTCTCCCGGCGCAGCCCCTCCATATCGGTCACGTCGGCGAATATGGTGTCGATTGCCTGGATACCGGCCGCCTTGGCAGCCCAGAGCACCATGGTGCGGGCGTTGAACAGCTCCTCCCCCTCCTTGGTCCGCTCGATCTCCATGCTGGCCGTGTAATCCTCGGCACCGAAGGCGATGGCAAAGACCCGTTTCGAGGTACGAGCGATGCCGGTGGCGTTGAGGATGCCAAGGGCGCTCTCTATGGAGGGGAGGATACCAAAGCGGCCAATCTCCACCCCCAGTTCCTCTTCAAACTCGGTGAGGCGCGTGTCGAGCCGCTCGACGATCTCCGGGGTATCGGCCTTGGGGAGCCGCACCCCGTCGGGAAGCGCCGGCAACACCACCCTGAGGTCATCGTACCCCCATTTGCTGTCGAGGGGGTTAATGCGCACGAGCACTTCCTTGTTCCTCTCCCGGTAGTTCTCTAGGAAACGTTTCACGAGGATGCGGGCGGCATCCTTTTCGCTCAGGGGGACTGCGTCTTCCAGGTCGATGATCACCCCGTCGCAGCTGAAGAGCGGGATATTCTGCAGCATGGAGGGCATATTGCCCGGCACATAGAGTAATGACCGGCGCAGCAGGAAATCGGCCATGATATCACTCCTCGTTGATGTAGATGGTCGGTATGCCGCCGATCTTCGAGACGTGCCGCTCAACCCCCTCCACCAATAGCTCGGTAAGCACAATCTCACAGGTGGCGAACACCTCCGCGTTGTAGAGGTGTCCCCCCACCACCTCGCCGGACGATTTCGCCGCCAGAATATGGAGGTGGAAATCGAGGAGCAACTCCTCGCCCGGCACGATGTTTCCCACCAGCCCAAGTAGTTCCAGGGGCCCCTCGAATTCGTGGATGTTGACACGCGGAGCGGTTATCGGTAGCTTGGCTCCGGTCTTGATGCCGCGCAGGCGGACGTTTTTCACCGAGCCGACCGCCGAGACAATGACCGCGTTACGCACGTCCGCCAGGTGGGCGAACTGGAGAAGGCGCATGGTAAGGCTCTCTCCCGGGATGATCTTGATGATGAAACGTCTCCCGTGGTCGCACTCCTTATACCAGAGTCCCTCCATTCACTCCTCCCCGGCCCTCTTGAGGGCGGTCTCGAGGCGCGCCTCAATGGCGTAATCCAGCGCGCCCCGGTCGGTGACGCGGATTTTTCCCGAGGTCACGCCATGGGTGGCGAGGACCGCATCTATCCGCGCCCTGATCAGGTGCTCGAACTGCTTCTTCACCGTTGATTCGATTTCAATGGACAACTCGGCAAATGGCTCGACAAAGACCATCAGGTCGCTCGACTGCATGGTGCCTGCCTGGACTTTTTTCGTTATCTTCATTCACTCTCCTTTGCGCAGCTTTTCAAGAATCGGAACGGCTTCGACGGAGCGCAGATACGCCATGGTTGTCGCGGGGACAAGCCCCTCCAGGGGGACAAAGTCATTGTATTTCAATAATTCACGTACCCTTGAAGCGCTGATGACGCCATCGGCGGCCTCCTTCCGCGCCACTTCCACGACACCGATTCCGTAGAGCGGGAGGAGGCGTTTCATGGCCTCATTGTAACTGTAAGTCATGGAGCAGCAGGGCTCGGTACCGATGAAACGCCGGGAAATTTTGAAAAAAGGGGCAATCCGGTTAGCAAACAGGGTAAGATCCAGTTCCATCTGAATGAGGGCAATCGGGTCATCCCGCTTCAGGAAGTACGCCGGGAAAGTGGCACCGCTCACCGCATAGTTTGAAGTGTCGAGTAGAATGACATTGGGGATATCGCGTACCCCCTCTTCAACGAGACGAAAGCGGACAGCGAAAGGGAAAAGGGAACGCTCTTCCTGCACCACGAAAAGGTAGAGGTTGTCCAACTGCCGGGCTGCGGTTTCCACCAGGTGACGGTGCCCGAGTGTAAACGGATTACAGTTCATGACCACCGCTCCGTTCAACCCCTGCCGGAGAAGGTGGTTACAGGAAGAGAGCCAGCGGTCCAGCCCGCCCCCGTATTCAAGAAGCACAGCCCGCTCATGAGCGGCCAAAAGAGAAAAATTCAGCGACTCGAAACTAACGGCGTATTCGGGCTTCGTGTAAACGAAAAACGCATCGCACCCGGCAGCAAATCCTCGGCCGACCAGCTCTGTAACAACCTCTCCAAGGAGCGTTCCGTTTTGTCGCGACGGCTCCACCACTAGCATTTTCAGTATGTTGCCGGCCCTGGCGCCGACAGCGACTAGTTCATCACCCTCGTGAATGCCGACCAGGTCGTCCCATACTTCTTCGAAAAAGAGCCCGTTTCGCTCGATGAAAGCCCGCGCCTTGCCTAAGTCGGAGGCACAGGACAGCTCCGTAACCATTTAATAATTTTAGCACAGTAAAAATGCATACACAAATAGATAAACAAAACGTGTCGAGCTTATAATATGTTCGGTATTGTAACACATAAGCTGTTTGTTTATATTATCGCCGGGAGTCAACAGATGAAACGGAAAGAATGCCTACAAAAGACCAGGAGATGAGATTTGAGGATGCGTCTGGAGGATGGCAAGAAAAACGGCAGACACAGGAGGAAACAACGAAGATATTGGGTGTAAGTGATCGGACGCTCCGGCATTATGTGAATCGTTACGAGGATTCATGGCTTGAGAAACTTCTCAGCCAGCATTCGCGCAAGCGTGCTCCGGGTGATGACGTTATAGCCTTTCAGGAAATATATTGCAGCATCAAGGCGATAGGAATGCAAAACATTTCCACTCCTGGTAAAAGTGGCAGGAGGGAAACAGAGTTTCACCTGGGTGAAGAAGCGGTTGCAGGAAGCAAGGCTGATTTCCGAGACCTCAAAGAAAGGAGTGCACAAAAGCGCCGGGAGCAGGCGGCTCTTCCCGGTATGATGGTTCACCAGGATGCAGGTAGTCAAACTTGGAAACACTGAGCCGGCGAAGTAAAAGAGGCGGAGCAGAGTGGGATAAGAAACAACTCATGACCAGAAGATGAATTTTTCTAATCCCCGTCCCAGGGGAAAATGAATTCTTGACATTCTATCCACTTTATCTTTGTATATACTGAAACGCTATGTAAAAGGCCGGTAAAGGAACATCCGAATGGATACGATCCTGAACGAAATGGAAGCCAGGGTGCTCGGTTGCCTCATCGAGAAGGAACTGACAACCCCGGAGTACTACCCCCTCACACTCAACGCCCTGACAAACGCCTGCAACCAGAAATCAAACCGCGGACCGGTGATGAACCTGGAGGATGCGGACGTTGTCCGCGCCCTAGACTCACTTCGCTTCAAACAATTGGCACTGGTTTCGGCGGAAGGGGGGCGGGTCCCGAAGTATCGCCATGCACTGATGGAGAAACTGCGGTTGGCCCCAGCGGAGCTAGCCTTGCTCGGCGAGCTCCTGCTGCGCGGCCCGCAGACCTTGGGTGAACTGCGCGCCAGAGCGGAGCGGATGTGCTCCTTCACCGATTTGGCCGCCGTGGAGGAGGCTCTGCAGGAGATGGCGGAGCGCTCTCCCCCGCTCGTCACGCGTCTCCCGCTTCAATCCGGACGCAAGGAAAAGCGATACGCCCACCTCTTTTCCGGCATGCCGGAACAGGTCGAAGAGGAGCGCGTTGCGCCACCCGAGGCCGCTCGCCTCAAGGTCATGGCCGATGACGAGAGGATGGCCGGATTGGAAAAGGAGGTTGCGTCGCTACGCAATGAGGTCGCAGAATTGCGCCGGGCCATCGAGGAGTTCAGGGCGCAATTTGAATAGTGGCCCTAACCCTGATTTGTTCACGCGACCAAAGAGTGGAGGGTGATCCTGATCCACTCCACAATACGCAAGGACACTACAGAGGAAGCTCTGATGTAAGGACAAGCAAGGTGAGTTGCTATCTGTTCGGGATCTTTACCCCATCAAAAAGACCAGATTCAGCAATCGTTATGGATCCCTTGCAGTGAAGAACGTCGGAAAGCCGTATACGGTCACGGTTTGATGAAAGATGGCAGGGTATAACCCACTCTCAACTCTACCCTGTTAAGGAGGCATTGATGAATGCCCTGACACTGGTGTTTGTTGCGTTATCTGTTTTTGCACTTGCATACAGGTTTTATGGTCTGTTCATCGCCAACAAAGTCCTTGAATTGAAGGAAGGGCGTGAGACCCCAGCGATCAGATTGGCGGACGGCCACGACTACGTGAAAACCAACAAGTATGTCCTGTTCGGCCATCACTTCGCCGCCATCGCCGCGGCCGGACCCCTCCTCGGGCCGGTCCTCGCCGCTCAGTTCGGTTTCCTCCCCGGTGCACTCTGGATCATCGTCGGTTGCGTACTGGCCGGAGCCGTCCACGACATGGTCGTCCTGTTCGCGTCGGTTAGGCACAAAGGGAAGAGTCTTTCCCGGATCGCCGAGTCTGAAATCGGTAAGGTAGCCGGCAGCGTCGCATCCTTCGCCATCCTTTTTATCCTCATCCTTACCTTGGCCGGCCTCTCCCTTGCCGTGGTGAATGCCATGTTTGCCAGCCCCTGGGGTACATATACGGTCTTCTGCACGCTTCCCATCGCTCTCATAATGGGGCTCTACATGTACAGAATCAGACCGGGAGATGTGAAGACGGCAAGCATCATCGGGGTTACTCTCCTCTTCCTGGCAATCGCAAGCGGCCCGCACATCGCAGCTGATCCCTTGCTGGCCGGATTCTTCACGTTCAGCAAGAAAGAAATCTCCATCTTTATCCCAATCTACGGCTTTCTAGCCTCTGTGCTTCCGGTCTGGCTCCTCCTCTGCCCCAGGGATTATCTCTCCACCTATCTGAAAATCGGCACCATTGCCGTTCTGGTTTTGGGTATCGCACTGGTCCATCCCGACCTGGTCATGGAACCCGTCACCAAGTACGTCACCGGGGGCGGCCCAATCATTCCGGGCGCCGCCTTCCCATTCGTCTTCATCACCATCGCCTGCGGGGCGTTGTCCGGCTTCCATGCAATCATTGGCACCGGGACCACCCCGAAGATGATCGGCAGCGAGAGGGAAATCCTGTTCGTCGGCTATGGGGCCATGCTGATGGAGGGAGTGGTGGCGATCATGGCCTTGGTCGCCGCCTGCGTGCTGGTGCCGTCCGACTATTTCGCCATCAACGCGGCCCCCAAGGTTTATCAGACCCTGGGCATGGTCCCGGTGCACCTCCCCGAACTTGCCAAGCAGGTGGGCGAGCAGGTCCAGGGGCGCCCTGGTGGCGCAGTCTCCCTTGCAGTCGGCATGGCCTACATTTTTTCCTCAATCCCCTTTATGAAAGGTATGATGGCCTATTGGTATCACTTCGCAATCATGTTTGAAGCTGTCTTCATTCTCACCGCCGTCGATACCGGCACCAGGGTCGGTCGCTACATGCTCCAGGAGATGCTGGGCAAAGCGATCCCCAGGTTGGGAGAACACAAGTGGAAACCGGGTATAGTCATCACCAGCTTACTCTTCACCTTTTCCTGGGGATACCTGGCCTACACCGGTGACATCTCCACCATCTGGCCCCTGTTTGGGATGAGCAACCAGCTCCTAGCGACCAGTGGCCTGATTATTTGCACTACCATGCTGATCAGATGCGGCAAGGCGAGATATGCCTGGATCACCGCGCTCCCCGGCTTTTTCATGATCCCGGTCACCCTATCCGCCGGATATCTCAATATTACCAGAAACTACATCCCCAAAGGGCTGACGCTCCTCGCCGTTCTTTCGGTCATCCTGATGCTGCTCATGGTCATCGTCTTCATCGAGGCTTTCCGCAAGTGGTATGAATTGTTGCGGGTGAGAGAGCTGGTACCGGACAAGCACGGTGAGATGGTTCTGGAGGTGGTGGAAGAGTAATTTCGGGATCAAATACAGGGGGCGGACGCAGAATTTGGAGGAATTAGTACGCTAAGACTTTCCGATGATGCGTAGTGGCTGAAACTGCCTTTCCTCGACCTTCCAGCTCTGCCGCCAGACGTAATCACTGGTCAGTTTTATGTGCTCCTCTCCCAGCTGCGATTAGTGATAATCTTACCTATGCCAAGGAAACTGTTGAGTCTGTTCTCATCTGGAAAGATGTCGGAAGCGAGAAACAGCCCTAGCTATTTTCCCCGAATTCCCCGTCATCCCCAACCCTCATCTGGACTCTGCCATGGACTTAGGTGTGCGCATCACAACCGGAACAGATCGGCTGTTCAGAATTGTCATAGTGCGTTACGACGAGATGGTGGTGGTCGTCACCGCAATCAAAGGCACCGGCCACAATAACGTTTGGGAGAATGGGCAACTTTGTGATAGTCTGGAAATGCATCGGGCCTGGCCTCCTTTTCTGCGAATTTTGCCGGGAAAAAACTCTAGCAGAAAATGTCAGATCCGCTGCACTAATTTTCTCAGCTATACTCCCCTATGAAACTACACCGCAACAAATTTACGAAAGAACCGAAAGTTATCTAATATTATCAGAGGAAAGCACAAATGTCTTTAACAGAGTGGGATAACAGATACGAACTTGGAATTCAGGAGATAGACAAACATCACCAGAAGCTGGTTGAACTCTTGAATAATACTTACAATTTGATACTATATTCAGCTAACAAAGACGAAATACAAACGATTTTAACCGAGCTGATAAAGTACACACATTATCATTTCGATACTGAAAAGCAGATGATGAAGGCATCCAGGTACGCAGGATTAAAAACGCATGTATCCAAACACAACATGTTCAAGGAACAACTAGCCGTCATGATGCAAAATTACCTTTTAGGAACACCTCACGTAGATACTGACATCGTGATGTTTCTCTGGGATTGGCTGCAAAAGCACATCCTCAAATACGACAAAAAATTGGCAGCTTACTTATCTCAAAATGTCCATGACTCTATGCCAGAGCTCTGACAAGATTTCTTTAATTGGAGCTGAACCTCCCCATGGCTAAAGCTAGGGGGTTCTAACGACAGAACCGACCATCTCTCCGTGGCTCTCGCCCTTGCAAGCTAAAGCATCCACGGCCTAGATGTCGGTCGATCCGTTTTCAACTGGCAAACGGCTCTGTCTCCGGGAGATACCGAGGCTCGCAGGCGTTGGCCCACGACTCGCTGTTTCTATGACCCTTGACATCGCCCTATGGAAAAATCAGGAAAAATCTAATAAAGTGCGAAGAAGTTCAAAGCAAGTCAAAATATAGAATGCTGCCTCTTATCCCCATGGCTAAAGGGTCTTTACGGCAACGTTCGGTTATTTGGCACAACTGTAGTGTAAGATTCAATACCGTGAGCTATCCGCTCCTTTTCCTTTGGAGTAAAAAGAGGTATGTATACAAACAAGAGCATCATCCCCCCCCTGCGGATTGACGCGGTGGAAATTCCCTCAACCGGCGGGTTGATCGGCATGACTGTTTGTCCCGGAAAGGACGAATATGCGGGATTGGATGTCCCTGCCGGGCCATGGAAGCGGGACCTGGACGTGGATCTCCTTGCTATCCGTGACTGGGGAGTGCAGTTGCTCGCTACCCTCATCGAGGATTTCGAGTTCGAGTTGCTCGGAGTGCCCGACCTTCCGGAGAAGACCAGGTCGCTCGGCATCCGGTGGCTTCACCTTCCCATTGTTGATTTTGGCATTCCAGATAGTAGATTCGAGAAGCAATGGAACACGGACGGGAAGGAGTTGAAGAAAGTTCTGGAGGATGGCGGCAGGGTTGTGCTTCACTGCAGGGCAGGGCTAGGACGGACTGGCACCATCGCTGCTCGGCTCCTAATCGAGTTCGGCATGGACCCTCGTGCGGCAATTGCTAAGGTTAGGCAAGCCCGGCCCGGCGCTATTCAGACAAGAGAACAGGATGAGTATGTTCGGAGGTGCAGATGGTTTTAGAAAACATTTTGCATATTATCGTGTGAATGCTCCCCCAACCAATACGTTTGGTTGGGCCTTCTGAAAAGCGGTTCCATTAGGATAGCCGGTCTTTCAGAAACGCGGTGTCACTTGCCACGCAGGGCGTAACAAAATTTAATTCGCTATGGTGTCTAGCGCATGTTCATCAGTATGAGACTTTAAGCCACACAGCGGGCACCGGAATATTTCCCCTGATCGTATAGAATTATTAATCTGGGAATGGACCTTACAGGCAGTGGATGTGTGATAGCTTGGTACAAGCAGTTCTGGGATACCATCCCACTTCAGCATGTCCGAAGCTCTTCGGATGTACTGGCTTCTTCAGGTCTGAGCCGGCTCACGAACGCAGTACAACCCCTCTCCCTTTAGGGCCGGCCCTAAGCACGCATTATCGGATATGCAGGTTGACTTCTTTAAGTCACCTGACTTCCAGCGGTTGATCAGGGCGGGTTCCCGAATCAGGGGGCGGCTTAGTGAAATATAGTCCGCCAATCCGTCTGTTATAAGTTTTTCCGCCACCGCGTAAGAGCGGATACCACCCACGAGCATGAGAGGAACGCCTATCTTTTCCTTGTAGCGCGCCGCTGCTTCCCTGTAAAACACCTCTTTTTCCGGGGTATCGAGCGCAGCCGCTCTCAAGGCGGAATAGGCGCCGGATGCATAGACGGTCCCGCCGCTCATTTCGATGGCATCGATCCCCGCCTGTTCGAGAAGCGCCGCAACCCGCAGCATCTCATCCACGGTGACCCCTCCGTCGACAAAATCTTCGGAATTTATCTTGATCAGGATGGGAAACCCAGTTCCCACCGCTCGCCTTACCGACTGCAGCGTTTCGAGTACGATGCGGGCCCGGTTTTCAATACTTCCACCATAGGCGTCATTCCGTTTATTGAAATAGGGAGACAAAAACTGGCTCAGCAGGTAACCGTGCGCCGCATGAATCTGCACCCCGTCGTAACCTGCTTTCTTTGCCAGGGCGGCACTCTCCCCGAAAGCCGCGACTACCTGGCCGATCTCCGCAACCGTCATCTCACGGCAGCGGGGGATGACACCGGATTCGTGCGTGGAGGGGGCGAGAGCCTCCTGGCCGGTCAACTGGGTTGCACTGTAACACCCTCCATGGGCTATTTGCAGAGCGATTTTCCCGTCTGCCCGGTGAACGGTGTCAGTCATTTCCTTAAGTCCTGAAAGAAAAAGGTCGCCCTCCGCTCCCATTTGCCATGGAGCAGCTCTCCCTTCTCTGGTGACAAAGGCAAGGCCAGTGATGATGAGGCCGACTCCTCCCTCGGCTAACCGTTTCATCAGCCCGATGAGTTTCGGCGTACAGAACCCGTCGTTATCGGCCATCCCTTCCCAAGTTGCAGAGCGGACAAAGCGGTTTGCCAGCGTCATGCTTTTTATATGAGTTGTTCCCAACAATTTTGACATGGCTATTCCTCCCCTTTTTATACTTGCCAAAACTCAGATGGTAACAAGGCGGCAAAAAAAGAGACTTGGGCATGGTTGGAGCTATGAACTCTCCCACCACTAAACTGCCATTGCAGTTCTAGTGGGGGTTTCCTGCTTCAATCGAGAACTGCGGACCGGCTTTGTGGCCGGTACGGCTGACACTCTCTCCACAGGCGTTGGCGCCGAAG
>Ga0326728_10010461_pt1 | contig 21698 bp, 16 predicted proteins | sample MB3enrmetagenome_FD_207602 | JGI IMG/M metagenome (GOLD analysis project Ga0326728, IMG submission 207602) | Lab enriched peat soil microbial communities from McLean, Ithaca, NY, United States - MB31MN | ecosystem: Environmental > Terrestrial > Soil > Wetlands > Peat | place: USA: New York... | reverse complement strand
ACTTGAGGGGAGTCATTAGGAGCCGCTACCTCCCAAACTATGGGGCCGCCAACTAGTCCAGCGCTTTTGTTTCCTCGCTCGATTTTCACGACTTGGTGTGGTCAATCGGTAAAGAAGGCCAAATCCTTTTTGTAGAGCCTGGCCAATTGTTGAAGTTCGACGAAATCTACCCTGCGTTCGCCAAGTTCGCATTTCGATACGAAAGAATGCGGCTTGCGAAGGCGTCTTGCAACCTCCACCTGGGTGAGGTCGGCCTCGCGTCGCGCTTGGACCAACCGAGCCAGGAATCTCTTATACGCCTTGTGGTAACCCTTATCGTTGGCATTCACCTCCGCATGTATAGTCAATCTTGACAGATTCCCCAAAATAGGGAATCATATAATTCCCCAACATGGGGAAATAGTTATGCCAGTTATACCCTTGAACACTCCTTCCTCTGCTGCCCGTTCATCCCCCGAGCGCAAGCCATTTCGGATTGGCTGCGAGGCAGGCGACGGCAACCGGTTTCACGTTCAGACCGATTCGGTCTCGGTCACGGTGGGTCAGCGCGTTCTGAGGGGTGGGGTCCTGGAAATGTGGGACTCGGTAAGTGTTCATGCAAAACAGCACATCGAAGGCGTTTTGGTCGTTGAAGTTCTTGTTTTCAACCCAGATTGGGACGAGCCGGTTCGCATAGCCTCGATCAGCTCGCGTCCGCAAGACGAGACATGTTTAACGGCGCTCTGCTGCCGCTTCGACCACGTAGTACCGTGATTCGTGATATCGATTTCTGCTACACCGCGAAGGGAGGACCACAACGATGCAATTCCCGGAGGTGAAGGGTAAGGTCGTGGAGTTCGTCCAAGCCTCAGCGCAGACGGAGGGCGCGTTTGTAAACATCCGATTTACCGACAAAACCGATCTTGGTTTTACGTTCAACGCCAAAATGAAATTGGATTACGTCACTCTAAACGATGTGACCGACGGCAATTACGAACTCATTAAGGAATACATTAAGATGCCGTCATGAAAAAGCTACTGGCGCTCTCCAAGAAACGCAAAAGAGAACGGGGCAACGCTTTTCCTGGCCTGAAGGGAAAGGTCGTCCATTCGGTGGAAACATCCTTCGAAGAAGACAGGCTCTATATTCATGTTCGCTTCGACGACCGCACCGAACTCACTTTTTGGCTTTCGTCACGGATTGTGATTGAGGAAGCCACTTTGAGTGACTGGAAGACCGGCGATGACGTTATCAAGCGCACCTACATCCAAAGCCCCGAAGTCAAGGCAATCGCGGCGCAGGAACCCGAGTTCCAAAGAATTTGTCGGCAGATCGAGCGTGAAAAGAATCGCAAAGGCAAATAGCAATGGCACGTAAAGAATCCACAGAAAAGGCGACCGAATGGGTCTCGAAGTACCTCAAAATAATCATCAGCGATCGGGAGGCGCGTGAGTTTGTCGCCCAATTGCCTGGGGCGATAAAGGACCTCGAACGACTCCAAGAGATCGTTGCCGATGAGAAATAGAAAGTTATGGAGAACACAAGCGTTCGGCGCTGACTTGCAACAGTGAGCGTGTTGGGAGAGGCTACTTTGATGTTGATGATTCGGCGACTGCGGATGGCACGAGAGGCAAAGGGTATGTCGCCTGAAGAAGTCGAGCGTCGGGCTGGCCTTCCTGGCTCCTATTTGCGCGAAATGGAAGCTGCGCACATAGTTCCGCCGCTGGAGATCTGGGAGAGGATTGCGGGAGCGTTGGACATTTCACTCGCGCAATTGTTCTATGACGGCGAGAGTCCGCCCGATCTGCCCAACTTGCCTGGGCGGAAAACCGCCGAAGATATTGCAGGCGCAATTGATTTCAGGAAATTGAAAAAAAGCCGCGCGCAACCATTCTGAAAGAGTGATAATCAGAGCAGGTAGCGGCGGCTACGCAAGGAGGTAAAAGATGGACTTGCGATGCCCAAATTGCAGCAGCACAGACTTGAAGAGCCTCTCTGTTGCGTTTCAACAAGGCCGTTTCTCGGTCAATACCACTTCGCGTTTGCGCGGTGTGGTCGTCGGAGCAAGCGGGCCGGACGTTGTGATTGGCAGAGCAACGACGCGCGGACTGCAACAGAGCGACCTTTCCAAGAAGCTTAGTCCTCCGACAAAATGGTCATACGGCAAGCTGGTCTTGTGGTCCCTGGGAATCTCGTTCGTGGCACTCATTGTGTACGTACGTTCGGTCATGTCACACCCTGGGCCGGCGTCGTCTTTTCCGGTGACCCTATACGCCGTGATTTTCCCCGTAGTCTTAGCATCTCTGGTGGCCGCAGTTTGGCGGCATAATCACTCAACCTACTCTCGGGAATATGCCGAGTGGAGTCGCTCGTTCGTTTGCGAACGATGCGGAACCGTGAGCAAACACGATCTCGGCAGCGCTGCGGCTGCCTAACACCTGTAAATCCCCCGTCGCACAACAAGGACCTAGCGGAGCCGTTGCTCCGCTAGGTCAAAATACTGCTTGGACAGTTCGATGCCAAGGAAGCGCCGATTCAGATCTCGTGCGGCGAGAAGCGTTGAACCTGAACCACAGAACGGGTCGAGAACAACGTCTCCCTGATTTGAGAAAGATTCAACCAAGGGCGTCAAGACGCTGACCGGCTTCTGAGTCGGATGAAGATTGTTGCCGGTGTATTTCCATTCCAGCACATCGGGGATAGTGCGAGCCGGTTTTTGCGGATTGCCCTTCGCCAGCAGGTAGGCGTTCTCATGCTGGTAGCGGAGAAAACGCTCTGTGGAAGCATAGCGCTTGATGAACGTCAGATGGCCAACTACTCGTAATCCCACGTCACGCCAAGCGGTTAGGAATTTGTCGGCCTTGTGCCAGCCGTAGAAGCTCACGCAGAAGCGATTCCAGCGCAGCACACGATAGATTTCCTGGAAAGCAGGCTTGACCCAATCGCAGTTGTCGTCATTGGGAACGCTGCGCCCGTCGCGGGACGAATAGTGTGCCAGATACGGCGGGTCAGTGAGGACGAAATCAACGCGGTTAGATGCCATGCGGGACAGCAATTCGATGCAATCGCCGTGCAGCAACCTGTTTGAGAATCCATCATTAATCTGAGAATTAATTCGTTCTGATTTCATTTTCCGTTCTCCTGTAGGTGATTTGGTTCCTTCACCCGAGCACAGGAACCAGAGCACCGGGCCACAGGAGGACGGAAAGATTCAGTAGTGAGAGACTGGCGCGGAAGGCAACGGGTGTGACAGGAGAGTGGGTTTTGCGCCTGGCACAGCCGTGTGCTAAGCAGCTAGGCACTCCATCCTCTTGACAAATGCTAGTGGTTCTTATTGGCCGGCTTTTTCTTGGGGCCTTTCTTTGATGGCGGAGGTCGCGATCCTTGGAGCCAACCGCTCGGTCGCGAAATTACGATGGCAGCGATGACGCCGGGCAACTTCTTTAAGCCCTGCCGCAAATAGTCGTGCTCGTGTGATCGCGCGCTGTCATCCCAGATGAAAGCAATGATACCGGCGCAGTCATTTCCCATTGCGTTGTAAAGGCTCGCATCCGAAGCAATCTCGTCGATAATTTTCTGCATCTTGTCTCCGGCGCGCAGGAATTTAACTTCCACGATCAGCTTCATCGAAGGAATATAGAGGTCGGCACGCGGGTTCTTCTGGCCAATTTTCGTCAGATATTGTTCATCGTCCAGGTCCGGGAAAATTGGCGCGAGGAGCAACCACAGCAGGTTCTGAACATGGTATTCATTATCGACATGCCATTGCCGGGCAATCCCAGTTGTCGTGCGGGGCTGATTTTCCCAGGCCCATTTCCTAAGCCCTGCGGGGACGCGTTCTAGTAAGTGCGCGACTCCGTTGGCGGAGATTCGTCCCGGCACCACCGCCGGGGCGGAGCGGACAATGTGCTCCAGAGCAGTCAGTCTGAGGGCCGCGCGTTCGTAGGAAATCTGATTTGTACTCTCCAGAAGTATCAGCTTCAGCGCTTTTTCTTCTTCCTGCTCGGCGGTCTCGCCTCTCGGCGGAACAAGAATGCCCTTGGCTAGCAGGGCAACATAGACATCTTCGGCTTGAGCGAGGCCAGGGCGGGGTAAACCCAACCCGTTGCCAAGAATGCGGTCGGTAGCCTGGAAAAGGCAGCGCTGCCAGTTTTCAGTCCCGTCGAGTTCGTAGATGGTTTTCAGAAAGCTCGAAAGCCAGGAAACAATTTTGGCTGAAACGGTGCTGTCCGCAAAGGTCCTGGTGCCAAGGGCCACGCCCAGAATTCCGGTTGCGTCTGAGCAAAAAGCCATTGGAATCTCGTCAACGAAGGGCCGGCGGCCCGCAAGCCGTTCTAATCCCTGTCTTAGAACTTCAGATCCATCCGGTCCGAGAAGGCCCGATTCCCGTGCAAATCCCAGTGTGGCAACAGTCTGGAAGTCCAACTGCGCACCAGTACGCTGCGCGGCCACAGCTGAAATCTGCTTGGCTTCTACCTCGTCCCCTGCCCGCCTGAGCATGCAGTAAGCAAACAGAACGGCCGGATCGGCCTGTGGGCGACGCGTCAGCTCACGCTGAAGCGCTGAACGTGCATCCGCCAGTAGCAAATCCGAAGTATCGCTCACAGAAACCACCGCGTTTTCCCTATGCGGCCCAGCATTACGTCCGGGTCCCATTTATCCAGCAGCGACAGATGTCCGAGTGTTCTGGCAATCAGGTCGGAATATTGGATCGTCACGGGTACAGAGCCTGGCAGAAAGGTGCGCCAAGAATGGCAGGCGAATGCGAACACCTGCCGGGTCAGATAGGTCATATCCGTGAACGAAGAATCCTTGTGCAGACTGAGCTGGAGGGGACTTGGCATGCCGTCTTCAGGCCGTTTTACTTCGTTCGGTCCGGTAAGACACAACAGCATCTCGCGGTTGGAAAGCTGCAGAGTTGATGAGCGCCTAGGAGCGTAAACACCCTTACTCCGCTTGGTCTCATAGTCGAAAGCACCATTCTGGCTTGTATCGAAAATCAAATAAGGATGCTCTTGGCTGAGCTGGACGAATGCGTATTCCACTTCGTAATCCCCGAGTTCTGCCATCAACACTTTCACCGCATTGATTTCGTTTCGATTGAAACGCTTGAAGGAAGCGTGAAACACAAGGCGGACGTGATCTTTGGCTTGCCAGTTCATGTCCTGCTGGACTTTGGAAACAGCCTTGCGAAGCGCATCCAGAAAGGCCGCTTGGTAGTTGTCCATCGTAACGGCCCGCGACACGTTGGTGAGGTGATAGTTGCCATCACCGCTGAAAACCGTGGTTATTCCGACGTATCGTTCACGGTCGCCAAGACGGCCTTCGGAGATGCTGGCACTTCCGAGGCCGATGACAAGTTCATGAGCGATAGTCGGGTTGGCCTTGAGAAGCCACGGAATTCCGTTCAGCTTCGCATATGTGGCCAGGGCCATGTTGTTCAACGAGAATTGCAAGTCCTTGTCAGGCTTCTGGGCCGTTTCTATCTCGAATTCCTGCACCGGAATCTGGTGAGCCAGAAAACTCTGCTTGGCAATGAAATAGGGATTCTGGTCCACGGGCAACTGATGGAAGCTTTCCTCGATTTGCACGAGGGCCAAGTCACACTTTGTTCCAGCTCCATGCTTCTCCAGAGCCTGAGCGCATGCCTCTTTGTACGAGCGCGGCAACCGATCTTCCGCCAAGAAGAATTCGTAGGTCACGTCCTGGAGGGCGTATTTCCGAAGCAATCCCTTTTCAAAATACTTCCGCTGCGCTTTGCCTGCGTATCCAGGTGCCGGAGGGGGCAATACGATGCCGTTGATGAACTTGTGCAGAAATTGCTCGACGCGGCCCTTCTGCGCCTTCTGGCAAATGACACAGAGTCTCGGGCGGTTGGGCGTAAACACCTTGGAAGTGTAGGGACCGTGTTGATTGAGTCCCTGATCGTTCCAGGTGTCGGTCTTAGAGCCGGTCTGGTCGAATATGTAGATTGGCTTAGGAGCCGACTCCAGCGACGGAAACAGGTCCTTTTCCGTGTCGCTTAGCAGCGGCAGAAACTTGAATGCAATGCCTGGCGCGAGAAAATGCTGTTTGGACCCAAAGAACTCAACGAAATTCTTGATCCGCTGCAGCTTCGTAGGTCCCGAGCGCAAATCCGCACGTGATTTTTCCAGCTTCGCTGCGATGAGCTGATCATTGCCTTTGAACCGGTACGCCAAATAGTCTGGAAATGCCCTCTTTTCGAGCCATACGTCACTTGCGGCGACAGATTGCATGTCATCCTTAGCATCCGCAAGCGTAAGCATCGAACCGGTGACCGCCGTGACTTTGCCTACTAGTTCTGGCCGGGGAAGAATGCGCGGGTCGTTATTTTTTGACACGCGCGCGGTAACGTAATGGCCCACGGGCGAAAAGCCGTCCTTGATCAGATCCGCAACGGGACGGTCTAGAATTCTGGTCGTCCTCACATCGAAGACCGCTGCGATCAGCGGCTTCTGTTTGAAGAAGTAAATCGGTCGGATGGCCATGTCGTAGAGCAGCCGCACGCCAAGCCACTCCGGGCATTCGGTGCCCGCTGGAAGGCAGGAGGTCAGAATGTCTTCTTGCGCGACAAAACGTATCGGGTCGTAGTTCAGGACGGGCCGCGGAAGCCCGGCCAGATAGTTGATGAGTGAATTCCGGATGAGCGACGCCGTGAGCCCCAGATTGTCCTTGAGGCCTATCTTCTCCGGGCCGCCCCCAAGCTTTGGTGCGTCCGCTACAACGGGAACGGCGGCAATCCTATCCGGTCCGTGGCGGCGGAACACATGAGTTGACCAATGCTCCTGGCGCAGCTTCTTCAGGACTTCGTCGCCGTCCGCACCGTAGGAAAACATGCCTGCATCCACTTCAGCATCATCGAACTTAAGCGGCGAGAAATTGAGTACGAGACCTGTGGCGGAGCGTTTTGCGGAATGGGGGGTACGTGCATACGGAGCATGTGGCGGGGTGTTAATCATGTCGCACTCCAAAAAGCAGCATTCGTCCTAAGGAATGACTCGATACGTTTATGAAGAGTGCGCGCCGTGTGTCTCATTTTCCCCGTTCCCATTGAAAAACTCTTGCAACCCAAGGACGTCTGTCTGGTTAAGCCGATCTGTAAGGGGGGCGTTCCAGCATGGCCAAGTGCACGCTTCTGTAGACTCCATCGAGCCGTTGCGCCGGAATCCGATCCGTCATTCCACTAGCGCCTTGAAGACGGCATCAGCGGCATCTTTATAAAACTCGATACTAATGCGCGTCCAAAGATCGTCGGGAAGATCATTCAATTGCCGCCGCGCGGCAACCGGCATAAGTAATGTTTGCGCTTGTTTATCAATAGCCAGTTCAGCTATTTGCACTGCGTTAGGAATCAACTCAATCGAGCCACCGAGGTTCAGTGCCCCGACTAGAATCGTGCCGCCCCGAGTATTCTTTGCAAGCAGTGCTCCGCAGAGTGACACAAGGACGGGAAGCGCAAGACCGGTCCCAGAACGATCTGCGTCGATAGCACGCATTTGGATTGAGAATTCGTGTTCTCGCGGATCGCGGTCGCCTACTAGCTCCTTGGCTCGCACATAAAGGTTCTGCTCTCCGACCCGGACGCTTTCTCGAAATGCCGGCGGCACTGGCTGATTCAGAATCTTTACGCCGTTGCCTGGTCCAGAGGTCACCTCCAGGCGATAAAGCCCCACTCCCGTCTCGGGCGATCCCAACCCGACCGCCCATACTTGCCCTGGCGGAAGCGGATCACTCTCAATCGCCTCATCGCTGTGCAACTCCGGCGTTGAAACAAACTGCTCCACGCCTTCTACGCCGAGCGTGTAGCTAAAGTGTGTGTTGCGAAACTCGCTCTTGAAAACGCGCTTTTGCTGCTCCTTAACACGCCGGCGTGACTCCAGCGCGAGACGCGTCATCCATTCCAGGTCTTCATCAGAAACCGGTATTGTCGCGTCGGGATACAGCAGCTTCATCAGACCACTCACGGTTTTATTGGTCGCTTCGATGTCGCGACCGCTCAGAGCTCCCCCCCAATTGACCCGCCCTTGGAGCGCGTTCACGCGGCTGCCGGTGCGAAGCTTGTTCCAGCATTCACTAAGAAAGTCGCTTACCAGGCCGAAATGATCTGTCAGGTGCTGACCGGCTTTTACCTTTGGGAAATCCCACCCCGGTGCATAGGCGTGCAGCCGGTCCATGAACGCAGTGTCGTTGCGCATCTCGGTCGGCAGCGGACTTAGTAGGTGTCCAATACGCTGCTGGTGCTGAACGTCCACATCGAGGTTGCCGAGCATGACTATGCTGCCGTCGGCCCTAATGTTCTCCTTGCCCCGGCTAAACTGGCCCGACGCCATGTAGCCTTTCATGATGTTGACGCCATCTTTCTGATCGAAGGAGATGCCGGAGACTTCATCGAAGCAAACCGCGTCATATTGGCAAACCAAACCCCGCTGCCCTGTGGCCATATTGACGAACATTTTTGCTACAGTCGCCTTGCCGCCGGAGATTAGGTGCGAGTAAGGAGAAATCTGCTGGTAGATATGACTTTTCCCCGTACCGCGTGGTCCTAGTTCAACGAGGTTGTAATTACGCTCGACGAACGGCACCATGCGTAGCAATGCAACGCGTTTCGCTCTTTCGTCAAGGCTCGCGGGTTCGAGGCCCACCGATCTCAAAAGCAATTCGATCCATTCTTGCGTCGAGAATTTTGCTCGCCCACGCGCAAGCACTGCTAGAGAGTCCGCCTTGGACATCTGAATGGGCCGCAGGCTCTCGATTGCGAATGCCCGACCGTTCTGTTCCTGCCCCACCACAGCGTCATAGGACAGATTGACTTCGGCGTAAAATCCGTCGGTTAACATGCGCTCGTTCTCGCGCACTAATTCATCAGGAATTCGAGCATCTGCCACTGCTAGGCTTGGAAGCTCCGCGATGTAGCAGTCGCGACGCGTATCCAACCGCGCCCGCACGATGTCGATCAGCTTTACTGAACCCTGCTCCTTCGCCCTTGCCTTGAACAGTTCTTCCTCGCCAGTCCGCACTGTGCGGTCGCGAAGCTGTTTCTCAACGATAGTGAGGCCTTCCTGGATTTCTTGTTCGTTGACGCTCGCACAGTAGCGTCCTAGCAGAAACTCGACGACATAGGTTGGCACAGGGTACTGGCGGGAGTATTTCCGCACTAGATCCTTGCGAACCAAGTAGCCATCGAAAGCAGCCGCGGCCTTCTCGTCTAAGCCGTCCATCGTGACAGTAGTCATGACTTCTCTCCTACAGAGGTCGTTTGTGAGGCGATCACTTTCTCCTCCCGATCAAGCAGTACAACTGAGGCTGCCGCGCCTTCATGGGCGTCATCAGGCACTGCCAGGCTCACTTCGCCGCTCGTGCCAACCTCTTTCACTGCAGCCACAATGCTTGTGGCCGCTTGCTTCCAGTTCGTCCGCAGATCCACCTTCACGCGAGGGTCATTCGCCTGGACGCGCACGCGGCAACGCATGCCGCGCCATTCGACGGATTGGATCGAGGCATGCATCACGCCAAAACCCTGCTCAACGTCAAGCACCGGAATCACGCACTCCTGCGGACTGATCCCTCCGTGAGCGTATGTATCACCGGCGCGGAAGCACGCAATTCCGGGTGGCGATGCGATACGCACGTCTGGATTCCAATACCAAGCGGCCACAGGAAACTTCAGATCTGCTTGCCCTTTGACACGGGCACACCGCGCCCACTTCGTTTCTGTCAGATAGGGAGCCAACTCAACCTTTGGCAACCCACCAGGCAGGAGGAGCCAACCATGATCGGTGACAACGCGCACACGGTGCCATCCCGCCTGAAGTAGACCCGCCACGCGCTCTGCGATTCGTTCGAGTTCCGGCACCAACTGATGCACGAGGCCGATTTGAACACTATGGCCTAAGCTGTCGAGTGATCCGCATTCAGTCCAGCTACCGCCCAGGGCACCGGACGGGATACGAATTTCATCCGCATCGAGGACTTCGACGCCAGCCAATTCAAGCCGTTCTCGCAGTAGCGGTGCGGTTAATGGGCGTGTGCCTGCCTTTGTCTCGACGAGAGGTGTGAAGTCCGTTCCATCTCCGCCGCGAATCCCGTCCCTAATCGGAGTGGCCGTCGGCTTCGACGTGGAGGTGACCGTCGGCAACGCCGCCAATCTCCATGTGAGTGCCACTTTCATAGAGCGCTCTTCGAGTAAGGCAGCAAGTCTTCCCGCCTGGTCGAATCTAAGCCCATCTGCAAAGAGCAGACACGTGTCCTGCTCTGCGAGTGTTTCACCGACTCCATCACGAGCCGCTTCCGGTTCTCCGGTAAGCAGGGACTGAAAGTTGCGCGCTGACGCTTCGAGCCACGGCTCGTACAGCGAGCGGACTACCTGCACCATGAGCGCTGCTTCCACGTTTGTTCGAAAGAGCGCCGAGCTTTCCATTGCCGCCGCATCGCACTGCCAGCCCGATTGGGCGTACGTGGCCGCTGCTGCCGCCAGCGTCGATCCACCAACAGGAGTCCGCGCTGCGCGCGCTAAGCGCGCCAGAGGGGCAAGTGCTTTAGCCCAAGGACTCCAGCCTAACCGTGCCCACACCCAATCGCGCCGTTGGCCGTGTTTTGTCTCAAGCTCGAGCACGCGCGCGCACGCTGTTCCATGTGGCATTTGCTGAATGCCTTCGAGTTGTTGGCGGAGTTCATTTTCATCACGCTCGTTGATGCGAGGGTCCCGCGATGGATCGAGCGTCAGTTGGCCTTGACCCACATGCGCGGGATCACGGAGCAGCTTCGCTACGCCAGTGTAAAGCTGGGGAGACTCCACCAAGCGGTTCCAGACCCGGTCCAAACGGGGTTCGCCGCAGACCAAGAGGCCAGCCATTTCCGAGGGAGCAGTCTGTTCAGGATCAAGACCGAACTCGTTGCGGCAGAGCGAGCGAAAACTTTCCCATCGCCCGCCCTTTGCTCCAGCCTCGAACGTCTCCGGGTTATTCAGCCAGAGGAGTAGGTCGCGCACAGGATCATCGACCGAGAGTTTGTCGAAATCATCCGCATCCAACTGCCGCCCCTGGAGAGCACGTGAATCAACTTCGGCTAGCAGCGGTAAAGCCCGTAGCATTGCCTCGTCGGTCCTTCGGTCTGCAGAAATCTCTAGACCAAGACCGTCGTTCGAAATCAAGAAGGCACGCACGGTCCAATCGTGACCATTCGACTGATGCCAGACGCGACCTCGGTATTGCAGTTCGATCAAAGGTTGTAAGTGCGGGGGGCAATCCCCGGCTGCGCGCAATTCTTGCCGACGCACGTGCGGAAGATAGAGAACCGGGATTTCGCCGGGCGGAGGCGCTTCCGGGACAGTGTGATCGACAATGCATCTAAGCCAGATGGCAGGGCCGGTGCGTGTTGCAGCCCCATAGCGGCCCAGGGCGTAAACCGATGGAAATGTGGCGCGCAGCGCCGGCAACACAGGAAGCCATTGGCCATCAGCATCGGTCCAGAGGATTGCGACGGGGCTAGCAACGCCGTCGGGAGCGAGCATTACAGCCCGGAACGAAGCGATCAAGCGGTCGATCAGTTTCATCTCGTCGCCTCCGCCGCTTGCTTGAGCGCACGCGCATCGTTTTTTGTACGAAGCGAGTAGTGCAAGTCGTTCCAGCGGGCACCGTCGAATTTGTCTCCGCCCAAAAAGTCCTCCGAGTGTTCATCCCAGCTCCAGAACCACGGGAATCGGTCTTTTGGTCGATGTGGTTCCTTCCCACGGTCCTTGCTGAATGTCATCCTCGGCGTGGTACGCAGGATACAAGCGTCGCGCCGCGCCGGTTGATAGACGCTTGTCGCGAGCCACGGCCTAATGTTCAGCCGTACACCGTCATTGATATCCGGTTCCCAGCCGACAGGCTGCTGATCAAGCGGCTTCCAGCGAACAAAAATGTCGTAGGGTTTTTCGCCCTTGAGAATCTTCTCCAGTTCGGCCTTTAAGTAGGTCGCGGCGGTAAGACGAGCGTCCGCACCTTCCTTCGCGGACTTGACATCATCGGTTTGGCGTTCGATCCAACGACCGAGATACGTGTAGATAAGCCTTTCGAGCAATTTGCGGCCTTCGCCATTAGGTGCCGCGAGCCTGTGATAATTAACGAAAGCATGGAACCCGTCCCTACGCCCATCCCAGACGTGCCATATGAAGGGGCGCTGATCAAAAATCTGGCAGTGTTCGTCGAAGAAGCCGTCGCGCAGCCACTCTTCCAGCGAATTCCAATTACCGACCAGCTCCTGAAGCTTCAAGGCGGACCACTCGCCTTGGTAGTTTTCCGCCAATAGCGAGCGCAAGCGGTCAGCGGCTGAGGCTTCGCCGGCAATCGCGTTAAGCGGCACAATTCCGTCTGAGTCGTGATGGCTCTCAAGGCTGTCAGGGCCTAACGCGGGACATTCCGCGAAGCTCGATCCAGTTTGTCGTGGCCAGCAGTAGCCGGTTAAGCGTGCGACGGCGACTTGAAGGGGGCAGTCCGACCCCTTTGGCTGACCGCCGAAGAGCCACTGTGTGGGATCGCTAGAGCACGGGCGTGGTAGGCCGCTAGGGTATTTCTTCGCGGCTATCTGTTGCCATTTCGAAAGGTCGAAAGGCACTTGGGCGAGCGTGGCATTTGTGACGTTGATCTTCTTGTCGATGCTGCGAACTGCTGTTACAAAATCAGGCGAAGAACAGTAGGCCCAAACGGCAGGTACGTGTTTTTCTGTTTTCGGTACGATGGCCGCAACATTGGTGTCAAAGAACGAACCGCAAAAGATTGTCGCTGGTAAGCTTCGCATCTGCGTTATTGCTACACCCTGTCGACCTAAGGCCTGCAGGCCCCGGATGGCCGACCCTTCGCTCTGGGCCATCGCCCCTTGCCCATCTTCCCATCGGATTACCTTTTCCCGCCCGCCGTAGTCGATGGTGTTCGCTACCGGACCCTGTTGAAAGCCCCACGTCCGGTCGAAATCAGTGACCTCCCAGAAGACGAGCTGGAATCTGGGATTGTCACCGGTAGAAACCCCTTGAAGCGAATCCGCGTAGAAGGCCAGCAACTCCCCTGAAGTCGATGCACTAAGGGCGAGTCGGAAGTTTGGGTTCTGCAAGACAACTTGCGACGTCGTGGAAATCAGAGCCTTACTGCGCAAATCATGTGCACGTTCGTCTTCTCGTGCTGCATCAGTTTCGACACCGGTGATTGTGTACTTTTCGAACGTCCTACTTGTGACGAGCACAAGCGCCCTCAGTACGTCCCAGCTCGCGGTTGCCGTTTGTCCTGAGCCGACCGTCGTCACATGAGACACTTCATATTTCGTTAGCAGTCGTTTACGAAATGCCGAATATGTTTTGAGAAACAACCAATTTTGAGGGGTTACCGTTGCGTGAGTGCCGCCTGCTTCGCAAAAATGGCCGCAACGCTCTAGAAATACAGTGGCCAAATCGGCGGTGGCATCTTTGGCGTACCCCTCACAGAATGACTTGAGCTTCTGGCTTTGTTTTCCTTTGACGAGGTACGGCACATTCGTCGCGACTAAGGTAAACTGCGCGGCCAAAATCCGAAATGCTGTGAGCACCCCTTGCGCGGCTATGGCGAGCTCGCGTCGCTCTTCCGACTGCTCTTCCTGTAGCGCTTTCTCGACTAGAGGTAACACGCGCTCGAAGCCGACCTCCTCTCCTTTCGCCAAATACTTGGTCGGGTCGATCAAGCTTCCGAGGGTTGGAGCATCTCTGAATAACGCATAGAGTCGCCCCATCCATTGGTCCGCCACAAAATCCCCGCCGGCGAGCTTCACCCAGTCGGACTCTGCGGCATGGATGCCTAATCCCGAGCAAGCAAGGTTCATCTCCGGTAATTCGAAGTGTTCGCCGGCCATACGCCAGGCGGCTAGTGCAAGATTGAACGCGGCGATCTGCGAGCACCTGGGGTCAATTTCAAGGCCAAAAAGATTTTCTTTAAGAACCGCCGATAGAGATTCCTTGAGCGAGAGTCCCTCTTCTTCCATGCGCATGCGTGCGAGGATTCGCAAGGCGAAAACGAGGAAATGCCCGCTACCCATGCAGGGGTCGATCACACGGAGATTCCGAGCGTCGCGAGGCCAGCCATCGAAGCTGCCAGCAGCCGGGGAACCGTCTTCATTGAGTCGGAGATAAGCCCATTCATACTCCGGCAAAGAGATATCTTTTCCTAGGGCGCGACGCTTCGCGGCCCACCACGCACCCAACGTGTTTTCAAGCAAAAAGAGGACCATGTAATCCTCGGTGAAAAGTTGCGTGACGGCGGGTAGCTCGTCTGCGCCTACTTCCACCTTTGGTAGCTTGTTGATTCGTTCTTTCTCGTCTCGCTGCCAGAACTGGTAAACCCAACCGAGGCTGTCTTCTTTTCTAAAGATTTCCGTGGGCAGAGAAGTAAGCTTTTCTTCGAGACGCTGCCGCGTTTCCGGCGGAAGTTGAACCTTCAACACCGGGTCATCAGGGCGAAAGACTGCAAGCAACATCCGCTGAGCTATCTCGGCGGCAACATCTAGCCAATCACGATCCTGCTCGCGAGCTAATTCTCGGACGTCTCCGAGCGTCATCGTCACGCCATGCTTTGCATCCAGCAACAGCTCGTTCTCCGCAAGGAAGCGTGAAAAGAGCATTCGGTGCCAATGTTCATAGGCGCACGCTTGAACGAGATGCTTGATCTCTTGCGTTTCACGCTTCGGATCACGCTTGTCGCCAAGCTGGCGACCGTGCGCGCGAAGTTGATTGCGCAGCTCGCGATCAACTGTCGTCATGTGTGGCCACGGTTCATGGTGGTGGACGGCATACTGGTCGGCGAGAACCTTTTTCGCGCCCTCCTCGGCAATCGTGCGGGCCTGGGCAACCGTGTTTTCGAGCAGTCGTCGGTGTTCGCGGCTGAGCGTGGACATCCTCTTTGGCTCCTTATTGGACCTGCACGGGGCCGTTCTTCAGGGCCTCGATCAGCTTCTTTCGCTGGCTGTTCAGCCAAGCGTCGATGTCTGCTTCGGTCTTGAGCACGGGACGGTCAAGGGATACGAACTGAATTTTGGGCTCGACGAGCTGTGCCGCCTGCTGGCGAGCTTTTTCGAGGCGCGCTGAAATAGCTTCTGCTTCCGTGCGCCGCATGGCGAGGCTCTTTGCATCTAGGCTGGCAAGCAGCGCTTGATCAGAACTCAGATCGGGCTTTGCTGGTGCTTCCAGGTCCGCATCTTTGAGAATGCGAGCTTGATCTGGTTTGGAGACCTTGGCCCAGACCGCGTCGTCTGCTAATACCTGCGCAGCCTTTTTGTAAGCCAACTCCTGGGTGCCATGTGCAGCATTCAACGCCTGTCTCAGGAGGTCGGCTATGCCCTTGAGTACCGGCGCGATTGGGTCTGGGTCTGCAATTAGGCGGCGATTGGTGCGTATGGCTTCAAGTTGTTCTAGCCAAGATTTTGATTCGCTCAGAACACGAGCATGACCCATTAGACGTTCGAGTGTTTGCCAGGCAGGCAGGCGTTTTCCGATTACATCTCGCGTCTTTTTCCACGCGGCAATGCGGGCCTTGAGATCATCGGCCTTGGTTCTCAGCTTCGCTAAACGCTCGTTTCCCCCGAGTCTCTCAATATCTTCTACGTCAGTCAGACTCGGTCGCATAGGCAAAGGTGGATCGCCACCGGCTTCCTGGGCGAGCCGCTTGAACGCGCCGAAGAAGTCAGACACCTTCGCATCGACCTCTGCCGCCTTCGTCGGGATTTCCACCTCTTTATAGAGCCCGGCTAGAGCCAAACGGTCTTGTACTGAGAGCGTGATGGTTTCGACGCGGAACTCTGATTTCGAGATCTTGTTCTGATCGAGTTGGCCCGCCGGCACGATGACGCCGTTGAGCGCAGCCGTCACGTGTTGGCTTCGATGCAAAGCGATGAGGCCTGCATCGACGGCATCGCGAGACCAGCCGTAGGGTGAACGTTCCAGTTCCTTGCGCACCTCAGCCCCCGAGTTGCTGGAACCAATTGTTGTAAGGACTTGCTTGCAGACGGGGTGCTGTTCAATAGGACCTTGGTATCCGAGAGGAGAAAAGGGTTGATCGGCACCGTCGCGCGCGCGCCTAAGGGCGCCCTCCCAAGCGGAGCTCGAAAAATCTGCTTCCTTGAAACGCGGGAACAGACGAGCCAGCGAAGCGTCCGCGCCGGCACGGAGTTTCTCCTCAAGCGTGAGTTGTAGTAGCTCGTTGCCGCCCCCTTGAAAAGCTTTCGTCCCCGAGACAACCTCGGAAACCAAAGTTTCGCGCTGGAGCTTAGCGAGCTGGTGGCGGCTTTCCATACTTCGCCGCGCCAATTGACCTTCTGGCGTTGAGGGTACACCTCTAGCATTCAATGTTTGCTCCGCAGCCTGCTCTGCGGCGATAGCATTCAACAGCTCGTCACGGGACTTTCGTGGAATGAAGGCAAACAGCACAGGGCTGGAAATGCCGACGGCACGGGCGACGTTCAGAACCTCTTTCTCGGACGTACTAAACCCGTCGCGCAGCCAAATTGGAACGGATTCGCCATCCGAGCTCGGCGGCTCCGCTGTACGGTTGGTCACGAAACTCCGCGAGACCTTGGCAGAGCCTTGGAGGAGTTTCACACTGGAGACTGCGCGCGCGACCTCGGCTGCTAAGTACTGGTCGCGACGTTCGTCAAAGAACGCGTTATCGGCTTTCAGCTTCGCTTCACGACGGGCGAACTCGTCATTCCAGTTCCGACCCTCTTCCGTTTGGATGCGAAACTCATCACCGACTCGCATCAGCACGCCCTCGGTCGCAAGACCTTCGAGCAGCCTACCGATCTCGGATCGGAGCTTCCCATTGTCGGCGGCGAGGTCGTCGACCAACAGGTCCGCGATGTGTTCCTTCGTGGCCCGGACGCCTGGGTCAGCGCCTGCCTCGCGAGGCAACTGGCCAATCAAGAAAACCAATCCGCAGATGCGCTGTCGGAGACGGTCTTCGGCTTTGCCGGTTCGGCCCAGCGTGACGATGCGTTCGTTGATCTCGCGAGGTAGTGCTCCGGTCGTTACCATTTCGGGAGCCAGAGCCTCGTATAAGTCGTCCCCTGGAATCAGGCGAGTAAGAGGTTCACTGGAGAGCCGAGCAAGGCAGTCGTGGATGATTCGCAATTGGGAACGAAGCTGGCTTTGTGTGCCGGCAGTATCCACCTGGCGAAAGCAGTGCTCCCAAAAACGCCTCCGAACCGGCAAAAGAGGATAGTCCTCAATGATGACAGCCTTGTCTTCTTGGCGCTCGCCGATGGCAGTGCCTTGAAGATGGCGCGATATCTCGCCGGCGTGTGTATCAAGGATTTCAGTGATCGAGTTCTTGGCCGTCTCCCGCTTGCGGAGAAGGACCTTGCGGGTTACTGCTTCAACGTCGGTGTCTGAGAGCTGAATGCGAATAGTGAAACGATCAAGCAGCTTGTGTAACAGCTTGACGCCCGTCAGTGCCGACTGCCCAGCCGCGACCAGCATCACTTGGCTGTCGAGCTGTTTACATACGGCTTCGGCGATTTCCGTGATGAGTGCTGATCGCGTCTCAGAATCTCCTATGTACTGCTGGGTCTCATCGAGGATCAGCAACGTACAGGGAAGCTGGCCATCCTTTCCAGCGCGCCGAAGCACCCGCTTGAATGCCTGGAGAAATTCTTCGGTGGTCAAGTCAACGGCGCGTAGAGGGAACTGTGCTTTGAGCAGCTCTCTCGCCGTTGCGTCGCTTGTTGCGAAATCGGGATCGGCGGCGCGAAGGGCTTTGGCAATGAGCGGACTGACGTAAAGATTGTTTAGCTCTTGTGTCCACGTCTTTCCGGCGGCCTCAACAGCGGCCTTGACCTTAGAGAGCAACCCACTCTCTTCGAGCCACAAATGGAATTGCGCTTGGGGATATTGCGTAGGAAGTCCGCATGCTCGCAACAGAATGCTGAGCACGCTCATTCGGACGTGTTCCGTGGTTCCAGCGGGGAGAGTGCCTGCGGCCGCGAGCAAACCACCGGATCGCTTGCTAGCTACGTCAAGTTCCCGGAGTAGGTCGCGAACTTCTTCTGGCAGTTCAGGGACGAGGCTGCGCGCGGTCGCGCCGTCCGGGAGTTCAGTATCCATCCAGAGATGAGCGAGCATTTTGAGAAGGTGTGACTTGCCGCTTCCGAAGAAGCCGCTCACCCACGCGGCCTTTTGATTCGCCTGGCTGCGGTTCGCCAAGTAAGACGAGAGAGTCTTGATCGTGCCTTCTGCGTATTGGCCCTCGCAAACGAAGGTGGAAAGCTCTCCCCGAAGTTCAGCGAGGACACGCTCATCTGCCAGTTCATTTGCAATGCGCGCCTGGCCATTGTTGACCAACCCCTCTTTGGCTGGATCGCGCAACAACGCGTCTCGTAATAGGCTGGGCATTTCAGTAACCTCCGTGCGAATGCGAAGTAATAGGCACTGCCAAGTAGTTCCAACCATCGCGCGCATCGAGCAAGCGGTAGTTGTTTTGGTCATAAACACCGGGGAAGAAAACGACCAAGCGACCGCGAATAAACGGCTCGATTAGCTTCAGCACGCGGGAGGCGCGCGTAAACCCAAACAGAGCACCAACGCCAAAGAGGGCAACTACAGACGTATTGGTGGCATCCTTGTTTTCCAGCATTTCACGAATACGTGCGGCGACATATTCAGCGAATTCGGAATCGAGTTTGAGCTGTAAATCGTCCGGGGATTCAAAGTACGCATCGCGATACTCGTCGGCGGCCATCCATCGAGCGAAACATTCGGCCAAATTGACCTCGAACCATTCGTGACCAGTTTCGCGAGTAGCCAACTCGAAAAGTTGCTTACGACCTAGCAGAGCGCGCTCAAGGTCTTTGTCGTAAATCACCAGGATCACGCGTTGGGCACCGGCAACGGTCTGCTGCCAGGGAAGGCTAATGTGCTGGCGATATCTTTCGGCGAGTTGTTCGATGCGTCCCATTTATCACCTGCCTTGCTGAACAGTCGAATAAGCTGGATCGAGGCTTTCGAGATGAAGGTCGATCACGTTGCCAGCCATGCGGAGGTCTAGAAGCCGGAGTCGCTTGGCTGCACTCGCGAGCTCAAGAGCTCCAGAAGTGGAACAGTCGAGCACTTTGATCCATCCTGAGGAGAGGCTTTCCTCGACCGCGAGTCCCGCTGCACGGGCCAAATAGAGTGCAAAGGCTACAGACGCAGCCGTGGGACGGACGGTGCGCCGAAACTTAAACGTCCGTCCTTCCAAGTGCCCGGACTGTGACCAGGAGCTGGCGGCATTACGAACCACCTTGTTCAGGGTGGAGTCGTTAAAACGGTCCTCGACCGTCTGTGTTAACGCCTCCCGCATAGCTCCGCGTTGGAACTCGGCCCCTTCAGGGAGGCTGATGATCACGTCGGCTGTGGCTAATAGCAGCGGATCGCGGGCGAGACTTGCCAGCAACGTCACCAGTGGCCGACTGTGTTCATCCGTCGTCCACAGTCGGCGGAGAATCCGAAAGACAGGCACGCTAGGGTCAAGGGCGTAGAGCTCTCGAAGTCGCTGCAAGGTAAGCCGCCGCGTAGATATCGTCTGCTTGCCCAGGCAGTTTTCTTCAACGACTGCTGATGCATATTCGGAACTCCTGCCGCCCAGAGGGACGGCGGCGAAGGTCGCCGATAGTTCTTCCAACATGATGGTGCGGCTGGTATGTGTGCCGATGTGTCCGAAACGAAAGCCCGCAGCAATGGCTTCGCGACGGTCCCTCGTGGGCGGAAAGAAGATTAGAGGTGAATCGTTCATTCGTTTTACGCGCCTGCCCTGCCGGTTTTCAACGCTCCAAGCTGTAGGTCAAGCTCTTCGACTTGCTTCCGAAGGGCCTCGTGCATCTTGCCAGCACGGTCGGCGATTTTGTCGCCGTTGCCCCTGACGGTTTCGGCCCAGGTCTTGATTTGAGCTAACGATTCAATCTGCTTCTCGATTGCGCGGGTGGCAAACTCGATGGAGTTTAGCGCTTGCTCCGATTCCGCCGACTCGTGGCTTTCACGAATTACAAGCGCCCTGGCCACGCTGAGGGCAGCTTTAACGTATAGGTCACTTACCGCATCATCGGCGTCCCACAGGATAACGATGTTATTGCCGTACCGGACAAAAGGCTCAGCGCCCTCTGGCGCAGCATTTCTTGAGAACACGAACACGCCGACCTGAGCCTGGCGATTCTTCCGTGCCTGGTCCAACTCCGCAAGCGCGCCGGTCAGATCATAGCTTTTGTTGGTCTTGGCTTCCCACACGACGCGGGCACCTGGGGCGGCAGTATCTGGGCCGAGCGTAGTAACAAAATCGCCAATCTTGCAATATGAAATCGCGCCACTCGTCGTCCCGGTAGCTTCATGCAGATCGTTCAGACGGGCCGCCTCCGCTCTTAAAACTTCACCGAGGCAATCTTCGAAGGTAAGTCCATGAAGGGTAGATTTAGCGGCGGTTTCGCGCTGTGTCTGGAGTTTAGTTAGCGCTTCCCGTACTTCCTTTTGGAAATCAGCATTGTTCTTCACGAGGATGTCAATGGTGAACTGGAGTTCGCGCTTCAGACGCGACAACGGCGAGCGTTCATCGTCTAAGCTCAAGCTCTTGCCTATCAATCCCTGCGCGTCCTCCACCTTTCCTACCAGTCGCGAGAGTGCGGAGTCAGGCTTATCGAGCGAGAATTCCTTAGCCAGTTCATCCACGAGCGCCCTCATGTCACCTGTGAGCTGGCCGTTGTTCTCCGTTACCTTTCGGAGAAGCCGCGAAACGGCGGATTCCTCATTATCGAGAGAGAATTCACGCAGGATGCGGCTCCGCTGGTCGTCGAATGCCGTGTTCAACATCGACTCGATCCGCTTCTTCAGACCATCAGCTTCGTCGGGATCAAGCAGCTGTAGGAGAGGCTCCAAATGCAGATCCAGCGTGTGCGCCAGGGTCGAGCTATCTGGGCCGACATGCTGATTCAGGAACCGTTCGAGCTCACCGTCTTGCTTCAGAAGAGATTCAAGTCTTCGAGGGAACTCGCCCGATGCCGGGTCGAAGAACTGACGTAGCGCGCCGGTTAGATCGTCGGTAATTTTGCCGCCGCGCTCACGAAACACAGATTCGAGATCGGTTACGATTTTCTGACCCGCATCTCGAACGAAAACGGCGTCCAGTTCACCACGAGCTTGCCGGAGTGCGAGCACGCCAAGACGCAGCCCGCTGAGAGCATAACCATCGCGCTCTGCTCCCGACGCGCATCTCTCTAGCTCAGCAATGACCTCAGGGTCGGACACCGTTAAGTCGAGGGCAAGGGTGCCCCCGATAGGTAACGGAAAACCGACCGGTTCTGGGTGAAGCGAGTGCGTCGAGGTGGCCATAGCGATCTCCCTGTTTTGCGTATTGCCGGCGAGTTTGCCGGCGAAACGCTACCAACTGATGAACGTTTATAGGGCGCAGGCGGACGAATGTCAATAGCCATGAATAAACGTGCCGGCAAGTTTGCCGGCAATCATTTGGAGTGCGCCATCGACGGGAGACGCTCTTATTTTAAGAGGAGGCGTGGATGAGTTCGCGACGCTTCAGAGTGGCTAAGCCCAAGTCAACGCGTCACTTACGCTGCGCAGCGGATCAATTCAGCTCGGAACGGTATGACTAACAAATTCGGATGGTTGCAGGCCCCCGCAACCATTCCGTGAATTATAGGCCGGAGCCCAGGACTCCGGCCTCTTTTATTT
>Ga0326728_10010457_pt1 | contig 21703 bp, 21 predicted proteins | sample MB3enrmetagenome_FD_207602 | JGI IMG/M metagenome (GOLD analysis project Ga0326728, IMG submission 207602) | Lab enriched peat soil microbial communities from McLean, Ithaca, NY, United States - MB31MN | ecosystem: Environmental > Terrestrial > Soil > Wetlands > Peat | place: USA: New York... | reverse complement strand
AGAAATTCTTGGTTACACTGTGTAGGCAAAAGGCTGTCCTCCTTCTTCGGCAAAAGTCTTTTCCACAAAAATACTTATGCCAGAAAGAGACAGCCTTTTTCAATTCATTCGTGAGATATCCGGGCTAAGCTCGATCGGCGCGCCGGGCCCCCGCCGCCATTTGTGTACGCTGCGATCTTCCCTGCCCAAGCATCAATTCTCGCACCTTACGTTCTTCCTCATCAGGTTTTGGGCGTCATCCACCTTCCGCCCCGGCGCAAGGGAGCAGGTGCTTGCTGACATGTGATGACGAAAGATTGACAACCTTTACCGCCCTCCGGCGATTCTGTCCTCTGGTGGGGGGAATCCGCGAGGGGTCCAGCGGCGGTAGGCCAGCAGCACATCCATTAATGATAGCCTATTATCTTCCCAGCGGCAAGGACCATTTCGAGGCTATCCATCCACCGCCGGGGCGCGGAGACGCCAAGCAGGTGTCAGGGATCAGGTGTCAGGTGTTAGGGTTCTGCGCCTGAGACCTCCTTATGCCCTGCGCAGCCCCGCCTCGCCGGTGAGCAGGATCTCAGGCCGAGGTTTTTGATCGGAATGCAGTCACCCCAAATCGTGCACCGGCCGAAAACCACCACCGGGTTGGTGGATTTTGTTCACCCGCATCTGCGTGCTTGCCTTTGTTTTGCAAGCACTTACGGCGGATTAGGATTGGCCAATCGATTGCCTATACGAGGGTTGGTTGTTCCCCCGAAAAAAGGCGGCACGAGGGCAGGGGGGGAAGTTCAGATGTTACGCCGGCTTCCAGCCGGCATTGAGCCCCGACAAGTGGGGCGCAACATTCGGATTAACCAGGGGGACAGGAGGCTGAAATGAAGAAGCTATTGATGGTGCTCGTTATCGGCATGGCGCTGGCCACAGCGGGTTTTGCCCAAGGGCGCGGCGCTTCCGGCGGTGGACGCTCCGGGGTGGCTTCCGGCAGTTTTAGCTACCGCGGAAGCAGCGGGCGCAGTTCCGGTAGCGGTGGCTTTAGCTACAACGGAGGAAAATTCAGTGGCCAATTCTCCGGACAGACCGCCCACGGGGGAACGTTCCATGGCGGATTCTCAGGTTACCGTGGCGGCTATGGCTACGGGCGCCCTGGCGTGGGTTTTGGCTTTGGCTTCTCTTACGCCCCCGGCTGGGCCGGCTATTACGGGTACCCTTACCCCGCTCCCTACGCCTACGGGCCTGTGTACTATCCATACTACCTGCCAGCCTACTACCCACCCGCGTATTACCCCCCGGTGGTCGCTGGAGTGGTCATTGGGGGAGGCCCCTGGCGAGGTTTCGCGCGACGCCCCGCGGTTGCCGGTCACGGGTTTGCAGGACGTGGCGGTGAATGGCACGGCTTCAGCAGGCGGTAGGATCGTGCCTTGCGGTCGATTATTTTAGGCGCGCTTCGCAAAGCGCCCTACAGAATTGTGCAAGGATGTCGAAGGGGCGGTTCCCGAACCGCCTCCATGAAGCACAAAGATTTACAACTGAAAGCCGCGGACCTCAAAACCAGACCCTCGCGATGCGCGCTTCTGGGCCTGCAGCCACCGAAGGGCAACAGAGCCAGTTCAGAGGAGGCCGCGCTGCGTAAGTACTCTGTTGGTCAGTTCCAGAACGAGCAGGCCGGCATCGGGATCGTCCCGCCACTCACCGCGCAATTTGAGCAGCCGGTAGCGCGTTAACATCCCAGCGTCACCAATAGCCGTGAGCAACGGTTCAATGACAGCATCACCTCGCGCCTTTGCGAGCCCTGCCAGCTCGCTGCCCGCTGGCACCGCAACCGAGGCCTCACCCGACTTCAGAACGTGGATGAGATCTTCAATGCTAATGTGTGCTGCTCCTTCCTGCGTCTGCGATTGCTGCGCAGCCCCCTCCGTTGCTGAGGCTTTTTCCATTTGGCCCGGTCGCCAGCCCATCTTGTCCAGCGCACTTGCCGCCGCCTTGCGCACATAGTCGGTGCTATCCTTGAGCGCGGCGATGAGCGGGTCGACACTGTGGGCGTCACCAATCTGCCCCAGCGCTTCTGCTGCCCGGCCACGAACATCGGCATCGTTTTTGCTATCCCTGAGCGCGGCGATGAGCGGCTCGACGGCGGGCGGGCCGATACTGACCAGTGCACCTGCCGCCGCGTCGCGCACACCCCTGTCGCTATCCTTGAGCGCGGCGACAAGCGGCTCGACGGCGCGGGCGTCGCCAATCTGCCCTAGCACAGATGCTGCCTTCTCGCCGACACCTTTGTTGCTATCCGTAACCGCCGCGGTAAGCCGGACCCCAGCCCGGGTGCCCAGCATTTCTCCCATCGCATCCTCCGCCGCCCACCGCGCAATCTTGCAGCTTCCCTCGAGCACTGCTATTAGTGGCTCGACGGCGCGGGCGCGGAGTGCGGCGTCTCCTAACTGCGCGCCAATCTTCGCCAGCGCTTCTGCCGCTGCTAGGCGCACACCGCTGTCGCTATCCGTGAGCGCGGCGATGAGCGGTTCGACAGCGCGGGCATCGCCAACCTGTCCCAGCGCTTCCGCCACCACCCTGCGGCCCGTCCAAGCACAATCCTTGAGCGCGACGATGAGCGGTTCGACGTTGCGGGTGCCGATTTTGACCAGCGCACCTGCCAAAGTCTTGCCTCGCTCGCAGCGGCTATCCGTAAGCACGTTGCTCAGCACCCCCCTGACGTAGGAGTCGCCAATATGCCCGAGCGCATCCTTCTCCGCCTCGGGCGCATAGAAGTCGCGCTCGAGCACGGCAATGAGCGGTTTGACAGCGCGGGCGTCGCCAACCTGTCCCAGCGCTTCTGCCGCCGTCCTGCAAACCGTCCAATCGATCTCCACATCCTCGAGCGCAGCGATCAGCGGCTCGATGGCGCGGGCGTCGCCAATCTGCCCCAGCGCACGTGCCGCCTGCCATTGCACATGGGTGTCGCTATCCTTGAGCGCGGCCACGAGCGGTGCGACGGCGGGCGTGCCAATTTCAACCAGCGCACCTGCCGCCGCCTTGCACACGCCTTTATCCTTCCGGTAACCCAGCGCCTTGATCAAGCCTTCGACGTCGCGCTTGGCTTTCATCTTCTCAACGTTGGGTGGGCCGAAGAGTGACATGGCTTTCTCTCCTTACGAGGTGTGACTGTTGCTCGCTGATGACATTCAAACCCGCAAGCTTTCAGGCGGCTTGCCCGGTGGTGACTATCCGGCGGCTTGGCGCAGCATGGCGGCGGCGTGTTTCAGGACGTCTCCGGTGATCTGGCTTCCGGACAACATGCGCGCCAATTCTTCCGCGCGTTCCTTTTCGCCCTCCAGGGGTTTGATGGTGGTCACGGTGCGGTTAGCGCGAGCGGATTTTTCCACGTAGAAGTGGCTATCGGCGAAGCAGGCGATCTGCGCCAAATGGGTGACGCACAGAACCTGCGCGTCGCGAGCCAGACGCTTCAAGCGCTGGCCCACGCACTCCGCCACGCGGCCGCCGATGCCGGCGTCAATCTCATCGAAGATAAAGGTCACGTCGTGGTGACGGCCCCCGCGCGCGCCGCGGCTGACTCTTGCCTGCCCCACCACGGTTTTCAGGGCCAGCATCAGGCGTGAGATTTCCCCGCCCGAGGCGATTTTTTCCATCACCCGCAATTCCTCGCCGACGTTGGGGGAAATGCGGAACTCAATTTCATCGATTCCGGTCGCGCCGCCCTGGCCTTCCGGGGCATTTTCAAAGTGGACCTCGATGCGGGTCTTTTCCATGCCGAGCTGCGCCAATTCCTCGCGCACCAGCTTAACCATGCGCCGCGCCGCGTCCTGGCGCTTTTCCGAGAGCGCTTCCGCGGCCTGGCGATACTCAGCCGCTGCTTTGGCCAGGTCTTTGCGCACGGCTTCCCGCCGCTCATCGGCGTGTTCCAGCCCGGCCAGGCGCTGGCGCGTTTCCGCCGCATACGCCAGGATCGCCTCCACGCTGTTCCCGTACTTGCGCTTTAGGCGATCGATCAACGCCAGCCGGTCCTCGATTTCTTCCAGACGGGCGGGACTGGCTTCGAGCTTTCCCACGTAGTCGCGCAGGAAAGCCGCAATGTCCTCGAGCGTAGCCCGGGCCGTGGCCAGCGGCTCGATTTCCGGCGCGATGGCAGTGTCGTAGCGGCGCAACTCATCGAGCTGCCGGGCGGCAGCGGCCACGCGGGAAATCGCCGCGCCCTCGTCTTCGTAAAGCTCCTCGAAAGCGCTGGAGGCGGCGGCGCGGATTTTTTCCAGGTTGGAAAGAATCTTCCGCTCTTCCTCCAGGCGGGCGTCTTCCCCCGGTTGCAGATTGGCCTGCTCGAGCTCGCGCACTTGGAATCCCAGGAGGTCGAGAGTGCGCAATCGATCCTGCTCGTTGTGGCTGAGCCCCTCCAACTCCTGCTCGAGCGCGCGGCGCCGGGCGTGCAGGCCGCGCAGGGCGTCGAGTTCCGCGCTCACGCCGGCGAATTGATCGAGCAAACTGAGCTGGGCGTCGCGCGCGAACAGCGCCACGTGCTCGTTCTGGCCGTGCATTTCCACCAGGCGACGGGCCAGCGAGCGGACAGCCGCCAGGGTAACGGGTTGATCGTTCACCAGCAGCCGGCTTCGCCCACCCGCTTGCAGTTCACGCCGCAGGATCAGCTCGCCATCGTCGCTCGCCGCCACGCCGTATTCCTCCAGCCAATCGGCCCACGGGGCGTCTCCTTCGGCGGAAAAAACCGCGGTGACCAGCGCGCGATCCTCGCCGGTGCGAATAACCTCCGACGACGTGCGGCCGCCCAGCGCCAGTCCCAGCGCGTCCACCAGGATGGACTTGCCGGATCCGGTTTCTCCGGAAAGAAGGTTCAAACCCGGCCCAAATTCCACGGCCAGGTTATCGATGACGGCATAGTTCTGGATGTGAATTTCGCGCAGCATGGTTGCGGGAGAAGTTTACCACATGCAAGCCGTGGGAAGTAGGCACCAGGCAGTAAGCAGTAATTCGAATTAACTACCCTCACCCCTTTGGAGGAGGGGTTAATGACATATGGTAACTGGGAACCCAGGACTTACTGCCTGGTGTCCCCTGCCTACTGCTTAGTGCCTACTGCCTACTGCTTTCCGCCGTTCCTTCGTTGACGGACGTTGGTCGGTATGTTAGGTTCAATTGACAAGGGTTTTCAGTCTCCTGGTTTTGACAAGGAGGATAATTGGCTGCCGCACTTCTGGTTTTCTACCAGGGTTTCACGCAAGATTTTTACCAAGGCGAAGTTTGGCAACTGCTGACGAACACGGGACCTGTGGCCAGGCTTGTCCTACTGATGCTTCTGGGTTTTTCCATTCTCTCCTGGGCCATTATCATCCAGAAACTCCGCATCTTTCGAGCCGCGAAGCGCGAATCGGCGGAGTTCCTCAAGGTCTTTCGCCAGAGCAAGAAACTGTCAGAGATTCGAGCCTTCTGCCGCACCTTGAAAGTGAGCCCGCTGCCGGAGGTTTTCCAATCCGGCTATCGCGAAATTGAGAGCCAGGCCAGCATGACCGAGAGTCCGGGCAAGCCGCGGATTCGCAGCCTGGAAGCGGTGCGGCGCGCCCTCCAGATTGGCGCCTCCACCGAACTCAGCCGATTGGAACAATGGCTGGTGTGGCTCGCCACCACCGGCGGGGTAACTCCCTTTGTGGGGTTGTTCGGCACGGTGTGGGGCATCATCGATGCCTTCCATGGCTTGGCGACGGCCGGCACCGCAAGTTTGCATAGCGTGGCGCCAGGCATTGCCGAAGCCCTCATTACCACTGCGGCGGGGCTGTTCGCCGCCATCCCCGCGGTTATCGCGTACAACTACTTTCTCCAGCGCATCAAAGAATTTGGGACGCAAATGGACGATTTCGCTCTCGAGTTCCTGAATATGACCGAGCGGTACTTTGTGGATTGAGTCATTGGGTCATTTGGTCATTTGGCCATCGGGTCATTGCAAGAACCGTGGTGAGTGGTTCGTGGGCGGTCGGTGCTTGTTTGAACGCAACTCCCTGACGTTGATTGAGGCCAATGGTGATATCGCAATCGGGCAATGACCAAATGACCCGATGACCCAATGACTCAATGATCCGATGGTCAAATGATTCAATGAGGCGATGAATAAGATGGCCTTCACTAACCCCAAAGGCAGAACCCAGTCTTCCCTTTCCGAAATCAACATCACACCTTTTGTGGACGTCGTGCTGGTATTGTTGATCATCTTTATGCTCACGGCTCCCATCTTGGAATCAGGGATTGAAGTGGATCTCCCCAAAACCAAAACCGTCAAAATCGTTTCCGAGGAAAAAGTCGTCATCACCATCGACAAAAACCAAACGGTTTATGTGGGGAATGATCCCATCAATATTCACCGCTTGGGGGTAACCGTCCTAGACCAACTCAAGGGTGCCGGCACACAGCCGGTGTTTATCCGCTGTGATCAGAACGTGAGTTTCGGAGCGTTCGCGCGCGTGGTGGATGCCTTGAAGCAAGCGAACCTGACCAATCTGAACATCGTTACCCAACCGCTCGAGACCAAGCCGGGATCGTAGCGAGAGTCACACCCTATGGGCACGCACGTCATAGCCTTGATGGACGAACGCCACGACAACCTGCGCGGCACGCTGCTGCTTTCTGTTATTCTGCACGCCGTGCTCTTTGTCGTCGCCGTGACCTACACTCTGATGGGCTTCCACTTGGGCGGTGGAGGCCGGGAATGGGGTACGGAAGGCGCAACCCGGATGGGAGCTGTGGCCAGTCTGCCGGGAATTCCCCTGCCTGCTCCCATGCTGACCACGCCCAGCACCGTCGCAACCCAGAATACGGGGCTCTATAAGACGGAGCCACAACCCAAAGAAGAACCTCCGCCCGACGCAGAGCAAATTCCCAAATTCAAGCAAGCGGTAAAACCGGAAAGACTGGAAAGGGTCAACCGGCATATCCACCAGACCGAGGAGGAACCTCCCACTAACGCCGTTCCCTACGGTCTGACCGGGGCGCCCACGATGAGCTACACGCAAATGGTAACTCCGGGAGGTCCGGGGGCAGTAAGCATGGGCGCGGGGAATAGTTTCGGCCAGCGCTACGGTTGGTATGTGGGGTCGATGCGAGCGCGCATCAGCGCCAACTGGCTGTTGGCGACGATCAGCCCCAATATCGTGTCGGCCCCGCGCGCCTATCTCAGCTTCGAAATCATGCGCGATGGCACCGTGGCTGAGGTGCAGATAACCCAAAGCAGCGGCATTCCGGAAGTGGATCGCTCCGCCCTGCGGGCGATCCTCGCCTCCAATCCGCTGCCCGCGCTGCCGCCTGACTACTCCGGGGGAAGCGTCAAAGTGGATTTTTATTTTGACTTTCATCGCTAATAGAGACGGAAAGAGGAAGACTTCGCACCCTCGCCCCCTTGGGGGAGAGGGAAAAAGAATTTTCAGTGTTGGTGCAGAATTAAAAAGGCCGGTTCGTTGGGGCCAAGAAATATATCACACTGTGAGACATCTGTTTTCAAGCATGCAGGCATCTTAAATTTACGTGGAGCCCATTACACCCATGAAATGGCATCGAATCGCGGTTCCCTTCTTCTTGTCTTTGGTGGTGGCGCTGGCTCTTGCGCTTGGCTCGCGCACGGCCCTGAGCCAGCAGGACTGGCTCAGCACCGGAATCAACCTGGGCGCGGCGAGAATCAAGTTGGCGGTTCCGGATTTCCCCCCTGCCTCCGTCGACCAGCAGTTGGTGAGCCTGACGCAGGAGTTCAACCAGGTTCTCTGGAGCGACCTCGACAACGCCGGCATCTTCGAGATGGTCAGCAAGAGCAATTACCCCTTGAAAATCCCCGTAGAGCCGTTGGACGTCGACTTTAACGCCTGGAGCAGCCCTCCCGCTTCCGCCCAGATGTTGGTTTTCGGCAAAACAGAGAACATTAATTCCAACCTGGTCATCACCGGCCGGGTTTTTGACCTGGGAAACCAGGCTAACCCCGGCGTCTTGGCCAAGCGCTACGTCGCCACCCTGAATGAAGTTTCCACCCGCGAAGCCGCGCACCGCTTTGCCAATGAGCTCATCAAGGCGTTGGGTGGCGGGCTGCCGGGAATCAACGAAACGCGCATTGCCTTTACCAGCAACCGCACGGGGCATGCGGAAATCTGGGTAATGGATTACGACGGCTTCAATCAGCGCCCCATCACCAGTTATGGCTCGATGTCGCTCACGCCGCGCTGGTCTCCTGACAACACGGAACTGGCTTTCACCAGTTACGCGTCGGGCAATCCCGAGATATACCTCTTCTCATTTGAGACCAACCGGCGCGTTCCCTTCCCCTCATTCAAGGGTCTGAACGCTACTCCCGCGTGGTCGCCAGATGGGAAGAAAATCGCCTTCTGTTCGAGCATGGGAGGTGATCCGGAGATTTATGTTTCCGACACCAAAGGCTTCAACCTGCAACGCCTTACGTTTTCGCCGAGCGTGGACATTTCTCCGGTTTGGAATCCCAAGACGGGCAACGAAATAGCCTTTGTCTCCGACCGCAGCGGCGCACCCCAGATTTACATCATGTCCGCGGACGGCACCAACCTCCGCCGCATGACAACGGCAGCACCCGGCGGTGACGCCAGCGGTCCGGCTTGGTCACCCAACGGGCTGTTCATGGCCTTTCACTGGAGGGTCTCAGAAACTGGAACCTATGACGTTTACATTATGGAAATTGCCACCGGCCGGATCATCCAGTTGACGCACGACGCCGGCCGTAATGAGCATCCCACGTGGTCGCCGGACGGCCGACACCTGGCATTTGAATCCACGCGCGCGGGTTCGCGCCAGGTTTGGACGATGCTCGCCAATGGCCTTGACCCCAAGCCCCTGACCAAGGACGGGGAAAACTGGAATGCCAATTGGTCGAATTAGCCATTGCCGGCCGGCCTCAGCTTGGGCTTTTCGGGTCGGCCCGGGCATGGCCGCGGCAACCTTGGGCGTTATACTCAGCGAGAATCAGGAGTTGAAATATATCGCAATGCGAGATACCCTCTTCCCTTGGGGAACAGTGGGGCGGTGAGTGAAGAGGCTTTTTGCATCTTGGGCGGTGAAATATGGGGGCAGATTTAGCGATGAGAAGATCGCTGCCATGTGATGTTTTTTTTCGAACCAAGAGGTTGTGTTTTTTTTGAATTTAGTGATAGTATCTCGTCTTTCACAGACTTTTCCCCGCTGGCGCGGGAAGAAATTCACGCCCGCAAACGGGAGCGCCGGGGGAGGGCAATTTTAGTAGCTTCGTGCACTCAAGGGATCACTCGATTATCTACCGATTCAAGGAGGAATTAAGCATGCGAACGAAGAAACGCAGTCTTGCGGTTCTCGTCGGAATTCTGGGACTGGTTTTACTGGCAGGGGCCTGCCATCATCAAGTGGCGGCACCGCCGCCGCCACCACCGCCGCCGCCACCACCGCCACCGGCGCCCACCGTGACGTTGACCGCCGAACCCAGCACCATTGAAAAGGGCAACTCCGTGACATTGAGTTGGTCCTCTCAAAATGCTACCGATCTGGACTTGGAACCGGGAGTCGGCAAGGTCCAGGCCTCGGGTTCATCATCTGTAACGCCGCAGGACTCGACCACCTACACCCTGACTGCCACCGGTCCGGGCGGCACGCAGAGTGCCACCGCCCGCGTCACCGTGACTATCCCACCGCCGCCGCCCCCACCGCCGCCACCGCCGCCGGTGGAGCTGACCGATGACCAGTTGTTTACCCAGGTCAAGGACGCTTACTTCGATTACGACAAAGCGGATATCCGGGCTGACGCGGAGCAAGTCCTGAGCAGTGATGCGAACTTCCTGAAAGAGCATCAAAGCATCAAATTCACCATCGAAGGCAAGTGCGACGAGCGCGGAAGCGAGGAATACAACCTCGGCCTGGGCGACAAACGCGCCAATGCCGCCAAGAACTTCCTGGTGACCGCGGGCGTCTCCGCCGACCGGATTATGACGGTCTCCTACGGCAAGAGCCACCCGGTTACCACTTGCGATCAGTCGGCTCACACGGAAGACTGCTGGCAGCAAAACCGTGTGGATCACTTCCACCTCGGGGCCGAATAACAGTAGGCGGAATCAGCCGGGAGTCTTAGGGGCTCCCGGCTTCTGCCCCATTCTATCTCCCGCTCGGGCGACGCCCAGAAAGTCGACGAGCGGGGCATAGAGGGTCTGTGTCTGAATCTTGGGGAAGAAAGTGAGCCTCCGTTCCGGTGCTCTAGCAGTAAATGGCGAGGCTGTCTCCCCGTCGCGTGCAAAAAGAAAGGCGCATGCGGCATTGCCAACGCAAGCTTGCGATCATCGTCCCCATGCTGACGGCAAAACTAAGTTTGTCGTCGCACCATCAACAGGGGACTGGTCGTGTTGTAGTGTTGACCGCCTGCCTGTACGATCCCCCCTCTCCCACCTCAAGGAGGATTCTAGCGTGCGCACAAAGAACTGCGGTCGTGGGCGCCTTGAATATCATTCCTCTTGGCGGAGCGGGGCTGAGGCGCCTCCGTTTCTAAATGCGTTTATACCACAATCGTGCCGGTTGACCCGAGCCGCGCCGAAAGGTTAGACTGGCATATAGGAAATTTTTCCAGACGAGGATGCAGCGACCTTGAAAAAATATACCTTACTGGCTTTAATGGCTTTTATCTTCCTGGGCGTGCAAGTTCAACCTGCCTTTGGAAGCAAAGAAACTGTCCAAATCCTGCAGGAACTCGACACCTTGCAGCAGGCGGTGCAGAACCTTCAGAAGACCGTCGATACACAAACCGCGGTGTTGAAGACCCTGGTGGAGCAAGCCAACGACAACGTCAATAGCATGAAAGCCGTAGTCACAGACCTGCACGGGTCGTTGCAGCAGAACCTGGCATCTTCGAACGCAAAGTTTGATGCTATGACCGGCCAGATGCAAGCGCTCAGCGAAAGCTTGGAGGAAGCCAAGGCGCGCCTCGCGAAGCTGAGCGAGCAGATGGCCCAGTTACAGAACATCATGACGACACTACCGGCGCAAGCCAACCCCACGCCAGGAACGGCTCCGGGGGCACCGGGAGCTCCCGCCGCCCCGGGTGCACCTCCCGTGCCGGACGCGGATTCGCTCTATTCCCAGGGCTTAAGCTATTACAACGGCGGGCAATGGGGTTTGTCGATTCAAGCCTTCCAGGATTATCTGAAGTATTACAAGGACACGGATCGCGCCTCGAACGCCCAGTTCTATATCGGCGAATGCTACTACAGCCAGGGGGATTACAATCACGCCATCGAGGCCTACGATTTGTGCAGCGAAAAATATCCCACGGGAAACAAAGCGGCCGCTGCCCAATTGAAAAAAGGCTTTTCCCTGCTGTCGCTGGATCAGAAATCGGCGGGAGTCCGCGAATTGCGCTCGCTCATCCAACGTTTTCCGGACTCACATGAAGCAGATTTGGCGCGCCAGCGGTTGAAGAAGCTGGGTATCGCCGTTCCCGCTGCGCACAGGAGTAACCCTTAAATTCGCGGCCGGCAGCAGTCCGGCAGACATCACACTCGCAGCCACGCAACCAAGGGGAGGATTACATGTCTGGATCCGTCAACAAAGTCATCTTGGTCGGGCGTCTGGGTAAGGACCCGGAGTTGAAGTACACCCCCAGCGGCGCTCCCGTGGCCAAGTTCAGTCTGGCCACCGACGAGAGCTTTAAGGACAAGACGGGGGAAAAGCAGAATCGCACGGAATGGCACAACATCGTAGCCTGGAATAAACTGGCGGAAATCTGCGGCGAGTACCTGACCAAGGGGAAGTTGGTTTACATCGAAGGTTCAATTCGCAGCCGGCAGTGGCAAGACCAGTCAGGAAACAAACGCACTTCCTACGACATTATAGCCAACTTCATGCAGATGCTGGGATCGAAAGCCGAATCGGAACGCATGGCCAGCGCCGGCACGGATCGCGCCGCACCGGAGCGCCCAGCCCCAACCCCGGCCCCACCGCCGCCGCCTTCCGTGGAACCGCCTCCCCCGGCTGAACCTGAAATCAGTGACGAGGATATTCCGTTTTAGCTCACGGTTTGAGTGGCTCCCACCTTTGGTTTTGACGGCAGCCGTTTGTGAGGAAGGGAACCATTTTCTTCTTTTGTGCCCAAGACCCCCGCCACCTGGAAGGGGAAGGTCTTCTCTCGACGCTACTTGCCAGCCGGATGCGAAAATCCGGAAAATTACCGCAAGCCATCAAACCCGACCCATGGACGCGCGCTCTTTCCATGGCCCATGAACTCTCCGTCATCGTGGAGGGGGAGGCCTTGGGCCTTCCCGCCTGCGCCGCTCATCGATCGCCCTTACGAACTCATCAAACTTCTTCACTTGATCAGGGTTCAGGACTTGCCGGATGCGCGCGCGTGTTTCCTGGTGAATCGCCTCGAACTGCGGGGTAAACTGGTTCTGCAAATCCCCCATTTTCAGTGTGGACTCGATGAGAATTTGCTTCACCTGCTGCGCCTGAGCGTCGGAGAGATCCAAATCTTTCTTAATGTGTGCCACTGCACGATTTATATCGAAACCGTCATGACGCAGGAGGCGGCCGTTGTACCACAAGAAATAATAGACACCCACGCCCCCCAGGACGGCTCCCAGGACAAAGGTGACAACGAAATAAAAATATACGCGGCGGGTCATTTCTCCTCTTTCGTGACGGCGGGCTCGGGAGCTTGTACGGGCGCCAAGCCTGGGGATTCCTGCGGGCCGGTCTCTCCCAACGGATCGGAGTAGGCCAGCGAAGCCTGCAAAGCGGGTATATCGGCGGCGCTCAGACCGCGAACCGGCCCCGTCGGGGGCAAGGCCACGGCCAGGATCGCCAGGAAGGTTAATGCCGCCGTCGCAACCACAAAACGCCTTCCCACGCGCTCGAAGAAATCCGCCACGCTGGGCGTCTTGCTCATTTCGCCGAGCTTGCGGACCAGCCGCTCCGCAAATCCCAGCGAAGGCTCCACCGCTGCTTCAAACTTCCACAGGTGGAAACCCGAGCGCACCAGACGCAGGTCGCGATAATAACCAGCACAGGAAGCGCACTGCGTGAGGTGCCGGCGAACCTCCGCCGTTTCCCCACCTTCCCAAAGGTCATCCAGCCGATCACGGATATCATCACAGCGCATGGGCTTTGTTTTCCTCCCGCCACTGGCGCATATCGTCCAACATGCGCTTCCGGGCGCGATGCAATCGAACTTTCACCGTCGTGGGTTTCAGGTTCAGGATCTCCGCGATTTCCTCCACAGAGTAATCCTGCAATTCCTTCAACACAAGAATATTCCGATCATTCTCGGGGGCCCGATCCAGGAGCTTGCTGACCAAATCCTTTAGGACGATCTGCTCTTCGTGATCAAGCACCTGCTCCGGCTTACTCTCCGCGTTGTCCTCCAATTCGCGTTGGCTATTCTCCCCCATCTGCCAGTAGAAAGTCACTCGCGATGCGCGCTCATGCCGCAGGAAATCGTAGCAATGATTGGTAGCGATGCGGCTGAGCCAAGTGGTAAAAGAAGATTGGAAATTGTAACTCCGAATCGCCCGAAAAGCCTTGATAAAAATCTCCTGCGCGAGGTCCTCCACTTCATCGCGTCGGCGCACCAGATGGTACACCAAGGAAAAAACACGCTGCTGGTGTTTCTGCACCAAGGGGCCGAAGGCTTCCGGCTCTCCCTGCTGGGCCCGCTTAATCCACTGAATCTCTTGAGCAACCTGTGCGCCGGAGTATTCCATCGGGCTACCATCTCATGCCCACCCTCATTAGATTTCGACGAGGGACGGACCCTTACGGTTACAGTTACAAGTGTGCCAAATTTTTAATAGAATTGATGCAAGAATTTAGTTGACCACTTAATCACGTTATGCAATAATATGCCCATGATAATTGGCACACGATTAAAGAAGCTTAGAGAAGAACGTAACCTTTCGCAAGGTGATATCGAAAAGCGCACCGGCTTATTACGCTGTTACATCTCCCGGGTCGAAAACGGACATACGGTTCCGTCCCTAGAAACCCTGGAGAGGTTGGCGGCCGCGCTCGAACTCCCCCTTTACCAGTTGTTCTTTGAAGGGGATGAGCCACCCGCTTTGCCCAACCTGAGCAAGCGCCAGACGACCGAAGAGCTGGTTCTCGACGCAGAGCAAGAAAAGGAACTGCGTTTCTACGAGAAGGTAAAGCGGCTTCTCACCCGGATCGACGAGAAGGACCGCCAGCTCCTGCTTTACATGGCCCAGAAACTGGCGAGCCGGTAGACTATTTCATTTCAATACCTTGGAGTGGTGTCTCCATTTGTAGACAGGGCACGAGGGTCTGCTATTCCCATTCGATAGTCCCGGGAGGCTTCGAGGTAATATCAAAGACCACCCGGTTTACGCCCTTCACCTCGTTAACAATGCGGGTCGCCATGCGCTGAAGAAGTGTCGGCGGCAGTTGAGCCCAATCAGCAGTCATACCATCCTCGGACTCTACTGCCCGAACGCTGATCGTTGAGGCGTAGGTACGGGCGTCGCCCATCACCCCAACGCTCGAAACGGGCAATAATACCGCAAATGACTGCCACAGGCGGTCATAAAATCCATGTGTCTGCACTTCTTGCTGCACGATGGAGTCGGCCTCTCGCACCATCCGTAGGCGATCGGGGGTTACCTCTCCGACAATGCGGACCGCCAAACCCGGCCCGGGGAAGGGTTGCCTCTTCACCAGCGACTCGTCCAAGCCCAGTTCACGCCCCACCCTCCGGACTTCATCCTTAAACAGCTCGCGCAATGGCTCAATCAGCTTGAACTTCAAATCGGCGGGCAACCCCCCCACATTGTGGTGGCTCTTGATAGTGGCGGCAGGACCCTTGACCGACACCGATTCAATAACATCCGGATAGAGCGTTCCCTGCACCAGGAACTCGATGTCCCCCAGCGCACGCGCTTCGGCTTCAAACACCCGGATGAATTCCTCACCAATGATCTTGCGTTTGCGTTCCGGGTCAGTAACCCCAGCCAAGCGGGCGAGGAATCGCTCCGAGGCGTCAACGGTCTTCACCGTCAGATGAGCTTGCTCCCGCAGTTTGCTGCTGACTTGAGCGAATTCGTCCTGGCGCAACAAGCCGTTATCTACAAAGACACAGATAAGCCGGTCGCCCAACGCCCGCCCCACCAGCGTCGCCGCAACGGCGGAGTCCACGCCGCCCGAAAGCGCGCAGAGCGCGTGTTTATCCCCCACCTGCTCACGAACGTTTTGGACCGTTTGCTCAATGAACGATCCCGGAAACCAGTTGGGCTTGATGCCGGCAACATCGAAAACGAAACGCTGAAGAATTTCCTTCCCCTTACTTGTATGGCGAACCTCCGGGTGGAATTCCAATGCGTACATTTGCGCTGGCGGATTTTCGATAACGGAAATGGCGTTCAGAGTCCGGCCGGTGATAGCGAACCCTGGCGGAACCTCCACCACGTGATCGCCGTGGCTGTTCCAAACCTTGAGGGTTGAGGGAAATCCTGCCAGCAGCCGGGACGAGGGCAAAATCTCAAGTTCGGCGAAACCGTATTCGCGCCGCCCCGCCGGCTCCACCTTGCCCCCCAGCTTGTGGGCCATCCATTGCAGGCCGTAGCAGATGCCGAGCACAGGCAGATTGAGCTTCAGCACCCGCTCATCGCAAACCGGCGACGCAGGGTCATACACCGACGAGGGCCCGCCGGAAAGAATCAGCGCCTGCGGGTTCATGCGGACTAAATCGTCAAAGGGGATGTTGCACGGCACGATCACCGCGTACACCTGAAGCTCGCGAATGCGCCGGGCAATCAGTTGCGTGTATTGCGAGCCAAAATCGAGAACGACGACGGGTCGGGGAGTAGGCATATTGGAATCCGGGGAAGAAAGCTGTCAGCCTTCAGCTTTCAGCTCTCAGCTTTTGAAGAATCGTCCGATCCTTGCTTGCATCCGTACTCTCGGTCTTCGGGCAGATTTCTGGAAAGGGCTTGCCTGGCTGGGGGACGGAATCTGCTCGCGTATACGGTTCGAGCTGATAGCTGAAAGCTGATCGCTGACAGCTTCTTGGTCACTTCGCCACAATACTCACCAGCTTCCGCGGCACCACAATGACTTTCTTCACTTGCAGTCCGGCCAGGTGCTGGATGACTTTCTCCTCCGCCAGCGCCTTGCTGCGGATTTCCTCCTCGCCGGCGCTTACTGCCACGTGGATGCGCGCGCGCAATCTGCCGTTGACCTGCACGGGATACTCCAGCTCATCTTCGGCCGCAAGGTCCGCATCGAATGCCGGCCAAGCCACTTTCAGCAGCGGTTCCGCGTGGCCCAGCCCTTCCCAGAGTTCGTCCGCAACGTGCGGGGTAAAGAGCGAGAGGATGGCTGCCAGGAATTCCAGCGCCGTCTTCAGGATGGTCGGGCGAATCTTCCCTGCCTCGACGGCCGAGTCAAGCTCGGTCAATTCATTGACCAGCTCCATGGTGTTGGCAATGTCGGTATTGAAGTGCCAGCGCTCTTCCATGTCCTCGGTTACATGCCGCAGCGTCTGGTGTGCCTTGCGCAGCAAACGCCGCTCTTCCGGCGTCAGCGCAACCTTCGCTTCGGCAGTCAAATTCCCTGCCCTTACACCTCGAAGTTTGTCGGCATGCTTCGCCACCAAGCGATAGACCCGGCCCAGGAATCGCGATGCGCCTTCCACACCCGCGTCGCTCCATTCCAGATCTTTTTCCGGTGGGGCGGCAAAAAGCATGTAAAGACGCGTGGTATCCGCGCCGTATTTGGCAAACAATTGGGTGGGGTCCACGACGTTCCCCTTGGACTTCGACATCTTGGCGCCGTCTTTGATCACCATGCCCTGGGTGAAGAGCCGCGCCACGGGTTCGGCGAAATCCACCAGGCCGATGTCGCGCATGACCTTGGTGAAGAAGCGCATGTAAATCAGGTGCAGGATGGCGTGCTCGATGCCGCCGATGTATTGGTCAACCGGGAACCAATACTTCACCGCTTCCTTGTTGATAGGCGCCGTGGCGATATTAGGGTCCGTGTAGCGGTAAAAGTACCAGGAGGAATCGACGAACGTATCCATGGTGTCGGTCTCGCGCCGCGCTGGTCCGCCGCACTTGGGGCACGTCGTGTTCACGAAATCCGGCACGTCCGCCAGTGGCGAGTGTCCCCGTCCGGTAAGCTTGACGTTCGGCGGCAGCAGCACGGGCAGGTCACTCTCCGGCACGGGCACAATCCCGCATCCCTGGCAATAAACCATGGGAATGGGTGTGCCCCAATAGCGTTGGCGCGATATTCCCCAGTCCTTGATGCGATATTGGACTGTCCCTTTGCCGAACCCCTTCGCCTCGGCATCGCGCGTCATGCGCTCGATGGCCTCTTGCGAGGTGAGCCCGGTGTAGGGACCCGAAGCCACCAGGCGTCCATAGTCCACCATGGCGTGGAGAGGCGCGTTGGTTTCGGCGCCGGCGGGCGCTCCCTCCGGCACGATCACGGTGCGAATGGGCAGTCCATAGCTCGAACAGAATTCATAATCGCGTTCGTCGTGGGCCGGGACCGCCATGATGGCCCCCGTGCCATATTCCATCAGCACGAAGTTGGCAAGCCAGATGGGCACATTCTCCCCATTGTAAGGATTGCGCGCCGTAAAGCCGGTGTCCGCGCCCACCTTGGCCAAGTCCGCGTCCACGCGCGCGCGAACGGATGAGGCCCTGATTCTCTCCACCGCCTCGCGCAGCCGGTTGGGCTCTTTGGAATTCTCCAGGAGCACGTTCACCAGCGGATGCTCCGGCGCCAGGAAGACGGCGCTACAGCCGAAAATGGTATCCACGCGGGTGGTGAAAATACGCAGCGGTTTCCACAGATCGGTAACCGTAAAATCCACGAACGTCCCCACGGATTTACCGATCCAGTTCTGCTGCATGGTCAACACGCGCTCCGGCCAACGCACCAATTCCTTCATGTCGTCGAGCAACTGCTCGGCATAGGCGGTGGTCTTCAGAAACCACTGCTCGAGTTCACGCTCGATGACGGGCGTGTCCTCATGCCGCCAACAGCAGCCGTCCACCACCTGTTCGTTGGCCAGCACGGTTTCGCACTGCGGGCACCAGTTCACCCGGCTTTGCTTGCGATAGGCGAGCCCGCGCTCGTACATTTTCAGGAAAAACCATTGGTTCCAACGGTAGTATTCCGGCACGCAGGAGGCGATTTCCCGCCGCCAATCGTAGCTCACCCCCAAGCGCTGGAGCTGCCCGCGCATGCGGTCAATGTAACTGAAGGTGAACTCGGAAGGATGCCGCTGGTGCTTGATGGCGGCGTTTTCCGCGGGCAAACCGAAGGCGTCCCAGCCAATGGGATGCAGGATGTTGAAGCCCTTCATCCCCATGTAGCGCGCCAGCGCGTCGCCAATGGAATAATTGCGCACGTGGCCCATGTGAATGTCGCCTGAGGGATAAGGCAGCATTTCCAGCACGTAGTATTTCGGGCGTCCGGGCTCGGCCTCGGTTGCAAACAGCTTCGCCTCGGCCCAGCGCTTTTGCCATTTGGTTTCGATGTCTTGCGGATTGTAGTTAGGGTCCATGGTTTCAATTCTGAATTATGAATTCTGAATTATGAAAGCTGAATTGCGCGTTCTGAATAATGGGCTCTGTATCTCGAAAGCAAACTACCTGCTTTCAGAATTCAGAATTCATAATTCAGAATTTCTTCCCTTGCGTTCACCGCTTACCCCTGACCTTGATTCCCGCGAGCTTTCGCATCATGCGAATGTTCCGCACATCATCGCCCGGTTTATCCACCGGCGTTTCGCAGATGAACGGAATGTTTTTCAGCTTCGGGTGCCGCACGATACGCGCAAAGGCCTCGGCGCCGATTTGCCCTTTGCCGATGTGCTCGTGGCGGTCCGCGTGCGAGCCGAAAGCGGTCTTGGAATCGTTGGCGTGAATCACCCGCACTTTCTTGATGCCAATCGTCGCGTCAAGTTGCTTCACGGTCGCGCGCAAGCCTGCGACGGTGTGGATGGCGTAGCCCGCTTCAAAACTGTGCGCGGTATCGATGCACGCGCCCACCGGCAAGTCCTTTTCCGCGCCCGCGATGATTTCCGCCACTTCTTCAAAACTGCGGCCTATCGCCGTTCCCTGCCCCGCGGTGTTTTCGATCAGAATGGTCAGGCCGTCGAGCTTCAGTCCTGCCGTCGCCTGGCGAAGTGATTCCACGCAAGTGGCGATGGCTGCGGCGGGAGCGGCTCCCTTGGCGCTGCCGGGGTGAGTGACCAGGTAGTCCGCGCCCAAAGCCACCGCCCGCTCCAGCTCCCGCCGAAAGGCGGCAATGGAACGCTCCCGAATAAAAGCATCGGAAGACGCCAAGTTAATCAAGTAGTTATCGTGAACGACCACGGGGGAAAGGCCGTGGGCCTGGCGCGCCGCCCGAAAGGCCGCGCATTCCTCCGGCGTGGGATCAAGCGTCGGCCAACCCCGCGGGTTCGCGGAAAACATCTGGAAGGTGTCACAGCCAATCTTCCGGGCATGATGCGCCGCATTCTCCAGAGCGCCGGCAATCGAAGTGTGTACACCCACCCTCATAGGATGTTCCGCAAAAAGTTGATTTCACATGGTAACAGACCCGTTCGAAAGGCGTCAACGGAGGGCACCTTCAACGGTTGGGCGCGAAAAGGTTTTGCGCGCTTCTAGTGGGCCGTTAATTGGTTTGGCGAGCTTTCATGCGCCGGTATTCCCATCTGAAGCCCAGGAAGAGAATTGCTGCTGCCATGATACCCGCAAGAACGTATCCTCCGGGCATCAGGCGCACCCGAATCCCCACCAATATCGGCAAGTCGATTCCAAACCCCACAAATATTTGCGATAGAACCGGACCCACAACATGCGTGAATAATAGCACGAATAATGCAAGGAGGATGGTTATCCCCGCCAATGCAACCAGGCCTGCAAGAATACTCCTGACGAGAATCATCGGCCTATATTAGTTCTGCAGGCGTGTGATTGCAATAATTCGATGGTTGCGGAAGAGATTTCTCTGTGAGCCTGATGAAGGGCAACATTGAGGGTGTCAGCAGATCGGTGGCGGAGGCATTGGCAACCGGGGCCAAGCGGTAACAAATAGCCTATTGACCATCCTCGGGCCCACCGTGCCCGGCATTTTGTCATGCTGTTTCCACTTTTTCATAGACTCTAGCAAGTGGGTTAACTTTAGATGCGTTCCCAGCTTTGGGAGGAGAAGATCACCTCCTCACGTCCTGTGTTTTCAGCATGTTCCCAGGTTTGCGTGTCTCCGCTCCGGATGGACATGAAGTCGCCAGGCAAATCCCCCGCCAACCGCATCACTCCTCCCTTCATGTCCTAGCCTCTCAACCGCCCCGGCAGGAATCGCTTAGTGTCTAGCTCGCTTGACGAGCATAGGCTTGCACCCGCCCTAGCCGATCCTCACCTTTCCATTATAGCCTACAGCCGAGGCTTGCCAAGACAAAAGCGCCGCGCCGGGGTTTGCAGTCGAGCAGTTGGTGACGAACGGTCACGGCGCGACCCAGGTAACCCGCGGGCGGCCGCTGGAGGGATTCTTGTCGACCAGGACGGGGGTGCGGAAGGCACGGCTCAGCAAATCCGCCTGGAAAACGTCCTGCGAACTTCCCTGGTGAAAGGTCAAAATCTAAGAGGCCTTGGACCAATCCTGCCAAGCCAGCCCCTTTACTCGTGCGAACTCCGTCGTATTTGCGGTTACCAAAATGAACCTGCGCTGCAACGCCTGGCCGGCAATCAACAAATCATAGGCGCCAATCGGTTTGCCCAGGACCTCCAATGCCGCCCGAATCGCGCCCGCAGACTGGGCGTCCTCCTCGTCAAAAGCCAAGAGCGCAATGGGTCCGGCAAAAAATGCTCCCAGACGCTGGCGATTGACTTCCGGCTGCGAACTTTTGGCAACCCCATACCAGAGTTCAAAAGCCACGACAGAAGAAACAAACACCCTGCCACCGGCGGCGACGGCCGCACGGAACCGGCTGCGCACGGAGGAGGGCTTGCCATTAATCAGGGCAATGCATGCGTTCGTATCAAGCAGATAATTCACTTGAAGATCTCGCGGCGCGGGGTCGCGGGCTGCTTACGCTCGCCTGTCAGGAAAAGCCCGGAAGCCCACCGATCCAATGCCTCAAACCACTTTGCGGTGTCAGCCACCACCGGTTCCAGAAGAACTCCTTCAGAAACCCTTCGCACCCGCACCCGGTCCCCCTCAAAGCGGAACTCCCGGGGAAGCCGAACCGCCTGGCTGCGTCCGTTGCGAAACAACTTGGCGATTCCCGTCTTGGCCATCTTAATTGTCCTCTAGATTGAGTATAGACCGCGGGACTATATCATGCAAGTGCAAACAGCACCGCTGAAGCCGTTGTTGCACGCGCAGGAGATGCGCCGTCGGGGAAGCCTTAGCAGGATGCTGAAGAAGTCGTTCGGCGAGTCGTAGCGGCGGGTTTACCCCGCCATATCTCGATTACTGACTTCTGCATAATACGGTGACGAGTGAACCCCCTCACCCCCGACCCCTCTCCCCCAAGGGGGGGAGGGGAGAGTTGATTGATTTAGTCATGCTACCAACTCCCCTCCCCCCCTTGGGGGGGAGGGGTCGGGGGCATAGGCGTTAAAATAAGCACTTTGGTGCTGTGGGAACAATCTTCGCACCCCCTTCCCAGGCCCGGAGGGCCGTAAGAGGGTAGCCCACGGCGTAAGCCGTGGGTGAAGCCCCG
>Ga0326728_10010454_pt1 | contig 21711 bp, 18 predicted proteins | sample MB3enrmetagenome_FD_207602 | JGI IMG/M metagenome (GOLD analysis project Ga0326728, IMG submission 207602) | Lab enriched peat soil microbial communities from McLean, Ithaca, NY, United States - MB31MN | ecosystem: Environmental > Terrestrial > Soil > Wetlands > Peat | place: USA: New York... | reverse complement strand
CGGCCCGTCGGTCACCATCAAGTCCCACCACAATGTGGGCGGCTTGCCCGCCTACATGAAGCTGAAGCTGGTCGAGCCCCTGCGCGAGCTGTTCAAGGACGAGGTGCGCGCCCTGGGCCGAGAGCTTGGCCTGCCTGAGACCATCGTGGGCCGCCATCCGTTCCCCGGGCCGGGCCTCGCCATCCGCGTGCTGGGTGAGGTGACCCGCGAGAAGGTGGCGGTGCTGCAGAAGGCCGATGCCATCTACCTGGAAGAGATCCGCGCCGCTGGGCTGTACGATGCCATCTGGCAGGCTTTCGCCGTGCTGCTGCCGGTGAAATCCGTGGGCGTGATGGGCGACGGCCGTACCTACGACAACGTGTGCGCGCTCCGTGCCGTGACCAGCACGGACGGCATGACCGCTGACGTGTACCCCTATGATGTCGGGTTCCTCACCCGCGTCGCCGGGCGGATTGTGAACGAGGTGCGCGGCATCAACCGCGTCACCTACGACATCACGTCCAAGCCGCCCGGAACGATTGAGTGGGAATAAACGCGTAACCTCAAATCCACGTTATCGTGGGTTTGTGTAAAGATTACAATCTATACATTCCGCCTTCGGTTGGCGCATAAACGAGCTTGGAACAAGGAATGAAACTTGCCCAAGCTCGTCTCCGTTACCCGCATCCTGAATGAGGACGACATTGCCGAGGCGTTTGTCCGGCACAATGTCCAGCATGTAGACCACATGCTGTTTCTGGACAACGGCAGCACGGACCAGACGCTGGAGATCCTGCGCGCCCTCCAGAGCGAGGGCGTGCCCCTCACCGTGGTGCAGACGCACTCCATCAGCTTCGATGAGATCGCCATCAACAGCTGGGGCTACCAGGCGGCCTCGCAGCTTTTCGGCGCGGATTGGGTGGTGTTCATCGACGCGGACGAGTTCATCGCTACCGAAAAATCCGTGCCGCTGGCCACGCTGCTAGCCGTCAACGAGCCTGCCATCACCGCTCAGTTGGTGAATTACGGCCAGATCGAGCTGGATGACCCGAATGAACTCATAGTGCCGTTGCGGCTGCGCCACCGCTGGGCCAGGGAGACCAATGTCGACAAGCTGATCCTGCGCGCCGGGCTGTCCGGCATTGCCATCGGTGCAGGCAATCACGGTGCCTTGGCCGGGGGCAGGATCCTGCCCGCGCGGCGGCATGCGCAGGTCAGTTTCGCCCATTACCCGCGCCGCAGCGGTTGGCAGATCTTGCAGAAAATGGCGGCGGGTTGGCTCAAGGCCCTCGCAGCCGGGCGTTCGGCCGCCGAGGCCGGGCACTCCGAGCATTACCGCTCGCCTTTCGAGACGATGCGGGACAAGCCCGGCGAGCTGCTCTACAATTCCGGCTATTTCGCGCGGGAGTTCGAACTGAATGAGGCCATTGAAGCGCCGCTCGCCTATCTCGGCGGGGAGCTGCGCTACACCCAACCCACTGACCCTGCGATGAAGGCGGCGCATATGTTTCTGCGCTTTACCGAACGCGTTGCGATGCAGCATGGCCGGCTGCTCGACGAATCACCCCAGGCCCGCGCCTTGGTGGAACACTGGAACGCGCGGCGGGAGTTCCTGTTCTAGGCCACTTTCTAGGCCGCTTTCCCGGACCGAGGCACCATGGCCCGGTAGAGGTGCCATGTGCCGTGGCCCAACACGGGCAGCACCACAATCAGCCCGGCAAAGGCCGGCAGCGTGCCCAGCGCCAGCCCGGCAGCCACGATCGCTCCCCACAGCGCCAGGGGGAAGGGGTTGCGCGCCGCTGCCGCCACCGAGGTGCGGATGGCGGTTTTCAGCGTGGCGGGCCGGTCCAGCAGCAGCGGGAAGGAGATGCTGGCGATAACCAGCACCAGCACCGCGAACACCGCCCCGGCGCTGATGCCTAGCACGATCATTTCCCAGCCCGGGGCGCTGGTGAAGACGGCGTAGAAGAACGACAGCCAGCCCGCAGGCGGCTGCGGGCCCAGCGTGGCATCGTAGATCAGCTCTGCGACCACCAGCCAGGCCAGGAACAGGGCGATCAGCGTCAGCCCCATGCCGGTTATGGAGCCGATGGCCGGTGAGCACGTTGAACCCGTCCCGCCAGTGCATCTGCCCGGTCAGCTCCCGCTGGCGGCTCATTTCGTAGAAGCCGATGGCGAAAAGCGGCCCGACCAGTGCGAATCCGGCCGCCGCGGGAAAGAGCAGGGGGATGAGCTGGCCATAGAAATCCGCCGCGATGAGATAGGCGGCCATCACCGGGTAAATCAGCCAGAGCATGATCAGGTCGGTGCGCGCGGCGGTGAAGTCCTCCCATCCCCGGCGCAGTGCGAGGAAGACATCGGCGAAGCGGATGCGCCGCACCATCGGCAGGCCGGATTCGGTGCTGCTGAAATATGTCTCCGGCGCAGCGCTGCCGAGCATTTCTGCGGCCTGGAACTGCGCCAGGACCCATTCCACGGGATTGCGGATGTGCATTGCCTGCTCCTCCGTAAACGTTTTTGTTTGCGGTTGTTGCTGGCACATAGTCATTAGTTTGCGCCGGACCCGGAATTTTACCTTACCCCCGGGTGAATTTGGGATAAGCTGGTGCCGGAGCGCCTCGACAGCGAAGATTTTGCCGTCCAGCACCCGGGCGCATTGCATTTCCTGCCCATTTTGCCTTAAGGCGGTACTCCGTAACCGTAACAGGAGACTTCCCAATAGCCAGACCGCCAGCGCCACCCGCCCCGCCATCCCGCGAGGGGCCCCGGGTCAACGAAGAAATCAGAATCCCGCAGGTTCGTCTGATCGACCAGGACGGTGAGATGATCGGCGTGCTCAGCACCCGGGATGCCATTGCGCGCGCTTATGCCGCAGGGCTCGACCTGGTCGAGATCAGTCCGAACGCCGAACCGCCGGTCGCCAAGATCCTCGACTACGGCAAGTTCAAGTACGAGCAGCAGAAGAAGCGCAACGAGGCGCGCAAGAAGCAGAAGATCGTCGAGATCAAGGAGGTGAAAGTCCGCCCCAATATCGACGAGAACGACTACAACGTGAAGCTGCGCGCCATGAAGTCCTTCATTGGCGAGGGCGACAAGGTGAAGGTCACCCTGCGCTTCCGCGGCCGCGAAATGGCCCACCAGGAACTCGGCGTGAAGGTGCTCGAGCGCATCCGTGGCGACATGGAGGCCGATACCAAGGTCGAGCAGATGCCGAAGATGGAAAACCGGCAGATGGTGATGGTGCTGGCGCCGAAATAAGGCGCCGCATGGATCTCTGGTAGACGCAAAAAAGGCCGGGATTTCCCGGCCTTTTTGTTTACTCGGAGGCTTTTTCCGCCTCAACCGCTACCGGCTTGGTGCGCGGGCGGCCACGTGGGCGGCGCACGGGCACGGCCGGGGAAGGTTCCTCCACCGCCGCGGCCTCGGCAACTGCCGGCGGCGCGTCGGGGATGATGGGAATGGCGCGCGGCTCCGGAGCGAGGGGAAGTTCGACCTGGACCACCGGCTGCTCGGTCCGCAGTACGGCCGGCTGTTCGCCGAGGCCCGCGGGTGCTGCCACGGCGGCCTGCAATTCGGCCTCAAGGGCGGAGCTGATGTCAATCGGGGTGTCCGCGATCGGCACCGGGCGGAACGGACGCTCGCCACGCTGCTCGCCGCGGTCGCGCGGCTGGAACTCCTGGCGCGGGCGCTGCTCGAAGCGGCGCTCCTGCTGGTGCTGCCGGTGCTCGCGCCCCTCGTGGCGGCCTTCCTGGCGGGGTTCGCCCTGAGCTTCGGCACCCTCGGCGGGCTCGCGACGCTGGAACTCACTACTCTGAGGCGGACCGAATCGCTCGCCACCCTGTTGTGCTTGACCGGCCTGGCCCGGTGGCGGCAGCCCCTGGGCCTGGTTTATGGCGGCAACGATGCGGAAATAATGCTCTGCATGCTGGTAGTAGGCTTCGCCCAGCACACGGTCACCGCCGCTGGCGGCATCGCGCGCCAGCTGGGTGTATTTGTCATAAAGCTGCTGCGCCGTGCCACGCACCCGCATTTCCGGCCCGGAACTGTCGAAAACATGGTTGCGGTTGAGCGGAATACCATTCTGCTGGTTGCGAAACCCACCTCCGCCACCGCCCCCCTGGCGATGGCCGCGGCCACGCATGCGCTTCATATTCATAGGCTCTTGTCTATCCTCGTCTGGTGACTTGCGCGCTGTGGCGTCAAACGCCACTCATGGCCGCCCCCGTGATTTTTGGAGACTCGAGGCAAAACAGCCCGCGCACCAATGTGCTTAGCGGCATAATTGCCATCTGCCAATTGTTTATTTGCGGAATCTGATCAACGACGCGCGTTCTATGCCCGCCAAGTCCCGGTGGGTGGCGCAGGCAAACCCCGCGCCCTCCGCCAGCAGGGCGACAGATGGTGCCTGCCCCGCACCGAGTTCAAGGACCGCCAAGCCATTTTCCGATAAAATCCTGGGCAGGACGGCAATGATGGCCTTGTAGGCGTCCAGCCCATCCGCGCCGCCATCCAGGGCGCGGCCGGGCTCGTAGGCGGCCACCTCCGGCATCAGCCGGGGGATTTCCGCGCTCTCGATATAAGGCGGGTTGGAGAGCACGAGGTCGAATCGCGCATCCAGAGCCTCGGCCCAGCTCCCGGCCAGAAAGGCCGCGCGGGTGGCAAGACCCAGATGCTCGGCATTGCGCCGGGCGAGGGCGGCGGCCTCGGGGTTCAAATCCACGCCCACGCCGAAGGCGGCGGGGTATTCATGCAGCACGGCGAGCAGCAGGCAGCCCGTGCCGGTACCGAGATCAAGCACCGTGCGTGGCTGGAGCCCCGACTCCAGCACCGCCTCCACCAACGTTTCGGTATCCGGCCGGGGGATGAGCGTGGCGGGAGAGACGCGGAAATCCAGACCCCAGAATTCCTTGTGCCCGGTGATGTAGGCCAGCGGCTCGCGTGCCACGCGCCGGGCCACCAGGGGCTCATAAGCGGCCTGTTCCACCGAATCGCGCACCAGCAGCCCGGCGGCACTGGTGCCCAAGGCAGCGGCAAGAATCAGCCGCGCCTCCCGCCGTGGTTCCTCGATGCCGGCTTCCTTCAACCGGGCGGTGATCTCGGCCAGCGCCTGCGCCGTTGGGATCAACTCTCCGCCGCCAGCCGCGCCGCCTGGTCCTCGGCGATCAGCGCGTCAATGATGTCGTCGAACTCGCCCAGCATTACCCGGTCGATCTTGTGCAGGGTGAGGTTGATGCGGTGGTCTGTCACCCGCCCTTGCGGGAAGTTGTAGGTGCGGATGCGCTCCGAGCGGTCGCCCGTGCCCACCTGGCCCTTGCGGTCGGCGGCGCGGGTGGCATCCACGCTGGCGCGCTGCTGCTCATACATGCGTGAGCGCAGGATCTTCATCGCCTTGGCGCGGTTCTTGTGCTGGCTGCGCTCCTCCTGCATCGCCACCACGATGCCGGTGGGGATATGCGTGATCCGCACGGCCGATTCGGTCTTGTTCACGTGCTGCCCGCCAGCGCCCGAGGCGCGGTACACGTCGATGCGCAGGTCGGATTCGTTGATATCGACATCGACCTCCTCGGCTTCGGGCAGCACAGCCACGGTAACGGTGGAGGTGTGGATGCGCCCCTGCGTCTCAGTGGCGGGGACTCGCTGCACGCGATGCACGCCGGACTCGAATTTGAGCTTGGCAAAGACCGATTTGCCGGTGATCTCGGCCATGGCGCCCTTCACGCCGCCGAGTTCGTTTTCTTCGTAGTCCATCACCTCGAAGCGCCAGCCCTGGGCCTGCGCGTATTTCTGGTAGGCGGCGAACAGCTCGCCGGCGAACAGCCCGGCCTCGTCACCACCGGCGGCGGGGCGGATTTCCAGGATGGCGGAGCGCTCATCGGCTTCGTCCCTGGGAAGCAGGGCGAGGCGCACGGCCATTTCCAGCTCGGGCAGTCTGGCCTTCAGCTCATGATATTCCGCCTCGGCCAGGTCTTTCATCTCCGGGTCGGCGAGCATCGCCTCGGCCTCCGCCATATGCTTCTCGGCGCCACGCAGCTCGGTGATCTTCTCCTCGATCGGCTCCAGCTCGGCCAGCTCCTTCGATGCCTTCACGAAGGCATCCCCCGCCAGCGTGCCCGAGAGCATGAACCGCAGCTCCTCGGCCCGGGCGAGAATGCGGTCCAATTTGTAGTCGATGCTCATTGCAGTTTTGCCCCCAAATACCGGCTTAGCGCCACGGAGGGTCTCTCAACCGCCACATGCAGCAGATACGCCAGAGTGACACCCGCGGCGGTGACGCACGGCAGGCCAACGCACAGCGTGAAAATATCTCCATGGTGCGCGACCATTGCACTGTTCGAGATCAGCCCGCCCACCGTGACAATCGAGAGCCAGCTTACGAGGTAAAAACTGTAGGATATGCGGCCCAGGAACTGTATGGCCCGGCTGTCCATGAAATTCCGGATCGCCGGGATGTTGCCATACGCAAGCAGCACCACGAGGATCGTACCAAAAATTGTCGTGGGAAGGTCGAATGGGATGGGATGCCCATCATTTAGCGGTATGAACTCGCCGATCAGTATCAGCGCGAGGATCGCGGCCGTAAAGATCAAGTATTGCGCGTGTTGCGGGATCTTATGAACATACTGCCCGTAATCCCGCGCGAGAGCGCCCGCGTAGAACAAATAAAGATAGTGAAAGACATCAATGCCCAGCTTTTGGTGGCTGTTCAGAAGCACTGCGATCGCAAAGAAAACGCCCATCAACGCGAGCTTGTACGAGATGGAATTCTTGTAGTTTTTCAGGAAGAATACGGCGGGGAACAGGATCGACGTAAAAATCTCAAGCCGGATTGTCCATAATGGCGGGTTCAGCGTGTGCCGGATCAGGGCAAGATTCAGAGCCAGTATCTTGAGCGGTATCATGAAATTGGCCGAATAGAATTGGAGCGGAATCGCGGCACCCGGCGGGTAGGTCGTTTTGCTGGTGAAGGTGAGTTTTGCAAACAGATAAAGCGAAGCCACGGAGACAACCGCAGGCGGAACAAGCCGGGCCAGCCGCCTGAGATAGAACGCGGGTATTTGCGGCAGGCGCACATTTTCGAGCATGCCGCACAAAAAGAACCCGCTCATGATAAAGAACAGGTCCACGGCGATGGCGCCATTGATGATCCCCGTGACAAACACGGTAATCAAATTGCCGACCAGCACGGATGAAATGAGCGTGGCGATGCCGAATGCATGGCTTACCCCGACCATCATGGAGGCGATGCCGCGCAAGCCGTCCAGTTCGGTATATCTGTGCTTGTAAAATACGTCATAAAGCTCGTGGCCAGACAGTTCTGGTTCAGCCAGACCTGTCGAGATTTGTGTCAGCTCAGCCATGAAGCTGCCTCGGCAGATCCGCGATCTGGATATCCGCCTGGGTGCCATCGGCCAGATTTTTGAGCTTCACGATCCCGGCGGTGCTTTCCTCGCCCACCAGCACGGCGAAGATGGCGCCGGATTTGTTCGCGCGCTCCAGGCGTTTCTTGGCGTTGCCGGAATAGGCGATCTCGGCGGGGATGTTGTGCGCACGCAGCAGGGTGAGGATTTCCAGCGCCTTGGCCTCGCAATCGCCAGCCATCGGGATCACCGCCACTGGCAGCGCGGCACGGGCAGGGGGCTCGATGAGCATGGACAGGCGCTCGATGCCTGCCGCCCAGCCCACGCCCGGCACGGCAGGGCCGCCCATCTGCTCCACGAGGCCATCGTAGCGCCCGCCGGCTAGCACTGTGCCCTGCGCGCCGAGCGCATTGGTCACGAACTCGAAGGCCGTGTGATTATAATAATCCAGTCCGCGCACGATGTGCGGGTTGTGCAAATGTGGCACGCCGAAGGCGGTGAGGTAGTTCAGCAGCGAATCGTAAAATGCCTTCGCTTCGTCGGTCATGCATTCCTGCATCTGCGGCGCGCCGGCGACGAGTTTCTTGTCGCTCTCGTCCTTTGAATCCAAGATGCGCAGCGGGTTCTTCTCCAGCCGCATCTTGCTGTCTTCCGAGAGCTCGCTGGCAAACTTGCTGAAATACTCTACGAGTTTGGCCCGGTAGGCGGCGCGGGATTCGGTGTCGCCCAACGTGTTGATGTGCAGCACCACATCCTTGGCGATGCCCAGCTCCTGCAGAATGCGCCAGCCCATGGAGATGGTTTCAGCGTCGGCCAGCGGCGTGGCCGGGCCAAGCAGTTCCACGCCGATCTGGTGGAACTGGCGGTAGCGGCCCTTCTGCGGGCGCTCGTAGCGGAACATCGGGCCAGCATAGAAAACCTTCTGCGGCAAAGTCTGCGTCAGGCCGTTGGTGATGAGCGCGCGGCACACGCCCGCCGTGCCCTCGGGCCGCAGGGTGATGGAATCACCGCCGCGATCCTCGAAGGTGTACATCTCCTTGGTCACCACATCGGAGGTCTCGCCCAGCGTGCGGGAAAAAACCCTGGTGTCCTCGAAGATCGGCGTCTGCCATTCGGAGAATCCGTAGAGCGACGTGATCCGCCGTGCCGTTTCCACGACATGAAAATGCCGCGCCGCATCGTCGCCGATCAGATCACGCGTGCCACGGACAGGTTGCAGAACATTCGCCATAGGTTCACCATCAAAATAAAAATCCGGAGCGGCATCCCGCTCCGGAGGATACAAAACGCAAAAGCAGTGTCTATTCGGCGGCGGCTTTTTCCGCAGCCTTCGCCGCCTCGATCTGGGCAGCCTTCTTCTCCACCAGCCCGACGAGGTGCTCCAACATCTGCTCCTCAGGGATGGTGTGGTCTGTCTTACCCGCCGCATACACCATGTGGCGTCCGCCGCCACCGCCGGTCAGGCCGATATCGGTCATCAGCGCCTCGCCAGGGCCGTTCACCACGCAGCCGATGATGGAGAGGGTGATGGGCGTCTCGATATGCGCCAGGCGCTCTTCCAGCGTCTCCACAGTCTTGATGACGTTGAAACCCTGGCGGGCGCAGCTGGGGCAGGAGATGATGCGCACGCCGCGATGGCGCAGGCCCAGCGACTTCAGGATATCCCAGCCGACATGCACTTCCTCTTCGGGCTCGGCAGAGAGGGAGACGCGCATCGTGTCGCCAATGCCGGCCCAGAGCAGCGAGCCCAGACCGATGGACGACTTTACCGTGCCCGCGCGCTTGCCGCCCGCCTCGGTGATGCCGATATGCAGCGGGTGGTCGCACTGCTCAGCCAGCTGCTGGTAGGCGGCCACGGCCATGAACACATCGGACGCCTTCACCGAGATCTTGAACTCGTGGAAGTCATGGTCCTGGAGGATCTTCGCGTGTTCCAGCGCGGATTCGACCAGCGCGTCGGGGTTGGGCTCGCCATATTTTTCGAGCAGATGCTTCTCCAGGCTGCCCGCGTTCACGCCGATGCGCATGGAGCAGTTATGGTCCCGCGCGGCCTTAATGACCTCGCGCACGCGCTCCGGAGAGCCGATATTGCCCGGGTTGATGCGCAAACATGCAGCGCCCGCCTCGGCCGCCTCGATCCCGCGCTTGTAGTGGAAGTGAATATCCGCGACCACCGGCACGTTCACCTGCTTGATGATGTGCTTCAGCGCCGCGGTGCTTTCCTCATCCGGGCAGGAGACGCGCACGATATCCACGCCCGCGGCTTCCGCGCGCAGGATCTGCGCCACCGTCGCCTCGACATCCGTGGTGAGCGTGTTGGTCATGGTCTGCACGGAGATCGGCGCATCGCCACCGACCTTCACATTACCCACGCTGATCTGCCGGGACTTGCGGCGGGCGATCTGCTGGTATTCGCGGTAGTTCATGCACACTCCATCATTTTGTTGTGCCGGGCGCGGCCGGGGCAGGGGAGGCAGGGGCGGCGGCGGGCGTCAGTGCGTAATTGTGCATAACCACGCCCACGGCGCCCAGCGGGGCGCCGGCGGTGCCGTCGGTGACGATCTCGGTGCCGCCGGCATTGCCGGTGGTCATGGTCAGCCCGGCTTCCTGCGGCACGGGCCAAGTGTCGCCAGCGTGCAGCACCTTGCTGAACAGGATGTTGCCGGTGGAATCCTGCACCTGGATCCAGGCATCCTGCGTGGCGGTGATCACCATGCCAGCGCCTGGCGGTGCGGCAGGTGTTGCCGGTGCGGCCGTCTGGGTTGCCGGAGCAGGCGCTTGAACGGGCGTCTGCGGCTTGGCGGCGGGGGCAACTGCGGCCTGCGGCGCCGCCTGGCCGTCCGGCTTGGCGGTGGGTGCAGTGGCATCGGCGACCGTGCTCTTTACCACGGGCGGCAGGGCCAGGGGCGCAAGCTCGGCGGGCACGGGCGGCACGTTCGAGGCCAAATGCCGGTTGTCGGCGGTAAAATGATACCAAAGCCCGTAGCCAGCCAGCACCGCCACCACGCCCACCAGGGCCAGGGCGCCGCGCGGCACGCCACGGTCCGGCACCGGGGCCAGCACCTTCAGGCTCACATTCTGCGTATCGCTTAGTTCGCCCGCCTCGCGGAAGCGGCGCAGGATCTCCTCGCCATCCAGCCCGAGGATTTGCGCGTAGGCACGCACGAAGCCCGTACGGTAGGCAGGGCCGGGCAGGGGCGAGAGATCGCCCTGTTCGATGGCGGTCAGGTATTCGAGGCGTATGCGCAGGGCCTCTGCCACATCAGGCAGTTTCCATCCGAGTCGTTCGCGCACTTCACGCAGGCCAGCGCCCACGCGCGCCACGCCGGAGCTGGGGTCATGGTCCATCACATCGGTCCCGGTCAGATTATCCGCCATGCGGTGCAGCTTCTATACCTGAATGTCGTAAGGCTCAAATCGCCAAGTTATGCTCGCGCGCCCAGGCCGCGAGCGGTTCCCTGATGCTGCCGCCCGCCGCTCCCGCCCGGCGCAACTCGCGCAGCACAGGGCGCAGGGTGGTGAGGTCGGCCTCCACCAGCACGGCTTTCACGGGCAGGATGGCATTGCCGGACATCGACAGCGTCGTGATGCCCAGGGCGGCGAAAGCCAGGGCGTCGAGCGGCCGCCCGGCGGCCTCGCCGCAGACAGACAGCGGTACACCCGCCTCGTGGCAACAGGTCACGAGCTTTTCCAGCAGTTCCAGCACCGGGGCGGAGAGCGTGTCGTAGCGGTCGGCCAGTGCCGGCGTGCCGCGGTCGGCGGCGAACAGGAACTGCATCAGGTCGTTGGTGCCCACCGAGATGAAGTCCGCCTCGGCCAGCAGGCCGGGGAGCTGGAACAGCAGCGACGGCACCTCCAGCATCGTGCCTGCCTCCAGCCGCTCCGGGGCGGGGCGGATGCGCGCTGCCTCGGCCTCCAACAGGTCGCGCGCGGTGCGGAACTCCTCGACCGTGGCCACCATGGGGAACATGACGGAGAGTGGCCGCCCCTGCGCGCCCAGCAGCAGGGCGCGGAGCTGGCGGCGCAGAATGGCCGGGCGGTCCAGCGCCACGCGCAGAGAGCGCCACCCCATGGCCGGGTTTTCCTCGCCCATGGAGGTTTCGCCCGGCAGCAGCTTGTCAGCCCCCAGGTCCAGCGTGCGGAATTGCACGGTCTTGCCGTTGGCGCGGTCCAGCACGCGGCTATATTCCGCCGCCTGCCCGGCGACATCGGGGATGCCGCCCGCGGCCAGCGCCGCGATCTCGGTGCGATACAGGCCGATACCGTCCGCCCCGGTTCTCTCCAACTGGTCAAGCTCCAGTGCCAGACCAACGTTCAGCATAAGGCAGATTTGAGTGCCGTCCTTGGTCACGGCCGGCAGGTCGCGATACGCGGCGAGTGCGGCGGCGCGGACCGAGCGCGCTTCCAGCGCGCGGTCGTAGACCTGCACCACCTCCGGCTCGGGGCGCAGGATCAGTGTCGCGCCCTCGGCGTCCAGCAGTGCCGGATCGTCCTCCTGCGCCGCTTCCACCGCGCCGCGGTCCACCTGCAGGGCGGGCAGCCCCAGAGCCCGCGCCAGGATGGCGGCATGGCCGGAAGGGCTGGCTTCCTCGATGGCGACGCCGGCGATGCCGCGCGAGTGCCAGTCCAGCAGATCGGCCGGGCCCAGCCGGCGCACCAGCAGGATATAGCCATCCGCCCGCTCCGGCTTGGGCGCCATGCCTCCAAGCGCAACCATCAACCGGCCGACCATGTCCTCGATATCGGCCAGGCGCTCGCGCAAGTAAGGGTCGGCGATGCGGCGCATGCGTTCGCGCAGGTTCCGCGCCACCTTGTCCACGGCGGTCTCGGCGGTCAGGCCGTCATTGATCGCGTCGCGCACCTGGCTCAGCCAGCCGGAGGACTGCGCCACCATGCGGTACGCCTCCAGCACGTCGCGCGGGGCGTTGCCGCCGGGCAGGGTTCCGGCCATCAGGCCGTCCAGGCTCTTGTTCGCCTCCTCCACGGCCTTGTCGAGGCGCTTCAGCTCCGCTTCCGGGTCGTCGGTGAGCAGCCGGGCGATCGGCGCGGTGGCGCCATAGGCCAGGATCTTGCCACGTGCGATGCCGGCCGAGAGAACATGGCCAGGATACCGCCGGGGCAGGGCCTCGGAAAAGCCTTCCTCGCTGACATCGGTGGCCCCTGCCTTCGCCAGGATCTCCGCCAGCAGCATGGCCACGGTGGCCAGCGCCTCCACCTCCGCTGTGGAGAACACCCGCGGCTCGCGTGACATCACGCCGATCACGCCCAGCGTCCGCCCGGCGCGTTTCACCGGTACCGCGAGGGTTGAGGCCATGTTCTCCTCGCCCAGCTCCGGGCGGTAGGCGTAGAGCGGATGGTTCTGCGCGTCGGCGAGGTTCATGATGTCGCCGGAGGCGGCAACCATGCCGATGATACCTTCCCCGACCCGTAGGCGGGTATGTCCGACCGCGCTGACGTTCAGGCCCTGCGTGGCCGCGAGTTCCAGCTGCTCGCCGGCGCGGGCGACGTAGATGACGCTGGAATCCGCTGCCAGTCCCTCGGTCACCAGCTTGGCGAAATCGGCCAGGCTGGCGGTTCCGGAGGCAAGATGCTCCCGCAGCGCGGCAAAAAGATGCCGCGTATCGCCGAATTTCGGCTTGCGTTTGCGCCGCTTGGGCGTGTTTTCAGCCTCGGGCGGCACGCGCGGCCAGGGCGGCGATGGCCTGAGCCCTCAGCGCCGCCAGAATTTCCGCCACCGGCAGAATTTCGGTTACCATGCCGACCGACTGCCCAGCCATGACCGAGCCGTTTTCCACATCGCCCTCGATGACAGCGCGGCGCAGGGCGCCGGCCCAGAAATGCTCGATCTCCAGTTGCGCGGCGGTCTTGTCCAGCTCGCCCGCCTGGAATTTCTGCACCACCTCGGCCTGGTGGCGCATGAACCGCTTGGTGCCCTCGTTCACCAGCCCGCGCACGGGAATGACGGGGAAGCGCTCATCCAGCTGCACGCTCGGCAGGGCGTCGCGCGCCGCGGCCCTGATGAAGGCTTTCTTGAAGTTGTCGTGCGCGATGCTCTCTTTCGAGGCCGCGAACAGCGTGCCGAGCTGCGCCCCGGCGGCACCCATCTCCAGATAGCCCAGGATCGCCTCGCCGCGCCCCAGGCCACCAGCCACGAAGACTGGCACATCGCGGATATGCGGCAGGATCTCCTGCGCCAGCACGGTGAGCGAGACCGGGCCAATATGCCCGCCCGCCTCGGAGCCCTCGATCACCAGCGCGTCGGCGCCCGACTTCACCAGGCGCTTGGCCAGCACCAGGGCGGGCGCGAAGGCAATGACCTTGGCCCCGCCTTCCTTGGCGGCCTTGATATGTGCGGCGGACGGAATGCCGCCCGCGAACACCACGTGGCCCACCTTCTCGCGCACGCAAACCTGGATCAGCTCGTCCAGCTGCGGGTGCATGGTGATCAGGTTCACGCCGAAGGGCTTATCCGTCAGCGCCTTGGTCGCCTCGATCTCCTTCTCCAGCAGCCCAGGCGGCATCGCGCCGCAGGCGAGCACGCCGAACCCGCCGGCATTGGAGATGGCGGCAACCAGATGGCGTTCGCTCACCCAGCTCATCGCGCCGGCCATGATCGCGTATTCAGTGCCGAGGAACTCCCGGCCCCGGCGCGTCAGCGCCTCGAACTCGGCGGTGGCGGAGTTGTTCAAATCAAGCATCGAGTTCGTACGCCGTGTGCAAGGCGCGGACAGCCAGCTCGGTGTATTCGGCGGCGACCAGCACGCTCACCTTGATCTCGGAGGTGGAGATGACCTGGATGTTGATGCCGCGCTCGGCCAGCGTCCTGAACATGGTGCCGGCCACGCCCGCATGGCTGCGCATGCCCACGCCGACGACCGAGATCTTCGCCACGTTCTGGTCGGTGACCAGTTCGGCGAAGCCGATCTCCTTCTGGGCGGCCTCTAGTGCTGCCTTGGCGCGCAGGAAGTCAGTTTTGCCCACGGTGAAGGTCACGTCCGTCGTGCCGTCGGCGGAGACGTTCTGCACGATCATGTCAACGTTGATATGGGCATCCGCCAGCGGCACGAACACGGCGGCGGCGATGCCCGGGCGATCCGGCACGCGGCGGACGGTGATTTTGGCTTCATCCCGCGAATAGGCGATGCCGGCGACGATTTCCTGTTCCACGACTTCTTCCTCATCAACAACCAATGTACCCGGCGCGTCGGTAAAGCTGGAGAGCACCTGCACGCGCACATGCTCCTTCATCGCCAGCTCCACCGAGCGGGTCTGCAGCACTTTCGCCCCAACCGAGGCGAGCTCCAGCATCTCCTCATAGGTGATCTTAGACAGTTTACGCGCATTCGGCACGATTCGCGGATCGGTCGTGTAAACCCCGTCGACGTCCGTGTAGATATCGCACTGGTCCGCCTTCAGCGCCGCGGCCAGCGCCACGGCCGAGGTGTCCGACCCGCCGCGGCCCAGCGTGGTGACGCGGTTATCCGGGCCGATGCCCTGGAAGCCGGTGACCACGGGCACCTGGCCCTGCTTCATGCGCTCGATCAGCTCCTCGCCTTCGATCGACTGGATACGCGCCTTGCCGTGCTGGCCGTCGGTTTCCACCGCGATCTGCCAACCCTGCCAGCTGCGCGCGTCCTGCCCCATTTCCTGCAGGGCGATGGCGACAAGCCCGGCGGTTACCTGCTCGCCGGTGGCGACCACGGCGTCGTATTCCCGCGCGTCGAAGAGCGGAGAGAGCTGCTGGCACCAGGAGACCAGCTGATTCGTCTGCCCCGCCATCGCGGAGACGACCACGGCCACCTCGTTGCCCTTGTCCACCTCGGCCTTCACCCGCTTGGCTACATTGCGAATGCGGTCAAGGTCCGCCACCGAGGTGCCACCGAATTTCATAACGATACGCGCCATACTATAACCCTTGTGGAAAACCGCCGGGGGCGTCACATAGCGGCGGAGAAAAGTTTCGGCAATGCAGCACCCTTCCGTAATCCCTCATGAAATCGCCCAATTCAACGCCCTGGCTGCGCGCTGGTGGGATGCGAACGGGCCGATGCGGCCTTTGCACATGATGAACGGGCCCCGTGCCGCCTGGGTGGCGGAGCGGGTGCGCAACCTGGTCGGGCCCGGGGTGGAGATCCTCGACGTCGGCTGCGGTGCCGGGTTGATGGCCGAGGCGCTGGCAAAGCAGGGCTTTGACGTTCTCGGCGTGGATGCCGCGACGGAGGTGATAGAGGCGGCGCGCAGCCATGCGCAGGGCCAGGGGCTGAGCCTGGAATACCGCAATGCAACCGCCGAGGAGTTGGTGCAGGAGGGGCTGAAGTTCCCCGTCGTCACGGCGCTGGAGATTATCGAGCATGTGGCCGACCCGGTGGAATTCCTGCGCAGCCTTGCGGCGCTGCTGGAACCGGGAGGGCTGCTGTTCCTCTCCACCCTCAACCGCACGCCCAAATCCTTCCTCACGGCCAAGCTGGGCGCGGAATACATTCTCCGCCTGCTGCCTGCTGGCACGCATGACTGGAAGAAATTCGTCACCCCGGTGGAGTTGGGGCATTATTGCCGTGAGGTGGGGCTCAGCCTTGCCGATACCGCGGGGCTAAGCTTCTCCCCCGCGCGCCAGCGCTTCGAGGTGAGCCGGGACTTGTCGGTGAATTATCTGGCCCTGGCCCGGGCGGCCTGACGCTGATATTAACAATATTTCATGCTGTATCCGAATCAAGGCGGTAATTTTATTAAAAATCAGACGGTTAGCCTGATCCGTGTAATGCCGTGCGCTTCAATCACGGGTAGAAATAGTTTGCGACAGCCCCTATGACTTAACCAAGGCCTTCGGGCCAGGGGATTCGTGTGGGACAGGGTTATAATATTGATTTGGTGTATTAAATTGGGTTGTGCGCAGTTTCGTGATTGGCCTTATCGACAAGACCTCGGGAAAATCCGTACTGTCCCAGTTCAGTAAACGAGGAAGCCGTGATGCCCGACGACTTCGCCTTGCAATTGGCTCTATGGCGTCATCATCTGCATGCGCTTCCTGAACTCTCGCTGAAAGAGTCGGGAACCGCAGCTTATGTTTGCGCTCGCCTGACCGAACTCGGAATCCCCCATGCCGCCGGCGTTGGCGGGCATGGCGTGGTGGGCGTGCTGTCCCGCGCTGGCGGGAGCGCCGCGGTGGGGCTGCGGGCGGATATGGATGCCCTGCCGATCCAAGAGGCGACCGGGCACGCTTATGCCTCCCGCAATGCGGGCGTGATGCATGCCTGCGGGCACGACGGGCATACGGTCTCGCTGCTTGGGGCAGCGATGCTGCTGCGCCACGATCCGGACTGGTCCGGCAAGATTTACCTTATCTTCCAACCCGCCGAGGAAGGCTTCGGTGGGGCCGAGGCCATGCTGGCCGATGGGCTGCTACAGAAATTCCCGATGCAGAGGATTTTTGGCTACCATAACTGGCCGGGCCTGGAGGCCGGCACAGTGATGCTGCACGAGGGGCCGGTGATGGCCGGTGCGGCCAATTTCTCCATCACTCTGCGTGGCCGCGCCGGCCATGCCGCCATGCCGCACGAATGCGCCGACCCGGTGCAGGGTCTGGCCCACCTTATCATCGCGCTCAACAGCATCACTGCCCGCAACATGGACCCGCAAGAGGCCGGGGTGATCTCCACCTGTATCCTCGCCGCCGGTAAGGCGCACAACCAGATCCCCAGCACCGCGACGCTTGGCGGCACCATCCGCGCCCTCACGCCCCAGACCATGCATTTGCTGAAAACCCGGCTGGCGGATATCGCCCGCCTTACGGCGCAGGCGCATGAGCTTGCAGCAGATATTGATATCTTCGGCGACCTGCCACCCACCATTAACAGCGCGGCCGAGGTGGCGCTGGCCAGCGCTGCGGCGGACGCGGCCGGGCTCAAGGTGGAGCATGCCCAGTGCGGGTCCATGGCTGCGGAGGATTTCGGCCGCTTCCTGCAGGAACTGCCCGGCGCCTATGCCTGGATCGGCAACGGCGCCACCAAGCCGCTGCACAACCCTGGCTACGATTATAATGATGCGATCCTGCCCGTCGCGGCGCGCTACCTGGCCGCGGTAGCCAAGGCGGCCCTGGCATGACGTGCTGCAACGCCTGGCCAGCCGACTGGCCGGACACGCTGGAGGAATGCTTTGCCGCCGCTGTCGCCGGCAAATCCGGCCTAGTCGTGGTGCCGGTGGCGCAGCGGCCGTTTCCCATTTGGCTGCGCGCCGGGACGGATGACGCCAAGGCCGCCATCGCCTCGTTCCACCCGCAGCTGAACGGGCTCAAATTCTTCCACGAGCCGCGGCGTATCCTGGAAATCGGGGCTGGAGCAGGGTACCGTAGCGTGGCGTTGGCGCATGCCTATCCGGGGGCGGAGATCCTCGCCACCGAGCCCAACGCCGCATTCCAGCGCGTGGCCATGCTCAACACGGTGCCGTACGGCAATATCACCGCGCTCAACGTCGCTGTCGGCACGGACAACGCGCGCTACGATTTTTTTGGCCGCGAGGGGGACGCCGGGCACCCTGCGCTGATGCGGCACGAGGCTGGGCATATTGCCGCTACGCCGTTGCCGCATCTGCTCAACCACCGCCGCTGGGGCGATGTGGACACCATCGTCCTGACCCCCGACGCCGCCTCTACCGGCATTCTGGACCAGCCCTTGCCGCGCCGGGTGCGTGTGCTGGCGGTGGAGACCGGCGGCGCCCCGCTGCCGCCCGAGACCATGACGAAGCTGCCTATGGCTGAGTTCCTGGCCATGATCTCGGGTGATTACGTGATCTTCTACCGCCATGCCCTGCAGAAGGCCCTACCCGAACCGCCGCGTGCCATCCCCATCTTCGCGCCGGACGGCCCGATCCGGCATCTCACCCTGGAGAATGTGAGCAGCGATCCGCCGGGGTTCTTCCTGGTGGGGCGCAACGGCTTCCGCCTGCATCCCAGTCGCTATGACGCCCCCCCGGCGCGGGTGACCATCAGTCAGCACAACCACGATTACGCCGAATTGCAGGTGTCCATGCGCGTGGTGCAGGACCGCTCCGCCCCGGTGCGCTTCAAGGTGGAGATGCGCGGCCAGAGTGGGACGATCCTGGCCTCGGCGATAGAGGTGGTGAAGGGCGGTACGGCGCGCGGCGTGGTACTCCAGCTCCCGGAATACCAGGGGCCGTGCAGCATCGTCTTCACCACGCAAATGGCCGAGCCGGGCGCCTCCAACGATGGCGCCTGGGCCGAGTTCATCTCCGCGACCTTCGTGTAAGCGGTGGAGTGGCAGCAGCCAGGCATCGTCCTTGAGACAGCCGTACATGGCGAGGGCGATCTGGTGGCCACGCTCCTTACGCCGCTGGGGCTGTGGCGTGGCTTGGCCAAGGGCGGAGCCTCGCGGCGCCAGGTGGCGATCTGGCAGCGCGGCAATATCCTCTCGGTGCGTTGGGTGGCTCGGGTGGCCGAGCAGCTAGGGGCCTTCACGGCCGAGCTGGTGCGCCCGGTGGCGGCACTCGCCATGGCCACGCCGGAGGCGCTGGAAATCCTCAACGCCGCTTGCGCCCTGGCCGCCGGGGCCGTGCCGGAGCGCGAGGCGGCGCCCGAGGCCTTCGCCGGGCTGATGCGGGTGCTCGCGGGCATCGACATCCCTGGCTTCCCGCTGCCGGAGCTGGCCCGCTGGGAGGTGACGCTCCTGCGCGAGCTGGGCTTCGGGCTGGATTTCACCGCTTCCGCCGGGGGGAATGACCGTCTCGCCTATGTCTCGCCCCGCACCGGCCGGGCGGTGACTCTCTCGGAGGCCGGGGACTGGGCGCCCAGGCTGTTTCCGCTGCCGGAGTTCCTGATCGCGGATGCGCCCGCCAGCCTTGCCGATTGCGTGGCGGCCCTGCGCATTACCGGGCATTTTCTGGAGCGGGACGTGTTCGGGGCCCGGCACCGCCCTCTTCCCCCGGCGCGGGCCGGTCTTTATGAGCATCTTTCTCGCAGGCTGGAGGAGGAGCGAAATGCCGGATGATGTTCAGGATTTGGCGCTGAGCGATGCGCTTTCCGAGCGTTACCTCGCCTACGCGCTATCCACCATCATGTCCCGCTCGCTGCCGGACGTGCGCGACGGGCTGAAGCCGGTACACCGCCGGCTCATCTACGCCATGCACCAGCTCAAGCTGGACCCGCGCTCCGGCTTCAAGAAATGCGCCCGCGTGGTGGGCGACGTGATGGGTAAGTTCCACCCGCATGGCGACAGCTCCATCTACGAGGCGCTGGTGCGTCTGGCGCAGGAGTTCTCCTCGCGCTACCCGCTCATCGAGGGCCAGGGCAATTTCGGAAATATCGACGGCGATAACGCCGCGGCGATGCGTTACACCGAATCGCGCCTTACCGAGATCGCCGAGTTTCTCCTGCGAGGCATCGACGAGAACGCCGTGGATTTCCGCCCCACCTATGACGGCGAGGAGCAGGAGCCAGTGGTGTTGCCCGGCGCCTTCCCGAACCTACTGGCCAACGGCGCCTCGGGCATCGCGGTGGGCATGGCGACCTCCATCCCGCCGCATAACGCGGGCGAGGTCTGCGCGGCCGCCATCCACCTGATCAACCATCCCAACGCCACCACCGCCGAACTGCTCATCCATATGCGCGGCCCGGATTTCCCCACCGGCGGCGAGCTGGTGGAGGACGAGGCGACAATCTGCGCCGCATACGAGACGGGCAGGGGCAGCCTGCGCACCCGCGCCAAATGGACGAAGGAAGAGGGCAAGCACGGCACCTGGGTCATCGTGGTTACCGAGATCCCGTATCAGGTGCAGAAGTCCCGCCTCGTGGAGCAGATCGCCATTCTGCTGACCGAGAAGAAGCTGCCGCTGCTGGGCGACATCCGCGACGAGAGCGCCGAGACCATCCGCCTGGTGCTGGAGCCGAAGAGCCGCATTGTGGACCCCGAGATGCTGATGGCCTCTCTATTCCGCGCCACGCAGCTGGAATCGCGCTTCGCGCTGAACATGAACGTGCTGGATGCCGGGCGCACGCCCCGGGTGATGGGGCTGAAGGCGATTTTGCGCGCGTGGCTGGACCACCGGCACGAGGTTCTGGTGCGGCGCTCCCAGCACCGGCTGGATGCTATCGCCCGGCGGCTGGAAATTCTTGAGGGCTATATCAAGGTCTTCCTCAATCTCGACGAGGTGATCCGCATCATCCGTACCGAGGATGAGCCCAAGGCGGTACTGATCCGCACCTTCGAGCTGACCGACGTGCAGGCCGAGGCGATCCTCAACATGCGGCTGCGCGCCCTGCGCAAGCTGGAGGAGATGGAAATCCGCAACGAGCACAAGAAGCTCTCGGCGGAGCAGAAAACCCTGCAGGCGTTGCTGAAGGACGAGGGCAGGCGCTGGGTGAAAATTGGCGAAGAAATCGCCGAGGTGCGCGAGAAATTCGGCGCCGGGCCGCTGGGCGCGCGGCGGACGAAGATTTCCTCCGCCGCCCCGGTGGTGGAGATCGTCGCCGAGGCGCTGGTGGAGCGCGAGCCGATCACCGTCATTCTTTCCGAGAAAGGCTGGATCCGCGCGCAGAAAGGCCATCTGGCCGACGACGTGGAGCTGAAGTTCAAGGAGGGGGACAAGCTCGCGCATCTGCTGCGCTGCGAATCCACCGACAAAATCGCACTTCTGGCGACGAATGGCCGTGTCTACACGCTCAAGGGAGCAGAAATTCCACGCGGGCGCGGCGACGGCCAGGCGATCCGCCTGCTGGTCGAGCTGGCCAACGAGGACGGCGTGCTGGCGCTGTTCGTGCCGGATGCGGGGCAGAAATACCTCGTCGCCTCCTCCACCGGGCGCGGCTTCATCCTGCCCGGCTCCGAGCTGGCCTCCGAGCGCCGCGCGGGCAAGACAATTCTGGTGCTGAAGCCCGGCGAGGAATGGCAGGCCTGCGTGCCGGTGAAGGGCGACCATGTGGCGGTCATCGGCCAGAACCGCAAGCTGCTGGTGTTTCCACTGGAGCAGCTGCCGGAAATGCCGAAGGGCACCGGCGTGCAGCTGCAGAAATACAAGGATGGCGGGCTGGCGGATGTGAAGACCTTCAGCCTCGCCGCCGGGCTCACCTGGCGCATCGGCGACAAGCTGCGCGTGGAGCAGAAGCTGGCGGAATGGCTGGGGGCCCGCGCCGCTGTGGGCAAGATGCCCCCCAACGGGTTCCCTCGCTCCAACAAGTTCGGCGACTGAGCGGGATACGCTTTGTCATAAACGAGAAAACTTGCTGTCCCGCCGCCGTGTTAGAGCGTGATAGCTTCAAGTTGAATAACCTGCTTCTCTAAAATAGTTGACGCATTCGGTGGGGGTAATTTGGTCGATGAGCCTGCCGATGCAGACGGTTGTTTGCTCAACGGTGCGGGCGTTTTCC
>Ga0326728_10010453_pt1 | contig 21714 bp, 12 predicted proteins | sample MB3enrmetagenome_FD_207602 | JGI IMG/M metagenome (GOLD analysis project Ga0326728, IMG submission 207602) | Lab enriched peat soil microbial communities from McLean, Ithaca, NY, United States - MB31MN | ecosystem: Environmental > Terrestrial > Soil > Wetlands > Peat | place: USA: New York... | reverse complement strand
TGATCGGCCGGATTGGCACGGACGGCGCCACCGGCCATGCCCTGGAATTTGCCGGCGAAGCGGTTACCGCGCTGTCCATGGAAGGCCGCATGACGCTGTGCAACATGGCCATTGAAGCCGGCGCCCGCGCCGGCATGGTGGCGCCCGACGAAACTACCATTGCCTACGTCCAGGGCCGGCGATTCGCGCCCACCGGCGCCAAGTGGAACGAGGCCGTGGCCTACTGGCGCACGCTGGCCAGTGATCCCGACGCGGCATTCGATCGCGTGGTGCGGATGGATGCCCGCGAGGTCGCCCCGCAGGTCACTTGGGGTACCAGCCCGGGGATGGTCATAGCCGTAACCGGCCGCGTGCCGGATCCGGCGGCGGCCAAGACTGAAGCGGATGCGCACCATGCCGAGCGGGCCCTGGAGTATATGGGACTCGCGCCGGGCACTCGCCTGGAGGACGTCAAGCTGGATGTAGTGTTTATCGGATCGTGCACGAATTCGCGGCTCTCGGACTTGCGCGAGGCGGCGCGGGTGGCCAATGGCTACCGTATAGCGCCCGGCGTGCGCGCCCTGGTCGTGCCCGGCTCGCAGAACGTCAAGCGCGACGCCGAACGCGAAGGGCTCGACCAGATCTTTCGCAGCGCCGGCTTCGAATGGCGCGAGCCGGGATGTTCGATGTGTATCGGCATGAACCCGGACGTGGTGCAAGCCGGACAGCGCTGCGCCTCTACCAGCAACCGGAATTTCGAAGGCCGGCAGGGCCGCGGCGCCCGCACCCATCTGGTGAGCCCGGCTATGGCCGCGGCCGCCGCCGTCACCGGACATTTCGTCGATATACGAACCTGGAAATATCGGTAGCCGAGGGAAATCGCTATGCAACCCTTTCGTGTACTTACCGGCATTGTGGCCCCGCTCGACCGGGCCAATGTCGACACCGACCAGATTATTCCCAAGCAATTCCTGAAACGGGTGGAGCGCACCGGTTACGGGCAGTTCCTGTTCCACGACTTGCGCTTTCGCCCCGATGGCGCCCCGGACCCGGCCTTTGTGCTCAATCAGCCCCGCTACGCCGGCGCTTCCATATTGCTGGCCGGCAGGAACTTCGGATGCGGATCGTCGCGTGAGCATGCGCCCTGGGCCTTATCGGATTACGGTATTCGAGCCATTCTGGCGCCCTATTTCGCCGACATTTTTGCGCAAAACAGTGCCAAAAACGGCATCCTTCTGGTACCCCTGGCTGAGGAACAGATAGCCGAACTGATGCGACGGACCCAGCAGACCGAGGGGTATCGGCTGACCGTAGACCTGGAAAAATGCGCAGTGCGGGACGATAAGGACTTTCACGTGCAATTCGCCATCGATCCCTTCCAGCGGAACTGCCTGCTGGAAGGACTCGACGACATTGGCTTAACTTTGCAGCACGAAGCTAAGATCACCGCCTACGAGGCGCGCCGGTCGTAAAAAGCAACAAGCGACAAGCAACAAGCAGCAAGCCAAACCGGTGACTCGCCGGTTTCCGCTCTCGAGTTTATATATTCGTGACCAGATCACTGATTTCTCCCGGTAGGGAGGAAATCCTCCGATGGCAGACCCGATTCTGTTACCCTTGCCCGTTACCCGTTCGCCGCGGTTTGGCCACGGGAAACGGGAGACGGGGAACGGGAAACGGAGTTCATGGATCTGCGTCCGGGGCCCTGGAAATGCGGAAACTCCAAGCCTAGGCCGGTGCCGGTTTGCTCTCGCTTGCGGCTTGTGGCTTGTTGCTGTATCTGGCATCTTTCGTAACTGGCGCCTCACCTTCTTTAGTAACTTGAACCTTCTTTCCTTTGTTGGAAAACTATGCCTGGGTGTAATTGCAGGTTCCGGTTTGTTGACTTCGTCCACCGGAAACAGTAACTTTTTCTGCAATACCCGGAGAAGGGCTGACTGTGCCGCTGAAAATCCTACTCGCCGACGACAGCATGATCGCCCAGAACATGGGAAAGAAGATTCTCGCCGAAGCGGGGTATGACGTAACCACGGTGAGTAATGGCGCCGCGGCGATAAAGAAATTCTCCGAACTCCACCCGGATATCCTGCTGCTTGATGTCTATATGCCGGGATACACCGGCCTTGAGGTCACCGAAAAAATCAGGAATTCGCCGGAGACGGCGCATCTGCCGATCCTGCTCACGGTGGGCAAACTGGAACCCTTCCGCCCGGAAGAGGGAATGCGGGCCAAAGCGGATGGGGTAATCGTCAAGCCTTTTGAGGCAACCGACCTGATCGCGGTCGTGAACCAACTGGCACAGCGTGTATCGGCGCGACCGCTGGCGCCTCCCCCCGTACCCGCGCCGGCACCGGCTCCCGCACGGGCGCCTGCCGTCGTTGCTGGGCCGGAGGTCAGCGCAGGGGAAGAGAGCGGAATCAGCCAGCCGTTCGGCGGAGGCGGAAGTACCGAGCAAAGTGCGCCGGTGGTCGAGGCCTCCCCGGAGCCGGGCGCAGCGCCAACCGCGGCGCCGGAAGAAAATCTCTTGCAAGCCTTCGGCTTCGCCGCGATTGCACCGGCGCAGCCGTTGGAACCGGAACCGCCGGCGGCTCCTGCGCCCTTGCTCCCCGCCGAGGTGCAGGTGGCGGTTGCCGCGCTGGATTTCACTTCGGGGAGACAGGACCTTCCATCGTTTGTGATCCCGCCACAAACTGCGGACGGAACCCCGCCACCGCCGCCGGCCTCTCAGGTCACAAGCGAATTTCGTCCGCTGGAAATCCGTCTGGAACCTATGCTGGAGCCCGCTGCGGCGGAACTTCAGCCGGTTGCCGGCAAGCCGCAAGGGGTAGTGCCGGGCCTGACAGAGCCGGCGCCCATTGGTTTCCCCTCCGTTACCCCATCAGAAGCGCCGGAAATTCCGCTGTCGCAGCCAGCGGGGGACGCGCCGCCGGCCGGCACGGTGGCGGACGAGCTGCCGGAATTTGCGTTCTTTACCTCGGTTTTCGGCTCTCCTCGGGATGGACAATTCGAGGCACGGCTGACCGACACGATGGAAGCTTTCGATGCCGCGGCCACTGTCCCTGAGCCCCGGCCGGTGCCGCCAATAACCAAGATCACTGAGCTGGATTCGCGGGACGTGCCGGGCGCGGAGGGCATTTCCGATTTCGGCGGCGCATCTTTTGAAGCCGCCCTCCGGGAACTACTGGAGTGCCAACCGGGTTCGGCGGCAAAACCCGCGACTGTCGAAGCCGCGGCTGCACCCGCTTTCGCAGAGCCATTCGTGCCACCGGCCGGGACGGCCCCGCCGGCGGCTCCTGTATCCGAGATATCCGAACTGGATACGTCATTCGACGACGACATCGACCGCGTACTGCGTGCCGCCTTGTACGATCCGGAAACTCAGTTGGGAGCCGTGACCGGTAAACCAGCGGCTTCCGCGCCCGATGTCCGCGAGAAGAGCGGCTATACGGTAAGCAGCGAGGAAATGGCGAAAGAAGTTGACGCTGGCGCAACCAGCGCGCTGCACGCGGAGCCCGTGCCGGTCCCGGAACCCTTGCCCTCGGCTCTGCCGGTCGACGAACCGCCTTTAGCGGTTGAAGTGCCTGCGGAAGCCTCGGCTCCAGCCGTCCCGCCAGAGACATTAAGCACTGCTCCTCTGGTGGAGCCGGAAACTCCTCCGCCTCCGGCAAGGGTTCTGCGCCTTGCACTCCTAACCGAAGAGCCGGATGTGACCTCGGCCCAGAGCGCAGCGCCATCCATGGCCGCGGCGCCACCAGCCGCCGCTTCCCCCGAAACTGCGATCGCGGCTACTCCTGAGCCGGTCGCCGAACAAATCGTCGATCGTGTCCTGCAACGCCTGCGGTCGGAGCTGGTCGAGGAAGTCAGACGGATGCTGAAGAACCCGGCAGTGTGAATTTCGAATGGGCAATTTGTAATTTGCAAAGTAAGCACGACGGGCTTTGGACTTTGCAAATTACAAATTGCCCATTACCAATTTCTCTGACTTCTGGCTTCTTGCCCTACAGCTCAATCTTCGTTCCCAGCACTTTCAGGAACTCGGCTAACCAGGCGGGATGCGCCGGCCAGGCGGGCGCGGTGACCAGGTTGCCATCGACGCAGGCCTTGTCGATCGCCACTTCGGCGTACGTGCCGCCGGCCGCTTTTACGTCGGGCGAAACGGCCGGATAGCAACTGCACTTGCGGCCCTGCAAAACCTGCGCCGCCGCCAGTAACTGGGCGGCATGGCAGATGGCGGCAATGGGCTTCCTGGCCTGGGCGAAATGACACACCATCTCCAGCACCTTCGGGTTGAGGCGTAGATATTCCGGGGCCCGTCCGCCGGGCAGCACCAGGGCGTCATACTGCGCCGGATCTACCTGGGCAAAAGAGGCATTCAGTGCGAAATTGTGTCCCCGCTTCTCACTGTAGGTCTGGTCGCCCTCAAAATCATGAATGGCCGTACGGACAAATTCACCGGCCTTTTTCCCCGGGCATACGGCGTCGACTTTATGCCCCACCATGAGCAGGGCCTGGAACGGCACCATAATTTCGTAGTCTTCGCCGTAGTCGCCCACCAGCATCAAGATGCGTTTCTGCGCCATCGTCGTTCTCCTTTACAGTCCCTGATACAATCCGGTTCAAATCATACACTTCATCGGCAATTCAAACGCAGAGGAGTCCCGTTTACGGAGTCCGCTCGTATTTTGGGTTACATCGCTCAAGCGGCCGGTTTAATATCAAAGATTCCCCCCGTGCTACGGGGTTGGGTGTGTGACGATCATGCGGAAAGAACTGCCCAAGGCTTACGACCCCGGCCAAATCGAGTCCCGCTGGGCTGACATCTGGGTACGTGAGAAGCTGTTCCACGTCGATACGCCGGATCCGGCCGCCCAGGCCCGCCCCGTGTTCACCCTTCTGCTGCCACCGCCGAACGTGACCGGCCGCCTGCACATGGGGCACATGCTGAACCAGACGGAGATGGATATCATCGTTCGCTGGCATCGCATGCGCGGCCATCGGACGCTGTGGCTTCCCGGCACCGATCACGCCGGCATTGCCACGCAGATGATGGTGGAACGGCAGCTCGCGACCGAAGGGAAGAACCGCCGCGACCTGGGCCGCAATGCCTTTATCGAGCGAGTCTGGCAGTGGCGCGAACAGTATGGCGGCGCCATTCTGGCGCAAATGAAACGCCTGGGCGCCTCGGTGGACTGGGGCCGCGAGTATTTCACCATGGACGAGAACCTGTCGCGCGCGGTGCGCGAAGGCTTTGTCCGCCTGTACGAAGAAGGCCTGATCTATCGGGGCAACTACATCGTCAATTGGTGTCCGCGCTGCGTGACCGCGATCAGCGATCTGGAAGTGGTGCACGAAGAGACGGCCGGCAAGCTGTATCACATCAAGTATCCGGTGATCGGCACGGACACGTTCATCACGGTAGCCACCACCCGGCCCGAGACCATGCTGGGCGACACCGCGGTGGCGGTAAATCCGCGCGACCCGCGGTATGCGCCGCTGCACGGCAAAAAAGTGCTGTTGCCGCTGATGAAGCGCGAGATCCCCATCATTCTCGATGAACTGGCCCAACCCGAGTTCGGGACCGGCGCCGTCAAGGTAACTCCCGCGCACGATCCGAACGATTTTCAGGCGGGCTTGCGCCATCAGTTGCCGCAGATTTCCGTAATCGACGAATACGGCTACATGAACGAAAACGCGGGCCGGTTCCGGGGGCTGGATCGGTTTAAGGCCCGGGAGCGCATACTGCACGACCTCGAGGAACAGGGACTGCTGGCGGGCGCCAAAGATTACGTGGTGCCCCTGGGCAAGTGCGACCGCTGCAAGACCATTGTCGAGCCACGCCTCTCCACGCAGTGGTTCATCGCCGTGAACCAAAAAGCGAAGTCCGGCGCCCCGTCGCTGGCGGAGAAGGCCATCGCGGTGGTACGCGACGGTGAAATCCGCTTCGTGCCGGAGAACTACAAGCAGATTTATCTCAACTGGATGGAGAACATCCACGACTGGTGCATTTCGCGCCAGCTCTGGTGGGGTCATCGCATTCCCGCCTGGCACTGCCGCGCTTGCGGGCAGATCCTGGTGGTGCGGGAGGCGCCGGCCAAGTGCGAGAAATGCGGCGGTATACATCTGGAGCAGGACCAGGACGTGCTGGACACGTGGTTCTCCTCCGGCCTGCTGCCCATGTCGGCCCTGGGCTGGCCGGATAAGACGCGCGACCTCGAAGTTTTCTATCCGACTTCGCTGCTCATTACCGGCTTCGACATCCTGTTCTTCTGGGTGGCGCGCATGATCATGCTGGGCTGCCACTTTCTGGGCGAGCACCGGCAGGATGCGGGCATCAAGGCGGCTTCCGGCGACGGCGAACGGAAGGACGATTCCGTGCCGTTCCGCGACGTCTACATCCATGCCCTGGTGCGCGACGCGGAACGCCAGAAGATGTCGAAGACTAAGGGCAATGTCCTGGACCCCATCGCGGTGATCGAGAAGTACGGGACAGACGCCACCCGCTTCACCCTGGCGGCCATGGCCTCACCCGGCACCGACATCGCCTTCTCCGAGAGCCGCACCGACGGCTATCGCGCCTTCGCCAATAAGATCTGGAACGCCGCGCGCTTCCTATTTATGAACGTGGATATAGCGGAACCGGCGGCGCCCGCCGCGGCTTTGCCCGCGGACGCCCCGCTGGAAGACCGCTGGATTCTTTCGCGCCTGCACACCGTCACCCGGCAAATGAATGAAGCCCTGGGCGACTACCGTTTCCACGAAGCCGCGCACGTGATTTACAACTTCTTCTGGGGGGAGTTCTGCGACTGGTATATAGAACTGGTCAAACCGCGCCTGGCCGCCGATAGCCAGCCGGCGGCTGCCCGGCGCGGCGAGGCGCAGCGGCTGGTAGCCTTTGTCTTCGAGACCGCGCTCCGGCTGCTGTCGCCGATCATGCCCTTCATTACCGAGGAATTGTGGCAGGCGCTCTATCAGGGCAAGCCGCCGCACCTGTCCATTGCCCTGGCGCCTTTTCCGCAGGCCGAAGCTCAGTTCGTCAATGCCGAAACGGAAACGGAAATGGCCATACTTCAGGACCTGATCGTAAGCGTGCGCAACATTCGCGCCGAGCTGAAGGTTGAACCCAAGGTACGCGTTCCCATCCAGTTGCATTCCAGCGATGGCATGCGGGAGTTAGTGGAGCGTAATCGGGGTGCGGTGGAGCGCCTGGCCAGCGTGGAGCAAATCGATTTTGTGCCGCAATCTCTGGCCCGGGAAGCCGGCGCGCGCAGCACCGCCCGCTTCGATGTGCGCGTTCTCTATCAGCAGAAGATCGACGTGGCTGCCGAGCGCGAACGGCTGAAGAAAGAACTCGCGCGTTTGGAAAACGAGCTGGCCCGAGCGGAAGGCCAGTTAGGGAACCAGCAGTTTCTCGCCAAGGCCCCGGCGCAGGTGGTGGAGGGGCTACGCCGGCGAGTCGAGGAACTCAAGCTCTTGCGTGCCAAGAACCGCGACGCTCTCGAGGGGATGAAATAGAGTCCAGTTTCCAGTTTCCAGTTTCCAGTTTCCGGTTTCCAGCGGTTGCTCTAGAACTGAGCGTTTTACGAACTGGAAACTGGAAACTGGAAACTGATTTTTGCGGCCTGATGGCACAAAAGGGCAGCCGTCAAGGCCCTATACCCCAAAGTGCTACGATAATTTTTGCCTTCCGGCCAAAGTTCACGTGAGATACTGGAATGGTCTCCTGCGGGACCTCAGGACCCATGATTCTCTGCATCGACGACGACGCTACAGGCTTGTACATTCGTAAAATGTTCCTCCAGGCCCAGGGGTATCAGGTGTTGACTGCCGTGAGTGGACGGGAGGGATTGGAGCTCTTCACCGCTCATCCCATAGCGGCGGTCGTGCTCGACTATATGATGCCGGAGATGAACGGTGGCGAGGTGGCGGCGGAGATGAAGCGCCTGAAGCCGGAAGTCAAGATTTTGCTCCTGTCAGCCTACGTTACGCTCCCCGAAGAGGCCCTGAAATGGGTAGACTGCCGGGTGGTGAAAGGGGAGGGGCCGCAGTTGTTTTTGGATGCTTTGCGGCAGCTTCTGCCGAAGAAGAGTACCTCTCAGGAAGTGAGCGCGCAACGGGCGATCGGTAGTTAGCCGATTCGCCCTGGCGGCACGAATTTTGGGGTTTTCCGATCTGGGATCTTAATTCTTTAATATCTGGCAAGTGTGAAGCTGGGCTTTAATTCTCAGATCCGGATTCCCAAATCCTAATTTCCCTTTGTGTAGCTCCGCATCCTTTGCGGTTCCAGGTGCGATCATGCCGGTTACTTCATCGCCGGAGTCGTATTCGTCTTCTGCTCCGCCCCCCTCCCGGCCAGCCCTCTTGCGCTTTGGTCTACCTATCACTGGCGGTCTCGCTCTGGCCATAGGCGCGTCTTGGCTGGTGGCGTGGTACTTAGGTGCGGCTGCCCAATGGAATGCTGAAGGCATAATCACCGTCAAGACCAACATGGCGCTCGGGCAGTTATTGGCTGGGGCCGCTCTCCTGCTGCTCGCTCCGGCCGGCCTGAGCCGAACTCGGCGATGGGCTGGCAACGCGGCTGCGGTGCTGGTGCTGCTGATCGGCGCTTTGACGCTTAGCGAGCACCTGTTCCAAATCAACTTAGGCATCGACCAACTCCTGGCCACCGAGGCCCCCGGGGCCGCCGCGACCACCAGCCCCAACCGATTTGGATTGTATGGGTCTGTGAGCCTTACGCTGTTGGGCGTAGGTCTATCGGGCCTGGCCCTGCGGCGGCGGAGAATCGCTCCCTATCTGGGTCTGGCGGTCTGCCTGATCAATCTTTTGCCAGCGGCAGGTTACGTTTATGGCATAGACGAGTTCTACAACTTTCCCCGCACTGGAATTGCCTGGCCTACGGTGCTTGCGCTGATTTGTCTCGGCATCGGACTGGTGCTGGCGCGTAGCGATGGCGGACCCGTGGCTCTGCTGCTAGGTAGTGACTCGGGAGCGATACTCCTGCGGCGCTTACTGCCGGTGATGCTGCTGGTTCCCCTGGTGCTTGGGTTCTTAAGGGTCCAAGGCGAGCGGCGTGGTCTGTATGACACCGCCACCGGCACCGGCTTGTTGGTGGTCGCCCTGGCAGGGCTCTTTTCGATCTTCTTATGGCCGACCGCCGCACGTCTGAGCCAACTGGCAGCCGAGGAGGCAGTGGCCGAACAAAAGTTGCGGGAAAGCAAGGCCTTGCTGGAAACCTTTGTTCGGGAGGCGCCGGTAGCCCTGGCCATGTTCGACCGCAACATGCGGTATGTGCAGGTCAGCGACCGCTGGTTGACGGATACCGGCTTGCCCGAAGGGCAACGAGACATCTTAGGCAAATCCCACTACGAGGTTTTCCCCAACCTGCCCGAGCACTGGAAAGAACCACACCGCCGCGGGCTTGCCGGAGAATCCATTAAGTCCGGGGACGACTGGATAGCCGCGGACGGACAAACCCACTCTATTCGCTGGGAGATTCACCCGTGGGGAGATTCCGGCACCGAGACCGGCGGCATTATTATCTCCTTCGAGGACGTAACCGAACGCAAGCGGGCGGAGCAGCGTATTGCCCATCTGGCCAGCTTCCCTGAGTTGAATCCCATCCCCATCTTTGAGACCGACCTGGAGGGAAAGATCACTTACGCAAATCCAGCGGCGTGGCAGCGCTTCCCGGACCTGGGGGAAGCCGGGACGGAACATCCTCTCTTAAAAGAGTGGGCAGCCGTGGTGGCCTCCTTGCGATCCGGCAACCAGCGATCGATGGCACGCGAAGTCGAGGCGGGCGGCGCTGTTTTCCACCAAGCCATCCACTCCGTCCCGGAAAGTGGATTCGTACGCGCCTATCTGGCAGACATCACCCAGCGCAAGCAGGCGGAGGAAGCGTTGCGCGCCAGTGAAGAACGCTGGGCTACCACCTTGCAAAGCATTGGGGATGCCGTCATTTCGACCTGTGCCCAAGGCAGGATCATCTTCATGAACGAGGTGGCGCAGAAACTTACCGGATGGCCATTGGCGGAAGCCAAAGGCAAGGAGCTGAGTACCGTCTTCAACATCGTCCAGGAAGTGACCCGGAAGGTGCCGGAAAATCCGGTATCCAAAGTGCTCCGGCTGGGCAAGGTGGTTGGCTTGGGAAATCACACCCTGCTCATACGGCGCGACGGCGCTGAAATCCCGATCGAGGACAGCGGCGCCCCCATCCGTAGCCGCGAGGATAAGATTGAAGGCGTAGTGCTGGTGTTCCACGACGTCTCCGAACAGCGCAAGACGGAACTGGCCTTGCGGAACAGCGAGCGCCTGGCCACTACCGGCCGCCTGGCCGCCAGCATCGCTCACGAGATTCACAATCCCCTGGATGCGATCGGCAACCTGCTTTATCTGCTGCAGCAAAACAACAAAGATGAGACCGCGCGGGAATACATTTCCATGGCGCTGCAGGAATCGGCCCGCGTGGTGCAAATGACCAAACAGATGCTGTCCTTTCAGCGGGAGGCCGCGAAACCGGTTCAGGTCAAGATCGGAGAAGTCCTGGACAGTGTCGTGGCGCTATACCAGCGCAAGATCGATTCCGCCGGCATTAAGCTGGAACGGAAGATCTACTATGAGGGCGAATTCCTGGCGCAGCCGGGCGAGATCCGCCAGATTTTTGCCAACCTGCTGGGCAATGCCATCGAAGCCTCCAACCGTGGCCGGATCCGGCTGCACGTCTATCCCGGCCGGGACTGGAGCAGCGGCCGGCAAGGGTTGCGCGTAGTGGTGGCCGACAACGGGCCGGGCATCCCGCCGGAAGTTCGCGGCAAGATCTTCGAACCTTTCTTCACCACCAAGGGCGAAAGCGGCACCGGCCTGGGCTTGTGGATCACTTCCGGCATCGTACACAAGTATGATGGCGCCATTCGGCTGCGCACCAGTACCCGGGCAGGCCGCTCTGGAACCTGTTTTTCCGTCTTCTTCCCCTTCCCGGTCACAACCAGCTTGTGAGTGATATCACAGACTGGACGGGCATCTCGGGCGACTCTGGTTATAGAGAGAGGTGGGGGGCAGAGAAAATTTTGATCGGTGAATTTTGAATTTTGATGGAAAAGCGGAGTTGTTTAAATCAAAATTCGAAATTGAAAATTCAAAATTCCTCCGCGTTTTTTCAGTTCCCAGGAGCACGCAACTTTATGGCTACCCGCCTGCTGTTCGTCGACGACGATCCCAGGATCCGGGAAACGCTTTCGCAAATCCTGACCATACATGGCTTTGAGGTAGCTTGCGCGGCCACCGTAGCTGAGGCTCTGGCCGTCATCACTTCCCGGCCGTTTGACGTGCTCATCTCCGATCTCAACATCGGCCAGCCGGGCGATGGCTTTACCGTGGTGAGCGCCATGCGGCGCACGCAGCCCGGCTGCCTCAACTTCATTCTTACCGGCTATCCCGCTTTTGAAAGCGCCCTCCAGGCGATCCGCAGCCAGGTAGACGACTATCTGGTCAAACCGGCGAAGATACCCGAGCTGATCGCCGCCATCGAACGGAGATTATCAGCCTCGAACTGTGAAGCGTTACGCCCGGCGGCTTCCAAACGCATATTCGATATTATCCGCGAGTACACCGCCGATATCGCGCAGCGGCTGCTGGCCGCGATGAAGGCCGAGCCGGGCCTGGAGGCGCTGCCGCTCTCCGATGAGCAGCGCGTCTATCTGCTCGAGCCCATGCTGCTGGAATTGGCACGCATTCTGGAGCCGGCCCCCTCCGGCCGTGTGGACAAAACGATTTTTCGTTCCGCCATATCGAGCGGGCGGCTCTGGCGGTTGCAGGGATATTCGATCCCGCTGACCATTGCCGCAGTCCGGCTGCTGGAAAACGTGCTGTACGAACTGGTGGCGGAGAATCTGTTGTCGCTGGAAATCAGCGAGGTCATACCCGACATCCGGCGGCTCAGCAACGGCCTGGGCTTATTGTTGGAAGCACAGGTGCGCGCTTATCTCGAGGCCCGCGAGCGCCGCCTGGTATTCGACAGCTCCGCGCAATGGTCGGGTTGGTTCTGTGAGCGTTGCTGCTGGAACCGCCGCGCCCCGGAACGGGATGCGGAACGGGTCGCCCTCGCCGCCACTGTCGATGCGGAGTTCAACGCCCACAATTGTGAAGAGTTCGCCCGGAGTAATTGGCAACTGTTGAATGCTGAGCCCGGCCGGGCGGGATAGGACTCAGAAGTCAGAAGTCAGAAGCCAGAAGTCGAAAGTGTCCAGGTCGACAAGCTCTTTTGGTTGACGACAAGGCTGTCTTCTGACTTCTGACTTCTGTCTTCTGTCTCCTGATTTCCCTTCCCCTGAGTAAAAAACCGTCGCCGACTAGGGCAATAGTCGCATTTCACTGACCGTATGCCGCTATAGACTCAATTGTCGGTTCAGAGTACCTGCAATTGCCCCGTGAACCGCCAGGAAGGTTATTTTGCAGCCTCGACAATTGCTCGCCGCGCTTTGGTTGTCGCTTATAGAATCTGGCGCTGTTCCGCTTTTACCCGATCGTTTCCCTGGGATTCGGATATAAGTTCTGAATTCCTAAGAGTTCTTGTTCGCGCAATAAACAATTTTAGCTGGCCGGCCATCGTGGTGGGTGTTCGTCGCCCGCCACGATGTTTTTTGTAGCAGTGGCCAGTGGTCAGTGGCCAGTTGAGGGCATCAGCGTTTATCTGCGCAAACCAGCGGCTCGACACGAGCGAGAGCTGAATTTGGAATAGCGTCCCACCCACCGCCCAACACCAGGGCGGAGGGTGGGGCACCCTTACCAGGCGCTATATCAGCAGCTGAGGGGGGGTCCTTTCTTGCGGGCCACTGACCACCGGCTACTGGCCACTTCCTCTCCCAGATCCCAGAACAGGCCGGCCATGATTTGCAACGCGTCGCGGGCCACGCTACCGAGCAAATGCTCGTTGGGCGCGTGCTGGCTGCACGCCGGATAGGAATGCGGGATCCACAAGGTCGGCAAACCCAGAAGTTCGGAGAACACATCGTTGGGCAAAGAACCGCCGAAGTTGGGCAGTAAGGCTGGCGGGGTGGCGCTGGTTCGCCGCATGGAGCCTATGGCCCACTGCGCCCACGGGTTACCGAGATCCAGGCGGGTGGCCATCATAGGCCGGTCGTGGGGATGAATCTCGACATCGGTGAATCCCCGCGCGTCGAGATGTTCGCGGACGCAACCAAGAAAATTCTTGCTGTCGCTGCCGACTACCCAGCGAATTTGGCAGAAGGCGTCCGCACGTCCGGGAATTGCGCCGACGGGAGCCTCCGGATTGCCGGTCTTGAACGCCAGCAGTTCCAGCGTATTCCAGGCAAAAACGCGCTCGGCCGGCGAGAGTCCCGGTTCGCCCCAATCTGGGTCGATTGTCGGGTCGGTGGGGCCGCCGCCGACCTCAATGGTGCGGAGTGCTTCTCTCACCTCGGCCGGCAGCGAGCCGGGCAGCAGGCCTTTCACCAGCACACGTCCCTTGCTATCCACCATACTGGCAATGGCGTGAGCCAGTCTGATTCCGGGATTGCGCAGCAGCCCGCCCCAGTTTCCCGAGTGGTGGCTGCCTTCGCGAAGATTGACGCAAAGGCGGAAAATACACTCCCCTCGGCTGCCCAGAAAAAGAGTGGGGATGGTCGCCGCTACCCGCGGGCCATCCGACCCGATAAAGACGTCGGCGGCCAGCTCGTCACGGTGCAGGGAGCAGATTTCCCGCAAGCCCACCGAGCCGATTTCTTCTCCCGTCTCAAAGAGAACCTTGACGTTGTACCCGAGGCGTCCCTGGCGCAGGGCCAGCACCTCCGCCAACGCGGCCAGGTTTATGGTGTGCTGCCCCTTGTTGTCGGCAGTTCCGCGGCCGTACCAGCGATCTCCCTCGACGACAATGCGCCAGGGCTCAAGCCCCGCGCGCCATTGTTGCTCCTGGCCGCGTATCACGTCCCCGTGGCCATAAGTGAGCAGCGTACAGGCCGCGCCGGGTTCGATCCGCTCCGCCAGCAGGAACGGCCCGCCGCCGGCGATAGGGTTCTCAACAATTTTCCAAGTGAAGCCCAGCCCGGCCAACTGCGGGGCGATGGAATCGCCCAGATAAGAGCGCAGGATCGATTCCCGGCCCGGTTCCTGACTCTCGGTGCGGACCGCCACCCGTTGCTGCAGCAGGTCTAAGAAACGGCCACTATCAAAATAGCTGGCGGCCACCTGGAGGGCTTGGGCGCGACTCACGTTAGCTCCTTTACGGGGTACGCCCTTTCCAGGAATCTTCTGCCGCCGTTGCCACGCCCCGTCGTCCTGAAACCGTGGCCACCATCCGTTCGAGTTCGGCGCGCTTGGCTTCGCTCAGGTCAGTGAAGACAACGCCCATGCCCTCGCGGGGATGAGCGTAGCGCACTTCGCCGTCAAGCCTGGCTTCGAGTCCGTACAATCCGATCAGCAGTTCCACCTTGGTGGCCGGCCGCAACGGGGAGGCGGTCTCGATGTAACATCCTCCCAGCCCGATAACCGTCACTCGCCCCCATAGCCTATCGGACGTACCCTTGGAGCGGACTGTGATCCCACCCGTGCAGCGGTATCGCGGAAACTTTCGTTGCGCCCTCTCTGCGGGCTGCTGCACGCGCGGCGGGCGTTCGACGGTTGCCGGCAACCCACCTCCGCGGCGGCCTTGGCCGGCAACCCTGGCTTTTGGGCTGTGGCCCGGATTAGCCGGGCGTACTGGCGGGACTTCCACCGGGGACGGTACCGGATTGACGGGGACGGAGGCGGAATCCGGCAGCTTCGTTTGCCAGATATAGCGGTCTTCGATACAGTGAATGCCTACATGGCCGGCGTCGATATCCATCCACACAATACGAAATTTCGCTTTCCGGCCACGATGTTTTACGGTGATGATGTCGCCCGGGGCCCTCAGGCAGCGAATCCCGGTAAGCAAGCCGCCACGGCGGCTGATGTTCTCCACCTGGGCAGTCTGTTGGAAAGGATTGCCGTAGGCGTCTTCGCCCATCACGGACACTTCCAGGCTGCTGCTGAATCGCGGTTCTCGCTCTAGCCACATGGCAATCGAAATTGCGGCGCAGATTTGGATACGCAGCGTCCCCCTCGAGGCGCCGCCGCATGCTACAGCCTTATCATAGGTACCCCTCCAAGCTCAATACACTCTAGGTAGGGGTCTGATACCGCACCACTCAGGCCCCACTTACTCCACGCTAAGGGGTTGCACCGTTCCGTCCTAACGGGGAACCCTTCGACAACCCACGAAGGGCCTATCCGGGCCATCAATCCTGTCCTTCCCGCCAGTGGGGGCATCTCCCCTGGCGCTTCCGTTCTTGGTTCGCCCCTGCACTTTTGGCGTTGCAGCGCTGCCGGCCGGCAATATAATTCGAGTGATCTAAGACTAAAATAGGAGATTATCGCTTAGACGATCTGGTAAGCACAAACGTGGAGAAGGAGTCCGGCGATGCATATCCACGGAATGAATCCCAATATCGAATCCAACGCAGCTTATGCGGCGGAGCGGGCCAACGCCAAACGGGAAGCGGAGGCTTTCCGGAAGAAACTCTCGGAGTCGGTCAACCGGTTGGTTGCCGGCGATGAAGATTGCATCGTGAGTATCGACGCGCAACAAAAAGACGCGAAGGACCAGCCGCAACAAGAGCAAGAGCAGGAGCAGGAAAAGAAAGAGAAAAACGCCGGCGCCGAGCAAAAGGAAGTTCGCGGCCACATCTCCGATTGGGCGTGATTCCCGGCTTGCTATTGCTGTAAAACTGTCTCCGCTTTTTCGGGCTTGGCCGTAACCTGCTGCGGAGTTGGCAGTTGCGAGTTGTCCCAGCCCCCCCCCAGGGCCTCGATGAGCTGCACCGAGGCTACCGCCCGCTGGATTTCGATCTGGGCCAGAATCTGCTGGGCGGCGAGTAGCGTATTCTGCTCGATAACCACGTTAATGTAAGGATCCAGGCCGGCCTGGTAGCGCTCCATCTCCAGGTCGAGAGCAACTCTGGCGGATTCGACCGCCTCGTGCTGCTGCTGGATCTGCTCGGTAAGGATGCGAAGAGTAGCCAGGGCGTCCTCTACCTGCTGGAAGGCAACGAGCACGGTTTGCCGGTACCCGGCCAGATTTGCGTTGTAGGTGGCAATGAACTGGTTGACCGTGGCCCGGCGTAGCCCGGCATCGAAGACAGTCTCGGAAACCGAGGGGCCGATAGACCAGATGCGGCTAGGCCAATCAAAGAGGTGTTTCCAGGTCGAGCTTTCAAAGCCGCCCGTGGCTGAGAGCGCAAGACTGGGGAAGTAGGCGGCGCGAGCAATGCCGATCTGGGCATTGGCCACCGCCATGGCGCGCTCGGCGGCCGCGATGTCCGGGCGGCGCTCCAGGAGCTGCGAGGGCAGGCCTATCGGTATGGGTGGAGGCGTAGTAAGCAGCGGCCGAGCGGAAATCGAGAAATCGGAGGCGATCTTGCCGATCAGCACGGCGATGGCGTGCTCATATTGCGCGCGCACCACGCCCAGATTGGTCGCCTGCGACTGCGCGCTCTGCAGATTATTCTGCGCCTGGACAACAGCCAATTGCGTGGTCACTCCCGTTTCGTATTGCGCGCGCGTGAGTTCCAGCGACTTTTCGTACGCCGCGACCGTCGAGTTCAGGATCTGCTGCAAGGCATCCTGCCCGCGCAGTTGAAAGTAGAAGACGGCGAGGCTAGCCTGCTGCGAGAGGCGCTGATTTTCGAGATCGGCAGCGCTGATTTGAGCCGAGTACTGTGCCTGGCGCACGGTGTTGCGTATTTTGCCCCAGAGATCAGGTTCCCAGGAGACGGTGGCGGGCACCTCGAGGAACGTGGTTGTGGCGCCGCTGCCCGCGGTGGCCGCGTTGGACGAACTCCGCGAACGCGATCCGGAAGGCGCAACGGCTGCCGTGGGGAAGAGCTGGGCCCGCGCCTGGCGGACAATGGCGCGCGCGGCCATGAAGTTCTCAAAGGACTGCTTGATGGTCTGGTTGTTGATGTTGAGCTGTTCTTCGAGCGCATTCAATTCCGGATCGTGGTAGATCTCCCACCACTTGCCGCGCAACGAGGCGTCCTGGGGTTGGGCGACGGTCCAACTGCCCAGACCGCCCAGCGTCGGATCGGCCTCCGGGGTTGCCGGCGGCACCGCAGCCGGGGCCGCGTTCGCCGGCGCCTCTTTGTAAGCGGGCGGCGCCTGGGTGGTGGGCGCGTGATACTTGGGCCCCACCATACATCCGGTGAGCACGCACACGAGCAGGGCGGCGCCCGGCAGGAAAGCTCGCGGGGTAAAAGTAGGATTGCTCATACGCTTCTCGTTAACAGCTTCCTTCATGTTCTTTCCCCGGCTATGCCGATCCCTCCGGCGCGCTTCCGTTGGTGGGGTGGAACGTGTCGCGTTCCTTACCCATGACGGAGAGGCGCAGGCGGTCCAAAAACAGATATACAACCGGGGTGGTGTAGAGAGTCAACAACTGGCTCATCAGGAGGCCGCCGACAATGGTGATACCCAGCGGGCGGCGCAACTCCGACCCAATCCCCGTACCGAAGGCCAGCGGCAAAGCGCCGAAAATAGCGGCCATGGTAGTCATCAGGATGGGGCGGAAGCGCAGCATGCAGGCCTCAAAGATGGCTTCCGTGGTCGACCGGCCCTCGTTACGTTCTGCCGCCAGGGCAAAGTCGATCATCATAATGGCATTCTTCTTCACGATGCCGATCAGCAGGATGATACCGATGATGGAAATAACGTTAAGGTCCATCTTGAACAGCATGAGCGCCAGCATGGCTCCGACACTGGCCGAGGGCAGCGTGGAGATAATGGTAAGCGGATGCATCATGCTCTCATACAGAATGCCGAGTACGATGTAGACGGCAATGAGCGCCGTGGCTACCAGAATGGGCTCGCTGGCGAGGGAGGTCTGGTAAGCCTGTGCGGTGCCGGCAAAGAAACCGCGGACGCTTTGTGGCATGTTCAGCCGCTGTTGCATCTGGGCGACTTCGCGCGTCGCATCGCTGAGCGCCATGCCTGGTGCGAGGTTGAACGATACCGTGACCGAGGGGAAGAGACTGGTGTGGTTGACGGACAGCGGTATGTTATGGCTCTGGGCCCTGGCCACGACGCTGAGCGGCACATTGCCGGCATTGGCCGAATTCAGGTAGATGTACTTGAGTCCCTCGGGAGTCTGCTGGAATTGCGGCGCGATTTCCAGAACCACGTAGTACTGGTTCAACTGGGTGTAGATGATGGACACCTCTTGCTGGCCGAACGCGCTGTACAAGGCTGAGTCCAGGGTCTGCGAGGTAATGCCGAGGCGCGCGGCGGTGGTGCGGTCATAGGTGAGGTACTGGTCGAGGCCGCCGTTCTGCTGGTCGGAGTTGACGTCCTGGAAGCCCGGCAGCTTGCGCATCTCGGCCAGCAGGATAGGGCCCCAAAAAGTCAGATCCTGCACGTTGTCCGACTGAATGGTGTATTGGTAGAGAGCGTTGCTTGCCCGCCCGCCGATGCGGAGGTCCTGGGCAGGCTGTAAAAAGGCGGAAGCCACCGGCAGGGCCATCATTTTGGGGCGTAGCCGCCCCAGGATCTGCATAGCGCTGGCTTTGCGCTCTTGCAGCGGCTTAAGGGCCATAAAGATGAAGCCGCCGTTGGCATTGCCCTGGCCGCCGGTGAAGGCGACGACGTTATCCACGCCGGGATCCCGCCCGATCACCCCCGTTAAGCGCCGTACCGAATCGTCCATCACCGGGAACGAAGCGTCTTGCGGTCCTTGCACGCCTCCGTAAATCACCCCGGTGTCCTGCTGCGGGAAAAAGCCCTTGGGGATTACCCAAACCACCACTGCGTTCAGCGCAACCACCAGCACCAGCACGGCCAGGGTAAGCACGGAGTTGTCCAGCACCCAGAGGAGGCTGCGCTGATAGAAGGAGAGCATCCCGCTGAAGAAGCGGTCGCTCAGCCGATACAGGCGGCCGTGTTTCTCTTCGTGGGGCTTGAGCAGATGCGCGCACATGGCCGGCGTGGTGGTGAGGGAGATGACCATGGACACAATGATGGCGGTGGAAAGCGTAACCGCAAATTCGCGAAACAGGCGCCCGACAATGCCGCTCATCATCAGAATGGGAATGAAAACTGCAATCAGCGACATGCTGATCGAGAAGACGGTGAAACCGATCTCCCTGGCGCCCTTGAGCGCAGCCTCGAAGGGCCTCATGCCGTTCTCGATGTGGCGCGAGATGTTTTCCATAACCACAATGGCGTCGTCCACCACAAACCCGGTCGAAATGGTGAGCGCCATCAAAGAAAGATTGTCAATGCTATAGCCGAACAGGTACATCACCGCGAAAGTGCCGATCAGGGAAACCGGCACCGCTACCGAAGGGATGAGCGTAGCCCGCGGATTGCGCAGAAAAATAAAGACCACCGCCACCACCAGGCAGATGGAGATGAGCAGCGTGCGCTCGACGTCCTTCACGGAGGCGCGGATGGTAAGGGTGCGATCGAGAATAACGGAAGTCTCCATGCCCTGGGGGATGGAGGCTTTAATGGAAGGCAGCTCCCGGTTAATGTTTTCCACCGTCTGAATGATGTTGGCGCCGGGCTGGCGGAAAATGATGACGGGGACGGCCGGCTTGCCGTTGAGGTAGCCGGCGGAACGGACATTCTGCACCGAGTCGGTCACGTTGGCGACATCGGAGAGACGGACCGCGCTGCCGTTGTTGTAGCCCACGACGAGGGGCTTGTAATCCGCGGCGTGTTCGATCTGGTCGTTGGTGATGATGTCGGCGGTGACGATGCCGTCGGAGAGTTGGCCGCGGGCCTGGTGGGCATTTTGCAGGCTCAGCATGGACTGAACATTCGCCAACGTCAGCCCCTTGCTATTGAGTTGCGTGGGATTCACATCGACGCGGACGGAAGGCAGGGCGCCGCCGCCGGTGGTCACCTGGCCCACTCCCTGGATCTGCGAGAGCTTTTGCTGGACGATGGTAGAGGCCTCGTCATAGAGTTCGCGCCGGGCGTAGACATCGGAAGTGAGGGCAATCACCATGATGGGAGCATCGGCCGGGTTCACCTTGCGGTAGGTGGGGTTGGCCGGCAGGTTGCTGGGCAGGTAGGTGCGCGCCGCATTAATGGCGGCCTCCACGTCGCGGGCGGCCCCGTCAATATTGCGGCTGAGGTCGAACTGGAGCGTGATCCCCGTGGTGCCCTGCGAACTGCTCGAGGTCATTTCCGTGATGCCGGAGATGTGGGCGAACTGCCGCTCCAGCGGCGTCGCCACCGAAGCGGCCATGATTTCCGCGCTGGCTCCGGGCAGGGCCGCGCCCACGGTAATGGTAGGGTAATCGACCTGGGGCAACGGATTCACCGGCAGCACCCGGAAGGCAACAGCGCCCGCCAAGGCGATCGCCACCGTCAGCAGGGTGGTCGCTACCGGCCGGTGAATGAACAGCCGCGAGAAATTCATGGCTGCTCCAGTTGCGGCTCGGGACCCGGTGTATCCGAGGGGGAACGGGACGAGCGGGAACGCCCAAAGCGCTGCCCCAGCCGGTCAAAGAAGATGTAAATGACCGGCGTGGTGTAAAGCGTCAATACCTGGCTCAGCAGCAGCCCGCCGACCATGCAGATACCCAGCGGGCGGCGCAGTTCGGAGCCGATGCCGGTGCCGCAGGCGAGCGGAATGCCCGCCAGCAGCGCCGCCATGGTGGTCATCATGATGGGACGGAAACGCAGCAGGCTGGCTTCGTAGATGGCGTCGGTGGAGTTCTTACCCTGTTTGCGCTCGGCCTCCAACGCGAAATCCACCATCATGATGCCGTTCTTCTTCACGATGCCGATCAGCAGGATGATGCCGATAATGGCTACCACGCTGAGATCCTCGTGGAACAGCAGGAGTGCCAGCAGCGCGCCCACGCCGGCGGAAGGCAGCGTGGAAAGAATGGTGATCGGGTGGATGAAACTCTCATACAGCACGCCCAGCACGATATAAACCGTAACCAGCGCGGCCAGGATGAGCAGCGCCTCATTGGACAGGGAATTCTTGAAGGAGGCCGCCGTGCCCTGGAACCCGGCTTGCAAGCTGGCCGGCATGTTCATCTCTTTCTGCAGAGCGTCAATGGCGGAAATCGCCTCGCCGAGCGAGGCGCGTGGCGCCAGATTGAAGGAAACCGTGACCGAAGGGAACTGCCCCTGGTGATTGATGGAAAGCGGCGAGTTGGTACGCCGGTTGAGATGGGTGAAGGCGCTGAGGGGCACCGCCTTCGCCGGGGTGGCACTGCTGGCCGTGTTGGGAGCGGCGCCGCTGGGGGCCAAAGCATTGGCGGGCGGAGTCAGCACACCGGAAGAAGGCGTGTAAGCGGCCGAAGCGGTGGTGGCGACGGTGCCCGCGGAGGCGGAACTGGAGGAGGAGTAGGTGGTGGATGCGCCGGCGCCAGAGGCGCCGGCGGAAGCGTTGGCCTGGATGTACAGGCTCGCGAGCTTACTCGGATCACTCTGAAAATCGGGATGGGTTTCCAGAATCACGTGATACTGGTTGAGCTGGGTATACATGGTGCTGATCTGGCGCTGCCCATAAGCGTCATACAGCGTGTTGTCGATGGTGTAAGGAGCGATGCCTAAGCGCGAGGCCGTAACCCGGTCGATGACGAGCGAAACCGCCAGACCGCCGGTCTGCTGGTCCGTGGCCACGTCTTCCAGCAGCGGCATCTGCTTCAACCGGTCGACGAAGCGGTTGGTCCACAAATTCAATTCCTG
>Ga0326728_10010452_pt1 | contig 21714 bp, 21 predicted proteins | sample MB3enrmetagenome_FD_207602 | JGI IMG/M metagenome (GOLD analysis project Ga0326728, IMG submission 207602) | Lab enriched peat soil microbial communities from McLean, Ithaca, NY, United States - MB31MN | ecosystem: Environmental > Terrestrial > Soil > Wetlands > Peat | place: USA: New York... | reverse complement strand
CGTGATCCTGAGCAACACCAGCAATACCAGCTTGACCCTCTCGAGCATCGCCATCGCGGGCGCGAATGCCGGCGACTTTGCGGAGACGAACACTTGTGGGAGTTCGCTTGGCGGGGGAGGGAGGTGCGCGATCAGCGTGACCTTTACACCTACCATGGACGGCACGCGCAGCGGTGCAATCTCTATCACAGGCGGTGCGGAGGGCGCCCAAATGGTGAGCTTGACGGGTACCGGTGCTGGCCAATTCATGGCCCTCAGCGCGGATAAGACTTACTTGCTGAACACACCATCACCAACACGCCGGCATATATCACCGGAGACGCGCCGCAGACGCTAGCCGTTCAAGTTTCGAGTTCGGATGTCAATACCTATCTGTCCGATCGGGCGTCGCGTGGCTTCAATGCCATTTGGGTCATCCTGGCTGATGGTGGCCCCTCCTGTGACCAAACGAATTGTCCCGACAAGTATTATGCCTATCCTCCGTTCGACGGCGCCGACTTCACCAATGAAGACGAAGATTACTGGGCCAATGTGGACTCGGTGATTCAAGCCGCGAAGAGCTACGGCATTACGGTGTTCGCCAACCCGATGTTTGTGGGAGAAGGCGGCAGGCACTACGAAAACAGCATTCTGGCCAGTTCAGACGCGACGATCACCGCCTACGGCGCGTGGCTTGGGAACCGCTACAAGTCCTATCCCAACATCGTTTGGCTTTTGGGTGGCGACACGGACTTTTCGGTGACCGGGCTTCCGCAAAAGATGGGCGATCTGGCGGCTGGAATCGCCAGCGCGGATACCAACCACTTGATGCTAATGGAGCCCATTCGCAACCAGTCGTCAGCGCAGATTTGGAATCAAGCGACGGCGTTGACGCTCAATTGGGTCTACCCCGATTATTCCCACGCTCAAAGCCTCTGCGCCAGCAACTATGCCAGCTATCACATGACCATTCCCTCCCTGATGGGCGAGGACTGGTACGAGGGTGAGCATTCCATGACGCCCCTCCAGTTGCGCGAGGAAGCGTACTGGGAAGTCCTTTCCGGTTGCACGCTGGGCAGGATCTTCGGGAATAACGCCATCTGGACGATGGGTGGCCCAAAGGATTCTATGGGGCAGACGTGGCAGAGCCAGCTTGGATCTGGCGGGTCCCTTACTGAGGCAAACTTGGGCGCCCTCTTTCGCAGCCGGGAGTTTTGGAAGATGGTTCCAGACAGCAACAATCAGACCTTGACGGCAGGATTCGGCTCCGGGACCACGATTTCTGTGGCGGCTCGCACTTCGGACGGCCAGACGATCATCGCCTACATTCCCAACGGAAACGCCACCACCATCACCATTGACATGAGCAAGATCGCCAGCGCCACGAGCACCGCGAAATGCTGGTGGTTCAAACCCAGCAACGGCTCGTCGACGCTGATCGGGACTTTCGCTAATTCGGGAACAGAACCTTTCACGCCGCCAGACCCGAACGATTGGGTTTTGGTCATTGACGATGCGAGCGCGAGCTTGGCCGCCCCAGGAAGCGCTCAAATGCAAGCCGGCCCTCTGACTCCAGTGAGTCCGCCCTCCCCCGCTAGCAGTGCCGGGGTTTCGCCCCTACCCGTCCCCATGCGGTGGCTGGACTGCACGATGGTCACGGGCTTGGCGTTCGTCCTCGTCATGCTCACAGCAGGGCTCCGAAGTCGAAAGCGCAGATTCAGTCACCGAGGTTCACACCTTCGCTCCGGAGCTGTGAAAAAATGGGACGCAAACTCCGCAGCGCCCCTCTGTGAGCGCCGATGAAGACCCCGGCGGTCGCAGACCACTGCTTCAAGGCGATTTTTTCACGGCTTCTCCGCTCAGGGTAGCGCTTCGACCCTCAAGCAATTATGCTCACCGTCGTGATGGCAACGAGGAACCGTGCCCAGATTCTCCAGGATGTCCTCGAGACCTACTGCCATTTGGAGCAGCCTGGCTCAGGCTGGAAGTTGGTTATCGCTGATAACGGCAGCACGGACCAAACGCCTCAAGTCCTCGCCTCGTTTGCAAGCCGCCTCCCCTTGCATGCGGTGTGCGAGCCAAAGTTGGGGAAAAATAATGCGCTGAATACCGGGCTCGCGTGGCTGGAAGGTGACCTGACCGTATTCACGGATGACGATGCCTTTCCCCACGAGGACTGGCTGCTTCAATTGCGGAATGCGGCCGATACGCTGCCGGCCTACTCTATGTTCGGCGGCGCGGTTGTGCCGCGCTGGGAAGTCTCACCGCCACCTTGGATTCGGTGGGTAGAAATAGGACCGGCTTTCGGAATGAACAACCCATCGCTTGAAGATGGGCCGATGCTTTCAGGGCGCCTATATGACATCATCGGGCCCAACATGGCCATTCGGACCCAGATCCTCCGGTCGGGAGTCCGGTTCGATTCCTCGATCGGTCCACGCGGGTCCAGCTACCCAATGGGAAGCGAGACGGAGCTCATCTTGAGACTAGCTAGCCAGGGTTACAAAGCGTGGCACGTCCACGGCGCTGTGGTGGAGCACCTGGTCCGCGCAGAGCAGCTTGAAAAAGCATGGATCATGAAGCGCGCGGTCTGTTTCGGGCGCGGGCGGCGCCGGTGGTGGCCGAATCCGAGGCTATGGATGGGTTTGCCCCGACATCTGTTCCGCGATATCCCCAAAGAAGGGCTCAAGATCGCTGCGGCGTGGGTCTCCTTCCGGCGAGAGGCCCTTTTTCGTTCGCGCTGGCGTTTCAACACCCTGTTGGGCGAAGCGATCGAGGCCCGCACCCTGGCGCGTGAGCGGTGCGCCGTCGCCGGCAGTCTGCGTGCTTTGTTATAGGTAAAGAGCGATGGGACCACTAAGGGTTGCCCGAAGCTGACGGTTCGCTGAATGGATATTACAGTCATCCTATGCACGTATAATCGGGGCAACACTCTAGCGAAGGCGCTGGAGAGCCTCGCCGCCTCGGAGCTACCTGGCACTACTGAATGGGAAGTGCTGGTGGTGGACAACAACTCGCGGGACGAAACGCGTGAGGTAGCAGAGGCTTTTTGCCGCCGCTACCCTGGTCGTTTCCGCTATTTGTTTGAGCCACGGCAGGGGAAGTCACTTGCACTTAACGCCGGAATTGGGGAAGCGCGAGGCGAGGTGTTGGCTTTCGTAGATGATGATGTGACTGTAGAGCCGACATGGTTGCAAAACCTGACCGCGCCCTTGAAGGACGCGGAATGGGTCGGCATAGGAGGACGGACGGTGTTGGAACGCTGCTTCTCGCCTCCCGCGTGGTTGGGGCTCAGAGACCCACACAACTTGGGGGGGGTATTGGCACAATTCGATCTAGGCGACAGAGCGTGTGAGCTCGACCGGGCTCCGTATGGAGCCAACATGGCCTTCCGCAAGGAGATGTTTCAGAAGTACGGTGGCTTCCGAACTGATTTAGGCCCCTCCCCCAGCAGCCAGATCCGCGGTGAAGACACCGAGTTCGGACGCCGGTTACTGGCTGCGGGTGAGCGCTTGCGTTACGAGCCGACAGCTGTGGTCTACCACCCGGCCCCTGAAAACCGAGTGCAAAAGGACTACTTTCTGGAATGGTGGTTCGACCTTGGCAGGGCTTTAGTTCGGGAATGGGGACGAGGGCCTGCCGTTTTGGGGATACCTCGGCCTTACTTCAACATTTTGAGACTCGGGACCACAGTGATGGCGGAGAGATTTGGGCGATGGATGCTATCGCTCAATTCGCAAAAGAGGTTCTACAACAAGTGTTGGGTCTGGGCGACAGTCGGGCAGATAAGAGAATATTACCGCCTTGCCCGGAGCACACAACCACGGAAGGACGCGTGACATACCGTGAACATCCCCGTCATTCTATGCAGCTTTAATAGTTGCCGGACCTTAGGGAGCACGCTGAATTGCCTTGCAACCTCGACGCTTCCCAAAGGAGTCGAGTGGGAGGTGTTGGTGGTTGATAACAACTTCACCGGTCGGACGCGCGAAGTCATCGAGGAATTCTGCCGCCGGCTCCCCGGGCGTTTCCGTTACCTCTTCGGACCCCAAACCGGCAAGTCGTTTGCTCTCGATTGCGGGTATGGCGAGGCTCGAGGGTGACACCCTGGCCTTCCTGGATAATGACGTGATCGTTGAGCCGACGTGGCCACAAAACTTGACGGCCCCTGTTAAAGATGGAGATTGCGCCAACACAGGAGGACAAGCACTTCTTCGGGTTGTCGACGGGCAGACGGCCCCTGCCACCCGACCCGCGAATCGCAGGGCATCCGCAATAGGGCCCCGGGCCACCCACCAAGGGGCTACTGACCATGACGAGCCATTCCCCGACAAGGATTACGACGTACCATGAACATTACCGTCATTTTGTGCACATTCAACCGTTGTACGTGCCTGGCGAAGGCCCTGGGTAGCGTTGCAGCCTCAGTGCTTCCCAGTTCAGTCCAATGGGAAGTTCTAGTCGTGGACAACAATTCGAGCGATCGGACGCGCGAGGTAGTTGAGGGCTTTTGCTATCGCTATCCCGGTCGCTTCCGCTACTTGTTTGAAGGACACCAGGGGAAATCGTATGCCCTTAACGCCGGGATTAGGGAAGCAAGGGGCGATGTCTTGGTCTTTCTGGATGATGATGCGACCGTTGAGTCGTTATGGTTGCACAATCTGACGGCCGCTTTGAGCAACGGCGAGTATGCCGGCGCCGGGGGCCGTATTCTTCCAGCGCAGACCTTCTCCCCTCCCCGCTGGCTGGCACTCGACGGGCCTTACGACCCGGGGGGTATTCTTTACGCTCACCTCGACTTGGGCGACGAACCACGTGAACTCGACCGAGCTCCCTACGGAACCAATATGGCCTTTCGAAAGGAGGTTTTTGAAAAATACGGTGGTTTCCGAACCGACCTAGGCCCTCGCCCCGGCTGCGAGATCCGGAATGAGGACACGGAGTTCGGTCGCCGGTTGATGGCGGCTGGAGAGCGTCTGCGATACGAACCCTCTGCAGTAGTCTACCATGATGTGTCAGAGGAGAGGGTCAAGAAGGATTACTTCCTGGGGTGGTGGTTCGACTACGGGACATCCCGAATACGGGAAACTGGGATGCGCCCCGCAATGTGGGGGATCCCACGACACTACTTTAGGATCCTCAAAACAGTTGGATATGCGCTTCCATTCGTGTTAGGATGGACGGTAGCCTTGGACCCGAAATGGCGGTTCTACTGTAAGTGTAGGACATGGTATGCAGCTGGGCAGGCTGTGGAAATCTACAGGATGTCGCACGGTGAAGAGGCAGAGGGTGGCGAGTCGAGAAAGAGACATAACGAATGTGCAGTGGTTGATGTCACGCGGGGCGGCCCCAGAACCTGAGGGGTGCCTCACAAGACAGTGTTTCGGCGGCACGGCAGGTCGTATCGCACTCCAACGGCCCACCTCGATCCCTCCCTGGCTGGTGATCGAGGGATCGTACGAGTGTCACTAATTCCCTGGTTTCGGCCAGGGCGACAGAGCCAAAGAGCTTTCCGGCCCCCTATTTGAAACCAACATGGCTTTTCGAAAGAAGATGTTCGAAATGCGCGGTGGGTTTCAAGCGAATCTGGGCCGAAGCTCCGGCCACGAAATTCCCCTTCGTAGCGAGGACGCGGAGTTTGGCCCGTTGTTGCTGGCGGGGGCGGCGAGCAGCTCTGGCAGGAAATTTTCACCATCGTTTATCACCCAATTTCCTGAAAAAAGAATTCGGAAGAAGTGTTTTCTGGGTTGGCGGTTTGACTGTGGCCATGCTGATGCCTGACTTCTTGGAATCCCGGTTGCCCATCTGCTCGCCAGTCTTATGGTCTGGGTCCTGAGGTGGACTATGGCACTTGAGCCGCGCTAGCGGTATCACCATTAAATCGCTGTCTGGAAAAATGTGGGGGACTGTATTACAACTTTAGAAATCGCGGCGCGAGGGAAAGATCGAGAAAAATCCCTACGCCACATCAGTTGAGTGCAGGGCGTGAGTCCAGTCTAGATTGGCGAAAACGAGCGTGATCAATGGGCGTGCCTGTGTTAATCATTGATGAGAACTTGACAGTTCCTGTGGACACCCGCTTGTGGCGGGAGGCAAGGGCGCTTAGCGAAGCTGGATACTGCGTGTTGATTATCTGCCCCAAGGCGTGTGGATTCGACAAGCGGCATGAGACGCTAGAAGGCATCGAGATTTACAGGCACTCCACCTGGCAAGGGTCGACGGCGCTTGGGTATCTGTTCGAGTACGCATGCGCGCTCACCATCGAGTTCTTGCTGGCGCTGAGAATCTACGCGCGAACGCGTTTCCGTATTCTTCATGGGTGCAATCCTCCCGACACTATTTTCCTCATTGCCCTCTTCTTCAAGTTGTTCGGGGTGCGATTCGTGTTCGACCACCACGATCCCACACCCGAGTTCTACAACGCCAGGTTCCGCCGTAGGGGGTTCGTCTACCATATAGCCCTCCTGGCTGAGAAGCTATCGTTTCGCTTCGCCGACGTGACCATTTCGACCAACGAAACCTTAAGGAGAATAGCTCTAGCTCGTACTGGCGCTTCTCCCGAGTCTTCTTTTGTGGTTCGAACCTGCCCCGACCCGGACGACTTCCCACCGCTCCCCCCCGCGGCTCGACCTTAAGGAGGGACGAAAGTATCTCGTTATATATGTGGGCACCATGGGCACGCAGGACGGCGTAGACCTGCTCTTGGATTCCATTCAGTACCTCAATAGAGTAAGAGGGCAGAATGACGTGCTTTTTGTTCTCATCGGAGGCGGATCGGAATTCGCCTGCCTGAAAACCCAGATCACTGAGCTTGGCCTCAACGGCTGTGTGAAATTGACCGGCGGGTTGTACGGCAACGACCTAAAGGCCTATCTTGCGACGGCGGATGTGGCCGTGGCTCCGGACCCGTCGAATGCATTCAACGATAAACTCACCATGATCAAGATCTTCGAGTACATGGCCTGCGGATTGCCCATCGTGCTCTTCGACCTCCCCGAAGGGCGCAACTCCGCTGGCGGAGCAGCGCTTTATGCGAGAGGAAACGATCCGCACGACTTCGCCGAGAAGATAGCACAATTACTGGATTCGATTTTATTGCGTGACCAACTCGGCAGGAACGGCAGAAAGCGATTCGTCGAAAAGTTGAACTGGAGGATCGAAAACCAAACGTTTCTCAAGGCTTACCGAGTTGCTCTCGCCCGCAATGTCCCTGCAGCATTGGGATCCTCGCGAGGGCAGCCCCCCGCGCCCAACGGGTTTCACCGGCTGGAGCGTACCATTTCTTTTGGCGAACGCCGTAAAATAGAGCAGAAGAGTGAATTAAGATGAGGTAGCTGGTCCCTGCTGGAAATACCGCGCGTACCTAAGCGCTCGTTGCTTATAGCTAATCATAAAGCAGGGTCATGAAAAGGTTGGAATGAATCCAATACTGTCTGGTCAAGTACAATCTCGGGCAGAATCTCAGGAGGAAGGATCGGCCAACCGTATACTGGCTGACTATTATCGTTGCGCTACAGCTACCGTGCGATTCTTGAGTACTGGGCCATTGGAAAAGCAGGCTGGGTACTTTCGGATGGGGCCGGACACCATCTGCTACGGGCGGCTCTCGTGCGGCAGCCCGGCAGTGACTCGATCGGAAGACTTGCGAGACGCTGTTGGGTGCATTAACGTGCAATCGCACGGAATCGCACTTCCGTTCGACGCCGAGGAAGTGGTGGAGAACTTGCGACGCGAGCGCTACACGGCGCATTTCCGCGAGGAGGGGCGAATCCCCAACGAAATCTTGCGAATGATGTATTACCTTATCCGGCCCCTCGTGGGAGTTTCAGTGCGCCGGTACCTTCAGAAGGTATATCTGCGGGGCTGGGATAAAATTATCTTCCCTGCCTGGCCCGTCGACGTCACCGTCGACCGCATCCACCAGAAGTTGCTGGCCTTCTCCCTCAGGGCGCAAGGCCTGCAAAAGATCCCCTTCATCTGGTTCTGGCCAGAGGGGTTTTCAAGTTGTGCCATCATGACGCACGACGTGGAGCAGGAATCCGGCAGGGACTTTTGCTCCACGTTGATGGACTTGGACGAGTCGTTTGGCATCCGCAGCGCCTTCCAGGTGGTGCCGGAAAAGCGTTACTCAGTCCCAAAGAGCTTTCTGGACAGTATTACCAGCCGGGGCTTTGAAGTGAATATCCACGACCTGAGGCACGATGGCCGCCTTTACGCGGAACGGGAGGAGTTTCTGCGCCGGGCGAAGCGTATCAACAAGTATGTTCGGGAATACGGCGCCCAGGGGTTTCGCTCCGGCATCCTTTACCGCAACGCAGACTGGTTCGGCGCATTCGAGTTCTCCTATGATATGTCGCTCCCCAATGTGGCGCATCTCGACCCGCAGCGCGGGGGGTGCTGCACCGTGATGCCCTTCTTTATAGGAAGGATCGTGGAGCTGCCGCTGACGTGCACGCAGGATTACACGCTTTTCCAGATCCTCGGAGATTATTCGATCGACCTATGGAAAAAGCAAATCGCTCTGGTCCGGGAAGGTCACGGTTTGATCAGCTTTATCGTCCATCCGGATTACATCATCGAACAACGGGCGCGCCACACTTACAAGGCATTGCTCGAATTCTTGGCTCGCTTGCGGTCGAAGGACAAAGTTTGGATCGCACTGCCCAGGGACGTGGCTAATTGGTGGAGGCAGAGAAGCAACATGCAGCTGGTATGCCAAAACGGCGAATGGCGTGTCGAAGGACCTGGGAGCGAACGGGCCCGCGTGGCCTACGCTTCACTGGTAGGAGACACAGTGACGTACCGCTTGGGAGGCGAGAGTGGAATCTCGCTTCGGCCGGAGCTCTCCAATGACTAAAATCAGCGGCAAAGTCCTCGACCGAAACATGTACGTGGACGGGGGGTATTTGGAAAAGAACCCTCTTTGGCATGCCGATGAGTCCCCATTCAAAGTTACTCAAATCCTTCGCATGCTGCAGAAAAACAGCCTGAAACCCAAGACACTCTGCGAGGTCGGTTGTGGCGTAGGGGAAGTGCTCAAGCTCTTGCAGGAGAAGATGGACCATGCCTGCACCTTCACGGGTTATGAACTCTCGCCCCAGGCCATGGAGATCTGCAGGAGCAAGGCCAACGAAAGGCTCCGGTTTAAGCTTGTCGATATCACCCAGGAGGATGGAGCCTTCTTCAACATGGTTTTGGTTCTCGATGTCATCGAGCATGTAGAAGACTACTATGGGTTTCTGAAAGGAATCCGGCCGAAGAGTGATTTGAAGATTTTCCACATTCCACTGGACTTGAGCGTACAGGCTGTGCTCCGCAAACGGGGTCTCCTGACACGCCGCGAGCATTTTGGACACATCCAGTACTTCACCAAGGAAACAGCCCTGGAGACACTGAAAGACGTGGGCTACGAGCTTCTGGACTATTTCTACACGCCTCGATGCATCGAACTCGCCAAGCAGCTTATCCAGAAGATCGCTATATTGCCCAGAGAGATCTGTTTCGCGATTCACCAGGACTTGGCGGTTCGAATCCTGGGGGGATACAGCCTGTTGGTCTTGGCTAAATGAGGACAATCTCGAGAGTATTTGCAAGCTCTGGAATGGCGTAGCGGGAGCTAAGGCGACTGCCAGAGCGAATTCTGAGAGTCAAGTAGCGATGACGACTTGCGATGTGGCGATTATCGGTGCCGGCCCTTACGGCCTGTCTGCGGCGGCCCACTTACGCACCGTTAAGGGCTTGGCGCTTCGTATATTTGGGGATCCAATGTCCTTCTGGGACCGAAACATGCCGTTCGGTATGTTTCTCCGGTCCAATTGGACTGCGACGCATATCGCGCACCCAACCGGCTTGTGCACGTTGGAAGCATTCCAGGCCGCGAGTGCACGCCAATTCTCCGCTCCCGTGCCGCTCGACTGCTTCATCCAATATGGCTTGTGGTACCAGCGTGAGGCCGTCCCCGACGTCGACCGGCGGTTGGCTGGCAGGGTTGAATCGGCTCCCCAGGGCTTCCGCTTACACCTGGAAGATGGAGAGGTGCTTGGCGCACTGCGCATCATCGTTGCATCAGGTATCAGCGCTTTCGCTTACCGGCCACCCGAGTTTTCTGGCCTCCCACCCTCGCTCGTGACACACACTTCCGAACACCATGACTTCCGAGGTTTTGCCGGGACGTCTGTCCTTGTGATAGGAGGGGGGCAAAGTGCGCTTGAATCGGGCGCGCTGCTTCATGAAGCCGGTGCGGAAGTTGAAATCGTCGCGAAGGCGCCGCGGATCCACTGGCTCCAAGGGTGGGCCTCCAAAACACTCCACAAGAGGTTGGGAAAGTTCACCAGGCAACTCCTTTACGCGCCCACCGACGTTGGGCCGGCGGGTATCAGCCAGCTCCTTGCAAGACCCGATCTGGTTCGATGCCTGCCGCGTGCTCTCCAGGATAAGCTCCGAAAGCGCGCCACCCGCCCGGCCGGGGCGCGCTGGTTGGTGGATCGACTCAAAGGGGTCCCAATCAAGCTGCGGTGCTCAGTCGATTCCGTTGCCGAGGTCGGCGAGCAGGTGAAGGTCCGTCTGTGCGACGGCAGTGAGAGAACGGTTGACCACGTTTTTCTGGGCACCGGCTACAAGACGGATATTTCTAAGTATCGCTTCCTCGCGCCGGAGCTCGCCCGGTCCCTCCGTCGATCCAACGGATTCCCTTTGCTCAAGGAAGGACTCGAATCGTCCGTGCCGGGACTGCATTTTCTGGGTGCCCCAGCCGCCTGGAGCTTCGGCCCTCTGATGCAATTTGTTTCTGGGACGCGCTTTGCCTCGCGTGCGTTGCTCCGCTGTATCACCGGGAAAGATGCCAACCTGCCACAGGCCTGAAGGATCTCTATGCCAGCAGCGTTCACCCAACCCTCCGAAGCTACCTACCTTGCGTCTGAACCTTCGAAAAAGTCCATTGGCGCGGTTGTGGTAGGCGGGGATTACCAGGGACTCGGGATCGTTCGCAGCCTTGGGCGCCGAAAGGTGCCCGTCTGCGTCATTGACGATGAGCGCTCCATCGCTCGTTTCTCCAAGTACACAACCTACTTTGTGCCTGTGGATAGCCTTCGCAATGAGAAACAAACAGTCGAACACATCCTGGAGATAGGCCGCCGCCTGGACCTCGAGGGTTGGGTGCTTTACCCGACGCGAGAGGAAACGGTTGCTGCTATTGCCCGCTACCGATCTTCGTTAACGGATTTCTTTCGCGTCCCCACACCGGCCTGGGACATAACGCAATGGTTCTGGGATAAGCGCAACACCTACTGCCGCGCCAAGGAGCTGGGTATTCCCACCCCATCTACCTGGTATGTAAGGGATGCCTCGGACTTGGAGAAAATTGACACGGACCCACCTTTCGTCATCAAGCCCGCTATCAAAGAACACTTTATCTATAGCACCAAGGTCAAAGCCTGGCGTGCAAACAGCCGCGCCGAGCTGCGGGAATTGTTTCAACGCGCAGCAAGACTTGTCGGACCAGGCGAAGTAATGGTCCAAAGTTTGATTCCGGGTGGTGGCACCCAGCAGTTCGGTTACGGCGCCTTTTTCAAGGAGGGCCGGGCGTTGGGGAGCATGGTTGTTCGAAGGGCCCGCCAACATCCCCCGGAGTTCGGCCGCTCGAGCACCTACGTTGAGACCATTGAACTCCCGCTGCTGGAGGATCTTTCCGAGCGTTTTTTGAGGGCGATCAACTATTACGGACTCGTGGAATTGGAGTATAAGCTTGACCCGCGTGACCAGCAGTACAAACTGCTCGATGTCAACGGGCGTACCTGGGGCTATCACACACTGGGTTTCGGGGCCGGGGTGGATTTTCCGCTTATGCTGTACGCCGACCAGGTAGGGGAACCTCTGGAGCCCTGTCGCGGACGCGTTGGGGTCAAGTGGATCCGCCTGATTACCGACCTTCCCACCGGGATCTTAGAGATTCTCGGCGGCCGGCAAAATTGGCAGTTGTACCTCCGATCGTTGCTGGGTGTCGATGTCGAATCTGTTTTCAGTTGGGAAGACCCCGTACCAGGGCTTGCGGAGCTCGCCCTGATTCCCTATTTAGCGGTGAAGCGGGGCTTTTGAGGCCGCTGATTCCTCGACCTGCTGCCGCCTGAAGAACCGTCAATGTAAGCGTCCTTATCGCATAAGTTGAGAAACATCTGATGTTCCGAAACCTTTTCAATAGGATGCTCCATAAGATAGCGTTTCTTATCCCGGGGGGCGCTACGATCCGGCCATGGTTGCATCGTCTGCGTGGCGTCAAAATCGGAAAGGGCGTTTGGATTTCCCAGCTTGTATACATCGACGAACTCCATCCCGAAAATGTCACTATTGGCGACAACTCGAGCATCGGTCTTCGAACTTCCATCTTCACTCACTTTTACTGGGGCCCGAGGAGGCCGGTAAACAAAGGCACGGTAATAGTTGAACGCGACGTGTTCATTGGACCGCACTGTGTCATCTTGCCGAACGTGCGGATTGGTGAGGGAGCGGTCATACGCGCGGGTACCGTCGTGAGCAGAAGCGTACCGCCCCACGCGCTATGGGGTTCCCCGCCCGCACAGGCTCTGGGGGTGGCTACCGTTCCCCTCACTCCTAAGCACGACTACGAGGAATTCGTTCGCGGGATAAGACCGAGAAGGCAGCGTAATCCTCAGGTCGGGGCTGCCAAAACGAATTCGTTGTGAGACGTAATGATCACCAGGATGGTTAACAGCAAGCGAGACTTTGAACATCTTGGTGGCCGGGAGGTTATGCCGGTTCGCTGCTGCCGCGACTAATATGTGTGGAATTTGTGGGAGCGTACAACAAGGAAGCGTTGCAGTAGACGCCCGTCTATTGCAGCGCATGATCAATGCCATCCGTCATCGTGGTCCCGATGATTGCGGCATCTACACCGATGCTCGGGTGGGTCTGGGCCACGCCCGGTTGAGCATTATCGACCTCGAGGGTGGGCGGCAGCCCATGTCCATCGCCGACGGGAGCCTCTGGATCACGTTCAACGGCGAAATATTCAACTACCTCGAGCTGCGGGATGAACTGATCGAAAAAGGCCATAACTTCGCCACGCGGTCCGACACCGAGGTCATCTTGCACCTGTACGAGGAACAAGGTGAAAGCTGCGTGGAACGGCTCAATGGACAATGGGCGTTCGCCATTTGGGACGTGGCGCGACAAAAGCTTTTCCTTTCTCGCGACCGGCTCGGCGTCAGGCCGCTTTTTTGGACGCAAACCCCAGACAGTTTCATGTTTGCCTCAGAAATCAAAGCGCTGCTTGCCTGTCCGGATGTGGAATGCGAGCTTGATTTGCGCGCCTTGGACCAGATTCTCACGTTTTGGGTTACGCTCCCGCCACGGACAGCCTTCAAGAACATTTGGCAGATACCGCCCGGACATTCGCTAGTTCTGGAAAACGGCAAGGTCCGAGTGTGGGAGTATTGGCGTCTCAATTACGCCCCTGAGAATGACAAGACAGAGGATGGAGAGAAAAGGCTCACAGAGGAATTACTCAGCTTGTTGTTGGACGCTACTCGCATCCGGCTGCGAGCAGACGTCCCCGTGGGCGCGTACCTGAGCGGGGGCCTCGACTCCGCGTTGATCGCGGCGCTAACCAAGAAGCTGGTGGGGGACAATTTAAGGACTTTTTCCATCAGTTTTAACGATACCGAATTCGACGAGAGTCCATACCAGAGGGAAGCGAGTTCGTTCTTACATACGCGGCACAGCGATGTGCGCTGCTCATACGACGACATTGCCAGAGTGTTTCCTGAAGTGATCTGGTTTGCCGAGCAGCCTATTGTCCGCACCGCACCGGCTCCGATGTTCCTTCTTTCCGAATTGGTTCGGAAGTGCGGTTTCAAGGTCGTACTGACGGGTGAGGGCGCGGACGAGACTTTGGGCGGATACGATATTTTCAAGGAGGCGAAGATCCGGCGCTTTTGGGCACAGAATCCAGCCTCGGCTTGGCGCCCACTCCTCCTCAAGCGCCTCTACCCTTACATGGAACACATTCAGCGACAACCCGCAGTTTATTTAAAGAGCTTCTTCCATGTGACCGCTCAAGACCTCGCAAGCCCATTCTTCTCCCACTTGCCGCGATGGGAACTAACCGCGAAACTGAAGGCGTTTCTCTCTGAGGAGGTTCGCGCGGAAACGCGATCGTACGCAGCGCTTTCCGAACTTGAACAGGCTCTGCCGGGTTCTTTCGCATCATGGGCTCCCTTCAATCAGGCAGAATATCTGGAAACCGTGTACCTCCTGCCCGGCTATATCCTGTCCTCCCAGGGAGATCGGATGGCAATGGCCCATGCCATTGAGGGGCGGTACCCATTCCTGGATTATCGCGCTATCGAATTCGCATCCAAGCTTCCTCCGAGACTCAAGATGAAAGTCCTCGATCAAAAGCACCTGCTGAAACAGGCTGCCAATGGCTTAATCCCTGAGTCCATCCAGAAGAGGCATAAACAACCGTATCGCGCACCCGACGGACACAGTTTCTTTGGATCAACAAGCGAATACGTAGAAGACAAGTTGTCTCCTGAGAATGTTAAGCGGGGGGGGATTTTCAACCCCAAACTAGTGGCAGCGCTAGTCGCCAAGTTTAAGACTCGAGGCGCAACCAGTGTGAAGGATAACATGGCCTTGGTCACGATTCTCTCCACCGAAATCCTGCGGGAGCGATTCCTGAGCCACGGCCAGCTTCCAGGGCGTGTGTCCACGCCATCCTTGGTGCACGGTCCCAACATCTCTCTTGAAAGGTCGCGGAACATCGCCACTTGACACTCGCCCGGTTCTCAGCTTGGAGCCAATTAGGGGACAATCCCAAACCACGCTTGACCTTGCAAGTCATCGAATTCAAAGGAGCATTCATTTCAGGAGAAAGGGTACAAGTACATGGATTCAGCAGTCATTGCTCAGCAGGTGCGCAGCTTCATAATCGAGAATTATCTCCTCGATTCACAGGTTACTTTGGCAAATGGAGATTCTTTTCTGCAAACAGGAATCCTTGACTCAACAGGGGTCCTGGAATTGGTTGCCTTCTTGGAAGAGCAGTACGGCATCACGCTCGAAGAAGGAGACTTGATACCCGAAAACCTGGACTCGATCGACAACATCCTCGCTTACCTGAGCAGGAAGATGAAAATTACACAGGAACAAAGCGAGACCTCGGCAACACGTGTGACTGCTTGGGGGGGGAACAAATGAGCCCCGCTATATCTCCTGACATTCTACATGTCGATCCCGCACTCGAGACCGAACGAATTGCCGCAGGAATTCGGCACATTGTTTTCAACCGATTGAAGCGGAAGGGCGCTGTGATCGGCGTTTCGGGAGGAATCGACAGCAGCGTTGTGGCCTTTCTATGCGCGCACGCCTTGGGGAAGGAACGTGTTTTTTTGTTGTTTATGCCGGAGGCGGAATCCTCTGGCGATAATCTTCGGCTGGGGCGACTGGTTGCACAGTGTCTGGACGTCCAGTCCATTGTGGAAGACATCGGCCCTATTCTTCGCGCGGCTCGTTGCTACGAGCGGCGCGATGAATCAGTTCGGGCAGTTGTTCCCGGGTACGGTGAGGGCTACAAGTGCAAGATCGTCCTCCCGAATCTTATCGAAGAAGAGCGTTATGCGGTCTTTTCCGTCGTGGTGCAATCTCCAGACGGCAGAATGAAGAAGGTGCGGCTTAGTGCAAAGGCCTACCTGGGTATTGTTGCGGCCACGAATTTCAAGCAACGGACGCGGAAGATGATCGAGTATTACTATGCCGACCTCCTGCAGTACGCCGTGGCTGGAACCCCGAATCGGTTGGAGTACGATCAGGGTTTCTTTGTGAAGAACGGAGACGGGGCTGCCGATCTGAAGCCGATCGCTCATCTGTATAAGTCTCAGGTGTACCAGTTGGCGGCCTATCTGGGGGTGCCGGAGGAGATACAACGCCGGCCACCGTCTACTGACACGTATTCACTTCAACAGTCTCAAGAGGAGTTCTATTTTTCGATGCCACTTGCGAAAATGGATCTCTGTCTGTTTGGAAAGGACAATGGGATAGCGGCGGCGGATTTGGCTCCTGCGGCAGGATTGACCGAAGAGCAAGTCAATCGGGTGTATACTATGGTGGAAACAAGGCGGAAGGTCACGCGCTACCTCCATACTGCGCCGTTGCTCATTGAAAAGATCGAAGGAGTCTGAGAAGAAGAGAGGAGCAGCAAAGTACGAAGCTGATGTTGTTATGACAAGCCCCCCTTGAAAGTCGCCTATGCCCTATGAATCGCCCGCATGTCAACGTAACCGATTTCCTCCTGGACGGCAAAGCGCCGGACCGAATCGCACTTCAACTTGTTGATGAACAACATAGTTATGGCGAGCTGCAGTCCACCGCTGGGCAAGTCTCCAGATACCTGCTGCAAATAGCCGGGGAGAAGGGAGAGCGGGTCATCCTGGCGAGCGACAACTCCCTTTTCTGGGTAGCCGCGTACCTGGGCACCTTGTGGCCGGGCTTGGTTTCTATCCCTTTGCCGCCAAGTATCCCTCCTCAGGAGTTCCAATACATTTTGCGCGCTACGGGCGCCAGGATCGTTTTTGCTCAGGCTGGGTTCGCAAGGAGAAACAGAGGTCTCCTCCGAGACGTTCACTTGGTAACCGATGGTGAGGTATCGGGCTTGTCGGAGCCTGCCTCCTGGAGAAGCTTTGACGACCTGCGCCGGCATGCGCACGACGCCCAGCAGGAGCCTCGCACGGTCAAGGCAGAGGATTTGGCGGCGCTGATGTTCACCTCCGGGTCCACGGGCCAACCACGCGGGGTCATGGTGTCGCACGGCAACATCATCGCGAATACAGAATCTATAGTTCAGTACCTTGGTCTCACTGAGAATGACAGGATCATGACCGTACTGCCTTTCCATTATTGTTTCGGGACTTCCCTTCTCCACACTCACTTGTGCGTGGGCGGCAGCCTGGTGATCGATTCTCGTTTCATGTACCCGGATGTGGTGCTGCGGCGGATGCGAGAGACGGAGTGCACAGGATTCGCCGGCGTGCCCAGCCACTTTCAGATACTTTTGCGCAAATCCAGTCTACGAAAGAACAGCTTTCCCCGCCTGCGATATGTTCAACAAGCGGGGGGACACTTGGCGCCCCACTTCGTTCGTGAGCTGCGCGAGGCATTACCGAATACTCAGATTTTTGTCATGTATGGCCAGACGGAAGCTACCGCACGGCTCTCCTATGTTCCTCCGGAATTACTGGAAAAGAAGCTGGGCTCGATCGGGAAGGGAATTCCAGGTGTGAAGCTCTGCGTACTCAACGAATCGGGTGAGCAAGTACGCGCGGGCGAGGTGGGCGAAATTGTTGCGGAAGGCGAAAATATCGCGCGGGGCTACTGGGGTGCTCCACGGGAGTCAGCAGCTTCCTTTTGCAACGGTAGGCTTTATACTGGGGATCTCGCCACGGTGGATGAGGATGGCTTTATCTTTATAGTCGATCGCGCCAAGGACTTTATGAAGTGCGGGGGAAAGCGGGTCAGTTGCAGGCAACTGGAAGAGCGCATCCTGGAATTTGAGGGCTTGGTCGAAGCAGCCGTGATCGGAGTACCCGACGAGGTCCTGGGAGAAGCAGTAAAGGTCTTTGTGGTTCCTCGCGATGTCAGTTGCACCGAACTTAAAAAGCCTTTGCTCCAATTCTGCAAGGAGTGCCTGCCTCCCCAACTCGTCCCGAGAGAGATAGTCGTGCTCCAGCGGCTTCCCAAAAACAGCAGTGGCAAGGTTCTGAAGCAGGCCCTGCGGGCCGGGCTCAATAGGACGGACGGCATAAATGTGATGGAGCCCGCGCGACCCGCCTCGTAGATAGCTGTCTCCAGAAGTTTTCGAGCTGCTCGCTGAGTCTGTAGCATAGACGATTGTTCATCGTTCCGAGGAAATGCCCAAGGCTTTAAAGGTCAGGCGAGGCAAAAAACTAACTCGAACAGGTTTGGCGTTCTTGTAATCGTATCTTGGATCATCCTAGGGAAAGAAAATGGGGCCATTGGCACGAACAAGTGAAATATATGCAGAAAATCTGCCAGAAGAAGTGATCCTCTACGACAAGTCAAACAACAAAGTGCATTCCCTAAGCAAGATAGCGGCCGGAGTTTGGCAAAATTGCGACGGAACGAAGTCGGTCGACGATCTCGAGCACATTGTCGCAGCGAAATCTGGAGCCTCGATCGACCGCAACGCGGTGCTGCTCGCGCTCGATCAACTCGAAAAGGCGGGCCTTATAGAAGCTGGCGGTCGCACGGTTTCGGCCGCGGGGCTCACCTCCCGCCGCGAAGCCGTGGGCACAATCGCCATGGCCGGCACCGCAATGGTCGCTACCATCGTGGCCCCGGCTCCGGTGGCACATGCCTCTCACTCGAAGGCAACGCTGCCAGGCCGGCACTAGTAATACTAGGTTAAGTTATAGGACGTATCATTGAACTCCGTCAAACACCACGGGCAGCGCCCGATAATTCTAACGAGTTGCACCAGGAGTGTCCTGCGCACCTGTGGCAGAGTCCAGATCGCACCAGAAGTTTTTTTTAAGGCGCGCCTGCTCAGAACGCAGAAAGGCGTAGGCCATGGTGACCAGGCACACGTGATGATGCCATCCGAACCACTGTCGGCCCTCGTAATGGTCCAATCCCAGTTCTTCTTTCAGCTCCCGGTAGTCCTGTTCGACGCGCCAGCGCGCCTTGGCGATGCGAACGCAATGGCGCCATCCCGGACGCTGCGGCCCGAGTTGGACCAGCCAGTATTTCGTGGGTTGCTTCTCCTCCTTCGGCCATTCCACCAGCAACCATTCCGTGACCCGCAGCGGATGGGCCTGTTCCCGCCACCCGTGGGCCGCCCAAACCGGCAGCAGGGCAAAGCGGGAGCTTTGCGCTCCCCGGCTGCCCTGCCGCCAAGTCACGGTGCGCCAAGCTGCCGTGGGCAACTGTTGGGCTACCCTGTCCAAGCTTTCTGGCCGCGGCAGCGCCTCCAGGGGAGGATACCGGCGTGGCCGTCCGGTCTTTTTCGGCGCGGGCAAGGGGAGGTTCGGATCCGTCGTCCAAACCACCGTAGTCGGCTCCACCTGCACGGCGTAGGGAAGGTGGCGCTCCCGCAGCGCCTGCCGGAAACCAAAATCGTTGCCATAGAAGGAATCGGCTACCACCGGCAAGGCAGGCAATTCCCAAGCCAAGGCCTGATCGATCACCACCAAGGCTAATTCCGTCTTGCTTTGATAGACCGTTCCCGGCGGCAGCTTGACTTCCTGCGCCCGCGCAGTGTCCTCAAACCACTCTGCGGGCAGGTAGAGCCGCCACAACAGCGGACAGCTCGCCGCCTCGCTCGACCAGTGCAGGCTGACCGCCACTTGGCAGTTGGCCACTTTCCCCAAGGTGCCACAATACTGCCGTGCCACCCCTACCGAATGCTGGCCGGCCTTGGGGAAAGCGGTCTCATCGAGGATCCAGACCTGCGCATCGCTGAGCAGGTCGACCATCTTGTGGGCCATACGCCGCTGGACTTGTTCCACCTCCCAGGGGCTTTGCCCTACAAACTGTCGCAGGGCTTGCACCTCCGCGCCGGGGAGGCGCGCGGCCATCGGCTCAATCGATTTGCGTTCCCCGTCCAGCAACAGGCCCTCGACGTAAACTCGAGCCCAGTGCCGCCGCTCGCTACGGCCCATGGGTTCCAACAAGTCTTCGAGAAAATGCATCAGCCGACTCTCGAGGCCTTTCAGGTTCCGCGGTGTCATGGCGGCACTTTAGCACACACCGCGCTAGAAATCAAGCCGTACTTAACCTAGTACTACTAGGAGACTCGTGAGAAACGTTCAGGGGAGAATTCGAAATCACGGATGTGAACAACCAGTACCTGGCCGACGGCACTCTCACTTACAGCATTCTGGAAGGCTGGTGGACGGACGCCGGGACTTTCGAGTCTCTCTTGCGTGCCACCAACCTGGTGGCCCAGGGGGGAGCGAATATGGTTCCTCCCTTGCCCGCAAACAAGGACCCTTCCCCTGGCAGAATGTTGGAGGGTTTGTGAACGTGGGCACCGCCTGGCGGGGAGTTGGAGGGGGCTTTCAATTCGAGGCGAAATGAGGTTAAGAAATCATCAGCCGGCCGGAAGCATTGCACAAACCAAGGAGCTGACGAAATGAACAGAACCGAAGGCGCGCCGTGCAACGAGGGGCTGCTGATCGGGGAGGGTAACGGCCTGCAGCTTGCTCTCCTCAAACGGTCGGCCAGAGATATTGGGGACGTCATTCTCAGTCCGGACAGCGTGAACCTGATCAGCGGGGTGTCCGTTGAAGCGGGCTCAATCTATCCGGACGACAGGGGGTACTTCACTGAGCTTTTCCGTGTGGGCGGTTCTCCCCTAACGCTGGGCTTGAGGGAGTGTCCTACGCTTCAAGTTTCGGTGGCAGTCTCCTACCCGGGAAGTATCAAAGCGCTTCACTACCACTTCGAGCAGACCGACTTTTGGGCTCCCATCCAGGGTATGTTCCAAATAGTACTTTGCGACTTGCGGCAGGGTTCGCCAACGCACGGGAAGGTAAACACCATTTTTCTGGGTACATTGCGGCCTTGGCGGTTGAGGATTCCTGCGGGAGTGGGGCATGGCTACAAAATCGTAGGCTTAGAGATCGGCACACTTGTTTACCTGACCGACCGTTTCTACAATCCCAAGGATGAGGGACGCCTTCCTTACGACCACCCCTTTTTGAACTACGATTGGGAAATACAACACAAGTAGCTTTGGACTCTGAAACTTGAGAATTCTCGTCACGGGCGGCGCCGGCTTCATCGGCTCTAATTTCATTCGCTACTTTCTCACCGCCTACCCTGAAAGCGCTGTAGTGAATCTCGACAAGTTAACCTACGCGGGGAATCTGGACAATCTCTCGGACCTGCAATCGCACCCCGGCTACCAATTCATCCTAGGGGACATTTGCGATGCCGACGTCGTAGCAGATATCCTGGCTCAAGGCATCGATGCGGTGGTGCATTTTGCCGCGGAAACTCATGTCGACCGCAGCATCGCCGACGCGCGCGAGTTTATCCGCACCAATGTCCAGGGCACTTGCACGCTGCTGGAGAAGTCGCGGCGCGCCAAGCTCCCTCGCTTCCTGCACGTCTCCACGGATGAGGTTTATGGATCGCTCGCCCCGGGAGAGTCCGCCGATGAACAGGCTCCACTCCGGCCCAACAGCCCCTATGCCGCAAGCAAGGCGGCTTCGGATCTGTTGGTCAGGAGCTTCTGGCAGACCTACCGTTTCCCCGCCCTGCTGACGCGCTCCTCGAATAACTACGGCCCTTATCAATTCCCGGAAAAGTTCCTCCCCTTGATGATTACAAATGCTCTGGAAGGCAAGGCGCTTCCCGTTTACGGCGACGGCCTGAACGAGCGCGATTGGATTTTTGTGGAAGATAACTGTCGCGGGCTCGATCGGGTCCTCCATTCGGGGCGTCCCGGCGAAACCTATAACATCGGATATGGGCAAGGGGTGACCAACTTGAGTGTGGTGCGCCGGCTGTTACAAATCCTGCACAAATCCGAGGATCAGATCACCTTTGTGGAAGACCGGCCGGGGCACGACCGCCGCTATGCGCTCGACAACACCAAAATCCGCCAGGAGTTGGATTGGGAACCCACCGTGACGTTTGAGGAAGGGGTGCTGCGAACCGTCGAGTGGTACCGCAGCCACCCCGATTGGGTGCGCAAGA
>Ga0326728_10010451_pt1 | contig 21715 bp, 22 predicted proteins | sample MB3enrmetagenome_FD_207602 | JGI IMG/M metagenome (GOLD analysis project Ga0326728, IMG submission 207602) | Lab enriched peat soil microbial communities from McLean, Ithaca, NY, United States - MB31MN | ecosystem: Environmental > Terrestrial > Soil > Wetlands > Peat | place: USA: New York... | reverse complement strand
TTGCGCCGCGTTCCGCTATCTGCTTGTCCAGCGAGAGAAGCGCCTGGCACAGCGCCGTCTCCATGTTCGCAGTGGAAAGCGGCCGGCCGTTGGCGCCCGTAGCCCAGTAGTCCACCACGTCGGCGAGGAGCGACTGCATTCTCGCCGCTCCCTCCTGGATCCGCCCGAGGTACACCCCGGCATCGGAATCCAGCCGGCCGTCGCAGGTCTCGGCCATCAGTTGACTGTATGCGGCCACGTCCCGGAGAGGCTCGCGCAGGTTGTGAGCCGCCATCGAGACGAATTCTTCGAATTCCGCGTTCGCCCGGTCCAACCGGCCCTGGACCTGGATGCACCGCTCGGTTTCCGCTTCGAGCGCCTGGCGCAGGCGCTCGATTTCGTCGTGCGTACAGTCTTGCGCTGAGTTTGCCATTCTCACTCCGCTCGCCGCGATCCGGGCTCCTTGTGGTTCCCCGGAATCGTAAACTTGAACGTAGCGCCCTTTCCAGCTTCCGATTCCACCCAGATCCGTCCACCCTGGCGCTCCACAATCTTCTTGACTAGCGCCAGACCGATACCGGTACCCGGAATCTCGCTGCCGTGCAGGCGCTTGAACATGCCGAACACCCGTTCGGCGTATTTCGGGTCGATCCCGACGCCGTTGTCGCGCACCGCGAACAGCCACCCCCCCGCGTCTCGCTCCGCCGAGACATGGATTCTCGGCGTTTTCCCGCCCCGGTACTTGATCGAATTGGAAATTAGGTTTTGGAAGATCTGCATCAGCGTGACCTCTTCCGCTAACACAGTTGGCAGAGGATCGGAGGTCACGACGGCGCCACTCTGCGCAATGGCTGCCTGGAGGTTCAGCAACGCCTTGGCCAGCACGGCGCCGGAGTCGACCGCGGCGAAGCCGTTCTGTTCGCGTTCGGCAACCTCCCAGTAGGCAAGCAGGGCCTTCAGCAGGGCCTCTATCCTCAGCGCGCCCTCCACGGAATAGGAAATGAATGTGTCGGCTTCCTTGCCCAGCTTTCCGGCATACTCCCGCCCCAGGAGCTCGGTAAAGTTCACCACCATCCGCAGAGGCTCCTGCAAGTCGTGCGTGAGCGCATAGGCGAAATGCTGCAATTCGGCGTTGGTCGTTCGGAGCGCTTCCTCGGCTTGCTTGCGATCCGTTACATCCTCGATCGCCAGAAGGATCGTCCGGGCTTGCGAACTCGGATTGAAAATCTCGCTCCCGTTGAGGAGCATCACTTTCCGTCCGACATGTTCGAATTCGTGAGTCACCTCGAAGTCCCGGAAGGTCGCGTGCGCGGGGAGAACATTCTCCAGCAGTTCGCGCAGCTTGGGGATGTTCCATTGTCCGTTCCCGAGGTCGTAGATCAGCCGCTGCTCGGTCTCTTCCCGCGATGCCTGAAAGGTTTCGTAGAACGTCTTGTTCGCTTTGATGACCCGCAGGTTCTGATCCAGGATCACGAGCGGCTCACGCACCGTTTCGACGATAGCCTCGGCGAAGTCCAGGCCGCGCTTGGCGGAGTCGATATCGATCAACATCAGCACCGCGCCGTCGATCTTGCCGCTCGGTCCCACGGATGGCAGGATGCGCACCGAATACCAGCGGCCGTGCGGGTCGCGGATATCGCGCGGGCTCCGATTGCCGCCCTCCATCGCATCGAGCAGCAGCCGGCGCAGATCGGGCAGTTCCATTCGAGGCTGAAGATCGGTGATCGACCGGCCGACATCGGAGGCGATCAGATTTAACATCGGCTCGATGGCGCGCGTGAAGCGGCGAATGCGCAGGTCCCGCCCAACCATCACCAGCGGTATGCTGATGCTCTCCAGAAGATTGGTCAGATCCCGGTTGACTTTGCTGAACTCCACGTTGCTGATCTTCAGCTCTTCGTTCAGCGTGTTCAATTCCTCGTTGGCCGATTCCAGCTCTTCCTGCGCGGTTTCCAGTTCCTCGTTGCCCGCCTGCGCCTCTTCGTTGGCCGCCCCCAGTTCTTCGAGAGTGGCCGCATTGTCCGCGACGATGGATTGCAGATACTCCCTGGTGGCCACCAGTTCGCGCCGCAGCCGGGCGCTTTCCCGGTTGTCCCGCGCGGCGGGCTGGCGCGCCGCCTTGGGGCCACCGGCCGGCGCCGCGTCCTCGAACAGGACCAGGAAATAGCGCTCCTTGGATTCGGGCGAGCCGGCGAATGGGGTTACAGCGATCTTGACGTCGATTAACTCGCCGCCGTCTTCAATCCGGAAGCCGTCCGCGTGGGCGATGGCATTGGTTTGCCGGGCGCGCCGGATGGCCTTACCCAGACCCGCAATCAGGCCTTCGCGCGCCAGCCTTAGAAGGTTGTGCGTCGGGGCGCCCGGAGAGAGTTCGAGGTATTGAGCCGTGCGGCCCCGGACCTGAACGATGTTGGTCTCGCTGTCAACGATGGCGCCCGGCGGGCCGTGTTCGGCCAGCACCAACCGGTCGGCTTCCCGCAACACGTCCGGCCCAACCCGGCCTTCGGAAGTTGTCTCCCGGGGATCCACCCGGCCTTCGGCGCGGCGGCCTTCGCGTGGGGCTGGCGCCGGCTCGCTCGCCGCAGGCCGCATGCAATAGATCTTGTGAGTCTTGTCCACCTGCTGGAATGTCTCGGAGAGCGTGCCGATACTTTCCGATGGGCCCAGCACCAGGAAGCCGGATGGCTTCAGGGAGTAATGCAGCGTCGACAGCACCTTGCGTTGTAACACGGGCCCAAGGTAAATCAGCACGTTACAGCAACTGATGAGATCCAGCTTGGAAAAAGGCGGGTCCTGGGCCACGTTGTGTCTGGCAAAGACGCATACGTCGCGGACGATCTTGGCAATCTGGTGCCGGCGCTCCGTCCGGGTGAAGAACCGCGCCAATCGCTGCGGCGAAACATGCGCCAGCTCGGAGTCCTTGTAAGTGCCGGCGCGGGCCCTTTCGATGGCCGCTTCGCTGATATCGGTGGCGAAAACCTCGAACGGCACACTCACACCAGCGTCGTCCAGGAATTCCATCAGGCAGATGGCGATGGAGTAAGCCTCCTCGCCGGTGGCGCATCCAGGCACCCAGATGCGGATTGGATCCTCGGGCGCGCGATTCTCGACCAGGGCGGGGAACACCTTCTTCTTCAGCGCCTCGAAGACGGCCGGTTCCCGGAAAAAAGCCGTGACGGTGATGATGCAGGTCTCGCACAGCGCGGTGGCTTCCTCACGGCTCTGCTCGACGACCCGGCTGTAGTCCGCCAGCTTTTCGAATCCCCGCAGAGCCATTCGCCGCTTGATCCGCCGCAGTAGCGTGCTGAGCTTATAGTGCGTGAAGTCCACGCCGGTGGAGTTACGTATCAGCCGGAGTATCTTGATCAGTTCCGGATCGGCGGCCGGCTCCATCGCCTCCACAGGCTCCACGGGGACTTGAGAATGCCGCCCGATGGCCGCCAGTTGCCGCGCGATCCCTTCCGGTGGAAGGACAAAATCCACCACACCGGCGGCGATGGCGCTGCGCGGCATGCCATCGCACATCGCGGTTTGCATCTCCTGGGCGAAGGTCGTACCTCCCGCAGCTTTGATCGCCTGAAGGCCCAGCGTCCCATCCGACGCGGTTCCCGACAGAATGACGCCGAGCGCCTGACTGCCCCGGTCCGCCGCCAGGGCCCGGAAGAAGGCATCGATAGGTAGGTTGCGGCCACTGGCTGGCCGGGGCGGGGTATGAAGAACACCATCGGAAATGCCCAAGTTGAATCGCGGCGGGATCACGTAGACACGGTTGGCCTGAGCGCGAGTATCGCCTTTCACTTCAGAGATAGGGATCCTGGTTGCTCTCGAGAGCAACTCCGTCAGATGGCTCTCGTGACTCGGATCGAGGTGCTGAATCAGCACGAATGCCATGCCGGTATCGTCCGGCAGATGGCTGAGCAGATCCGTGAATGCCTCCAATCCGCCGGCGGAGGCTCCGACGCCAACAACGAGGGGCGGAGTGCCTTCAACGCCCTCCGCGGCGGCTGGCCGCTCGATAGCCACCACAGAAACGGGCTTTGCGGCGGTGGTTCGCCGCTCCGGCCTCGGTGAGTCAGTCTTACGCCGGGAACTTGTTGCCACGCCACGCCGACGACTGCCGGTCCTCTTTGCCAAACGCCACCAATCCTTTTCCCACAAACGCCGCCACTAGAGCACGTGCGGGGCCATTCCCGTGGCCGTCTGATTGAAGTGTAGCTCCGTCAAACGGCCCTGGGGCCCGCGAGCAGATCCTTGATGACTTTGCCGATCTCCATAAATTGATCCAGACCCGCGGGCTTGGCGATGAATCGGGAGACTCCGAGGTCCTTGAGCATAACCGTGTCCCGCCGGGACTGAGACGAGCTCCACGCGCACACCGGAACTCCGGCCAGATGCTTGGCTGCCCGGATCTCACGCAAGATCTCTTCGCCAGTGTACTTGGAGAGGTTCAAGTCCATCAGGATCAAGTCCGGAATGGCCGCCGTGGCATATGGGCCCTGCCGGCGGATGAAAGTGAAGGCCTCGCCACCATCCAGCAGGTGAACCAGATCGAATCGGAAATCCTGCTGCTTCAGTGCCCGGTCGAGAAGGAAGACGTCGGAGGCATTGTCTTCGATGACCAGGATCCGGGCTGCGGGAACAACCGAAGCGTCTTTCAAGCGGAACCTCCGGCAGCTAGCCGTCGCCAGCCGCTCCTTATCATTTCACAGCCAATGGTAGCGCCGTTCACGGCGACACCTGCCTGGCCCTTACGATCCAGCGCTGGGGCGCCGGCCCAATGTAGTGGAACGGGTAACAGGTCACCAGCGTCAGCACGTTCTCGCGCGAGCGAGCGAGTACCCAGACATCGTCAGGATCGACGATGGTGAGCGACACGACGATGTACTTGAAGTTGCCCTGCAGCGTCGAGAACAGGATTTCGTCCCTGATCCTCAAATCCTTCAGCGGGCGGAAGAATGTGTCCCGGTGTCCGGCCAGGCCCACGTTGCCGGCGTGTCCCGGCAGCGCCGTGCCGGGAATGTGTCCGACCGCGCGCCGGAGAGTGGTTCTGCCGATCCCCTCGATAACCACCACCGAAAGGAGCAGACGCGGAATCTCGATTCGGCCGATCAGACCATCCGGCGCCACGACCTCCGCGGCCGGCGGCGGAGCGGCGGACTCGGTTCGCGGCGCGGCCTGGAGCGCCACGCGCCGGTCGCGCAGTAAGCGGTCCAGGTCCCGGCTCTGGCGCCTCTGGAACGTCCAGGCGTCCACCAGGGCGAATCCGCAATAGCTCAGAAGCACGATAGCGCAGGCGAACAGCGCGCGCTGGGCCCACTTCAGAGCCCGCTTGAGCGGCTCGCTCCGGAATACAACCCTCATTTGGCGCCCGCCTTGCCGGGCACTGGCTGGCCGGCGGCTATGTAGCCGGTGCGCGTGCGCACGCTCAATCCGCCGCGGCCCTTAATCCGGGCCAGCACCCGAATGGCGCGATACGCTCCGTCGCGAGCCGGGTTGATGGGAACATATCCGATGGTGTATTGATGGCGAATGTCGCGGGCGATGCGCTCGCAGATGGGCACCACTTCGGCGGGTTGCCCGGGGAGAAAGACTTCGCCGCCGGTTGCCCGCGCCAGGCGGCTAAGCACACCAGGGTTCCGGTCGGGATCTTTCTCGTCGAACAGACCGACGGTGTAGATGACGGCGCTGGATCGCCCGGCCTGTTTCATGACCTCGGCCAAGGTGTGCGTGCTGGCGTTGTCGCCGCCATCGCTGACCACGATCAGCACTCTCTTGTCCCGGCTGCCTGCCTGTAGTTCGTCTAGCGCCTTGGCAATGGCGTCGTAAAGGGCCGTCTGGCCTTCGGTGGGCCTGGACACGATCGCGGTTTCGAGTTTGGCGGCGTCATTCGTGAATCGGATGGCGCGGGGCAGCTCCAGCGTCACGGTCTCGTTGAAGTTGACGACGAACATCTCGTCGTCCCGATTGCTCGACCGCACGAAGGTCCGGGCCGCGGCGGTAACTTCCGCGATTTTCGGCCGCATGGTAGTGCTGTGGTCTACAACCAGCCCCACGGTGACCGGAACGTCTTCATGTTTGAAGAGCCGGATGGGTTGCGAGACGCCATCCTCGTAGACTTCAAAATCCGGTTCGGCCAGATCGGAGACAAAGCCGCCTTGCCGGTCGGTCACGGTAGCATGCAACACCACCAGGGAGACGTCCACCGAGATCCGGAAAGATTCCGGATCGCGATCTTGCGGTAGCTGTGGAACCCGATACCCGGCGCGGCCCGCCAGGACAATCAGAAAAAGGATCGGGAGAGCGATGGTTTTTCCCCCTCCACGCTCTCCCGCCTTCGACAGCCCCCGGCTCATAGCCCCTCTCTCCTGGGCGCCGCCGCGGACATGGCCTGACAGTCCAGCCATGCACCGCGAGCGGCACCACACGAGCCTGTCATATCCCCAACTTCCTGTGGACCTGGACCGTTACCGAAGGCGCTTCTGAACCGACCGGAGAGCCCAGGCTCCGCCCAAAGCCAGGAGTCCGAACAGCGCGATCAGCGGCAACCAGCTCGACGTGGCTGGTAGCAGCGCCGACTGTACCGGCGTTGGCGCGGGATCCGGTTTGAGTTCCACAGCGGGCGGCGGCGTGACCACCGCGGCGATCTCCACCGCTTCTCCGGTGGGCTTAACCGCCATGACGGGCGCCTTTGCCAACTGCACCACCTCGGGTTCGGTCACCGTGAAGATCGGCCTGGTAACTTCCAAGGGAAAATCGATCATGGTGAAGAGAACGGGCGTGCCGGCCGTTTTGGCCAGTTCCATGGCTCGGGCTTTCGGATAGACGAATTCTTCGCCATAGTTTCTGCCCGGATAGAACCATGCCCTGAGCGCCTCCGGCTCGCCGGCCGGCCGCTCCCGGAAAGTGATTACGGTATCGTCAGTCGCCTGGAGACGATAGTTGGGGATGGCCAGGATGGTGGCGAGAACCTGGGTTTGGTCCTCGTTGAATATCTGGACGATATGGCGGTCGCCCATCGAGTCCAGGATCTTGAACACATAGGTGCCGGCCGGCAACACGGCCCACCCCTTGAGGTGGACTCCCGGAATCTCCACCGGTCCGCTGAAGGTCACCACGGTCTTCCTGTTCCACTCATCCGCCCTTGCGGCTGGTGAAAATGCCGCCCCCACTAGCGCCAGGCAAAACGCGGTCGTTGTTACTGCTTTCAAAATACGCATCTGCTTCTTCTCCTTTTGCTCCACAAATCTCGGTGCCCGGCTGTTTGCTCTGTCGGGCGCCATGCCTGCAAACCTCCGCTGGCTGGTCGCACGCGAGGCTAAGAGAAGCACTCCGAGGTCCATCGGCTTCGCGATGCCCGAGGCGGCCGGTGATCCTCTCAAGACCGTGCCGCGCGCACCATTGGCAATCCATAGCAAGACCGCCAAATGGACCGAGTCGGTCCATCTCGTGCTTCTAAGTGCTTTAGGTTCAACGAAACACTGGGGGAGATTGGACCGAGTCGGTCCAGCCCGGATTTCGCCAATGGCTGCTGGAGCACAGCTCCGGGGAAGGCAGTTCGCGATCGGTGGATGCAACTGTTGCCGCAGGGAATGCAGGATCTGCCATCGAGCCCGCCCCCAAAAGAAAAACCGCACCGGAGCGGCTCATAGACCAGCATGAGCTGCTTCCGATGCGGTTCGCCCGGGTGCGGGCTGGGATCCGGCGTCGGACCATCCGGAGTGCTGCGTCAACTCGATCCTGGCGAAGTCCGCGTTCCTGTCATGCCATCGCCAGGACCGCCAGACGGCTACCGAAATCGCGATCCCCGGAGAGACTCGCTAAAGATGGGCGGCGGCGTGGCGTTCCTTTTCGAACTGCGTCTGCGCGGCCGACCATTCGTCGGCCTGCTTTTCGGCCTCCTCCTTCGCCACTCCATACCGCTCCTGAATTCGCCCGACTAACTGGTCCTTCTTGCCCGCGATGGTTTCCCAGTCGTTGTCGGTCAGTTTTCCCCAGCGCTCGCGGGCAGAGCCGGTGAACCGCTTCCACTTACCTTCGATTTGGTCCCAATTCATGTTGTCTTCTCCTGTTTCGTCGGGTTTCCCGGCGTAATCCGTCTACGGCACGTTTGCCGCCGTTTGGATTCATGCGGAATGTGCATCCCGAATGGCAGATCCTGCACCGGCCGGTGCCGCCGCGCCTCGAATCCGGGCACCTGCGCGGCTATGGCGCTTGGCCCGACGAGTGCACAGACAGAAAGTCGGCAGTTCCAATAAAGGAGGAACGCGAAATGGCAAGGAATACATCGGTGCTGGGGATCTATCCGGATCGCACAACCGTTTCGGATGCTATCAACGTCCTGCACAAAACAGGGTATCGGGCAACGGACATCTCGGTCCTTTCGTCCGACAATCCGGGCTCGAAGGATTTTGCCCATGAGAAACACACCAAGGCGCTGGAGGCAGCGGCGGTGGGCGCGGCCGGGTTCGCGGTGTTCGGCGCCGCACTGGCTTGGTTGGTGTCGATTCAAACCTTCAGCATTCCGGGGTTCGGGCCGCTCGCAACGGTGGGACCGGTGCTGGCCGCTTTGGCTGGCGCAGGCGCCGTAGGGGCGGTGGGTTGGGTCGCGGGATTGCTGGCGGGCTTGAGCCAAACCGAGTACGTGGCCAAGCGCTACGCGGGCAGAATCCGGCGCGGCGGCATTCTCGTGTCCGTTCACTGCGATAGTCCGGAGTGGTGTGCCCGGGCGAAGAAGACCCTGGAAGATACCGGCGCGCGGAGTATTTCCTCCGCCTCGGAAACTTCCGCGGACTTCGGGACCACGGATAAGCCCACTGAGAGAGCGCCCGCGGCCGGCAACAATGGTGGCGGGGTGCATGCCGGAGTGGCGGCGGAACACGTCGCTCACAGGACCAGGAAGCAGGAGGCCAAGCCATGATTGCCTATGTGGGAAACCTTGCGAAGCAGACGCTGGAGAATAACTGCTTTCGCCGCGTATTATTCACGGGCAAGCATGCCCAGCTTGTGGCGATGTGTCTGGGACCGGGGGAAGATATCGGTGACGAGGTACACCCGAACGTCGACCAGTTCTTTCGCATCGAACAGGGGGAGGCCCGATTCGTCTTCAACGAGGGACAAGACCACGCCGTACGGGCAGGCGGCGTGGTCGTGGTTCCGGCGGGCACCTATCATAATGTGATCAACGCGTCGAAGACCTCACCCTTGAAGCTGTCCACACTCTACGCTCCGCCCAACCATCCGGAAGGGACGGTGCACCAGACCAAGGCCGAGGCGGAAGCAGCCGAGTTGGTGACACATAGCTGACGCGAACTGGCCGTCTACATGCACAACCAATGAAGGACTTAACGGAGAGGATTACCATGCAATTCGTTCGAGCTACCAGCGCCGCCGCCCTGTTCCTGCTTTTTGGGGCTATTGTACCCGCCCAGCAGAAAGAAGAACGGGGCGCGCCCCCCGCGCAACAGCAGCACGCGCAACCGGCTAAGCAGCCGCAGCAGCGGGCCCAGCAACCGCAGCCCCAGAAGGCGCAGCCGCAAGCGCAACAGCAGCACGCGCAGCCCGCGCAGCAACCGCAGCAGCGGGCCCAGCAGCCGCAGCCCCAGAAGGCGCGACCGCAAGCACAGCAACAGCACGCGCAGCCCGCCCAGCAACCGCAGCAGCGGGCCCAACAGGCTCAGCCCCAGCGGGCGCAACCGCAGGCTCAGCAACAGCACGCGCAGCCTGCCCAGCAACCGCAACAGCGGGCCCAACAGGCTCAGCCCCAGCGGGCGCAACCGCAAGCACAGCAACAGCACTCGCAGCCCGCCCAGCAACCGCAACAGCGGGCCCAACAGGCTCAGCCCCAGCGCACCGAGAAGCAGGCCGTCGCCTGGCAACAGCAGCGCGGATGGGCACCGAAGGGCGCCTGGCAGGGGCACAGCACATTCCAGCAGGATCGCGCTCAAAACTGGGCGAGCGACCATCGCACTTGGGCGGAGCGCGGAGGATACGGCGGCTACTACATTCCTCAGGACCGCTTCAATCTCTCTTTCGGAAACCAACACTGGTTCCGTATGGTCCCCACGATCTACCTGGGGTATCCGCGCTTCTCGTACGGCGGCTTTTCCTTCCTGCTGGTAGATCCGTACCCGGAATCCTGGGCGGAGAACTGGTACGACACCGATGACGTCTACATCGGCTATGACGACGGCTACTACCTCTACGACCGCAGGTATCCCGGCGTGGGACTGGCCATCACCGTCGACCTGTAGCCGCGAGATGTCGGCACTCCAAAGGGAACGGCACCGCGGCGGACGCGCCGGCTGGTTGCGCGCCGCGGTACTGGGCGCCAACGATGGGATCCTCTCGACGGCGAGTCTGGTGCTCGGTGTGGCCGCCGCGCACGCGACTCACCGCAACGTGCTGGTCGCGGGCGTTGCCGGCCTGGTCGCCGGGGCGATGGCGATGGCCGCGGGTGAATACGTATCGGTGCACTCCCAGGCAGACACCGAACGGGCCGACATCGAGCTGGAACGCGCGGAACTGAGCACGGACGACGAGGGCGAGCGCCGGGAACTGGCGGAGATCTACGTCAGCCGCGGGCTCGACCGCGCTCTCGCCAAACGAGTTGCCGCGCAACTGATGGCCCATGACGCCTTGGGCGCGCATGCCCGCGACGAACTCGGCATCATCGCGGCTTTTCGTGCGCGCCCCATTCAGGCGGCCCTGGCGTCGGCCGCCAGCTTCGTCGCCGGAGCGGCGATGCCTATCGCGGTCACAGCCGTAGCGCCGCAGACGGATCTGATCGCGGTTGTCTCCGGGAGTTCCTTGCTGTTCCTGGCGCTTCTGGGAGGTCTGGCTGCGCGCGCCGGGGGCGCGGGCGTGACGCGGGGCGCAATGCGCGTCGCGTTTTGGGGCGCGCTGGCCATGGCTGCGACCGCGTGCGTTGGAGCACTGTTCGGAGCCGCCACAACTGGGTGAGGAGCCGCGAAGAGTCTCCTACGCGCCGGCGGGCCGGGAAAACCTGCAGCAACTGCCGGGCTGAGTGCAGATTCTGCACCTCGCTCCGGCGAACTCCCCGGTTCGGCAATGCGCACGGTTGGTCCGCAGTCGCCCTGTAGCGCTTCTCGCGGCTTTGGACCCGTATTTGCACTGACGGATCGCGTAAGGAGAAATTAGATGCTTTGGACGATCTGTGTAGTTCTTCTGGTCCTGTGGGCGCTGGGACTTGCAACCTCCTATACCGCCGGCGGACTGATTCACATCCTGTTAGCCATTGCGCTGGTAGTATTCGTAATCCGGCTGATTCAGCGACGCAGGATTGCATAGATCCACCCCGGCGACTGGGCAGTGGATTGCTACTTGAAGTGGCAGGAGAGTAAACAAAATGCCTCTGATAAACCTCGTTATCGCGCTGATCGTGGTCGGCGTCGCTCTGTGGCTCATCAACAACTACATCCCCATGGACCGGAAAATCAAGACGATTCTGAATGTGGTGGTCGTCGTTGCGGTCGCAATCTGGGTGCTGCAGGCGGTCGGAATGTGGGGCCGCGTCACCAGTTACCGGTTCGTGAACTGAGCCCGTCCGATTTGAGCGGCGCCCAATGACAATTCTCAGCGCAGTCTTGCTCTGTGCGGTTCCGGTTGCCGGGATGGCCCAATCCGCGGATTCGTTCAATGTGGAGAGCAAGCTGCGCTTTCACGCGGACGCCGTTTATGGCCCGTGGTCGATGGCGGAATCCGCTGCGTACGCGGGAATCCTGCAAGATCTTGACACCCCGAAAGAGTGGGGACAAGGCGTCGGCGCCTACGGCAAGCGGCTTGCCTCTACGGTCGCTTCCTCCGGGATCCATTCCGTGCTGGCTTTTGGCCTGGACTCGACGCTGCACCAGGACCCGCGATACTTCCGGTCGCTCGACTCGGGATTCTGGCGCAGAACGGCCCATGCATTCCGTGGAACCATACTGACGCGCACCGGCCGCGGCGGCGAGACATTCTCGACGTGGCGTCTGGGTAGCGACTACGGCGCCGCTTTTCTTTCGAACCAGTGGTATCCGGACCGGGTCAATACCGCGCGCCTGGGCGCGATAGAGGGGTCTCTGCACCTCGCGTTCGATTTCGTCGGCAATCTCGGGAGCGAGTTCTGGCCGGATGTCAAGCGGAAGATCCGGCACCGGGAGCCCTGATGGGCGCCCGGCCGGCGCCAGAATTGGGTTGACCATGAGTCTGCACATCGAAGAGCGCGAGAGCGAAGGCATCGTCATTCTCGACCTGAAGGGCCCGCTGACGCTGGGTCATGGAGATCTGGAACTGCGCGACAGGCTGCCCGCCCTGCACCAATCCGGCAAGGTCAATATCATACTGAATCTCAAAGACGTCACTGAGATCGACAGCACTGGACTGGGGACGTTAGTATTTGGGCTCGCCCGGTTGCGCAAATCCGGTGGAAGGCTGGCGCTGGTAAACGTCAACAAGTCGCACCTGGAGCTCTTCCTGCTGACCAAGCTAGCCATCGCCTTCGAGTTTTTCGACGATGAGCAGGAAGCGATCGACAGTTTCTTCCCCGATCGAGAGATCAAGCACTTCGACGTCCTCGACTTCGTTCAGCACGAAGGCGATCGGCATTCGAGCTCCGGCGCGCCCTCCAAGGCGGCCTGCTAAAATGAATGGAATGCCCCGCCTGCCTGCGGTTCCGGGCCGGATACTCATCGTCGACGATGAGGAGCGGCAGCGTAGCGCCTTGGTTGGCATGCTTTCCGATGGCAACTTTGAGACGCAGGTCGCCTCCGACGGGCGGGAAGCGCTTGAACGGCTGAGTACCTTCGACGCGGATGTCATCGTTTCGGATCTGGTCATGCCGCGCATGGACGGCTTCGAACTCCTCCGCCATTTGAAAGAGCGCGGCGACACCACTCCGGCGATCGCGCTTACCGGCTTCGGCAGCATGGAAAAGGCGCTGTCCGCCGTTCACGACCTCAAGGCGTTCTGGTTCCTGGAGAAGCCGGTGGAGCCGCGCGCGTTCAAGACTCTTCTGGATCGCGCGATTCGCTACAAGAGAAGTCTGGAGAAGACCGAGGCGCTTAGGCGCGACCTGAGCCTTCGCGGCGTACTCGGGGAGTTGGTGGGAGTGTCCCCGGCGATGCAGCGGATCTTCTCGGTGATCCGGCAGGTTGCTCCTACTTCGGCGCCCGTGCTGATCTGCGGAGAGAGCGGCACGGGAAAGGAGATGGTTGCGCGGGAAATCCATAGGTGCAGCCCCCGGGCCGACCGGCCTTTTGTGGCGGTCAATGCGGCCGCCCTACCCGAGACTCTGATTGAGAGCGAGTTATTCGGCCACGAGAAAGGCGCGTTTACGGGGGCCATGGACCGCTCGGCCGGCTGCTTCGAGCAGGCTCACGGCGGCACCCTGTTCCTCGACGAGATCGGCGAGATGCCTCAATCCACGCAGCCAAAGCTCCTGCGGGTTATCGAGGACTTGCGGGTGCGGCGGCTGGGCGGCAAGCAGGAAATCGCAGTGGACGCCCGGATACTGGCGGCAACCAGCCAGGACCTCGGAACGCATTTGCGGGAAGAACTGTACTATCGGTTGAGTGTGTTCCAGATCGTAGTTCCGCCGCTGCGCGAACATAAGGAAGATATCCCACCAATTACCGATTGTATGCTGCAGACGTTGAATGGGAAACACGGCACGCGCGTGACAGGGGTCGAGGCCGAGGTGCTGGAGCGTTTTCACCGGTATGATTGGCCTGGAAATGTGCGGGAACTGCGCAATGTTCTGGAGCGAGCCGTCATCATGGCGGGCGAGGGCTCTATCCGGCTGAGGGATCTTCCTTCTCCCGCGCTCGGTGTCAGCCCCGGCCCATATGCCCGGCTGCCGGTCCCAGAGGGTCGAATGGACCTTCAGCCTGGCAAGCCGCTCATGGAACTCGAGGCGGCCTACATCCAGCTAACTCTCGAACACGTAGCCGGCAATCGCAAGCGCGCCGCGGAGATGTTGGGGATCAGCCTGCGAACGCTGCAAAACAGGATCGCCGAACTGCGCGACGAGCGAAAGGCGGCGGGATCCTGATCCGGCGCTGCCGCCCCGCTCGGCGCCACCACTGGCCGCGGCCTGGCTTGAGTCACGAATGGGCGGAGAAGCAAAACCACCGGGGCTGAACGCGTCTCGCGGCGCCGGGAGATCCTCTTGGTATCCGCTCAGGGCGCTCGCGCGAATTTCCCGGCAGGCATCGAGCGATTGGGTTGACGACAACGCTCCGCGCCTCGGCGCCGCCGTCGGGTTCTATACCCTGCTGTCGCTCGCGCCCGTCATCGTGATAGCCGTCGCTTTGTCCGCCGTGGTCTATGGGCAAGCGGCTGCCGAAGGCCGGCTCGCATCGGAACTCGGGGGAGTGGCCGGTCCCGAAGTAGCGCGGACAATTCAGGAGATCGTCAAAGGCGGCCACCAACCTCGCATAGGCCTGATTGCGACTTTGCTCGGCCTGGCAACGCTGGCATTCGGCGCCTCTTCCGTCTTCGTGGAGTTACGCGACGACCTGAATACCATCTGGCATCTTTCGCTTCCCCCCTATCGAAACAACGCCGACACCGTCACTCGGCTGATCAGGGAGCGTTTCTATGCGTTTGCGACGGTGCTGGGGACGGGCTTCCTGCTGCTGGTTTCTCTGGTATTGAACTCCTGGATGGCGGCGATGCGGCTTTCCGTGCCGGGGGCTGCCACTTGGGTAATCTCGTACCTGTTAATAGTGGTGCTATTTGCCGCCCTTTACAGAATCGTCCCCGACGTCGAATTGAAATGGAGCGACGTCGCCCTAGGAGCGGCGATCACGTCCCTGCTTTTCATGATCGGCAAGGAGTTAATGGGGCTGTACTTCGCGCACGCGAGCTTCGGGTCGACTTATAGTGCCGCGGGCTCGCCGATTGTCGTGCTCCTGTGGGTGTACTATTCGGCGCAACTATTCTTCTGGGGAGCCGAGTTCACCAAGGTGTACACGAAGACCGCCGGGTCCCAGCGCGGCCGCGAGTCTTGACGGCGTGCGGGCCGGCTCTGCACCTATCCCCAGATCCTTCACCTTGCCGTGTTACTTCGCCTTTCCGCAGGTGCTCGATACCTGTTTGATGCTCGTCACCTTGAATACTCCCTGCTGCGCGGAGGACTTGGCGCCGCTGACTTGCACCTTGCGGCCCACGTACTTGGCAAACACCTCCCTGTCCGACCCTGCGGATTGCAGGCCGGCGACCTTCTGCATCTGATCGTCGAGCAGGACGTACTGCCCACTCTGCTCGTCGATGCAGCCGGTCAACGACTGTTCCGCCCCGGGGGCGGATTGACTCGTTGGCGGGTCTTGGCCCGGGTTGCTTCCGGCTTGCTGCGCCAAGCCTATTAGGACCCCCAGCAGTATCAGTTTGAGCTTCATCTGTGCTCCTTCTTGGCGGCAGCTTGCCGCCGGCAACACAACTGTTAGGTGCGTCCAGGTGCCGTCCCCCGCGGGCGTGGCGCCCGGGTTAAGGCGTATCCGGCAAGAAAGCCGATCGCGCCGGCGGCCACCAGAGAGCCCGTCAGATGCCGGCGGCCAAATCTACGCAAGCCGGTGAGTGCGTCTCGCAGGTCGTGATCTTCGACGTACGATGCCGTAGCATCCAGCCGATCCGCGGTGCCGGTGGCGAGGTTGTCGATTGCCTCGGAGCCCTGGCGCCCCGTCTTGCGAACGCAGGAGGCAGCCGCATGGAGCGCGCCACCGGTCTCCTCTCTCGCCGCATCCATTTTCCTGCCGGCGGATCGGCCCATCTCCTCGATCGAGTCTTTGGCCTCTTTGCCAAGCTCCGATGCCGTTTCCATGATTGTCCTTGATGTAGCCAAAATGCACCTCCAGAGTCTGTGAGTAGTTCGCGCGTACGTGCCGCGACGGGAAGTGCAGGTGCACGTTTGCGCCCACTACGATCGAGCGGCGGCGTGCCGGGCCGCCGGATTGGCCAAAGGCGTGCTAGATCTTTGCCTCGGAGCACATGAAGAACATGAAGAAACTCATTGGTCTGTCGGTTGTGATTTGCGTGGCCGTTTTTGCGCAGCGCGGTGGGGAGTCACGTGGAGGCGGTGGGGCGCCGCAAGGCGGTGGTCACGCCGCGGTTGGGGGTGGACACATTCCCGCTCACGGTCCCGCTCCCGCGAAGGCCGTCAAGCCTGCGCGCGCTCCGGCCCCTGCCCGGGCAGAGCAGCCGGCGACCGAGAACCACGTGAAAGTGGACAGGGCAGGCCATCCGGATGTTCCGCACGTAGACGCCAAAAACGACAGATGGGTGGGACACGACAGCGGCGCAAACGATGCGCATTACCACCTCGCGCAGCCGTGGGCACACGGGCATTTCAGCGGCGGTTTTGGTCCGCAGCATGTCTTCGTGCTGGCAGGAGGAAACCGGGAACGCTTCTGGTTTGGCAATTTCTACTGGGACGTCGCCGCGTTCGACTACAACATCGTAGCGGGCTGGAACTGGGATGGCGATCAGATCGTGATCTACGAGGACCCCGACCACGATGGCTGGTATCTCGCATACAACCCGCGTTTGGGTACCTACGCTCACGTTGAATACTTGGGAGGCTGACCCTCGTTGCAGGGTGCTTTCGGCCAACAGCATTTTCCGCACTTCCACGTGCAGTTTCTGCACCCGGCGCCAGGAACGATATGCCCGATAGCTCAAGCACGACGGCACAAACGCTCATCGAACCCCGAGAGCCGGTGGCAGTTCCGTTCCCTCGCGCCCCTGCCCTCGCCCCACCCCCAGCAACGGGCGCTCCATCTGGAAGGCCCAAGGCTTCCCGCCGGCGCCGCCGCTGGCTGTGGATGTCGATAGCCGCGCTCCTCGTGCTGGGTGTCGGTGGGTATGTGTGGTCGAGGGTTGCCGCTGCCAAGGCCGCCAGCGCCGCCAAAGCCGCCGCCGCCAAAGGGCCGCCGCCCATACCAGTGGTGGCCGCAGTCGCCCGCAAGGGGGACATCGGCGTCTATTACTCGGGCCTCGGCGCAGTTACGCCTCTCGCCACCGTCACCGTCAGAAGCCGGGTCGACGGGCAGCTAATGAACGTTCGCTATCGTGAGGGCGACACCGTTCAGAAGGGCGATCTGCTGGCGGAGATTGACGACGGGCCCTATCAGGCGGCACTGACACAAGCTGAAGGGCAACTGATCCGGGACCAGGCATCCCTGGACAACGCGCGCATCGACCTGGTGCGCTATCAGCAGTTGGTTCCGCTAAGAGCCGCCCCGGAGCAACAGCTTGCCACGCAGCAAGCCACCGTGCATCAGGAAGAGGGCGTGGTGAAACTGGATGAGGGTCAAATCAAAAGCGCCCAGGTCAACCTTGCCTATTGCAGGATCGCGGCGCCGGTCAGCGGGCGCATCGGGCTGCGCCTGGTAGACCCCGGGAACATCGTTCTGGCTTCCGACGCCACCGGATTGGTGGTCATCACGCAGATGAACCCGATTAGCGCCATCTTTACGATCTCCGAAGATCAGCTACAGGCCGTGCTCAAGAGAACGGCCGGCGGGCAGACGCTGGAAGTGGATGCCTACAGCCGCGACTCCAACACCAAACTCGCGCAAGGATCGTTGACCACGCTCGACAATCAGATCGATCCCACCACCGGCACGCTCAAGTTGAGAGCGACATTCGCGAACTCAAGTGGCACGCTGTTTCCCAACCAATTTGTAAACGCGAGGCTCCTGGTGCAGGAAAAGCGCGGAGTCACCCTGGCACCGACTGCCGCGGTACAACGCAACTCTCAAGCGACTTATGTATACGTTGTCAGGGCGGATTCCACGGTGACCGTGCGCCCCATCACCATCGGCACTACCGAAGGCAATGACTCTGAAGTCACCTCGGGGCTGGTGCCGGGAGACGTGTTGGTCATGACTGGCGTCGACAAACTTCAGGAAGGAACCAAGGTTACCGCCCAGATCCCCGCAGCGGCCCCTTCGGCAGGCCAGCCGGCAAGCCCTCCGGCCAAAACCGCCCGCACGGTCCAGAAGGGGACTTAGATGAATCCGCTTCGTATCCTGCCGGTTGCGGCGCTCGTTGCCCTGGTGCTGATATCGGCCGGATGCATGGTCGGACCCCACTACAAGCAGCCTTCTGCCGCCGCGCCGCCGGCATTCAAGGAGCCGCCGCCCGTGAATTTCAAGCAGGCCGAGGCGGCCGGGTGGAAGCAATCGCAGCCTGGCGACGCGTACTCCAAAGGCCGATGGTGGGAACTGTACAACGATGCGGCCTTGAATGCGCTGGAAGAACAGGTGAGCGTTTCCAACCAGAACGTGCTCCAAGCCGAGGCGCAGTACCGGCAAGCCAAGGCTGCCGTCTCAGTGGCCCGCGCCGCCCTGTTGCCGGTGGTGACCACGGCTCCCTCAGCCACCTTCTCCAGGGGATCGGGAAGCGCGGCCGGCGGCAGCAGCGCCGATTCATCGGGGAGCCGAAAGAGCTTCAATCTGCCGATCAACGCTTCGTGGGAGCCGGATCTTTGGGGAAACATCCGGCGCGGCGTGACCGCGAGTGCCGCGACTGCCCAATCGCTGGCGGCCAATGTGGGCAATGCCAGGCTGCTCTACCAGGCCGAGCTTGCACAGGACTACTTCGGACTCCACGGCAACGACGGAGAAGCGGAGTTACTTACCCGCACCGAGGCCTCATATCGAGAGTACCTTTCGCTGACACGCAACCGGGTCTCCGCCGGAGTCGCGGCGGACCTCGACATTGCCGAGGCGGAGTCGCAATTGTACGCAGTGCAGGCGCAACTGATAGACCTCGGCGTCGGGCGAGCGGCGTTCGAACATGCCATCGCCATCCTGATCGGCAAAGCGCCCGCGGATCTTACGATTCCGCCCCTCACGCTGAGTGCCTCTCCGCCGCCGGTGCCGGTGGCGGTTCCCTCGGAACTGCTGGAACGAAGGCCGGACATCGCCGGCGCGGAGCGGCAGGTGGCCGCGGCGAACGAGCAGATCGGCATCGCCATCGCGGCCTTCTATCCGACTCTGAGCTTGACGGGAAGCGCCGGGCTGGAAAGTTCCAGCCTGGCCAAATGGTTCACCTGGCCCAGCCGGTTTTGGGCGGTCGGACCGCAACTGGCGGAGACTCTCTTCGACGGGGGCCGCCGCCGCGGGGTAGTGGCGGAACAGCGCGCCGCTTACGATGCCACCGTGGCCGCCTATCGGAAGACAGTGCTGACGGCCATGCAGCAGGTGGAAGACAATTTGGCGGCGTTGCGCATTCTGGAGGCGGAGGCGGACAAGGTGCGGCAAACCATCCAGGCGGCGACTCGCGCACTCGACATATCCACCCAGCAGTACCGGGCTGGAACCGGCAGTTATCTGCCGGTTATCACTTCGCAGGCCGCGCTGCTCGGCGCCGGCGTGACCGCCCAGACCCTGCTGACTCGCCGCCTCACTGCCAGCGTGCTGCTGATCGAAGCGCTGGGCGGAGGCTGGAATGCGTCGCAGTTACCCACCCGGGGAGAGGTTTCGACTCCGGACCCGCAGCCGAAGGGGCAGGCACCTGCGAGAAAAGTCAGATGAACCCGTCCCGAATATTCATTCTCCGGCCGGTGGCCACCACCATGCTGATGGTGGGCATCCTGCTGGCCGGCCTCGTGGGTTATACCCAGTTGCCGGTTTCGGCGTTGCCCGAGGTGGATTACCCGATCATTCAAGTCACTACCTTCTATCCCGGCGCCAGCCCGGACGTGATGGCGTCTTCGGTGACCGCGCCGCTGGAACGCCAGTTCGGACAGGTGCCCGGACTCCAGCAGATGACTTCCACAAGTTCCGACGGCAGTTCGGTAATCACCCTGCAATTCAACCTCAGTCTGAGTATCGACGTGGCCGAACAGGAAGTGCAGCAGTCCATCAATGCCTCGGGCACCTACCTTCCGCCGGACCTGCCGGCCCCTCCTATCTACAGCAAGACCAATCCCGCCGACACCCCAATCTTGACGCTCGCCCTGACTTCGACGGATCTGCCGCTGTCCAAGGTCGAGGATCTTGCCGACACGCGGCTGGCGCCCAAGATGTCGCAGTTGCCCGGCGTCGGTCTGGTCAGCATCAGCGGCGGCCAGAAACCGGCGGTCCGCATTCAGGCGAACCCCACGGCAATGGCCTCGTACGGTCTGAATCTCGAGGACCTGCGTAGCGCCATCGTCGCCGCCAACGTCAACCAGGCCAAAGGGAACTTCGATGGAGCGCGGCAGGGGTACCAGATTGGAGCCAACGACCAATTACTCTCCAGCAGCGATTACGCCCCGCTCATCGTCGCCTACAAGAACGGCGCGCCCATCAAACTGGCCGGCATCGCTACCATCCTCGACGACGTCGAGAACGTCCGGCAGGCCGCCTGGATGAACCAGACCCCCGCGGTCATCTTGAACATCCAGCGGCAGCCCGGCGCGAATATCATTTCGGTCGTCGATAGGATCAAGAAGCTGCTGCCTCAACTGACCTCGTCGCTGCCCGCTTCCATCCGCGTCGGCATCCTGACCGACAGGACCACCACCATCCGGGCCTCCGTAAGCGACGTGCAGTTCGAGCTGATGCTCACGGTGGCGCTTGTGGTGATGGTCATGTTTCTCTTCCTGCGCAATATCGCGGCGACCATCATTCCCGGTGTCGCCGTTCCACTGTCGCTGGTCGCCACCTTCGGAGTGATGTATCTGCTCGGCTACAGTTTGAACAATCTGACTTTGATGGCCTTGACGATATCCACGGGCTTCGTGGTGGACGACGCGATTGTCATGATCGAGAACATCAGCCGCTATATCGAAGCGGGCGATACTCCCATGGAAGCGGCGCTCAAGGGCTCCGCGCAAATCGGCTTTACGATCGTCTCCTTGACCGTCTCCCTGATCGCCGTTCTCATCCCTTTGCTATTCATGAGCGATATCGTCGGCCGCCTGTTCCGGGAGTTTGCCGTTACGCTGAGTGCGACCATCCTGGCCTCCGCGCTGGTCTCGCTCACGCTGACTCCGATGATGTGTTCCAGACTGTTGAAGCACAAGTCCGAGGCGAGGCAGGGAAGGTTCTACCGGGCCTCCGAGCGCGCGTTCAATTCGGTGATCGCCTTCTACGGCAGGACGCTGCAGTGGGTGCTCGGCTGGCAACTCTCCACGCTCCTGGTCGCGGCCGCAACTCTTGGTGTGACCATCTACCTGTTCGTCGTGATCCCCAAGGGATTCTTCCCAATTCAGGATACTGGCGTTATCCAGGGCGTTTCTGAAGCCGCTCAGTCGGTGTCCTTTCCGGAGATGTCCAGGGAACAGCAACAGTTGAGCAAGGTCATTCTGCAAGATCCGGCCGTCGACAATCTGTCGTCTTTCATCGGAATCGACGGGACCAATACCACCTTGAACAGCGGACGCATCCTCATCAACCTGAAGCCGCTGGCCACGCGCAACATGAGCGCGAGCGATGTCATTCGCCGCCTGCAGCCGGCCTTGGCACGTGTCGCGGGCACCACGCTGTACATGCAGCCGGTGCAGGATCTTTCGGTTGAAGACGTGGTGAGCCGCACGCAGTTCCAGTACACTCTGGAAGATCCGAACGTGGACGAGTTGAATGACTTCGCCCCACGGATGCTCGCCGGAATGGCCAAGCTGCCGCAACTGAGCGACGTCGCGAGCGATCAACAGACCCTTGGTCTTGCGGCGCGGCTGGTGTTCGATCGCGCCACCGCTTCGCGCCTGGGGATCACCGCGGCGGCTATCGACCAAACCTTGTATGACGCT
>Ga0326728_10010450_pt1 | contig 21715 bp, 18 predicted proteins | sample MB3enrmetagenome_FD_207602 | JGI IMG/M metagenome (GOLD analysis project Ga0326728, IMG submission 207602) | Lab enriched peat soil microbial communities from McLean, Ithaca, NY, United States - MB31MN | ecosystem: Environmental > Terrestrial > Soil > Wetlands > Peat | place: USA: New York... | reverse complement strand
TAGATAGTCCCTGAGCAACAGCCCAAAACCGTGAGCTGATAATCTCCGGGGGGCACCAGCAATCGCTTCTTCCCGCCAGCCGACTCACCCGCGTTGCCGACAAAGAAGTCCGGCGTAGTCCCGTTCAAGAGCACTGCGGCCCCTGCTTGGCCCTTAAGCTCGATCCGTCCCCAAGGACCTGGATTGGTCCCTGGAATCGCCTCCAGAGCCACCGAGAGAGTTGTAGTCTTACCGCTCTCGGCCGTGAACTTCGAGGTATAGGGTTTGAAACCATAGTTGTAAACAGCCAGCGTATGCTCGCCTGGCTCAGCCCAGATGACGCCGCTTCCCGGTCCCAGCGGCATTCCATCCACGAAGACGTACGCTTCCTTGGGGGTTACATGTAGCTTGAGATGTGCACATTTTGCCAGGAGCGGTGTGGCTCCCAGGATGATGACGAGAGGGCACACAACAGAGACGTAAGAAACGTGACGGAACATTCGCATAGAATTTCCTCCTCTGAATTCTCGGTCCTTGCCCAGCTCCGTTTGTTCGTAAGAGATAATGCGCTTGAATTCTCTCCTAGACGTGTCTTCGCAAGCAACCTGCTGGTAGTGGATTGGGACCGCACATCGGATGTCGACTTTACCTAGGGTTTCCGTTTTGCCTTCCAGCCTGGCTGACAGTTTATCCAGAATTCATAGTCTGGATCGCCAATGTCGCCAGTGTAAGCAAATTCTCGGCACCATGTCTGTTCAATATGGCTCACTTTGACGGGAAATCACCTCAGAACTCAGAATTCCAAAACAACGACCTTGTGCTTGACGGAGATTCTCGCTCGCCCCCACCCGTCGGGACTCCTCCGTACGACAGGCCTTATGTGCTCAAGATGTCGTGGCATTGGAGCCCCGTCCCAGCGCTGCGAGTATGCGCCCCACCCACCGGGTGCTGCTAGTTCGTCTTAGAATGCCGGCTTCCCTGACTCCGGAAAGAGCTGAAGCAGGTCAGATGGCCCGACGAGAAAGGAACGCAGGGCCGTTCTCGCCCGTGCCCCCCAAACTAGATGTTGCCTGCTCCAGAATGCTCATGGGTCGGTTCGCGTCTGCGCTGTTGCATCTGATCGAACTTCTGCTTCTGATCGTCAGTCAGAAGGGCGCGAATCTTCCCATTACTGTCCTCGGAAATACTGTGAATCTTAGTCTTCCTGTCCTCTCGACAAGGATGCGTCAGAATGGAGGCTTTGCATCTTCTGCTGCCTATCTTCAAGGACGGATCGGATCTGTTTCTTCTGGCCATGCGTAAAGATGAGCGCCCTATTCAGGCGATCTATTTCTTGATCTGGACTCATCTGGTGGCCGCGGCCCCTCGCCAGCCCTTGTCGGCGCAGCCAGTCTCCTACCGTCACGGCGTCCGGCAGCGCCTCCTAGCCCAACACCCCCAGCACCTCCCGCTCGGCCCGGAACTCCCGCAGGTCCTCTAGCCGCCTTCCTCCCGCATGCAGCATCCACACCAGTGCCTGCGCAAACTCGCGCAGCCCATACCCTCGCCCCAACTTCGGACCCTCCAGTGCATGGTCCACCTCCTCCCACAGCCCCAGGACCCGTGCCAGCTCGTCCAAGACCGCCAGCCCGCCCAGACTAGTCAGCCGCTCCGAACTCCTTTCCAGCTTGATAGGCAGAATCAATTGCAAAGTCGTAGCCTCTTTATGCCCGCCACATCTTCGCGACCGCGGGTTGCCTGACTGAGTACGCAGGCGTGGATGCCGCCGGACAGGACTAACAGTGCGGGGTGACTACCGATCGCGTGCGTTTGCCAGCAGATGAGAAGGCAGGGATTTGAAGCTGAAAACCGCAGGCCCACGACGCAGGTCCGGACAAGGGTCTGGGATTCTTGGGCCAAAAACGAGAACGGGGAACCGCTTCCGGCTCCCCGTCTCAGGTGTTCGTCGTTAATGCCGTAGCAGCGTCCGCGGGGCGTTGCCAACGGTGCGCACCGCAAGAGCGGTGTAGTCATTCGACGATCATATGCATTCCAGGTGGAGTCATATCTCCTCCCGTAAGCATGCTTCCTTCATACTCCTCTGCACAACAAATGGCAACCCCCTAAAGTACCAGTCCCCTCGGGAGGACAAGCAATTGCCTTCGCGGCGTGCAGGGCCACCACTCGCCGTTTCGTGGCAGACTTCGCCGGACGAGCGCGCAGCCATGAAGGGGCCGTTAGTGGCAATCTCCTGGTCGTCTTACCTTAGTACCATTGAGTACTCGTAATCTTCATGAATAGAATCCGGGTTACTCCTAGGAGGAAATCAGGAGGGTCGCGCTCTCATTGCTGATCACGGCGAAAGGCGGAAAGGATGGCCTCACTTCCCCTGGGTTCTCATTGCGCCAATGCGCTTGCTAGCAGCAGGCATCGTCAGACCCTGGCGGCAACTGGAGCCTTACTTAAACAGATTCGGCCTTCAAGTGCGGATGATGGGTCCCCCGGACGTTTACAATGAACCCGAGTTGGCCGTCGCATTGCACAATGCGTGCGCCGAGGAGCATCCTGTGGAGAAGGACATCACCGACGGTCTGACGGGTCTCATGACCCGTCCCCACTTTATTGAGGCGCTGGACGAGGAATGGCGGCGGTCAACCCGTACCGGTCGTGACTCCGCCTTGATTCTGATGGACCTCGACAGGTTCAAGCTGGTGATTGACCGTAAGGGGAGGCTAGAAGGCGATAAAGTGTTGACGGCTGTGGCCGCGCTGCTCGCTGCTCGATCGAAGCTACCCAATGTCGTGGCGCGATATGGGGAGGATGAGTTCGCGATCCTGATGCCCGAGACGAACACACAACAGGCAGGAATTCTGGCGGAGGGGTTGCGGCTCGCCGTGGACGCAGACGACTTCCTGCGCGCACTCGGGGTTACGGCAAGCTTTGGGGTGGTGACTTTCCCGCACCACGGCCTTACCGCGGAGGAGATTCGCAGGCTTGCGGATTGCGGAGTGTGTCTTGCCAAGCACCACAACGGGAACTGTGTCAAGGTGGCATCGCTGTCGCCCGTATCCTTCGCGGGAGATTGGCACTGGCAGGGCTAGGATGTGCTAACATGCCCGGCATGAGCCAGCAAGCCGAATCCCCCGCGGCCAAGCTTGGCGACCGTTGCCCCTTTCCGACCTGACCCCCCAGGGCGCATTGGCGGGTGGTATGGGTACATCTCGAATATTTCCTCTAGGTCCTGCGAGAAATCAAGGAACATCACCATGATGTCCTGGGCCAGGTCATCGAGGTCGTCGTCAGACAAGCCAAGCCCCAGATATCGCCGCTGATCAGCGCAGTTCTCGGAGTCAGCCAGGACGCCGTACGGAGACGTATTCTAGCGGGCAAGCTGACGCCTGTGGGTGTTGGTGGGATGGTTCTGTTTCAAATAGGCGAGTTGAAGAGATTCCTCGAAGGCAAGTGGTAATCCGCGATTCCCCACTCGCTCGGAATGAGGCCCCACTCCGGAAAGCCCTCATGGGTTGCCGGAAGACCATCGCACCTTTGGTCGCTCGCGCGGGCTGGGTCGAAGCAGAACTGAGAACTAAGCATCTCTCCGAGCTGTGATACTTGATCTTCGCGACCTTTCCCGGCTGCTAGTGGCGTAGAGATTCAACTCCATGCGGCTTGATATCCCGAGCTTCTCATAAATGCGGAATAAGTGGTTCTTGACCGTGTGTGCGCTCACGCCGAGCTTCGCGGCAATTTCATCGTTAGTGAGGCCTTCGACCATTATGCTCACAACTTGCTCCTCCCGCGGGGTGAGCAACGCGATCCCTATGGCGCTAACCACTCGGACTGGTTCCCTGTCCCCTAAGGCATTAATGATCCATTGAAGTTCCCGACTATTAGCCCAGACCTGCCCGGCGTGTACACACCGTATACACTTACACAAGACCTCGAAGGGATCGGTCTGGCAAGCGACACCTTTAGCCCCTGCGGAGAAGGCGTCGATCACTTCCTCCGGGTGAGAGCTATCCAGTAGCAGGATGGGACACGTAGTTGGGGAAGAAACGCGTAGTTCTCGAACAACCTTAAGACCCCCCTTGGGATCACCTTCCAGGCTTGAGCTGATCACGGCTACATCGGGTTGATGCTCAGCTACCTGCTTAAGAAGCTCTTTTGGTGTGTGTACGCAGCCCGTAACAACGAAGCGCCTCCGCTGCTGGCCTGCGTTTGCAGGTTTGAGGGGTTAGTGGCGTCAAGCCGAACAAAAATGTCGAAGGCGCAGATGGATCTTGTCGTCTCTCAGTGCGCCGACTCGCTTCCAATGAGTCCGTGATTTCCTTACGGCGCATTCTCTCAAATCTGAAATCTCAAATTTGAAATCTCAAATTTGGAATCGCGCCTCTGCTGCACAGCGCCGAACCTAGTTTCTCGTGTGCCTCCGCCCCATCGCCTCGGCAAATGGCAATCGGCACGTCGCATTCTCTCAAATCTGAAATCTCAAATTTGGAATCGCGCCTCCGCAGCGCAGCGCCGAACCTAGTTTCTCGTGTGCCCCCGCCCCATCGCCATGACCAGTCGCAATAGGTACTTCGCACTCTCTCAAATCTGAAATCTCAAATCTGGAATTCTGAAATCTCAAATTTGGTATCGCACCTCCGCAGCGCTGCCGTGGGCCTTGTTCCCCCTCGCCCCCGCCCCATCGCCACGGCAAATTGCAATAGGTCCGTCGCATTCTCTCAAATCTGAAATCTCAAATTTGGAATCGCACCTCCGCCGCGCCGCCGTGAGCCTTGTTCCCCCTCGCCCCCGACCCATCGCCTCGGCAAATGGCAATCGGCACGTCGCATTCTCTCAAATCTGAAATCTCAAATCTGGAATCGCGCCTCCGCCGCGCTGCCGTGAGCCTTGTTCCCCTTCGCCTCCGCCCCAACGCCACGACCAGTTGCAATAGGTACTTCGCGTTCTCTCAAATCTGAAATCTCAAATCTGGAATTCTGAAATCTCAAATCTGGAATCGCGCCTCCGCAGCACCGCCGTGAGCCTTGTTCCCCTTCGCCTCCGCCCCATCGCCTCGGCAAATGGCAATCGGCACGTCGCATTCTCTCAAATCTGAAATCTCCAATCTGGAATCGCACCTCCGCCGCGCCGCGCCGAACCTAGTTTCTCGTGTGCCTCCGCCCCATCGCCTCGGCAAATGGCAATCGGCACTTCGCATTCTCTCAAATCTGAAATCTCAAATTTGGAATCGCGCCTCCGCTGCGCTGCCGTGAGCCTTGTTCCCCTTCCCCTCCGCCCCATCGCCTCGGCAAATGGCAATCGGCACCTCGCATTCTCTCAAATCTGAAATCTCAAATTTGGAATCGCGCCTCCGCCGCGCAGCGCTGAGCCTAGTTTCTCGTGTGCCCCCGACCCATCGCCTCGGCAAATGGCAATCGGCACGTCGCATTCTCTCAAATCTGAAATCTCAAATTTGGTATCGCACCTCCGCCGCGCTGCCGTGAGCCTTGTTCCCCTTCGCCTCCGCCCCATCGCCACGACCAATCGCAATAGGTACTTCGCATTCTCTCAAATCTGAAATCTCAAATTTGGTATCGCGCCTCCGCAGCGCTGCCGTGAGCCTTGTTCCCCCTCGCCCCCGACCCATCGCCACGGCAAATTGCAATCGGCACGTCGCATTCTCTCAAATCTGAAATCTCAAATCTGGAATCGCGCCTCCGCTGCGTCACTTCGGAAACTGGCATTGCAAAGCGTAAATCTCCTGACTGCTGACGTGGCGAGCGACCAGAGGAGAGTCATCCGGCGCCAGTCCAAGCGGAGCAGAAAGGCCCCCGCCTGCCATGCCGGTCAATCGCTCCGCTTGGTGACCGGGAATCTTCACCCGAAATAATGCAAGCTCTCCCCCCAGGGGTGTAGCCGCCAAGTAAAGGGACGTTCCCTTCCGCGACCAGTGAAGGTCCAAGATTTGACCCAGGCTCAGAACCTTCGTCCATTTTCCCGTGCGGAAGTCAAAGAGCATCAAGCTGTGAGAGTCTTCCGTCAATGCGGCGATATAGCGCCCGTCCGGGGACCAGCGTGCCGTCCACAGTCCTTCCGACCCTGGCACAACCGAAAGCCGGCGTTCCTTCAAGTCAAAGATGTGGACGACCAGCGGCCCAGGCGCCCTCTCTGCGGGATCGACGAGCCCTCCGAAGGTCAAACGCGAGCCATCGGGCGACCAGGTAGGCGCTCCTTCCGAATCATTGGTCGAGGTCAGCGGCTCGCAGGGGCCACCGTCAGCCGAGACCAAGCGGACTTTCCATGGCCGGCCAGGCTCCTTACCCATGAAGGAGATCCATTGCCCATCGGGCGACCAGCGGGGCAATTCGACGACCATAGGAGACATGGTGAGTTGGATCTTCTCACCGCCGTCGTTTCGACTCTTCCAGAGCGAGCCATGTTGGTCCAGGTAGGCAACCCATCCTCTATCCTTTGTGAAGTCCAAATTGGTTCCCTGAACATCGGGGAGAAAAGGCACAAGCTGTTCGGACCGGGCATCAAAGCGCTCCATCTCGAAACGCAACCTTGTCCCAGCAAGGCAGTAGAGGCGCGTACCGTCTGGGCTCATGGTTGCAGGGCCAAGGTCCAGACCGGCAGGACCAAGGCAGGTTGCCTGGTCATTCCGCTTTAACAGTCCTGTGGATACACGCAGTGCCCAGGGGGCTTCGTGGCCTGCATAGAATCCCGTAAGAATCAGGTATTTGCCATCCGGCGTCCAAAAACAGGGTGCCCGATCCCGAGGTATGTCCAGATCGGGACGCAGAGGACATAGCCCCTTACCTTCGCGGTCTACACTCCAGAATGTTGCTCCTTTGGAAGAGTACCGCTTAAAGGATAACTCCCGGCCTTCCGGTGACCAGCGAACTCCGTCCAGCCTGCCGGACATGCCCACGATCCTTCGGGAGTTTAAGCCGTTGGAGTCACAAAGGTAGAGGCCGTCGTCCGTCGTGTAAGCCAACGCAGCTCCGTCGGGCGACCAAGCGGCGGAAAACGCCTGGATGCTGCCGAGGCGCCGTGACGAGCCCGCCAGCAAAGTCAGAATCCAAACCGGCCCAGGCCTGATTCGCGCATCCTGGGTCAGCAGCAATTCCGTTCTGTCCGCGCTGATGTCCTGGATGTCCGAATCTCCGTTTGCCTTGGCGATTGCCACGGGGCTGCCCCCGGTACTTGGAATCTCGGCCACAACACAACCATCGCGATTGTTTTCAATGAAGTAGACCCGGGCTCCGTCGGTGGCAACACCGCGGTTCTTCTCAAATCCGTCGTTAGTCAATTGTTCAAACCCCAAGACCTTTGGCTCCGGTCCTGGCAGCCTCAACCAAGCCCCAGCCGCAAGAGCAATCAGCAAAGCACCGCCTAGGAAGACAGCCCAGAGGCTCCATCGCCTGCCCAGCCGAGACGAGAACGAAGCATTTGTAACCGAACTGTTTGTAAGTGAACCGTTTGCAGATGAATCGTTTGCAAGGGTACCATTTGTAACGGTTGTCATTCCGAGCGGAGCGAGGAATCTCGCTCTGGAAGTCACGGCGTTTGCAGACTCTGCGTCGCCCGGCAACCCTCGAGATGATTCATCAACGGACTGGCTCGACGGGTTTCTCAGCGTCCGGTTAGGGCTGTCGACCGACACACCGGCGTCCTGAGGTCCGCTCTTTTCGCTTGCCTCTTCGGCACGAGCCCCCTCGGGGCGAGCAACTCGGTTGTGCCGATCATTTTGCCTGGCCGCATCCCCGCCATCGGCGAATTCTCCCAACGGCCGATTGTCATTCCGACCCTGAGCGGAGCGAAGGGGAGGAATCTCGCTCTGATTCTTCCTTTCATCCACGCGCAAGCCCAGAGGGGCCGGCTTTTTCAACCAGGCGTCAATCTCCCCCTTGTAGGCGTACACCGCCCGGTGACGCCGCCCTTCGCCCGGCACCGCGTATACGGGCAGGCCTCTCTCCTTGGCCCAGCGCATTACGGTGGTCGGATCGCGGTCGAGATACTCCGCAATGGCCTTCCAGGAATCGAGCCGGTCGTGAATTTCAGACATTTTGTTCCCCCTTCATGACCGCGAAAGAGGTGTCATGCTGGCTCGGAGGCAAATGCACTCTAAAACACGCTATTACCTCTTAAAACGTGTTGCACCGCAATATACACCTCAAGCATAACAGCGTGCAATAAGCAAAGGCGGGTGCAGTGATTCATTGCGGACCCATAACAAACTGCGCCCCCTAACGCAAGCGCCGCGCGCGGCAGTGAAACTGTTGGGAATGGCGTCACGCGGGAAAGGAAGGTGCTCCCCGCTAACACTCGCCATTCCGGTGAAGACAGTCATTCCGGCGAAGCCGGGAAACCATACCCCGTCAGCAACTAGCGCGTGGAGGCTGGCGGAGTACTTCCCGCTTTCGCGGGAATGATTGCGACTGGGTAGCGTCTGCGTCGGACAGTTCAATCCGCCGCTCGCACCAGATCTGGAGATCATCTTCGCATCGCGCTTAAGGAAGCAGAAATGGGTGTTGGGATACAAGTTAGCGACCCGGCAGGGGCAAGCGGATCGTCGCTCGCGGTCAATCTGATGGAACGTTATCAGAACGCCTACCGAGTTGCCCGAACGGCTTGTGGGCTAGGAACCGCCGCGAAAGTGGTGGGCCTGTTCGCCGGAGGGGTCGTCTTCCTAGGGGGCTTGGTAGGTGCGGCTGGAGCCCTAGGTCAAGCTGGCTTCATCGGAGGGCTGGTCCTCGCTTGCATCATAGCGACTCTGTTCTGGATCCTGGGGAGCTTAGTAGCTGCGGTTGGTGAGAACCTGAAGGCGTCCCTTGACACGGCAGTCCACACTTCAACCTTTTTGGACAATGCCCAGCGGGCCAAGATCATGTCGTTGAAGTGAAGCCCGATATGTTGGGGAGGGAATTCATGGATGCCGCCGACCCAAGCTGGCTGTCCAAGGGGTAGCGGTGAGTCGATCTGACGGTTAAATCTAGCACGAAGGAGGCACTATGAAGACTTTACTATGGGTTTTATTATTGGCGATCGCGATAACTGCGAGCGCTCAGAGTGTTCTCACCAATGAATCAATTCTCAAGTTGGTCAAGTCTGGCATAGGTGACGACCTCATAGTGAACATGATCCAGAGCCAGCAAGGCAACTACACTCTGACGCCGGACGAGGTTGTGAAACTGAAGCACGAAGGTGTTTCGGAGAGAGTCATGACGGCGATGGCCAAGAAGACCAGCGCCGGCCCAGCGAGCTCAACCGGAGGAGTGAAGATTGCCCTGAAGACGCCGGTCCGGCTCAGCGTTGAGGAACCACTTTCATCAAAATCCGCGAAAGCCGGGGACACGTTCAAGTTGGTCGTCACGGACGACGTTGCCATCGACGGGCACGTCGTAATTGCGAAGGGCGCGCCTGCGACCGGTCGCATCATTACCGCTGAGAAGAAGAGCCTCGCCACTCACAACGGCACACTCGAGGTCGCAATCGACTCCGTAAAAGCCGTGGACGGTCAAACCGTTGCCCTGGATGGGCACCTCAGTGCAGGAGGTGGCGGTGTCGGCTTTGCACACTTTGGCAAGGAGGCGGACATCAAGCAAGGGGAAATCATCAACGCTGTCGTCGCTGCTGAAGTGGAAATCAAGATCTGAAGCCGACCATGCGAAGTTGGAACTTGGCGGCGCGGCGCGCCTTTTTTTCCTGTGGGTTCTGGCGCCAGCGTGCTGGCTATCTCTGATTGTGTCGCGCGTTCATCCGCCGCGGGCTAAGCCCGAGCGTGACCCGTATTCTGACTGTGCGATACCAAAGCAGGAGGATTCTTCCATGCAACAACTTAGGAGTGTGCGGCTGGCGGTTGTCCTGGGGCTGGTCTTCGGACCGCTGGGCATGTTTTACTCAACAATTCCCGGGGCGATCGTCATGCTTGTTTTGTCCCTGATCATTGTTCCGATGACCATGGGGTTCGGTTTGATTGTTACCTTGCCGGCGTGTGCCCTATGGGCAGGGCTCTCGGCCAGGTCTCACAACAAAAAACTGCTGGCGAAGCAGGTCGAAGCAGAGCTTACCTGGGTAGGTCGATACACTTAGGAGGGCGCCATGGAGACCGCAACGGGGCTGATTCGCCCTTTGACGCGCGTCCACGCAGGTTTGCTGCCGGCGGAAATCCAGCGTCAGATTACCGCAGAACAGGGTGCGGGGCTGGCTTTCGGCAAACGCGACTACAGGATAATAAATGCTAGAGTGCAAACCCTTCAGGTTGGTGCGACGACGAGCGGTACCGTTATGGTCGGCGGGGTTGGTCGGTCCTTGGGCGCACACTGGGGCGCGTTCGGGGGCCTTGGATCTATCAATCAGCACACCCTGAGTCAATTTCGGACTGACGTGCAACTCAAGCTGGAGGACACAGATAGTGCCGAAAAAGCTTTTCTGGAAACGAGCCTCCCTTTCCAGATTACGTTGTCCCTCGACCCCGGAGAAACGCTGAGCGTCTTCTTCGCGCGCGGTGGCCTGCCCACGCCAAGGACAGCGGGCGATTTCCGGCTTGACGATTGGTCGCCATTTGTGGCGCAGAATCACGACACGGGCCAGATTGTTCCGTTGTGCCCCCTACCTAGTTTATTGCCATCAAAGACAGGCGGAATTGGGTGCGGGGTCGCTCTCCTCATCTTTGGCGGCATTGGAGTATTCCAGGCGCTGTGCGGGCCTTCCCGTTTCGACCTCCCTTCGACGGTGTTCGTCTCTGGACTGTTCTTCTTTTTGCCTGGTTTGTTCCTGGCAGTCTTGAGGCCCGCATCGTCGCGGAGGTCCTGGCAGCAAGACTTTGAAGCTGCGCGACAGTTCGCTGCGAGTACGCACGTCTAGATACGCCTAGGAGAATGGTCTCGCTACGCTTTTCCCGGACCAGTTTCCGCGCCGCAGTCCATGGGGGATCGTTGGGCAACCGCTTCCCCACGGCGGGGGATGGCGCAGGACGCACATGATTAAGAGCTCTCAGTTTCGGGATTCTCGGACCTGCAGAAATCAACTTAGAAATCCGTATTGTCGGAAAGGAGGAAGTAGTCATGCTGAAAAGTGCAATCCGATTGACGACGCTGTCGGTGGTGGTACTGATTTGTTTTAATTCGCAGTCACCTTGCAGCGCCCAAGGGCGCAATGAGCGGAAGGTTGCAGCGGCTGAAGAGTCGGCGAAGCCAAAGGCCGTAGCCGGTGGAGTGACCTTTCAAAGAAATGCAGAGTACGATAAGACGTTTGAGGACCTGGTGAATTTCTTGAAGAAACAGGGGTATGAGATTGACGCCGCCGACAAACACGCGGGCAACATCTTCACGACCATGGCGATAACAGGAAAGTGGAAGCAAACCGGTACCAGAGTGACCGTCACTCTGATAAAGGACAGCAACACTGCAACGTCAGTGAGGGTGGCGGTAACAGAACAAAAACGATACAAAGCTGCGCAGACCGAACCATGGGGCGAACCAAAAGTGAATAGCCAGAAGTCCTCGGAAATTGCCAACCTCATTAAGTCCGGTCTGTCGTGACGAAGCACCGAAGGCCGTAGGCTTCATATGGCGGCAAGCCAACGAATCCTTGGGTGAAAGAATGCTACACCCAACACTTGGTGGCTACGCGGGTTGCGCATTCCGTGTGAAAATGGCGTCACGTATCTTTTCCAAGACGTCCTCGGGTACTCATCTTATTTTCAACCCTAATTGCGCCGCCGCCCGCACAAGGAGTAGTGTCTCCCACCAGCTAATGATTTTCAGGCGGAGCAGGCCAAGAAGGAGATTCTAGTGATTCCAATCAAACAGGGTACGTTTCGCAAGTCTCAAGATCAAGTCGTTTTCGTGGTGTTTGCGACAGCAGCGCTCTTTTCTCTTCTTACGTCGGCCTGCGGCGGCGGAGGTGGCGGCAGTTCGCCAACGCCCCCCACATCTAACCCCGTCCCAAGTATCACCAGTCTCTCCCCTTCTTCCGTCACGGTTGGAGCGGCAGCGCAGACGTTGACCATCAATGGCATGAACTTCATGTCCAGCTCAACGGTCACTTACAACAGTGTCGCTCACACCGCTACCTACGTAAGCTCGACTCAATTGACTATTCCCGTGACGGCCAGCGACCAGGCAACCGCCGGAACCTATGCAGTTGTGGTGACAAACCCAGCGCCCGGAGGTGGCGCCTCGAACTCGGTCAATCTCACGGTGGACAATCCCGTGCCTGAAGTTATGTCCATCTCGCCATATTCGTTCAACGCGGGAACTTCACCTGCCACCGTCACGATCACGGGCAATGGCTTCGGGTCGGGGGCACGCGTGAACCTCGACAGCACCCCGTTGACCACCACCTTCGTGTCCCCCACCCAGGTCACGGCGATTGTGCCTGCTGCCAGCCAGATAGGCGGCAACTACTCGGTGACAGTGACCAATCCCACCCCGGGCGGGGGCGTGTCGAACGCACCGGCGACCCTGGAAATTCTGCCCGTTGTAGTGGGAGTGTCGCCTGCGAGCGGGCCACTGGGGACGACAATCGCTGTAAGCACAGTTGGGGCTGATCCGAAGAAAGCAACCAATAATTCTTTGACGTTTGTCCAGGCAGGCCAAACCCTTACAGCGACCATCTCTGGGACGTCAACTCAGAGCGGTGGCGTCGTTTTGACAGCCACCGTTCCTTCCGGCTTGGTCCCCGCAACCGCTGCAGCATCGTTGGCCGCGCCGGCGAGCGTGTCGCTTGAAACAGGTGGCCTGGCCAGCACAGCTACTGCAACATTCGAGGTGCAGCCGCCACCCCATGCGCTGATGATCTCGCCTCTATCCGCGGAGCAAGGGGTCTCGCTCACGGTTGAACTCGTAGGCTCTTTTACGTCCTTCGACTCGAGTACTGGGTTAACCGCCGACGACCCAGGCCTCGCTTTCTCCAACCTGTCGGTCACATCCGGAACGATGATTACCGCTACGCTCAGTGTCGGAGGTTCGGTTTCAAGCGGGGTGCATGCGATTACGGCTACTTCGGCTGGAAATCCCATCGTCTTCAACTTCACAGTCCTTCCCGCGTCCACTGTCCCGCTTGTCCTTTCTGGACTCTCTGCCTCCTCGGCGCCGCCCCTTGCACCTCTTAGCCTGGCCGGCTCGGGCTTCACCGCGGGTGGCCTGCAAGGAACTTCGCTGCAGGTCCGATACAGTTATAGCTCTGTAACCTCCGTGTTTGCCGCGGTAGCAACGAACGACAATGAAATAGACACGGTGGCACCCTTGCTTGTGGACCCGTCGACGGGGGATGTCTATACTGGAACGGCTAATGTGCAGGTGGCTGTGGATGGCCGGTTGTCAGGTAGCCAGACTTTTACCATCGTTAGCCTGCCTCCCAACGCCGGACCTGTCGGCCAGACTACTGCGGCCTACGTCAATGCGCTCAGCACCCAACTGGCGAATGAGAAGGCCATGCTGGACGGGCTAGGTGAGATCCCATCCGACCAACTGGCAACCTTCGACTCATTTCTTAACAGTGCGACCCAACTTCTCTATGATTTCAATAGCGATGTGGCAGTCGCGGCGAATGGCGGAATCGTAACCGCCCCGGACGGGAGCACGTTCAGTACCGACGGGATCGACCTCTTGGACCGGCTCGTTCAGACCGCTGGCTTGACCGAGTCCCTGTCAAATGGCTTGGAAAGACGGGCGAAGTCCGCCGCACACGCGGAGATACCGACGCCCGAGAATATCGTCGACACTGCCTTGGAAGCTGGCAGCAGCGTGTGCGACGCGACCGGAGCAGCGGGCAACGGCCAGACTCTCCTTGAAATAGGCACATCTGCCGTTGGGCTATCCAAAAATCTCACTCAAGAATTGACCGGTACCTTAGCGGACTTTGGGACGGTACGTAAAGTGTGGGAGGACGTCGGTGTTGGTCTCAACGTTGCCAGCGCCACTTGCGGGTTCGCTCCACTGAATCTCTATTCGGTGTCTTTTACGCCGGCTCAGGTTTCGACCTCAACTGGGACGCCCGTTTCGTTAACCGCAACTGGATCGTTTGGACCGAACGCCCCCGTCGGTAATGCAATCGTGACGAGTCTAGAAACGATACTCGCTGTGGTCCCAATTCTTGGCCCAGGCGTAGACATGGCGTATGAGCTCATTCGCGCGAACGGACAGCCATTAGGCTATTGGGGGCGGGAAGGCATGCAGTATGCGGCGGACACCTTCGTCCAGACGGTCAATCACGACTCGTCCGCGAGCGCGCTTAACTATCGAACTCCTGTTCAAATCACCCCCTCTGCCGCCTCTTTCCTTCCCAATCCGAATGGGGTAGTGTCCGTCACCTCAACCGCGGACGGCAGCGGCTTCTTGATGACACCCACCGCCCCGGGCGAAATCATGCTCCACTTGGATCTCAGCAATTTCCAGATGCTGGGGGCAGACGGCAATCCAACAACGGACAGCACCCAAGTCAGTGGCAACAGCCTTCCCGTTACCGTGAGTGCGCCCGTCGCCAATCCTGTCCCCGCAATCACTGCGCTCTCTCCTGGCGCACTGCCGGTCGGCTCGACTCCGCAGGCACTAGCCATAAACGGGACCGGTTTCATCTCCACATCGAATGTCACGTTCAACGGAGTCGCGCGTTCGACTTCGTTCGTCAGTTCTAGTCAACTTACGATCAGCCTCACCTCGGCTGATCTGGCGACCACCGGAAGCTACCCCGTCGTGGTATCGAATCCCGCACCCGGCGGCGGAACATCGAACACTGCTTCCTTTACCGTCACGGCTGCCGCTTCGGGCATTAGCATCAGCCCCACTGCCGTTACTGTCCCTGAAGGTGCTGTGCAGACATTCACGGCGACGGTGCCTGGAGGAGGCGGTGTCACTTGGAGCGTCCAGGAGGGGCCCTTGGCAGGCACAATCACCGCGGCGGGCATTTACACAGCCCCAAATTCAGTTGGGACGTTCCACGTCGTAGCTCAAAGCAGTGCGAACGGTTCCCTGACCGCAACCGCGACGGTTACCGTCGTCGCGGCACCCGCTTACTCCGTGCTTTACTCCTTCCCCTTCGCGTTTGAATCCGCTTCTCTCGTTCAAGCGGCCAATGGGAGTTTCTACGGAACCAATGAAATGATAGCGTTCAAAATTGACAGCTCTGGCAACTTTGCTCAGTTGGCACAACTCACCTCGTCGCCTGACGCCCCTATTTCGTCGTTGATTCTGGCAAGCGACGGGAACTTCTACGGCACGATGGGTGGAGGAGGGAACGATTTCGGCGAGATATTCCGAATGGATGCCGCTGGCAACGCCACCACGGTGTATTCGTTCTCTAATACTTATAACTCAGTCGCGGGCGGAGCGTGGCCTTGGGCGGGAGTCATTCAAGGCAGTGACGGAAACTTTTATGGCACTACTTATGCTGGCGGCAACACCTCTTGCGTGCCCAGTGGGTATGGAGTTCCTGCCTACGGCCCGTTCGGTTACGATGGGGTCGGGACTGGGGGATGGTCCTCATACTCGGGGTGCGGAACCGTGTTTAAAATGGATTCCTCCGGCAATGTGACGACCCTTTACACTTTTGCCGGCCTGAACGACGGCGCATACCCCTCCGCGCCGCTCGTCCAGGCAAGTGATGGAAAGTTCTATGGCACTGCCAGCGGAGGGGGAGCATCAGGGTACGGCACGGTTTTTCAGGTTGACGGCTCGGGAAACTTTGAGGTCCTCCACTCGTTCTCAGCTACGGACGGCAACGGCCCCGTCGCAGGCCTGCTTGAGGCCACCGATGGCAATCTCTATGGCACTACCGCCTCAGGAGGCGCCTCGAACTACGGCGCGGTCTTCAAAGTGGACACCGCTGGTAACTTTAGTTTGCTACATTCTTTCTCTGGGGTTGACGGGTTGTCGCCTGTCGCTCCGTTGATTCAAGGTTCTGACGGCAGTTTCTATGGGACAACCTGGGCGGGTGGCGACCTCAGTTGTGGGACTTACTATTATACGGACGATTACCCCTACGTGGACCAAAGCGGGTGTGGAACTGTCTTCAAGATGGACGCATCTGGCAATGTCACCGTATTACATACTTTCGAAGAGCCGCCTTCCGACGGGACAGCGCCGTACGCTGGGCTGCTGCAAGGGAAAGATGGGAATCTATACGGGACCACATACTCTGGCGGAACGTCAGTGTACTTCGGGACGGTTTTTTGCCTGAGTGTTCCGGGGGGCCTGGCGCAACGCGAAGCTCTGCGGTCTCCGCGAATTTCAGCCTTCGATGGAATTTTCCACTGATGGAAGTCTCGGCTTGACGACCACTTCGGTCGTGCTAGCGTACATACATTATCGTGAGCAGAATTAGTGTGCTATGTTTGGCCATAGGCCGCAAGTCAAGCCAGATCGCCGAAGAAGGTCGACGAATGCGTTGCACCGACAGGGGTCGCGAAACTCCTTTCTGCTGATCTGAAGGCATACTCTCGGATCGGAAAGCGGCACCAAGCTGGCGCGATCTTCCTCATCTCGGAGGCCCACATGTGGACGAACATTCCGGACGGCTGGGAAGACATGGATGATGATGAGCGGAAAGATGCTGCCTACGCAAAAGGTCAGCAGGACTATGCGGATTGTGGAGGTCAGGTAGACGGCAATCCGATCACGGACGCGATGTGGTCCAATTACGATCCGCCGGACGGTTACGAGGACGAATACGCAGCCGGATGGAATCACGCAAAGAGTCAGGCATAGCGCATCCCAACGGGACGACAAATAACGTCAGGAAGGACTATTCGGGGAGTTTTGTACGCTAACCCCGCTCTGTCTTTGGGTACCCACTACGGGCGTCAGCCAGGGCCGATTGCCTCCGGCACTGATGCGCCCAGTGCAACTCAAGTGCGGCCATTCGCGTTCCGTCGCGGGAGCCGGCCCGCTCCACTTCAGACTGGCGCCAGGGCGTGTTGGGCCCAACCGCTGTCCGACATGTTGCGCCGTCACCGCCATTTCCCGAAGCCCCATATCCCGCTGCGTTTTGTCAGTGACAGGGTGGCGGCAGTGGCGTGACGCGAAACCGACAAAATAGACCTGTGTAACGTTCTGGCCGTCCACGCTTTCTTCCGGTGCTTTCTTCTGGTTGTCTAGCAACGCGCCCTGAGATACAATTCGGGCTGACAAGTGAAGCCGCCTCGAAGAACAATGGAAGACTAATGGATCGCCGTCCCTTCTCCCAGACATTTCTCGGTGCTGTATTGGTTACTGTCGTAGGTGGCGTTGTTTTAGCATGGGTTGTTCGGCACGCATTTCCTGAGCGAGCGCAAACAGTAGCCACCTCCTCCGCCACGCAAAAGATGCCGATCCCATGGGTACAGCGTACGGCTAGTTGGCAGGACGCCGACATCGCCAACGCGTTCCGTGACCAGGCAACAGGCTCGAACCACCTGATGCTCGGTGGAACGGCAGTTGCCCGGCCGTACGCTTTGCAGATCTGGGGCGATGAAAACGTGGGTGGTGAAGCTGTCCTTGAGCAAGCATCCTCGACCGGATGGACGCTCGTTTCGTATGGCGGCGGTGAATGGGATGTCCTGGGACTCATGGAGATCGGGGTCCCGAGGGCTAAGGCCGAGCAATTGGTTGCGACGATCAACAACGGCGTTCTGCCCGCGCCCAGTGCGCGACCTATGGAGGTTCCGGCAGGCGATACCATTACGATCGCGACACCAACAGGAAGGATCGTGACGAATAATTTCTACCGGGGTGCCGCCTATCTGGCGGCGGACCGCCACGCCGTCGTAATTCGACAAGCTCCGGACTACGACATCGTGTATGACGCACCGGACAGCCACTTCATAGTAAATTTGTTCTTGAAACCGGTTAAAGAAACGCGGCGAGCGGCGGAGGTCGCATTTTTGGAGACTCTCAACATCTCGGAACTGGATGCGTGCGACTTGACCGTACACGAAATGGTAACCGGCCTCGCGTCTAGGATATATCCCCAGAGCCCGTTGCCGTTGAGTTTCTGTGCTGGTCAATAGGGATAGCGGCAGGAGTGTCTCCGAGACGCGCCACTGTGGCTAAGCGGTCGGATATCGCGCGTCGCCGATACGCCCAATAGAACTTAAGTGCGGCTGTTCGCGTTCCGTCGCGGGAGCCGGCCTGCTCCACTTCGGACTGGCGCCAGGACGTACACGTCGGTTCCGTCATCATGAGTTGCTCGATTACCTTCTCGACCTCTTCAAGGCCGCGGATTCCATCCTTGAATTGTTTTTCAAGCCGCGCTCTTGTGATGTTCTCGGCTTCGATCCGCGCGAAGCGGTATTGCTGAAACTCACGATTCATTCCGCGCTCTCCTTCATTTGGGGTTGGTTCCACGAAAAAATTGCGGGACGCCGCAATTTTTTCGGAGATTTTTCCGGACTTACGGTAACGGTACCAGGGGCACGCGGGTGGCGCATACGTCCCGACGGTTTTGTTGGGATGTGTGCGCCCCTCGGCGATGCGTCACGGCTCTGTGTCCATGGCAAGACTGAAGCTCCATTCCAGAACGGGATGAACAAAACGGCGGGATCCTCAAGCCTTCGCATGATCTGCGGCGAGTTCGCCTCCGCCCAGTACCATCTGGTACGGGGCTCCGGCCTCGGACCGATGAGCGCGTGAAAATCTTCCGGCATGGGAACGTATCCAACGATTCGGGAACTCGATCCCTGCAGCAGGTCGCGGAGGGTCGTGAATTACTGCTTCCCAAAACGCTCTGCAGAATCCTTACCTAACCCTGTCATTCGGAGCGCAGATTCCATGATCCTTGGGGCTCACCACGTTGCATGAAAACGCGCGAAGCGCCTTGGAGTGCGGTAGCAGCAGCTACCACCTTGCATATTTGCCGTATGAGCCGAAGGCGGTAGCTGCTGCTACCGCACTCCAAGGTACGGCACATGCATTTTCATAGCGGTCCGCCATTCCGCCGGCGGCGCCCGGAAACCATGAAAACGACTGTGTCATTCCAAGCGAAGCGAGGAATCTGGCTCTGATCTTTCTTCCGCGATCCGACCCGAAGCAGGGCGAGATTCCTCGCTTCACTCGGAATGACGTGAGCGCTACGTGAAGCACAGGTTCTATTCAGGTGCGGGTGATGCCAGGTTGTCGGGGGTGTTGGAGTTTTGTTGATTGAGGTTGGCCAGACGGGCGGCTTGGCGGAGTTTCCACTGGTCGGGCAGCCAAGCGTCGAGGTCGCGGGCGGGCCAGGCGGGGAGGTTCATGAGGAGTTGCGTCAGGTAGAGTTGAGGATCGACCTCGTGGCGGCGGCAGGTGGAGGTCAGACTCGCCAGGATGGCGGCGGAGCGGCCGCCGCGCGGGTTACCGACGAATAGAGAATTCTTGCGATTGAGTACGACGCGCTTCATCTCCCGCTCGCTCTGGTTGTTATCGACGGGCACGGCGCCATCGGAACAGAAAACATTAAGCTCGGTCCACTGGCCCAGTGTGTAGTTGACCGCCTCGGCCATGGGGTGCTTGGGTAACAGTTGCTCTTTCCAGCCGAGCAGTTTTTGGCGCAGTTCGGCCAAGAGCGGCGCCGATTGCTGCTGGCGCAGTTGCAACCGGTCCTCGAGGGAGAACTCCTTGGCCTGCTGTTCCAACGCAAATAGGCGGCGCAGCAGGGCGACGACCGCGCGGGCGATTTCGGGTGCGGTGCTCTCCGCCTCGATAAAACGTCGACGCGCATGCGACCAGCATCCCGCGCGGGTCAGCGCGTTGCCCGCCACCACGCCGTTGTAGCCGCCGTAGGCGTCGGCCAACAGCACCCCGGTATAGTTTTTCAGAAACTCTTGCGGTCCGTCGCGGCTGCGGCGCAGGGTGAAGTCGAAGACATTGTAGGGATGCGCGGCGTCGCCCACGTAGACCCACATTCGCGCCGGCTGGGTCTTGCCCGCGCTGAGCATGGGCAGCACGGTGTCGTCGGTGGCCACCACGTGGGAGGCCCGCACGCGCTCCGCCATGCGGCGGTACAAGGGTTCGACCAAGTCGGCCACGTCCCCACACCAAACCGACTGCGTGGCGCGCGAAATCTCGAATCCCTGCCGAGCAAAAATATCTTCCAGCCGGTAGAGCGGCAAGTAATCGGCGAACTTGCTGGTGACGATGTACGCCAGCAGCCCCGGCCCCGCCAACCCGCGCTCGATCGGTGACTCCGCCCGCGCCGCCACTGCCATCTGCGGCCCTTCGGCGGCAGCCTCGCACTGCCCGCAGGCATACTTCTTGCGCACATGCTGGATGCGCTCGAAGCGCCCGGGAAGATACTCGATCTGCCAGCTCTCCTCCGCGCCGATCTCCTGGCGCTCCGCTCCGCAGCACGGGCAGGCCCGCTCTTTCCCCTGCAACTCGTAGACCTGCGTGGTGACCGGGAGATTCTCGAAGCTGGCTAGCGCCCGCCTTCCCCGCCGCCGCTTTACCCGCCGCCCCTCGCTCGCGGGCTCGCTCCCTGCGGCAGCATCTTCCGGATGGACTGGTTTCTGCTCCAGTTCTTCCCCAAAGTTCAGCAGCGCTTGCCCCAGCTCCGGGAGGGTCTTCAGCCGGTCGGCGCGGGGCCCGTAGTACCACTTCTGGTATCGCTCCAACTGCAATTGCAGACGGAGATTTTCGAGGTAGAGGGCATCGGCGCGCTGGGTCTGGCTCGCGGCGAGCGCGGCTCTTTCCTGCGCTAGGGCGGCTTGCGCTTCCGCGCGCTGCGCGTGCTCGGCGGCACGCTGCTCGGCACGATCGCGCTCGGCCTGCGTCGCCCGCAACAAGGCTTTCAGCACGGCAGGGTCTTCCGGCAGGTTCGTGGTTTCGGAGGCAGGCACACCTCTTTAGATGTAGTAATACTAATTTAGTTTCTTGCCAGAGGAGATATTTCGGAGGAAAGGCTCGCCGCGCCGGGCCCAGTGCCGCCGCACGCGCCACGCTCAACCCTTCACCCACTCCCGGCCGCCTGACCCGCGGGGCGTGCATAACGCGCCACGCGCGCCAGCCGCGACACGTCGATCCCATCCAGGATCATCGCAAGTTCGCTGCCCCGTAGCTCCACCGCCCTTGCCGCCCCTTCCACTCGGGGCAGCTTGAACACCCCGACCTCTAAGCGTTTGTACCACAAGACAAAACCGTCTTGATCCCAGGTCAGAATCTTTAGGCGATCGCCCCGCCGCGAGCGAAAGATGAACCCGTGGCCGCTGAGCGGATCCTGGCCAATCACCGTGCGCACTCGCTCCGCCAGCCGGTCAAACCCGCAGCGCATGTCCGTCGGTTCGAGCGCCAGCCAGAGGCGCGACCGCGGCCCGCCCGGCGCGTCTTCGTCCAGCACGCGCAAACTCGGCAGCCCCCTCATGCCTCGCTCTCCAGCACCGCCGCCAGCGCCCGCACGTGCCCGGCGTCGAACCCTCGCCCCACCCAGAGGCTCCGCCCATTCCGGAGCACCACTTCCACACGCCCCTCAGTGGCTGTCGGCGGCTCGGCCGCAGGCCGCGCCAGGACTTCCGTCCTCGACCCGGGCCCTGCGCCCTCCCGCGCGGCCGGGGTCAGCTTCACTTCCACGAATTTCGTGAGCGGCGTGCGCAGCCGCTTCTTCCACCACCAGAAATGCGACCTGCCCAACTCGCGCTCCCGGCAAAATGCCGCCACACTTTGCCCGCTTCGCGCCTGCTCGGAAATCAGCTTTCGCCACTGCTGTCGCGCTTTCCTGCTCCGTTCTCGCCGCGTCATCGGACCTGCCTCCCCACCAGCAAGCCACGATGCTACACTTTTCCCCACGCCAGCAAGATGCGCTTAACATACCGCTCACG
>Ga0326728_10010448_pt1 | contig 21717 bp, 24 predicted proteins | sample MB3enrmetagenome_FD_207602 | JGI IMG/M metagenome (GOLD analysis project Ga0326728, IMG submission 207602) | Lab enriched peat soil microbial communities from McLean, Ithaca, NY, United States - MB31MN | ecosystem: Environmental > Terrestrial > Soil > Wetlands > Peat | place: USA: New York... | reverse complement strand
GGATCGGGGACCCGACAACCGAGGACCAGCCGGTGCTCATGGCGGCGCTCTCCGGGCCCCAGAGCTCCCCGGATATCTATACGTCAAAGTGGGGATCGTTTCTCTCCGGGTATGCCCCGGTCAGGGACTCGAATGGCACGGTTGTCGGTATCCTTGGGGTGGATGAGACTGCCGATTTCGTCAACCAGTACGAGTATGCCAATGTCTTCAATCTCGTGGAAGTTACGTGAGGACCTGATTTACTAAAAAACAATGGCGGGAAAGTCGTTTTTCCGTTGTAGCCAAGATAATTATTAATAGATCCTGATTTCTATTTCCCTTAATAAAATGTGTGACCATATATATTTTGATAAAAAATGTCCTGATCCGCCCATGGAAGGATCAAATTACTGTATTTTACATACCGGTTTTCCCCAAAAAAATAAGGAGGACCCCGAATACCAGACTTTGACAAAATTAAAATTAAAAAGAGTAAATGAGAAAATCAGGTCCGGAGATTTTTATTTTGAAGGAGCCATATTACCCGGACTCAAAATTGATCCTGGAACATTTATCGAATCCCGTCTTGCTCCGGATGGATTCACCTTTAATGGAGCAATAGATTTTAGCAACACTACTATCAAAGGGGACCTCATTTTTTCATGGATAACGTTCAGGGAAAACGCCAACTTTAATATGGCTGTCATTGAAGGGGACCTCGATTTCAGGAATTCAACATTTTTGTGTAATGCATTTTTTACCCAGTCATACATTTTAGGGTCTGCTTTCTTTACCGATGTGGTCATTAAGGGGATTATAAATTTTAATGTTGCCACAATCGGACCATTACCGGCTGTTACCGCCATCTCGCCATCTTCCGGCCCGGCTGGTACTCAAGTACTTATCCGGGGGAATGGATTGAGCAATGCGAATGCCGTATTCTTTGGCAGGGTTCCGGCATCCTCCTTTGAGATCGCCGACGATTCAACAATCACTGCAACAGTGCCTGTCGATGCTACAGGACTGGCGGTTGTTGATGTTACCGCGACCACTCCCAACAGGAAATCAAACGTTTCATCCCGGTACACTTATTCCGATACGGTTCCACCTTCTGACGTTAAAAAAACTGATATAAATACAGATACCGGATTGCCCGTACTGAAAGAAGAAAAATCAGTTGTCAAAGATGTGAAATCAGAAGAACCTGAGGGACCTGCGTATATTCATGAGAGGGTTGAGGGGTTATTGGTGGGGTATGCCTATTTCGATGGCGTGAGAATCGGGGGAGATGCAAATTTTTCCGGATTGGCCCTCACAAGAAGTGCGGTTTTTACGAATGCGACATTCAGCAAACTGGTTTCTTTTGACCATGCGATTATTGGCGAAAATGCCCTGTTTAACGGGGTAACTTCTGAATCGGAATTCAGAATGAATTTTTCATGGTGGGCGAAAAAATGTTATTTTGATAATGCAGTGATAAAAAAGGCGGATTTCAGTTATTCAAAAGACCCTCCCATCCACGATATATCTCTGATAGGAGCAGAAATAGAGGAAGATCTCCTTTTTTACGAGTCGGTTTTCGACGGGGATGTCGAATTAAAAAATTCAAAGATCGGCGGGAGATTTGTTATTGATAATATCGTTATAAAAAAGCCGAAAGCCAGGGAAGAGGTGTACAGGCGGCTGAAACGAGACTGTGAAGAGGCAGGCCAGCAGAGCAAAGCTGACGAGTATTATTTCAAGGAAATGGCTGCGAAAAGAGAACAAAATGGAAACACGCTGATGAGAGGTCTTGAATGGCTTTTTTTGGATAAGATATTCTGTTATGGTGTAAAACCTCTCAATACTTTTTTAATCTGGTGCGGTATTATTCTGATTTTCTCGGGGTTATTCTGGGGATTCAATGCAATCAGTAACGTGACTACTCCCGTAGATTATGTATATTTCAGTATCGTGAACGCCATGACTCCCGGATACAGTGGGACGGCAGCTACTCCGGGAATTCCCCGGGTCATTGCTTCCGCTGAGGCCATCCTTGGAACATTTATGTGGGCAGCGTTCATCACAATCTTCGTCAGAAAATACACCCGATAAGCAAATGAGCAACCTGCTTTAAAAACGGGATTCGTTTTTCAATAAAAGTTGTCTGTCGTGCCGTCTATGACGTAATTGATTATCCGGGGTCGGTCAGGTTGCCGGGGGGACATATCTGTCTTCGATGCAGATTGAACCCTGCAACCCGGATACCTGACAGAACCTTTTGTCTTTTTAATTAATTAATTAATTAATAACAGTTCCTGAATGTTTCTTCGAACGGATTAGTCTGGTTGAATTCATTGCCGTAAATATCAGCATAGGTTATCCGCATTTGTGTGAAATCGTTTAGTATTAGTCTGATCGCCTCTTTTTCCATTTTCTGGTAAGGATCATCAGGATCAATTTTGCACATTATGAGCGTAACAGAATTTCCTGCAATAATTGCATTTCCCTTAAGCTCGGTTCTCACTATATTTTTGCTTTTAGACCGGGGAAATTTTCCCTGGAGTAATTTAAAAAAGTCCTTAGACCAGGCATGGAATTTATTGTCCGTTCCCGAAATTTCAACTGATTTAATTATCAGGGGCCCGGATCCATTATTCCATAACTTTACCCCGATTTTGGTTGCTGTGTTCAAATATTCAAAAGTCCCAAGGGGTTTGGCAGTTAATCTGTCATGTCGCCGTTGCCAATATAACGTGATACCTGACAAAACAACTGCGGCAACAGCTATAACAACAGCAGCCCAGTCTGTGATCTCTGACATAATTTAATGACAACTAGAGTAATTCATAGAGATAAATATTAGCCAAATGAAAAAACCCTTAAGGATTCTGTTGTGTTGTCGGGACCTTTACCTGGTAAACACAGATGGATCACGACGTATCATTTTTGTTTATGTCCTGCTAACGTAACAAAAACGGAGGAGCAGTGATCCAGGATGTCCCGTTCAATGACGGTTCATTGCAGCCATGCGGTGATCCTGCAGCCGGCAGGCAGGATAAAAGCAAGCACCGGAAGAATCCCTCTGCAGGAAGGTGATCCGGAATCACCAGATTTTCATTATGGTCCCATCTCCCTATAAAAGAACGAGCGTTTTGCCGGGTCTGGTTAAACCGGCCCTGTTTTCACCGTTGATTGTGTCCCCGTATTCACCGTTCACGGCGAAGAGTTACCAGTTCTGTTTTACCGGCGATCAGCACACGATTCACCGCTCATTGTGTATTCATTTGCCGGGAAATCAAATTGACAAATTATAAATCTGAATATTTTGAATGTTTGCTCTACTGGCGTCGCATGAAAACCGTCTGCGCATTCTGTAACACCGTTCTCGCTGATGATACATCAGGAGACAAACGGGTGAATCATGGCATCTGCAAATCCTGTTACAGGAAAATACGTGACGATTTTGGGTTTAATCTTCAATTGTTCGTCAATATGTTCGACGCTCCCGTATTCCTTGTCGATACTGATGCAACTGTCCTTGCGGCAAACACCCTTGCGGTTAAAGCTGTCAAAAAACCCGTAGCACGGGTCACGGGAAAACTGTGCGGGACGGTTCTCGATTGCATCAATTCTTTCCTTCCTCCGGGTTGTGGGAAGACCCCTGAATGTCCGGCGTGCACCATACGATCCTCTGTCAATGAAACGTTTGAAACCGGTAAACCGGTAAAACATCGTCGTGCCATCCTTACCCGGAAAAAGAATGGCAGCCTGGAAGAAGTATCCCTTCTTGTATCCACGGAAAAGGATGGCAACGTCGTTCTCCTCCGGCTTGAACCTGCAAAAGTTTCCTGAAGCGGGATTAAACCATCATGAGACAGCACACTCCCATGAAAAACATTATTCTCATCGGCATGCCCGGCGCCGGGAAGAGCACCGTGGGCGTCATCCTTGCAAAGACGCTCGGGATGAAATTTGTCGATACCGATATCGCGATCCAGGAACGTGCCGGCCGGCTCCTGCAGGAGATTATCGACACTGACGGACCGGATGCGTTTCTTTTGGCCGAGGAGGCAACCATCCTCTCCCTCCACTGCCGTAACTCCGTCATCGCTACCGGAGGCAGCGTGGTTTTTTCGAAGGAAGCGATGGCCCACCTCAAAAAAGAGGGTGTTGTCGTGTACCTGAAGATCTCCTGCGAGGAGATGGTCCGCAGGCTCAATAACATCACAACGCGGGGCATTGTCCTCTTTTCTGGTGAGAGTCTTCCCGATATGTATCACGAGAGGGTCCCATTGTACGAGAAGTATGCCGATATCACGGTCGACTGCGAAGATGAGGACTTCGAGGAGGTTGTGGGGAAGGTGGTGGGGGACCTGAAGGGATTTGGGTAAGTGGACCGGTTGCAAATCCCGGAAAAACACACACTTTTAAGTCCGTCCCTTTCTATATTGAAGTACACTATGGACGTCATTGCCCTGCTCCGGGAACACGAACCGGAAATACAAAAGCGATTCGGGGTTGCGACCATCGGCATCTTCGGCTCTTTTGTACGCGGAGAGGAGCGGCCGGACAGCGACGTGGACGTGCTTGTCACGTTTTCGCCGGGCGAAAAGACGTTCGCTCATTATATGGAGTGCAAATTTTATCTGGAAGCACTCTTTGGCCGCAAGGTCGATCTGGTCATGAAAGGCTCCATTAAAAAGCGGCTCAAACATTCTATCCTCAGCGAGGTTGTCTATGCATAGGTCATACCTGCATTTTCTTGACGACATTAAGGAGGCGACAGGAAAAATCCGGGAGTATACCGATGGGATGACCTATGACGAATTTCTCAAAGACCGGCGCACACAGGATGCCGTCATCCGGAATTTTGAGATCATCGGAGAAGCAACAAAGAACCTGCCGGACGATCTGAAATCCCGCTACCCCGCAGTTGAATGGAGACAGGTCGCCGGGCTCCGGGATATCGTCGCGCACGGGTACTTCAGGATCGACTATGAAGTTCTCTGGGGCATCATCACCGACAGGATACCGGCATTCAAAAAAGACATCGCTAAGATTCTTCGCGAAGAAACAAAGCGCGAGAAAGAACTCCGGAAGTGAGAATACACCTCCAACCCGGGGGCATTGTCCTGATTGCGGGCCAGAGTCTTTCTGAAATGTTCAGCCAGAGGGTTCCGCTCTATGAAAAGTATGCCGATATTACGGTCGATTGCGAAGATGAGGATTTCGAGGAGGTCATGGGGAAGGTGATCGGGGAGCTGAAGGAGGAGGGAGGATTTTGATACCCACGCACTAATACCCGAACCTTCGCTCATATTCCTTGTGGGGAAGCCATTCAATGATCAGGGCAATAACCGTTTTCCCGTCGCCGGCAACTGAATACATCAGTCGCCAGTTCTTGTGAAAATTGTATTTCCAGAGATTATCGATCACGTACCTGGCGATATAGGATTTTGGGATCAGGCGCTTTGGAATCTGGATCCCGCAGAATGCATCGAGAGCAAGCGCATCGAACGCGCCGTTCAAGCCGCGATAGATTTCGGCATTCTCTGCCGTTGAAGAAGTGAGTGCAAGAAACGATTCTTTGATCCGGTCGTCAGCGAAAAAAACGGCGGCTCTCATCGGATCTTCAGATCACTGTTATCAAGTAAGCGTTTTATAAGTTCCGGATTATAGATCCAGCAGATTTTCCCGTCTTTATCGGCTGCAATCTTCCCGGAGTCCAGGAGATACCCAATGATCACGGAATAGGTCTGGTACATCATCTTCCGCGGGAGGTTCTCCCATAACGCCCGCTTTTTGTATTCCCCGCTGTGCTCTTGTATGAACGATTCCACCATCAGTATGGTGTCGAGCTTGGGTGAATGGGCTGTTTTGGTCCCGGATATCATCACCGGGATTTTGTTATATAACTATATATAACATTTGAACCGGGATGACCGGGGTACTGCAGGTCAATGCATTAATATCCTCTTTTACCTATCTATTCTTGGAGAACAAAGAGGCGACCGGAATGGACATCTACGAGCTTATCGCTGCAAAAAAACCGGACATTCTTGCACTCGCGGATCGGTTTGCCGTAAAAAATATCCGGATCTTTGGATCGGTCGCCCGTCGGGAAGCAACTGGGAGAAGCGACATTGATTTCCTGGTGGAATTCCCCAAGGGCACGTCGCTTCTTACCCATGCTGCATTCCAGCGGGAACTCTCGGAACTGCTCGGGCGGAATGTCGATGTCGCATCAGTGAACGGGATCCATGAAAATTTCCGCCGGACTGTGATGCAGGAAGCCGTGCCCTTATGAGGTCCGACCGCGATCGTCTCCGCGATATTCTTGACAGTCAATAAGATCGAAAGAAAACTTCCGGACTCCCGGGACGATTTTGCCCGGTCTGAACTGGTTGTCGTACGGACATTGTACCATATCCAGATCATCGGAGAAGCGGCAAACGGTATCTCCCCGGATTTCCAGGAAACTCATCCGGCAATTCCCTGGAAGGATATTATTTCCATGCGGCATCTCCTGGTGCAGTGAGTATTTCGGCATCGATATCGATGAAATCTGGAATATGGCAAAACATGATCTGCCGCGGCTGGGCAAAGAGATCCAGCGGATTTTGAAACAGTAAAAAAGCACCGGCAGGGAAAAAGTATGGGATTTGAGGGGGAGCGGAGAGCCTCTCATTTACCGGGACCTTTTTCTCATACGCCCAAAGAACAGAAGTACCACAGCCACTCCGGTTATTGTTATTAACGATGTAAAGCCCGGGATTGTTGGCGGCTCGCTTTCCGCATAAATGGTGGTGTTGAAAAGACTGGTGCCGCTAAAATGCCATTCCGCCTTGTTGCCATTGACGGTTGTCGCGGTGGTATTGATAATGTTTCCCGGCATCTGCAGGTAATAATCCACCGTGATCCCGGAGAGCATCGTCTGCATCATTTCCTGCTGTTCTGCTGCGCTGAACATCGGGGCGAACGGCGTCGGGGTTATTTCAACCTGTTCGTAACTCTTAAGCGTTGTATTATACACCCACTTCGTCGGTACCGGGGTAGGGGTTATTATAATCTGCTGATAACTCTGCGAAGTCACATTCCACACCGTCACCGACGTAGGAGCCGGCATTGGTGTCGGCATCACCAGAGTTGATTCGGTCCCTATCCCGGTATACGCCTGCATTGCCTGTGGTGAATAAAAGGAATTATCCTGGAAAACAATATTATTGCCATCTTTCTGGATGCTTATTTTGGAATCCGCAGGAGGGGAATAGGTATCCGACCGGGTAAGCGAGATCGTCACCGTGTTGTTCTGGGCATTCACTATTTCATTGTAGTCTACATTCTCTGTGCCAAGAGACTTTGAGAGATTTTCCTCGACGGCATCTTTTACCGAATCGAATCCTTCGTGTTGTGCTGCCAGATCGAGAAGAGCATACGTCTGGCAATCCATGGTCATGTCATATTCGGCACTGGAAATCTGTGCATCATTGTTAACGGTGAATTTATTAGTGATTGCAAGGTTCAGGCACCCGGCCGTCAGGACAAAAACGAGGATGCTGCACACAAGTACGATGATAATTCCGGTTCTTTTCATAAAAATGAATTTATTTAAGCCAAAATAAATCTTCCTAAATGAATCTTCGGGGAGAACTGTTCCCGGCCAAAAGACCGGCGGACTCAAGGATGCCGTCATCCGGAATTTTGAGATCATCGGAGAAGCAACAAAGAACCTGCCGGATCTTTTAGAGGACGCTTCAACAGGGGCTCACCGCCCCACAGCCAGCGTGGGCTGGGGCCCGGGATGACGGTATAACAGCAGACTTCTAAAAAAAATGGAGTTACTGGGGGAAGTACTGCGAGAGGAAGACCAAAACCGGGGCGCATACCACAATATGGTGACTGAGAACGTCGATGAACTGCTGGTAATAGAAAAGATATTCACATGTTTTCTGCGAGTCTTCCAGTTTTTTTATCAGCTGGACCAGGTCCCTCTTGCGTTCGCTCTCCGGAATTTCCTCATCAAGAAAAAGACGGGCCCCGGGAAAATCATTGATCACAGCCTTCTTACCACTACAGATACTGGCAGCCATGAGTTTTACTGATATTATATCCTATTAATATTTTACCCGAAAAGATACGGCAATCCCCCCGCACAAAAACAGGGGTCACGGGGGGAAGAAAGGTGATCCTGCCGATTCACGGTGGATTTTTTAGAGAACGCTCATCGGGGCTCACCGCCCCTCGCCGCGTGGGCTAGGCCCCGGGGTTTACGAGAAAAGTATCAAGAAAGAAACGAATGAACAAATGTTGTTAAAAAGGAATTTCACCTTCTTTCCATTCCTCATCGAAACTCGCAAATACACAGCCATCGAGAACCACAGGAAAAATATCACATTTGCTGCATAACTCCTGCAGCTTATCGAGGATACAGTCATACCAATAGGGAGTAGATAAACGCGTATTGATTGTATTTCTTTCAAGAGAGCTGATATGAATCCCATCAAAACACAAGGGAAACTTGTTTGCAATTATCCAATTTACGAACCGGCTGTCAATTGGTATTTCGTAGCGGGTCAGCCCCATTAATTGAAGATAATTTCTCGACTGTTTCGGGCCAATTCCCTTAAAATATTCATCAAATTTATGAGCAACTTCTCTCTCGTTTCTTTGGTGATGGGGTTCAGGATCCATATTTCGTTGTTCCACCAACGGTTTCAGCCATTCGTCAAGCTTATTCCAACCCCCATATTTTTCGAGCCATTTCAGATTGTATGCCGCAAATTCTGCGATTTTGTTTTTGTATTGAATACTTGGGTGAGTGCCGATTTGCGTCTTGATAAAATTCTCAACATCAGCTTGTTGAAGGCAAATATCGTACGCGAGTGGATATGGCTTTTGATTCTGGAAAATTGCGATAGGAGAGTTCGGCCCTGATTTTTGGCGAGTGGATAAAAGACAGTCGAACATACATTCCCAGATTATCCGCCGGTTAATTTCGGGTGGAGGACTAGAAATGTTATCCTTAATTCTTTTTTTCGCGTATGTCTTTGACTCATTTTGTTTGATGAATTCCCGTGTCCTCTCCACATCGGTATGAGATATTTCCCAATCAAGTCCCATGGTTTCACCGTAGTATTGGAATAACTTGCAATTGCTATTCAGGGCTTATTATTTTATTTGACACTCATCGGGACGGAGACGCGAGACGCGTGGGCTAGGCCCAAATGAACCCAACTTCTTTTGAGAAGCCAGTCAGTAATTTGTTTTACCAATTTGTACAAGAAATGAATTATGCAGATTTCAATTTACAGATTATTGCGGAATGATCACTTAATCTATTCAACCTCGGTTCGTGAGAATATTTGCATTCGATTATTCTAGGGATCAGATCCATTGAAGCAAAAAAATGATCGTATCTATATCCATCATTTGTGCGTCCAACCCAGCTATATTCCTTTTCGGTTGGATAGAAATGTCGATAAATATCTTTCATATCGTAATGCGATAATTTTGAATAAAAGTCATATTCCCATTGTTCAAAGAAAGCGTAATGAGGGTCATGATCCGGTTCGAGAATATTGAAATCGCCACAAAAAATACGACTACTAGGCTTTGGATTTTTTTCGAAACATGATAATAAATTTTCAAGGAACTGTTTTTTCCGTGCTATTTTCACATCTGTTGCGTTGCGAGAGGGAACATAAGTAACAATCACTTCCACCTTATTTTCAGACAACGGAATTTTAACGGAGATAACTCGATCGGATAGAAACGTCATAAATTTTGAAAAATTACTAAGTTCCAAGTTAAATTTGCTTATAATCATGACACCATATTCATTGTTTTCTGGCTTTGGGAATATTACATGATACCTCAAATTCTGAAAATATCTCTCAATGAAGAGGCAACCTTCGCTTTTTTTGCATTCGGTGAGCAATAATAAATCGAAATGTTGGGCATTTAACCAAGTTGCCTGTTTTTTCGCTCTGTCGATCGAAGGATTCCCAAGATTCCAACAGATAGATGAGATTATTGCTGGGATTTTCTCCGTTTTTTCTTCTAAATTTTTTTGGGATTCATCATTTGTGACAAAGGAATCTAATGTCAAATTTGTATCAATTTTTTTCATTTTATCCGACCTTCCGATTTTCGTTGATCAAGCCGAGAATTTGGGAGATTATGATTTCAGAATTTTCTTCGATCGAGGAAGATTCATTATCTATAATGAAAACATTAAATCCTTGTTTTTTAAGGAATTTTGCCGCATGATCGTAATACTCCAATTCTTTTTGCCTTTTGGAGTCGTCCTGTTCAAAAACACTTAGACTGGTTCGAAATTTCAATCGTCGTTTGAGCATTTCAGATGAAGCTGTGAAAATTATGCTCAAATCCGGAATAATTGCTCTTCGATTTATGCCCCAAATAAATTCCAAATCTACATTATCAATTCTTTGTAATACGAGAGATGACTCAACATACCGATCAGATAATACAATTTTATTCGCTTTCAAAGCGGGAGCAATTTCTTTTTCGATGTGGTAATATCGATCCGCTGCGGCAATGCAAGCCAGTGAATATCCTCGATAAGCTGCTTCATATTGCTTTAGAAATTTCCCTAATTCAGATGTTGTGGGTTCTTTTGTCGAATAAACTTCCAAATTTTTCGCTTTGAGTTTGGATGAAACATTTTCCAAAATTGTGGTTTTGCCAACGCCATTGGGACCATCAAACGTAATGAATAATCCCTTTTTTAGACTCATAATGATCCCTCATGTCTTATTTTAGGACAGACTTCTGAATCTACGTCACCGATCTTTTTTCCCAAATAAATTACGGCAGCGGGGCAACCTTTACCGCATTTGTTACCTATACAACAACTTTTACATTGGTCATTTTCTCCAACTTTGTATCGATCATAAAATCTGTATGAGTCCAGTTTTTGTGAGATATCTGCATCTCGAAAAATATTACCAACAATGAATTCTTTAGGATTATACTGACTCGAGGGAGTGTTAGCAGCGAAGTCCAAATATGCACATATTGTTACATTCCCGTTAACAAAAACGTAGAAAATATTTTCTGCTTCGCAGGATCCTAATGGAAGGTCCTCATTGGGAAACCGGATGTAAACCAATTGGATCCTATCAGAATATTTTTGAGTATTGCTTCTGATTTTTTGCAACATCTCTTCAGAGGCTGCATATTTCTTTATAGTGTCATATCCTCGACCCATTGAGGAGAGTGGATTCATCAGGACATATTTTACTCTATTTCGTATTGCAAATTTACACAATTTTTCATATTCCACTACATCAGCAAACGCATTTGGGGTCACTAATAATCCCTGAACTAAATTGTATTGACTTAACTGCTCGATGGTTCTAATACAAGTTTCGAAGGCCCCATTTTTCCCCATAAATTTGTCATGGGATGCTGGTGTGAAACCATGAAGGCTCACATTAATGTGAACTTTATGATTTTCCGAAAGATGGAGAATTTGGTCTTCTGTAATCGCAGTGGCATTAGTACAAATTCCCGTACTAATCTCTGAAGCACTCAATAGTTGAACAATATCTAATATGTTTGGATGGAGGAAGGGTTCACCACCTGTAAGAGTTACTCGGGAGACACGACATTGTCTTAATCTAGGTAAAACAAAATCTCGAAAATTCTGAAAGCTCATTGACTCTCCGCGATTATCTGCGGATATAAAGCAATGAACACAATGAGCATTGCAAATATCAGTAATTCGAATAACTGCTTTTCTTTGAGGGGATTGGACGGAGGAACGAAAAAAACAGGATGAGGCGGTATTTTTTTTAATAATACTCCGTATATTTTCCATTTGATTAAATGGGCATATTGTTTTTTAAGATTATTATTGTTCCCCAACACATTCAAAGACTCGATATATAGTTACAATTTTTGTAGACTATAGTCATCGATAGACATTAGTCCGTTTTTATTCAACAATTCATTCAGACACGATGGATAAAGAAGAGATTTTTGCCAAAATATTACAAGACGAGCGAAAAGCCAAAAAATATCTGGAATAATCATTTCTTCGAACAAATCTTCCGCCAGTCGCAGTCTGCACAGTGCTTCGTTGGACAAGGGTTGAATTGTTTCCCGATAATTCCAGATATTGAAGCGGAAATTTCCCCTTTTGCGATCTTCAGACTTTGTTCATCAATCGGGATATCGATCTTATGTCCTCCTTCAGCATCAAGATGATGAACAGTGGCTTTTTGCGGATGTAATCCAAGGGATTCAAAACATGCCATTGCGTACAGGCGGAGCTGCAGGGCATAATCCCGTGAATAAAGATCAATATCCTCTTTCTCACTTTTGAAATCTACAATCTCCACTTCGCTGATATTACCGGACTCATCCATTTTTTTCAGAAGATCGATACGCCCGCTTATAAGAGCATCACCGAGGACAAATTCGAATGCTTTCTCCGTTTCAAGGACTTTGGAAAAATCCTGGCTGTGAATATTGAGGTAATTCTTTACCACTTTTTTCCCGGATTCCTTCATGTTTTTCGCCATTTCATCCGTGGAGTACCGCAGGAAGAAATGCTGGTCAAAAAGTTTGTCAACATCGGCCTGTGCGGGAATGGTTCCGTTCCTGATATAATCGTTGTAAATAATGTTCAGAATATTGTGAATACGGGTGCCATATCCGAATCCTGCCGGTACACCTGCCTGATAGCAATACACGGATCTCAACTGATAATCATATCCGCACCGTTTGTAACAGTTGATATCACTGTACGAGGTCGGGAAAATATCGCTGGCATTTCTTCGGACCGGAAATCCGGAATGTTCCGGATGAATTTCAGTTTTGTCAGTGAATGGCAAACCCGTAACAATCTCATTGATCATAGGATGGGGTGATGCAGGCCGGGCATAGGGCTTCCCGTCTGCTTTTTTCCGCTGGCGTGAACCGGAAATAAAAAGGTACTTTTCAGATCGGGTAATCGCTGTATACAATACCCGGCGTTCGTCCTCATCATCCCCGGTGTAGTCCTGGACATTATACAAGGTTGGGTCGACGAACGTTCTTTCAGTCCTCGGAGACTGTTCCTCCACCATCCCCGGGATAAATACGACGGGAAATTCAAGTCCTTTGGCTTTGTGGATTGTCAGGATCTTGACTGCATCAATAAGTGACGGATCCTGATGCCCGGTCTCTGTATAACTCTGGGATCCGTATGCGCTGATGAAGCCAAAGAACCACTTGACTTCACTTGCACGAATTCTTCGCCAGACGGATTCGTAGTCCGCGATTGCCTGACTCAGCACTGCTAAATTGTAATTGTATACTTCTTCCAGTTCAAATTCGTCGGTGCCAAACGCATTGAGGATTTCATGGAAATACGGCTGGAGACCATCCTGAAGGTAGTCTTTTTTGTCTTTGGCAAATATAACATCGACTTTCGTTTTGATTTCTTCGAGTTTCCGGATAAATTTTTCCGCATCGGCTTTGGGGTAAACGGGTTTTCCATCAGCCAACCGGGCCAGAAACACCGCTGTATACTGACTGATGACATTATCACGCGATGCCTCAGGCCCCTCCTTCCCGAAGAGATATCCCAGACAATTATATGCAAGCTGGACCTCCGGACGCTGGAAAACTTCACCTCCGATATCCAGAATAAAAGGGATTCCGGCCTTTTCAAGAAAAGGAATTAATTTTATTGCAGTATTTTTGCGCCGAACGAGAATGGCAAAATCCCCGTATGACAGGGAAAAGCCTCGATGATGTTTGTCATGGAAATCCGAGCCGTGGAGATCTGTAATGCGCCGGACAATAAATTCAAATTCCTGTTCTTCCGTATCGAACTGCCTGTAGAAGAGATCCTCGCCGGATAATGCATTCTGAGGATCACTCCGGGGTTCCATATTTTTCTTTAACCGCCGGTGATTGTTCCGGATAAAAGGATTTGCCACACCGATAATGTGGGAGGTGCTCCGGAAATTTGTTGAAAGAGAGACCGGTGTAACAGGATCATAATTTTTACTGAAATTGATAATGTATTCCACAGCAGAGCCACGCCAGTTATAGATGCATTGATCGTCATCACCGACAACGCAGAGACTCCTGCATCCCTGTGCAATGTGGCGTATCAGTCGTTCCTGGATCCGGTCGATATCCTGATATTCATCGACAACAAGATGCCGGACCCTGTCATGGAGTGCTTTCCGGATTGCTTCATCAGTATCGAGAAGTTTTACAAGACGGTAGATCATCTCACTGAAATCAAGAAAATGTTCCTTATCAAGAGACAATTCATATCGTTCAAAACAGATTCTGAAATCTTCATCGGATAATTTAGCAGGGTCAATATCCTCCATCCGGACAATATCTGCGCTATGGAAAAATTTTCTGATGACCGCAAACTTGCCCGTCCCTTCGCGCTTGATGAGTGTCGGGAGATGAGAGGCAAAAAAATGTTTTGGCATGGAAATAAACGCAACCCTGCGGGCATCATCCATAATCTCGTAGTTCCGGTATTTTGGATCAAGTTCCTGAAGCATCTGAAAGCAGAATCCGTGAATGGTACCGACATACATGTCGCCGAAATCTGCGGTTCCCGGAGCGCTCTCTTCAATTCTCAGTCTGATTCTTGTTTTCAGTTCCTCGGCTGCTTTTTCTGTAAAAGTAAACGCGACAATGGATTTTGGACGCTCGCCCATACGTATAAGCTCGGCGATCCTCCGGGATACGACATCAGTCTTGCCGGAACCGGCACACGCAATTATCTGAAGATTGCCCTCAAAATGATCTATTGCTTTCTTTTGTTCTGAAGTGAGCGAGAATTCCGTCATTTGTAAATTCATCCCGATAAAGTGATTTTCTGATGAATCCGACTGGAATATAGTTGTATATTTTTTAATTGCTTATTAAACAGACCCCGATATTTATGATTAATTGTTCAAAATTCATGCAATATTTTTTGTAAACCACCAGCCACATAACTGTTCAATGACAGATGTCCTCACCCGGGAACAACGGAAATATAATATGTCCCGCATCCGGGCAAAAAATACCGGTCCTGAAATGAAGCTCCGGAAACTTCTCTTTGCGCGGGGTATCAGGGGATACCGGCTCCATTTCAGTCTGCCCGGCAAACCGGACATTGTATTCACAAAAAAGAAAATCGCAATTTTCATCGACGGTTGTTTCTGGCATAAATGCCCTGTCTGTTTTCAGGAACCTGAGACCCATAAAGAGTTCTGGATGAAAAAGATTCAATCGAATATCGATCGGGATAAAAAAGTGAATGAGCAGTTGAAGAGCGAAGGATGGACGGTTATCCGGATCTGGGAGCATGAGATCAGGAAAGAACCTGAAAAGGCAGTTAAGAAGATTATTGCCCTCTTATGATACGCAGACCCGTCGCGTTTTTGTTTTCACGGGATATGCAAGCAGGTTGGGGGGCTTTTCCTTCATTGTGTGAACAACCTGTTTTGCTAGAATTTCCACGAGAGGAACCGCAACCGAATTGCCGAACTGTTTGTATGCCTGGGTATCGGACACCGGGATGACAAACGAATCCGGGTATCCCTGAAGCCGGGCACATTCGCGGGGTGTAAGCCTTCGGGGATTTTTTCCTTTCTGGGGGATCAGGATCTCGCTGCCATCCTTGAAGTATCGGGCTGAAAGCGTACGGCAGTGATTGTTGACATCAACCAGACCGAAACCAAAACCATTGCCTTTCAGACGGTGTTTCTCGGCATAGTTCCGGAGATATTCCCAGAGATGATCGGTGAGAGTATACTTTTCCGGAACATTTTCCTCCAGTATGTCAATTATCCTCGGCTTGCGATCAGGTATATCCGGGAAGGAAAAACCGATTTCAGGGTCACGGAATCCTACCATGAATATTCTTTCACGGTTCTGGGGAACGATTGACTTTGCGTTGATGACCTTATAGCTGAAAGAGTATCCAGCATCCAGCAGCGACTCCCGGATTACCGAGAATGTCTTCCCTTTGTCATGTTTCTCCAGATTCTTCACATTTTCGAGGAAAAACGCTGCCGGTTTCTTCTCTTTCAGGACACGCAGAATTTCATAGAACAGGGTTCCCTGTGTTTTGTCCTCAAAGCCATGAGGCTTGTTCAGACTCCGCTTCTTTGACACGCCGGCTATGGAAAACGGCTGGCAGGGGAACCCGGCGCACAGAATATCAAAATCAGGAATATCCGATGCCAAGATATCGTGGATATCCCCCAAGGGCTTTTCTCCGAAATTTGTCTCGTATGTCTGCTGTGCAAACTTGTTCCATTCCGAGGAGAAAACGCACTCCGCACCCGCATGTTCAAATGCAATCCGGATCCCGCCGATTCCCGCAAATAAGTCAATGAATCTGATCGGAACTTTTGAGGTTTTCTTCTTCCGGACCGTCATGCGTACCAGCGAAAATGAACTGTATTACTTATTCTCAGGCCGTCTTAAAACACTTCTTGGTGCATGCTGTGAAAGTGATAAAACTACAATTTTTCCAGATTTGACTTATTGAGCGGCAGAAACTCCGATTTCGGAACCTTGATGACCGAACTCCCGCCACCCCGCATGTTTGTACCTCCGGATACCGGTATCCAGGATGCAAAACTGGCCAGTTTTTCGAAGGGAATAAACCACCAGTTTACCAGTTTCCTTTCAGTAGTATTGTTGATTTCCCGAACAATGAACAGAGAATGAAGATTACCTCTCTTGGCGGCATAAAACGCGAGCTTTACAAACGGGCCTACGTCAAGACCAAAGTATTTTCCGACTTTGGAGTCCTCAGCAGCAGTTTTTTCTTTGATCTCGATCGGATAGGTGTATTGCTCACCCCAGAAAATGGCATCAATATCAGACATCTCGCACATAAATTTATTCTGAAAATGCACGCGGATGTGTTCTTTCGAGAATTCCTCCGGAACAGCCACTTCGGGAATCTGGGATGAATCGCTCTTGTAACGTAGAAAATTGTAATTGCGGGTCCTCAACCCATAATTCGTAAGGTTTTCCGGGAAGGGATGATAGGAATCCTGTGAGGGAATTCCAAGTTGTGTGGAATACCATTTTACCGAGGAAGAATCATCGTCACGGATTACTGCCGGGATGCAGTAATAACTGTGAATTCCGATTTGATGCATTGTTGCGCAAATTGTATGAAGAGCCCGGGGGGGTTCTTCAAAATTCCGGTTATCCGGATATTCAACCCCGGCCCTGATCGTCTCCGGAAAAAATACGGAGGTATGATGCCCGAATACCTCCGGACCTACATTCCTTACGATCCAGCCTCCGGGAGAAATTCTTTTTGAAAATCCAAGATCATTGAGGGTATTTCTCAAATCTATCTCAGCAATCATCCCGTTCAGTTTATTCTGGTTGATACTGCTGATACTAGAATACAGATACTCACGCATCGAAGAAAGAGAAAGATGGCTCATTGCGTACCCTATCATCTCTGATTAGTGTGATATGGGATAATCATTTCTTAACGTAGGATCTGTAGTTTCGATCCGCATTTGATCGTTATCCAACTGTCCAAAGCCTTTAGAATTTAATAGATCAACCAAAGCGTCTTTCGATAGATTCATCAGAATAATTTTTTTGAGAGAATCCCGTACATAATTCCGTAATTTCGCGACTTCATCTTCCTCACCAACCACATTCCAGATTGCATTGCCATTATGAATCAAAGATGATCGTTTTTCATATAATTTTTTGATATCCTTTTGAATTCTTTTTGCATCGTCAACAGAATTACCGAGTAATACAGCATAATTTCTAGAAATCTTATAGGTCGTTTCTCCTTTTCCGGGATTGAATAAAACTTCCGATGCGATCCATAAAGACAGGAATGCTAATGAAGGATTATCAACTGTGTATGATAATTCAAAATTTTCAAGAGCTAATTCCAGATAATTAAATTCTTTATGAATTCTTATAGTTTCAAAAAATTTTTGGGCCTGTTCTAATTCAGCATCCTCTAGGTGAAACATTTCCTTTTGGTTAAAAAAAGATCCTCCTCCGGCATATGTCACAGTTGGGATATTATTTGAAACACGGTAGATGTACCAACTTGTTGTAAAAACGTTTCCGGATTTAAACAACCGTAAGAAACGTAATGGAGTTACTATTTCATCATTGATAAGTTTATAGAGATTGTTATAAAATTGCACAAAATACACGTGCTGGACTTTACTACTTTCTGCAATAGGCATTTCATAATCGAATGAATTTTTTATGTAAAAAAATTTTCTTTCTGAAAGAGCGGTCAGAAAATGCCTCCATCGAAAGACTTCTTCCGGTGGAATTTTTTCAATTGCACCAATAAATTTAGCAGCTTCATCATATGGCATAGAATCGAATTCAAATCCATTCTTTAATTTCAATTGTAAAATGGAATCATCGACATTCCCCAGAGGTGCCATAAAATATAGCTTTACACGGCCCATATCACTCCAATGTGAATAGCCGATGAATCATTAAGGTATCTGTAGTGGGGGCAAGCCCCCGCATCACTGACCGGCAGCCCCGTTTGAGCGTTTTCTTCTAAAATACCGGCCCCACACCAGTACCTTTCAAATCCGCCCCAAATTATTAAACAAGCTTAATGGTTCCCGGCTGATAATACACCAATCAATTAAGTCCTGGAATCCGGGATAGGTGGTTAAGAATGGATGAATCTGCTTCACCAGAAGAACTACAGGAGCTGATCGGGTACCAGTTTCACGAACTGGAAAATCTTGAGAGCGCACTGACACGCCGGGGTTATCTTAAGGAAAATCTCTCCAACAATGAAAATCACATGGATCCGCTTGCAACACTTGGCGATGCAATCCTCAGTGCCGTGGTTGTTTACGCACTGTACGAAAAAGGGAACAGACAGAAGGGCACGTTAACGGCAGATAAAATCCTGAGCGTAAACCGGGCTACAACCCGGGCCTTCGCCAAAAAACACCATCTCCAGCGGTACATCCATTGGGGGAAAGGTGAGATAAAGAATGAAATCTGGAATCTGGGAAACCAGGCATTTGACACTGCATTCGAAGCCCTCATCGGTGCGGTTTTTCTCGACGCCCAGACCCACGAGGGAAATGGAATTGCCGCTGTCACAAAAATGCTTAAGCGACTGAAATATATCGAATAAATTTTCCTTATTGCTGGATTATTGGATAATTCTCCGGGGCCAAGCCCACGCGGCACGGGGCGACAGCCCCGTTTGAGCGTTCTCCCCCCCCTAAAACCTCCCCGTAAAACCGTCCGATTCCCCCCCTCAAAAAACAGAGCCCATATATCTCCCCATTTGCCAAAATACGTCTGAATTGAGTCCCATATAATGCCCATTAGAGGCCCATAGAAGCCCCAGAAACGGTCACTTTTTTCATCCATAACCAAAACCCATCCGGCCTCGAAAACGGCCCTCAAAACGCTTCTATGAGATCGTTTTATTTCGTCCGTTTGCCGAAATAAGGCTGATTTAGGGGTATTTTGAAACGGAGCCCGATATGGGCTCCTTTTAGGATGGGGAGAGGGCAATCGGAGCTCAATTTGAGCCCGGATTGGATGAGGTGATGGTTGATACCAGGACATACAGTCGAAATCGAGCTCTTGCATTCTCATTAAGTGAGGTATACGGTATTTACAAAAAATCCCACTCTCTCTCAGATCGCGCAACTATCAAAATGCTGTTAATGTAATCGGAGTACTCTTTTCAACAGGATAAACTAAGAAATTCGCCTCTGATAATATCAGTAGGTAAACGGTTTATCTTTCAAACAATTTGACAAAACCTACCTAATATCAAAAGGAAATATTATCATCTAATAATATGATCCTTTCATTAATTATAATCTCAATAAATGCAATGAAGGATGAAAATGTGGGAAACTCCGATTTATAGAATAAAATCTGATAGTGATCCGACAAAGGAATTCTTAATAGATGTAACGGGTTCAGCCCCAAATTTTGCAGTCCCAGGAACACAATTAGAAAAAACTTTTGATATTTTTTTTAATGGATTAGAACCTTCAGAGACGAATGTGTTAGATTTTGGTGCCGCCAAATTGAGAAATACAATATATCTGTTAGATAAAGGGTTTACAGTTTATGCTTGTGAATTCAATGATTTATTCAAAAGAACAAAACAATCACATGATTTTTTGATTAGAGCCCAAGAATATGATAATTTCAAACAGCTTATTTTTCCGGATGACTTTATCGATAAGGAAATTAAATTTAATGCCACTCTCTTGATAAACGTACTTAATATAATGCCTATTCAAATTGAAAGATTATGTGTTTTGGCTTTATGTCGTGAAAAAATGGTGGAAAATGGTAGACTATTATGGTACACTCAACATGGAGCTTATAAGGAATCGGATGCAGTATCAAAATTGCACGATGGGTTAGTCACAGGAAAAGGAAGAGAATATAACATGTTCTACCGTGACTTCTCTAAGAAAGAAATTCACGAAATGCTTAATTTTACTGGCTTTTCTTACAATACTGCAATAAAATTTCCCAACGCTGGTTCAAATCAAGCATATTCTTTTATGGCTGACAGAAAGATTCTCGCCACTAAATGCCTTGGTTTAACCGAATTAATCAAATCTCAAAAGAAAACAAAAGAAATCGAACGCGATTCTTCAGTTCCTCTTCCAATTGGGTCCGTAGTTCAATCCGACAAAAACGTGTATCAAACAAAGATCCCAAAAAGGTCGGTTATACCTAGTCAAATTATCATTTTAGAACAGTATTCAAAAAAATTGTTGGACCTTCCTTCAGGCAAACCCTCGGCAGGAATTTACCACGATTTAATTTTCAATGCCTTGACATCAATATTTGATAAATGGTTAAAAAATCCTAAAAAGGAAGTTAAGATGGATGGAGGAAGAAAGAGAATTGACATCACGTTTAATAATAAAGCAAAGGAGGGCTTTTTTTACGATCTAAGAACTCGGTATAATATCCCAAGTCCCATAATTTTTATTGAATGTAAAAATTATTCAGAGGATATCCGAAATCCTGAACTTCAGCAAATTGAGACTAGACTTAACGGGGCATTAGGCATGTTTGGTATGATCGTTTGCCGAAAAATTGATAATAACGATGAATTATTAGCAAAATTAAAAGATATTTTCCATAGACAGAGAAAACATATTATCATTTTAAATGATTTAGATATTCAAAAGATAATTCAATTGAAAATTGACGACCAAGAACCCCAGATTGATGATTTTCTTGAAGAAAAACTTTTACAGGTTATAAGCGGGTAGTTACCAAGAAATTTGACCTAAATGTGATTTGATTGAATCTTAATTACCTCAAGACATTATCCGGTAACCGCTAAATTGCCCTTGATTTTGGGTTGATCACTCCAGTTTTCTTTATGAACAACTTCTGAAACATGGGGGTTGCGAGCGAAGAACTGCATATTTCGAACAGGTTCCCGGTCTCCTCCCTTTCACATTTCGTCTCCCAAACGTTCCATCCGTGAAAGTATTCAGAAATCTTTAAATCGAATCCCGTTCTTCAAAAGATAGTCACACCATGGAGCAGGCAGAAATCGAAGCAGCAATCGAAGCGTTTGAACCATTCCGGCACACCATTGCAATGATTAAATTCCGGTGCATGGTCTTCGAGTACCTGTTCTCCGCTCTCATGGCAAGCTGGTCCATCCAGAGATATCCCCAGCCGGCCGAACACGACTATTATTACGAGACCGAGGGAGTGCTCGGCTACGCCGGGCGT
>Ga0326728_10010446_pt1 | contig 21718 bp, 18 predicted proteins | sample MB3enrmetagenome_FD_207602 | JGI IMG/M metagenome (GOLD analysis project Ga0326728, IMG submission 207602) | Lab enriched peat soil microbial communities from McLean, Ithaca, NY, United States - MB31MN | ecosystem: Environmental > Terrestrial > Soil > Wetlands > Peat | place: USA: New York... | reverse complement strand
CACCGCTCGCGGATTCCGCAACAAACGGAACTTCCAAATCGCCATCTACTTTCATTGTGGCGGTCTCGAACTGGCGCCGTCATGCCACTAAAAAGCTGGAAGAGCCTATTCATGCGTCGGGTCGGGTTTCCCCTTGCCCACGTGCTATGCCGTGTCCGGCCTCTACAACATTAATGTGCCGCAGGGCGCCACCCGGCTCGATCTATCGGTTACCGTAGACCCGGGTCGGGAATCGGTAGCCATTTACATTCTCTATGGTTCAACCATTTCCTCAGACAGCTCTGGGGGGCCGATAGGCGCTAACTACCTCGGCTACGCGAATTCCAGTCAACCGTATCAGGGATCTATCCTGGCTAACGCGCCGGCGGGGTCTTTGTCGCTGACGCCGGGCACCTGGACAGTCGGTCTTTACATGGAGTTCCAAATATTTTCCACGCTTACCACCTCCGGCACGATTCTCGCGACCATCAGTTCGGCTTCCGGTCCGACGATATTCAGCTTAAGTCCGACCTCGGTGACTGCGGGAGTAGCGCCGTTCTCCCTGACGGTCAACGGCGCGGGCTACGTGCCCGGTTCCGCGGTGCAGTGGAATGGAACTTCGCTATCCACCACTTACGTAAGCGCGACACAGTTGACGGCACAGATACCAGCTAGCCTGATAGGAGCGCAAGCCAGTTGCACCATCACGGTTGTGAACCCCGGAGGAGCCGTCTCCAACGTGATGACGTTCACGATTCTGCCAGGCATCGCGGGCGCGATGGCTCAGGTAGCTTTCGGCGGCGGCTGGCAAACCACGTTTACGCTGGTGAATATGGGGAGCGCTTCGGCCGACGCGCGGTTGAGCTTTTTCGACAACGACGGCAATGCGATGTTCGTGCCGCTGGCCTTGGTGCAGTCCGGCGCCACAATGGGCACTCAGACGCTCGACCAGACCATCGCTGCCGACGCTTCGCTGCTGGTCCTCATTCAAGATACTGGGGCAACGCGAGTGGGCTCAGCGCAACTCATATTCGGCAATGGCGTCAACGGCTTCGCCATTTTCCGCTACAGCCCAACAGGGCAGGAGGCGGTCGTCCCGCTGGAGACGCGGAACGCCAGCGAATACATGCTCGCCTTCGATAACACGAACGGCGTTTCAACCGGAGTGGCGTTGGCGAATGTCGCCAATCAAGCCGCCAACGTCCCCGTTGTTATCTATGACGACAGCGGGACACAGATTGCTACGAACACCATCAGTCTGGCGGCACAAGGCCACACATCATTCATGCTGACCAGCAACTACGGGGTCACCGCAGGCAAACGTGGAACGATCGAGTTTGACACGCCACCATTGGGCCAAATCACTGTGCTCGGCTTGCGCGCTAACGGCAGTGCGCTCACCACGCTTCCTGCGCTCGCGGGCGCAACCGCGGGCGGTGGCTCATCGGCTCACCTAGTTCAACGGGTCGCGAAGTGACCGGAGTACGTTCGCGCCGTCCCAGCCCGCACACGCCAGCGCGCAACGTCCTTGTGCGCTGGGGCCGGCAAGCGGGTTTGACAAGATTGACCGTCTAGGCGGCGTCTACGTACCAATCCGAATGCGGCGACCACTTGCCGCATTTGAGGCACTGAGTCTCGGTCCACTGATAGAGGCACGCCGGGCAGACGCCGCCGGTGTCGAACGTGTTCCAGCTATGCCCGCAGGTGCAGGACCAGAGATCGTTCTTTGCCGGAGACCAGCCGCATAGCGGACACCGGATGAGGGGGCCGTGGGTTTGGGGATGTTCTCCGCTGCTGATCTCCGTTTCCGGTTCCGCCACCGGGGAACTGAGCACGGCACTGTCAAATGTCACAGCCACGCTCACATTATGGCGGATTCCACAGCGATCATCGTCTCGACATCGAGCGGGGCTATGACTTCTTGCTAGCAAAGATGAGCGCGATGACGCCGCCGGCGACGATGAGTCCGCCAATGGGGCGCGGCACCTCAACGGTCTTTTGGCGCTTGACGATAATATCCGTCGATTGGGTGTGCACAACCTTTTCTTTTGCGGTGTAGTTGATACGCGGCGAGGCGATGAGGGTAAGGCCAAGGAGAATGAGAAGCACGCCGATGATTTTCAGCCAGATCGTTTCGGCGCGCGTCACATTGGCATGCTAGCGGATCGGTAGGTATCGGGTTTTCAGCACGTCAGGTGCAGAATTGCGTTGGTTCCCTTTGAATGCTCTTGCAAATCCTGGATCGCTTCGGCGGTCGGCAGGATGACCAATTTGATCTTGCGGCGCGCGGCTTCGCGTTTCACCTCTTTCATGACCGGCAATGCGCCGGTGCCGGTGCCGATCACCAGCCGTTCACATTTCCATGGAATGGTTTCTGCGATGGATAGCGGGGTGTGCCCGTATGCGTCGCGGTATGGCTTGGACAGCTTTTTCTCGCGCTTGCGGACCTGGCCGCGGTCGATCACCACATCGCTCTCATAGGTGACACCATCGATGCGGATCGAACCGAATGAAAACTTCTCAAAGCGCATTTCGCTCCTCCGGCGATGACGGTAGCATAGCGGAGGCCGGATAGGAAGGGCCGACGTATCCTCCGTCCGCCAGCGCGGAGCGCTACCACTCAGCCTGGCATCTCGTGCACCAGTTCTTCCAGGGGCCGCCGTGTTGTGAGCTCCGGCTGCTCCGCCGGATAACCGATGGGGAGGATCGCTACGGGCGTGATCCCGACCGGCGCGCCGATCAGTTTCCGAACCGCATCGGGGTCGAATGCCCCGATCCAGACGGTCGCCAAGCCCAGTGCCGTTGCCGCGAGCATGGCAAAGGCGCAAGCAATGGTTGCGTCCTGCAAGCTGTACAACTGCGCGCCGCGTTCGCGGTACTTTTCGACCGCCCGCGCAGCGTGGGAACAGAAAATGAGCAGGATGGGAGCCTGGGCCACAAATCCCTGATTGAATGCCACGGCGGCGATGGCACGTGTCTCGGAAGGCCGCTGCGCCAGGTAGATCTCGTAGCTCTGCAAGTTTCCCGCCGAAGGCGCACCGTTTGCCGCGTTCAGGATCGCCTGGAGCTTCTCAGGTTCGACCGGCGCCGGCGCGAAGGCACGTATCGAGTGCCGCGATTTTAGTACATCGAAGAATTCCATGGGATTACCTCATAATCAACACATGCAACCATTGACCCCGATGCTTGCACGGGCCGCCGATTCATTGCTGGTGATTGTCGACCTACAAGAGCGACTGGCAGCAGCCATGGACTCGGCGGTGTGTGCGAGCGTGATGCGGAACGTTCGAATCCTGCTGGAGGCCGCCAAGCGTCTCGGCATTCCGACGTTGGTGACTGAGCAGTACCCGAAGGGACTCGGGCCGACCGTGGCTCAAGTGGTCGAGATGCTCTCTCATGGCACTCCGCGCTTCGAGAAGACGTGTTTCTCATGTGCGGGTGCGGCGGCATTCACAGCGGCTCTGGAGACGACGGGGCGAACGCAAGTGGTCCTGGCCGGCATGGAGGCGCACGTATGCGTGTTGCAATCGGCGATGGAGTTGCAGTCTGGCCCTCAGAGGGTGTTGGTGGTTGAAGATGCCTGCTGTTCCAGAAACCGGGAACACCATGCCAATGCGATGCACCGTCTGCGTGCTGCCGGCGTCGTGGTGACCAACACGGAATCCGTGGTGTTTGAGTGGCTGCGCGACGCCCGTCATGAGCACTTTAGGGCTATTTCTGCATTACTGCGCTAGCGGCAGAGTGCAATGTCCAGTCGAGCGGGGCAACCTACTTTCTCGCCGTCGCCTTCTTGATCAACGCCGCGGCTTTCTTCGCGTCGTCCTCTTTGTCGAATCCAATTACCGCAGAGTACCTCCGGCCAATGACCTGCGCGACAAGGAACGCCAGGTTGATTTGGGCGTCGGCAATGGTTTTGGCGATTGCGTGTCCGAGACCCGGTTTGTTGTCGCCTTCCACGAGCAATGTGGGGATGCCTGAGGACGAGAGGCCGGCTGTTTCGGCAGCCGCCGTCATCTTCTTGCCTGTAACCGGATAAAGCTCGATAGCGGCTTTCGACTCGTTGCCGGAATAGCGATATCCCATAACCACCTGGAGGTCCGCGCCGCCTTTCGCCAACGGTTCCAACGTGCCCGCGAGAACTCCGGGCGTATTCTCAACTTCTTTCCGCCACAACACAATACTCTTCACCGTAACCGGCATATTCACCTCGCTGTAGACGATATCTCTGCGACTGATTCTAACATCAATGATCAGAATAGAACCTCAAAATCCTGGAATGACCTAAGAACGGGCTGATGTGTAGCGTTCGCGCGCCGCGCGAGCTGCGGCAAGGACCTCGTCATGCTTGCGCTCGAGCTGGACTCGAATCAGCGCCGACACCAGCCGCACATAGTCCCGGCGATTGCGCACCAGTGCAGCTAATTTAGCCGCGTCGGCCGGCAACCCGAGCTTGGCTGCACTTGCCAAAGTTCTCTCGTCCGCAAATGGAAACAGCTCCGGCCAGGCGAGTTGCACTTCCCGGAAGAAAATGTTCACGGCGACTTCCCCGATGCCCGGGAACTGATCGAGCAATTCGCGCTCGCGCACGGGATCGGCATGGGCGGCGTCACGGAGGCTCCGGAGGTCGCCGTGATAGCTGTCAATCAGCATTTGAGCAGTCTGACCCAGCATGGTCGCAGTGCGCTCGTCATAGCGCACGTAACCGCCTTCATCCAGCGCGCGCACGCGTTGCTCCCAGGTGGAAGCGGCCATCCTTTCGGGCGTGGTCCAGCCGTGATCGAAGAGGATGCGGGCGGACTTCAGCGCAATGATATGGCTGATGCGCGTGCTGAAAAGCGCCGAGCTGATCAGCAGACAATAAAGCGGCGAGGGTTGATTCTGCTCCGGATGGAGGCCGAGATCTTCCGCGAACGTTCGGCCGTAGCGTTGTAACAGAATCTTAACCGTGTTGTTGATACTGGACGCGCTCATTTGCCTAGGGCGCCGTTTCCATCCGCTCCAGGATGTTTCGGCAGGTAACCAATTCGCAGCTCTCCTCCGACAAGCCAAACTCCTGTTTGTAGAACTCGAGGGTAACTGCGCGACAGAGTGCATCATGGTTTCGAAACAGTGCTGAGGCCGGCAGCGCGGAGGTTACTGTGCCGCAGCTCAACTGCTTGCGGGCAAGCGCCATCCGATCGCTATCGGCGGGATGCGCGCTGAACATGCCGGTCTTACCCTGTTCCAACCCGGCCAGGAGCCGGCCGACGAAGCCAGCCGAGTAGCGACTGCGGAGGGAAACGACGAAGCCCGGGTAGTTGTCGACGAGACGTTCTTCCCGTTTCATACGGCTGAGCTCCACCAGCGCCCGTTGTGTGGCCACCGCCAGGAGATTGATTTCCAGGACAGCCGAGATAGTCCAGCGCGAACTCAATCTGAAAAAACGACTCTCTAAAAGGGAGAAAATCTCGGCGGGTTACAATCCACCCACGGCTGTTACCAACGGTAACGACCTTTCGCCCATCATCCGTTTCCTGACAATAACCAGCGTGCATCTTCACCTGAAATGAAGAATCAGAAAGAGGCCAGTTGAAGCGAAGGAGGATTGTATGGATACGGCGATGTAGATAATTTTGTAACTGAAGATTCCCCAATGTTCCACAAGGTTCAATAGCTTTCAACAGGGTTCCACAGAAGCCCTTGGCCCACAATGACTTGGAAACTATTGAATTCTGGGCACATGCCTAAAACGCTGCAATCAGGTTCGGGACCAGGAGGTCACAGGTTCAAACCAGGGGCTCTGCCGCGGCAACCAAAAGCCAACCTCCTCACCTTTTACCTCGCGATAGTTTGCAATCTCTGGTTGTCGAGTGAAACGCGCTGTCGGCAGGTTGCGCCAGACGGTTCGTCGTGGAAGGCCCTGGTCAAAACCAGGCGGTTGCTGAACGCCACCGCCTCGATAGCGTTCATCAGCTACGCCGGCGAAGACCGCGAGCGTTTCGCGAAACCGTTCACCGCGCGGCTGCGCGCGAAGGGTATCGATGCCTGGGCGTCGTTCCGGGAGATCAATCCGGGCCACAGGCTCGTCGACAAGATCTTCGAGGAAGGACTCAAGAACTGGCAGGTATTTGGAGATGGCCAGTCTTGATTTCGCGCCTGCGTTGCTCGTCGCAAATCGAGTCCGATCCGCTCTCATGATAGCCTCATGATGAGTGGCATTTGAGTCCTTTTGGACCTTTTGGTCCATCGAGAAATCAATAAGTTGCCTTGTGGAAATGCCGGAAGCGGTCACGAGTCCCACCCGGATCACTCTTCCGCTTAATTCTCAGTGACATACAAAATTCCTATTTCGCACGCGCGATAGGGGTGGGACGCGCCCGGAACGCGGCAAGAACCCCCTGCCGGTCACGGGGCGACACGCCCCACTGCTGGGGTCAATGGTGGCCGCCTCCCGGCGAACAAATCCCACGCCAATCGAGTACCTCCAGTTACACGCCGCGAAGGAAAAGAGACAAGACGAAGGCGTGCCAAACGTGGAGGGGCACCTCGGGGCTCGCCAAGATCACGAACAAGCGGCGCGAGGAACGCGGACCGGATACGTGTGCGGCACGGGGATAGAAAATAAGCTTGGACTGAACCCTCTATTTTTGTGCCACATTTTTGTGCCTATTTTTGTGCCTTTTGTGTGTACGATGGTGTCCACTCACGATCACACTCGATTCACGAAGGCGCTGATTTTATTGCTCATAAGTGTTCGGGAGTATACAAGAAGCATCCGAAAAAGCCGATGGCCCAGGATTTACAGTCTGCTGCCATTAGCCGCTCGGCCACCCGTCCAAACTTACCCACTATTTGCGGAACTCGATTGCAAAACAGGTCCGATCGTGGAACTGGTGTTATCGGTTATTGTACTACAGCGAGCACCCTTAGGACTGTTATCATGCAGGCTAGGTTATGTCACTCATCTCGCGCGGTTTGGCGTTGTCACTCGTCGCACTCGCCCCGTTGTTTGCAGCTCCGCCCGATGCCGGCTCTGAAAAACCGCTTCGTCTGGCGATCGCTGGCCTCGTACACGGCCACGTGGACGGGTTTCTGCATGCCGTCAAGGGCCGCAAAAATGTTCAAATCGTTGGAATTTTTGATCCCGACGCCGCCCTTGCGCAACGATATGCGAAGGAATTCACGCTCGATCGTGCTCTGTTTTTCACCGATCTCGCGAATATGCTGAACCGGGTCAAACCGGAGGCAGTTGCTTCATTCACCAGCACTTACGACCATCCCATGGTAGTGGAGGCCTGTGCGGCGCGCCATATCGACGTGATGATGGAGAAGCCTTTGGCCGTCAGCATGGACGACGCGCGCCTCATTCAGAATGCGGCGGCGCGCAGTGGCATACGCGTGATCGTCAACTACGAAACCACCTGGTATCCGAGTCATGCCGACATGTGGACGCTGCTCAAGGAGCAACGCGCCGCGGGAGAAATTCGCAAAATGGTGGCGATGGACGGGCACCAGGGACCCAAGGAAATCGGCGTGCAGCCGGAGTTCTTTGCCTGGCTCACCGATCCGGTCAAAAATGGCGCCGGCGCCCTGTTCGATTTCGGTTGCTATGGTGCCAATCTGATGACCTGGATGATGGACAACCAGAGGCCGGTCGCCGTCACCGCCGTGACCCAGCAGATAAAGCCGGAGATCTACGCGAAAGTGGACGACGAAGCCACCATTCTCTTAGAATACCCAAAAGCTCAAGGGATCATTCAAGCATCCTGGAACTGGCCGTTCAATCGAAAGGACTTCGAGGTTTACGGCGAGCGTGGATACGCCGTCGCGACCGGCGGCGATGTGCTGCAAATTCAACTGCCGGGGCTGCAACAGCCAGCGCGCCGGCCGGGTCCGCTACCGGCTGACGAGCACGATTCGGTTTCGTACCTCATCTCGGTTGTGCGTGGCGGGCGGAAGCCGGAAGGGTTGTCTTCGCTTGAGAACAATTTGATCGTTACGGAGATTCTGGTGGCGGCCCGGGAATCAGCGCAAACCGGAAAGAGAATCCCGTTGGGGACGGGGAAATAGTAATAATGATAAGAACAACAGCAGCGATCATTCGGATTTTGTGCGTGGCCGGTTCAATTCTGGTGTGTCATGCAGCTAACCCTAATCCACCCAATACTTTGACGCCAGATGAACAGAAGGCGGGCTGGAAGCTTCTGTTTGACGGAAAAACCATGAACGGGTGGGATGACCCGCGGTTAAAATCGCCCGCGGGCGACGCCTGGACCATCGAAGACGGCTGCCTGAAGGCCAACAAACATCCTCGGATCACCGAAGACCTTTTCACCAAGGAAGAATTCCGCGACTTCGAACTGGCCTTCGACTGGCGCATCTCGCCGCGAGGCAATAGCGGGGTAAAGTATCGGATACAGGAACACCTGTTTCTTGTACCGGAGAGGCGAGAAAAGTTCGAAAAGACGGTTGAACGGTCTTTCCGCGAACGCGTGGTCGAGCGTCCCAACCAGGGCCAGGACTATGTGATCGGCTTCGAATATCAACTCATTGATGATGATCTGAACGAGGATGCAAGAGCCGGACTCAAGCACACCTCCGGCGCCCTGTATGACATGGTGGCGCCATCGGCGAGAGTGACCAAGCCGGTCGGCGAGTTCAACCACTCGGTCCTTGTGGTGCGCGGAAATCACGTGGAGCATTGGATGAACGGCGTCAAGGTCGTCGACTCGGCGCTCGACTCCCCCGAAGCCATGCAGGGCATCAAGTCTCGGTGGGGAATCGCGCCGCATGTTTATGAACTGCTGGCCACGCAGCCGAAGAAGGACTGCCCCATCTCGCTACAGAACCACGACGATGAAGCCTGGTTCCGGAACATCAAGATCCGCCGGCTGGACCGCTAGGTAGCCCACTCCGTTGCATTATGCTGAGGTAGTGCCAGCCAAGCCAGTTGCCGTGATTGCCATCATCGCGCTCACGGCGTGTGTGCCAATTTTCGGCCAAGAAAATACCAAACCCTGGTCAGGTGTTCTGCGGGACAGCGGAGGCAATCCCATCGCTGCTGCCACCGTGCGCTTGCAATCGGCTGTTACCGCCGCGACGGTAACAACTGCCCAGGACGGCAGATTCACATTCCCCGCGTTGGCGGCAGGCGAGTACACGATCTCGGTCGAGTACAAAGGTAAGACGGCGAGTTTATCCGGCAAACTGCAACTGCCCGGCGCGGGCTTGGAAGCAGTTCTTCAATTGTCGGCGGACGGAAGCCTGTCTCTCGCGCAGGAATCCGGCTCGCGCGCGAGTACCGGCGGCCAGGAACTATCGAGCAAAGCCGTCTCGTCGCTGCCATTGAACAAGCGCGACTACAGCCAATTGCTTCTGCTCGCGGCCGGCACGATGACGGACACAAGCGGCGCTGCGAATTTCACCCAACAGTTCGCCGTCAACGGCCAGCGCGGGACCGCGGCCGTGTTTGCCATGGACGGCGCCGACAGTACCGACCCTGAGATCGGTGGAGCCACGTTCACGAATTTGAACGTCGATGCCGTCGAGGAGATCCGGGCCAGTTCGGGATGGATGCCCGCCGAGATCGGGCGGGGAGCTGCGGGCTTCACAGACATCATCACGCGATCCGGAAGCAACACAGAGCACGGTTCCGTTTTCGAATTTCTTCGCAATTCGGCTTTTGACGCGCGCAATTTCTTCGACGAGCGGTCGATCGCTGACCCGCGCCGTATCCCTCCGTTCATCCGGAACGAGTTCGGCTTCACGAATGGGGGCCCGGTCATCGTTCCCGGGCTTTACGACGGACGCAACAAGACCTATTACTTCGTGGAATATCAAGGTTTCCGGCAGGTACTGAGCGACACCGAGGTGATTCCCGTGCCAAGCCTTGCCGAGCGTGCAGGCAAGGACACGACCGCATTTCCAGGCGATACGCTGCTGGTTCCAGTGAACCCGCAGATTGCCAAACTGCTGGACCGCTATCCCGTGCCAAACGATCGGCAGGGCCCATATGGTGCGCGAACCTACGAGGCGCCATCCAAAGTGACCACCGTGTCGGATCAGTTTTCGGCGCGCCTGGATCATCGGGTTTCGGATAAATCGCAGTGGTTTGCGCGCGTCACGATGGAGAATACCACGGGGCCGTTGACGGACCCCAGTCAGACGGTGATCGATCCGAACTTTGTGGTGGGGTTCACAGATCAGGAGCGCAATGCGGTGATCTCTTATACGAGGACGCCGTCTGCCGCGGTTACCATGCAATCTTCCATCAGTTTCACCCGCGCCACACCGGAGTTTCCGACGGTCGATCACACCGACCCCGCGTTGACATTCGGCGACGGCCTGTACGAGGCGTTCAACGCCCCGGCCGGATCGGTGCAGGGCTGGTTCGGCAACCTTTTCCATGTCCGGCAAAACTTCACGTGGACGCGGGAAAAGCATACGTTCAAGGCGGGTGCGGAAGTGCGGCTGAACCGGGATACATCACTATTCGGCATCGATCCGAACGGCCTTTACCAATTCGGCGGAGGGGCGGCGTTTTCGCCGGTGGAGATCCTTTCCCTAAGCGGCAAGCACGATATTCCGGTGGGTGGCCTTCTCCCAGACGCACTGACAGGATTGTTGACGGCAAGCGCCTTCACGTTCACCACTGCCGTCGCACCGCTTTCGTTCGCGCAGGGCAGCCGCATCGGCGACACGGCCCTCCACCGCGATGCCTATAACGCGTACTTCCAGGACAGTTGGAAGGTGTCTCACCGGCTGCTTCTCAACTACGGTCTGCGATATGAAATCGAATCCCGCATGCGCGAGGCCGACAAGCGAACTTCGGCGCCGGTGCTGGAAGGAGGCGGCCTGCCGGGATCAGAGATGATCATCAATCCCCAACCGCCGTACAAGCTGGACAAAAACGGATGGGGCCCGCGCGTGTCGGTGGAATGGCGGGTGCGCGAAAATACCGTGCTGCGCGTGGGGGCAGGAATCACCACGCTGCTGATCAACCTCTATCAGGACGATCTGGCGACGGCAAGCATACCGTTTGTCGTGAATCCGAGGCTGACGGCGGCCCCGGGCCAGTTCATCGCCTTCGGCCGTAACATCACTCCCGAAGAGCTACCGCAGGTATATACGCCATCGGGATCGCTCATCTTCGCTTCCGGCAATTCCAAGCTGGTGCCCCCGAATACCGTGATGGATGTGCTGCGCTTCGAACAGGGCCTCGCGGCGCTTTCGCCAGGCCACCAGATTACACCACTTGTCGCCTTCGGCATCGCGCCGAATTTTCAGAACGGTTATATCGCTACAAGCACGGCGGGTGTGGAGCAAAAGCTCCGCGGTGCAACGGTCAACGTGGGTTACGTAGGTACGGCGGGAATCAAGCTACCCGTCATCGATTATCCCAACAGCTATCAGGGCGCGGGTGCAGGATTCGCGCCTTACACCCAGTTCAATTCTTCCGGCGCAGCTATTGGTGGTTATGGGCCAGTCAGCCTGATGACCAATCGGTCACACTCCACGTACCACGCGTTGCAGGCGTCGCTGCAAAAAGATCTGACGGCGTCCGGGCTTGGCATTCAGGCCAGTTACACATTCTCGAAGTCGATTGACGATACCAGCGCGGTGTTCGGTGGATTCATCTCGGGTTTCTCGGGCGCGGTCTCGCAGACGGCGCCGCAGAATCCGTTCGACACACGCGCAGATAAAGGGCCATCGAACTTCGACATCAAGAACGCTCTCGCGTTCAGCCTTTTCCAGGATCTTCACGCGGACAGCGTGGCCTTGCTTCGTCCGCTCGGCAAGAAACTGACGGCAGGGTGGCAACTGTTGGGAATCGGCACTGTCACAAGCGGCCTTCCGTTTACCATTTATTCCGGCGTGCAGCAGACCGGGTATGGCTCGCAAAATACGGACCGGCCCGATCAGATCGGCACACCAGTTCTTTCCACGAGCCGCACGGTACGTGAAGACTACTTCGGACTAGGGACCAACAACGCTTCGTTCTTTTACATTCCGATTGATGTGCCCGGCGGGACGGGGCCGAACAAGGGCGTGTTTGGCACACTGGGCAGAAACACCTTCCGCGGACCGGCACTCAGGGACTTCGACATGGCGCTGATTAAGGACACGCCCGTTCTCAGTGGGACGAATGGCGAGCGGGCCTCGCTGCAATTCCGCACCGAGTTCTTCAACCTGTTCAACATCGTCAACTTTGGCTTGCCTTCCAACATCGTTCTGGGGCCCGGCTTCGGAGAGATTAGCCGCACGGCCAGCAACTCGCGCCAGATCCAGTTTTCGTTGAAGCTCATTTATTGACTTTGCGGGAGCCACGGCATACGATCAACAGTCTTAAGCTACGTGTGCACGATGCAATGAAAGGTTGCGAATGAGCGCTGAGGAACCGGCGGTAACACGCCGTACAGTCTTGAAAACAGCGGGCAGGGGAGTGGAGGCGGCCGCGTTCTCGGTTGCCGTGGGGAGCGCATTGGCAGAGAACACACCGGGGAAGATTCCCATGTCGCTGATTGTTGATGACGGGTCGCCAGTGGACCCGCTCTTCTACGAGATTCCGGGGTACGAGACGCCATTTCTGGTGCCGGCGGAGTTCACAGCGCGGGTGGCCGGGACGTTCGAGCGGTTCGACTTGCGGGGAAAAATCACCATCATTCCCATGCCGAGCTGCCTGGGCCGCATTGACCAATCCCTGAAGCGCGTACCACCGGAACATTTGCAGGCTTTCCTGAGAATTATGCGGGAACGCATCGCGCCGCGTTTCGACATCACACCGGAGTTTCTCACGCATCTGCGGGCGTATGATCTCAAGAAGGGAAGTTACCAACACATCTTTGAAGACGTTTGGATCACACGGGCGCCGCTCGAAGAAGTGGTCGATTACTTTGTTCTGGCCTTCCAGATTCTGCAAAACGCCGGGCTGCCGGCAACCGGAATCACGTCCCCTTGGCTTTCCGGCATCGACGTGGAGAAGAAGTACGCTCAGGCGCTAGCCGATGCACAGTGGAAAGTATTTCAGCGCAAGGTGACCTGGTACTTCCTCTACACCGCAGATTTCGGGCCGCCGCGCAAGCTCTCGGTTGAGTACCAGGCGCCCGAGCGCGGCCAGAGCGTCGTGAGCGTACCCGCCAATGCGCCTGATATTTTTTGGAGCATGGAGCTTCCCACCGGTGAGCGGCGCCAATTCATTCAGAACAATATCGACCGGCTGTTATCACCCGATGGCCGCACGGGCCGGATTCGCGAGCTGATCGAATCGGGTAATCCGGTGATCCTGCTGACACACTGGCAGTCGCTTTACACGCAGGGTACGGGGCTGGGCCTGGAAGGGCTCACCGCCTTGGCCGAGCGCATCCAAAAAATATTCGGCAACAGTGTGGAATGGGTGTCGTGCTCGGAGGGCGCGCGGCGTTTCGTGAACGCGTAAAGCGTCCGAGTACCGTTATGACTGGCCGGACGCTACGGGATGATCTGCTTCCTTCTCCGGGACTACGGAATTCGTAATTCTGCCCAAGCCGGCGTTCGTCTTGGCCCGCTCCAGTTTGTAGCCCAGGCGCTCCAGGATAGGCGCCACGACGTTGTCCTCGCCATTCTCGTCGCAGCGGGTTCCCACGCCTAGCGCGATCACGGTATCCACCTGCTTCTCCACGTCCCGCACCAGCCGAATGATTTCCTCGGTGCGTTCCACCGGCACCTTGATCTCGACGATCGCCGAAAGGACTTTCTCCCCAAGAACGTCCTCCCGCAGGTCGCCCGTGGATACATCCGTCATCAGCGAGTGAATGGGATTCTTCTTTTCGAACGCCACACCGGCCGTCGCCAGCGCTCGCGTCATCTTCTGAATCTCGTGGAACCACACGCCCACGCCCGGGCGCCCGAATTCGATCGTGAACCCCACCTCGCCCTGCTTCACGCGACCGGTCACGTCATTCGTCTTGACCTCTTCCGTGCCTCGTCCTCCCACACCGGTGGATTCATGCGGCACGCGCGGATCCGAGAATGCCCGGCGAACGATCCGCGGCCACTCCAGTTGTTCCGGTTCGAACGCGGCTGTTGGACAGACATCCGGCTCAGGATCGAAACGAAGCCGCACCAACTGGAAAAGCTTGCGCAGCGTCCGCACTATCGTGGGATTCAAATGCTCTTGGCTCAGCCCGTTGAAACAGGCATAGCATTCCACGCATTCGTGGCGGTCAACCGTCGCGCGTTTAATAGCGGGATCCACATAAATGGCGCCCATCGGGCACACATAGGTGCAGTTCCCGCAGGCCACGCATTTTTCCGGGTTGATTCTCATACCTTCAACTCTTGAACAGAATGCTCACGAGATAACATTCTGTTCGTTGATTATGGCACAGTCCCGGACCGTCAACTCGCAGTAGAGATGCGCCGGTCAATAGTCAGGGCCGTTTGCCGGACGACACAAAGTAGAGAAACTTGACCTGCTGCGTTCCGGCGTTGATGTTGGAGTGCGTCATCATGGCGTCGGGACGTACCTGGTAGGCCATGCCGGGGCTCATCATGCGAACCTGCGTGCCGACGAATGCGATGCTGGTGCCTTCTATCGCGGTCCAGACCTCGAGTTGGCCCGGGCGGTGAGCATGCGGTTCGCCGATGGTCATCGGATCAAGCGCCACGGTGAGCACTCTGCCCAGCGCGCCCAACCCATCGGACTTCTCGAAAACGATTTTCACAATGTGAGCCCAGTGCGCGTTCTTCGCGAAGTCTGTTTCGGACATCGGAGTTGAATTCTCGTCGCGAACCACCATCTTTGACTTGGGGATGAAACCCGCGGGTATTGACTCGTTAATCAAGTACATGGTCAGGGGTTCATCACCGGTGTTCTTCATGCCGAATTCGAGACCTGCCGGCACTAAGACCACAATGTTTCTGAAAAGGTCCGCTGTCTGTTCTCCGGCGGTGATCCTGCCCTTTCCCGAAAGAATATAGTAGATTTCCTGTTGGCCATCCAGGCGCGTGAGCGTGGTGGAAGCGCCCGCGGCCAAGGTTGCATAAGTATAAGAATTGACATCCTGGAGAATGGCCCCTTTGTGTGGCGGATTGTCCGCGTCGCCGCGTGTCAGGATATCGCGCACCACAAGCCCGCCGTGCGCGGGCCGCGGATTGGTTTCATGCCAGTCCCCGAAGAACATGTCCACGTGATGGGGATCGGGGTCTTGCGTCTTAGCGTAGGACCCCCACGCCCTGCACGGTGGCTCTTCTGATGCTGACGTCTGGGCAAGCAGCGGTACTGAAAGCGCTAGAACAAGTGCTGGCGTAACAAGCTTACTGTCAAACATGGAAAGTTCTCCTAACTAGGTCAGTCTTAGATTTCCACTGCGCCGGAGAATGTTCTCCGGGTCATGCTGTCTACGGTGCGGGCCTTGGAGTCGCGTCGGCGTCCACCAGCTTCATGGCCCACCTGATCGCCTCCGTGTACATTTTCTGCACTTCCGGCCGGTCCCAGCTCTCATCACGATGGCCCAGCGTCGAATAGTACACGCGCCCTTTGCCGTACATCTTGGCCCAGGTCACCGCGAAGTCGTGGTCCGCGCGATGCACTCTCGGGTTGGTTAGATCGAGCTTGCTCGCATCCAGGCGCATCAGCACGCGACACTTCTCGCGTGAAAAATTCTTCTCCTGATAGATCTCATCCTTGAAGACAAACGACCGCGGCCACTGCTGCATCCCCGGAAAGTTGGGATCTTCCACAATGATCGGCGCGTCGAACGTTCCCCAGGGATGTTCGTCGAAATACCCGCCGATCATCTCGCCGTATTCCGGCCAGTGCGTGAACGTAATGGTGGCGCTGTGGACGCCGATGAATCCCTTTCCATCGTCATGGACGAATGACAGAAAATCGGCCTTCTGCTGGTCGTCCATCTCCAGATCCCCGGCCGCATAGAACAGCACAGCGTCGAAATCGTTGAGGTTCTTTGCGTTGAACTCCAGCTTCTTCTTCGTCAGGGCTTCGGTGTCGGTTCTGATGAACGTGTCCCACAGCCCGGTTTCCCGGCCCAGGCGCTCGATCGTCGCTAGGGCGTGCGAGACCGATTCGTGCCGGTACCCTTTCTCTTCTCCAATCGCCAGCAGCTTTTTCTTCTGGCTGGTCTGGGCGAGGCCACTGCCAACGCCCACAGTCACAAGCAAGATAACGGGAATGATTTTCATTTAAGATGCTCCGCGTCCTAACTTTGGTCGCCCCATGTTACCTCTTCGTGGGTCCGCGTGATCCTTATCTTCGCGCAAGAGCGGCGGGACAAGTCCACCGCTCTCGTCGATTTCAGCCGCAGTGAAGAAACGAGCCAAGTTCAAGTCCGGCTTCGTTAGAAAAAGAACTTCGCGCTGATCTGCCCGATGCGCCCAGGCATGGAGCTGGTCACCTCTCCGAACTGGCTGCTGGTGATATTGCCGACAGGATTCAGGAAGTTAGTGTGATTGAAGATGTTGAAAAATTCAGCCCGGATCTGGATCGCCATGGATTCGGTGATCGGGATCCTCTTTCCCAACCCAAAGTCGGTATTGATGATTCCCGGGCCGTGAAAGAACCGGGCAGCGGCATCGCCGCTCTGTCCGATTGCTTCGGCGGTGAACGCACTGGGCAGAAAATAAGTGTTCGGGCCATTCGGGCCGGATAGGCGGGGATTCTGAGTCACCACCGGCCCCACAATGTTCGGGAAATCCAAGCCGCCCCCGATGTTCGTCAGGGAATGATCATCGCCTTCGCTGAGAGTAACCGGGAAGCCACTCGAGAACCGGCTGATGCCGGTGATGGTCCAGTCTTTGGTCAAACGCCGGGGCAAACTGCCAAAGGCCCGGTCGAACGGGATGTCCCAGGTGTAGCTGGCGACAAAGTTGTTCGTGAGGTCGAAAGGCGACAGCACGCGGCTGATTGCATAGTTGAAGGGATCGAGATTTCCCTGTGCGTCATCGATCGACTTGGAGAATGAGTAGGCGGCCAGGAACGTGACATCCTTTGCCTTGCGCTCTACTGTAACTTGTAGCGCATTGTAGTTCGAATTTGCGATGTCGGCCATCCGTGGGACACCGAAATAGACAACCGAGCCGTATTTCTCACCGAGGGCCTGGTTACCCACGCCCAGCATCGTGCCGTAGGTCTTGCTACCGTTCGGAAGCGTGAAAATGGAAGGTTCAGCACCCGGGCCGCACTGCGGAGTAGCGCCTTCAGCGTTCAACTGTTCGCACAGCGCCGCGCTGCCTACGTTCAGATTGAGGACGGCCAGAATATGGTGGCTTTGCGTGCCGACATAAGCGGCCGTCAGAACCGTTGATTTTGAAAGCTCGCGCTGGATCGAAAGATTGTAATGCTCGGCATAGGTGAGCTTATTGTAGGGCGAGTAACCGTTGGCATACAACGGAAAGTACTGGGTGAAGTTCAGAGTGGCGTTCGCTGGACTACCGGGAACCGGCAACGTGAATGGAAAATGCTGCCCTTGCGACTCTCCGTCGGAGCGGGTTTGGAATGGCGTGGCAAACTCCGTCGGGGCTGAGCTGGCCCAATACAGGCCGAACGGCGCATCGCCGATAATCCCGAAGTTTTGAAGGTCTGCCTGGCCTAGATAATAGATGCCCCAAGCCGAACGAATGCTGGTTTTTCCCGGACCTCCGAGAAGCTTTCCAAGGATTCCGCCTGTGGAAGTGGGCGAATAGGCCAGCCCGATACGTGGAGCGAAGGTGTTCCATTGTGTGGGGGAAATGGTGCTGGGGATGCCAGGATCGCCGGGAACCAGCAGGCCCGTGGGGGCCGTGGGAAACAACTTCGATTGCGCGCCCGCAACGTATGTCTCGACTCGGCCATACCTATCGGACCAGGGCTCGGCGACTTCCCAACGCAAGCCGAGGTTTAGCGTGAGGTTCGGCCTCACCTTCCACGAATCCTGCCCAAAGATACCACCGTAACGGCTGCGGTTGTCCAGAACTTGCAGGCTGCATTGTACGTAACTGACTGGCGCACCGAGTAAGAAGTCCGCGAAGTCGCTGCCGGTTTCGTTGCCGTTGAAGCTGAAGTATCCGTTCGGACCGCAGATATTGCGAACATTGAGCTGGTAATACCGGAACTCGCCCCCGACCTTGAGCGAGTGGCTGCCGATGATCTTCGACAAGGAATCTGTCGCCATGTACGTGTTGTTGGACTGGTACAGGTTCAGCCAGTTATTGCCAAGATCGTAGTTATTGAAATCCAGCGGCGGCATCGACTGCGCATATCCCGGAGGGCCGGACGGATTGATGCCCAACGTTCCGAGGCCGGTAGTGAACCCCAGCGAGGATAGAGACGCGTTGGTGCTCGATTCCGGATTGGCGGTTTGAATCCGGGTGCGGAAGAAGCTGAGTCGGGCTTCGTTCACCGTCGTTGGCCCGAAATTCTTGGTATTGCTCATGGTGAACATCTGCGCCCTTTGTGGCGCGGTAGTGGGGAATCCCGGCAGGGCTGGCTGGCCCATATAGGCTTGCCCGGAAAGCGGATTCACATCCGCAGAATTGTCGTAGTGGTAGTAGAAAGACCAGTTGCCGGTCTTCTGGTTCACGAAATCGACGCGCTGCCCCATCTTGTTGTTCGTCACGGTGCCTTTTCCGCTGCTACTGGCGAAAAGACCTGTAGCCGGATCGACGTTTGCTACGGGGAAGTACTTCAGCAAGTTCACGGAAATCGGATCGAAAGCCCGCGTCGGGATCACGCCCCCCGGGAACACGGTGCTGTATGGCTCTCCGTTGGTGACCGTGTAACCCAGACGAGCCGAGAGTTGCTGCGCCCAGTAGTCGCCATTGACCGCTCCGGTGAGAACTGAAGGGTCGAACTGGCCCTGTTTCTGAGCTTCGGTGGGGACTTGGATTAGGCCAGTGCTGGCGCCCTCCGTCTGACGGGTTCCCTGATAATCAGTGAACCAGAAAAGCTTGTTTTTCCAGAACGGCCCTCCAACGGCATAGCCGAACTGGTTGCGCCGCAATTCCGCTTTGCTGGGATCGAAGAAGTTGCGGGCGTCCAGCGAGTTGTTGCGTAGAAATTCAAACCCAACTCCGTGAATCGCGTTCGTCCCCGATTTGGTGATGGCATTCATCACCGCCCCACTGAACTTGCCGTATTCGGCGTCGAAGCTGTTGGTGATGAGCCGGAATTCCTGAATGGAGTCCAGGTTCGGGATCAGACCGGCGCCCATGTTCTTGCCTTCGCTCACATCACCGCCGTTCACCAGAAAGGCGTTGGCGCTCTCGGGCTGGCCGTTTACCGAAATATTGCCAGGGTTTCCAATCATGCCGGAGACCGGCCGGTCATTGGGGAGGGTGCCCGACGTGATGGGCGCCACACCCGCCTGCAACGGCAGCAGATCTAGAAAGCTGCGTCCGTTCAGCGGCATGGCCATGATCCTCTGCGTTTCTAGCGTGCCTCCGAGCTGTGTGCTGTCCGTCTCCACCTGGACCGTGTTGGCCTCGACACTGATCTCCTGCTGTACGCTGCCGAGTTCCAACATGACATCGACGCGCAACTCGTCGTTCACTTTCAAGTCGATTCCTGTGGTGGTGAACTGTTGAAACCCCGCCGCTGTGGCGGTGACTTTGTATGTTCCGGGCGGCATCGCCAGGATGTAATATTGTCCTTCAGGGTTTGAAGTAGTTTCCTTGCTGAGGTTGGTTTCTACGTTAGTGGCGACTATGCGCGCGCCGGCGACTACCGCCGCTGTCTTATCGCGCACGGTGCCTAAAATTGATCCCGTGACGTCCGCCCGCACGACGCTGGTACCAATCAGCGCAAACAAACCCAACAAGAGAAAAAGTCTAAAACCGCAATGCTGTCGTCGCATCAAGACCTCCCGAGGTAATTTTGATATTTGTGCTACAATACCATGAAATGTTGATGCCATCAAGAGGAAAGGCCGGCGATCTTTAGGTAGGGTGCTCTGTGGATGTGAAGTGGAATCCAATGCGGTGGCCGAAGGGATGGAACGATCCATCCGCTCTGGTACTCCTAAAGGATACATGTATCAACTACTTATTGATTGAGGAGGGCGCCGGGCTGGATACTGTCGCGGCGCAGGCGCGTGAGAGCGGGATCCGGGTCGGCACTGCCTCTGCTTCACCCGACGGAGTAATTATCGTACAAGGCGAATGGCCGGGGCTCAAAATGTCTCCATCTGGTTCGAAAGACGTGGTTTCGGCGGGGCCTACCGGCGCTCCCTGGGTGGATTCCAACGGCTGGAAAATCCGCCTCGAATCCGCGCTCCATCCGGGATTGGCGATCTGGGTCGATGCGGCCCCCAAAGAACCCCACTTGTCGTCCGACTCCTACGTGATAGGTGTCGCCGATTCTGCAACTTACGGTGCCAGATGGATCATCTCTCTGGACGAGAACCTCGCCCCGGGGATTGCATCCCAAAAGCCCGAGGCGCTGGAAACGTGGAGGAAGCTGGCCCAGACGGCCAACTTCTTTGCCGCTCACGCGGATTGGGTGAACCACATTCCACGGGCGGTAGTCGGCGTGATCTCGGACTTCTCCGGCGATAACGAGTTTCTCGGCCAGGAGCTGCTCAATCTGCTGGCTCGGACCAACGAGCAGTACCGAATCATCGTCAAAACCAAGGTTTCGGCATCGTCGTTTGCCGGTTTGAGGGCCGTCATTTATGCCGACGGAAATCCGCCGGCACCCGACCTGCGGAAGCAAGTCCTGGCGTTTGTTGAGGGTGGCGGGCTGCTCATCGCGGGACCCAAGTGGGGTCCGGCACCCGGTGCACCTGCCAAGTATAGCGATCACCCCCGCTATTCCTCCCACACGCTTGGGAAGGGTAGGGTGGCGATCGCCACGTCTGACATGGATGACCCGTATGTTGTGGCAAATGATTCGGTTGTGCTGGTGAGTCACCGTCACGATCTGTTGCGGTTTTGGAACGGAGGCGCCCTCAGCGCATTTTTCACCACGTCGCCCGACCGGAAACGGTCCATCGTCCAGATGCTCTTCTTTGCACAAGAACTCAACGGCCTGGTAACCCTGAACGGACCGGACTCTGCGGCGGTCCGCGTCGCCGGTCAGTACCGGAACGCCAAATTGTGGACTCCGGAGAGATCGACACCCGTCCCGGTAACGACGGAGCCAGAGAGAGGCGCCGTAGAGTTGCATTTGCCCCCGATTTCCCGTTACGCTGCTGTGGAGCTCGAAGTTTGATTCCGTGATTCGGAAAGGATGGGCCCATCGATGCATGCCAACTGCACACGGAGGCAATGGTTGCTGAAAGCCGTTTCGGCTGCTCCTGCCGCTTACCTGGCCGGGTCATCTCTGGCACGAGCCAGCGCGGCGCCTAGCGCTCCGGTCGCTGTCGCCAAGTGCAAAACTTATGAGTCCGGCGAGCTATTACCCGCGCTGAACAGACTATTCAACCAGCTCGGCGGGTTGGGGAGGATGGTTAGCGGCAAAACTGTTGCGATCAAAATCAACATGACAGGCGCGCCCACCTACCGGGTGGGGTACTTGCCGCTGGGGGATACGCACTATACCAACCCCGAGATGCTGGCAGCCACGGTGCACCTGATGGGTCGGGCCGGCGCCAGGCGAATCCGCATCCTGGAGAGTCCCTGGTCCTCTTCCAATCGGGTCGAGGAGTCCCTGCTGCTGGCGAATTGGGAACCGCTCGACATTCTACGCGCGGCACCGAACGTGGAGTTCGAGAACACCAATTTTCTTGGGAACGGGAAAAAGTATACGCGCTTCAAGGTTCCTTTTGGAGGCTACCTGTACCCGGCCTAC
>Ga0326728_10010445_pt1 | contig 21719 bp, 18 predicted proteins | sample MB3enrmetagenome_FD_207602 | JGI IMG/M metagenome (GOLD analysis project Ga0326728, IMG submission 207602) | Lab enriched peat soil microbial communities from McLean, Ithaca, NY, United States - MB31MN | ecosystem: Environmental > Terrestrial > Soil > Wetlands > Peat | place: USA: New York... | reverse complement strand
CCATCCTGTGAATCTCTACGCGGCCGCTGAAATTATTCTCCTCAACATTTTTTTGCGCAAGCTCGGCAAGCTCCGGCTGGATCTCTATCCCGGCAATTTTGCCCACTGTTTTCGCCCGGTAGGCAAGAACGAGCGGTATAACGCCGCAGCCGGTCCCGAGGTCGATCACGCGGTCGTCTTTGCGCACGCGGGTAAGCCCTGCGAGCAGGACGGCATCGAGCGAAAACCGGTATCCTTTCTCCTCCTGGCAAACTATGAGCCTTCCGCCGAAAAGGGTATCGCTGGTTTGCGCCCGTTTCTCTTTCGGGGTCTTCGACGTCAAAAAATTTCCTCGTCGGGGTAAAGCGGGTTCATGACCAGCCCGGATGTTACCTTCGGATAAAAGTAGGTGGACTTATGAGGCATTATGAGACCGGCGCTCGCAATTTCCCGGACCTGTTCGATGCGGGTGTGGTTTATGAAAAAACCGGCGTCGTATCTTCCCGATTTTATTTCCTCGAGGGCTTGGGCAAAATCGTGCTGGAAGCTGATATTGCGCTCGTTGGCAAGGAACTGGTCCGAAACTCCGAGAATGTCCCTCAGCAGTATCTGGTCCAAGACCACGACGTCAAGCGTCTTAAGCGGATCGGGCGTCTTCCTGCCCGCCAGAAGAGATGAAACCGCCTCCCTTTTCGCGGTGAGCACGTAAATGCACCCCGCCCCCCTGCAACAAAAGCCGATCGTAGTGTCCTTTTGCAGGCCTCCTGCCCGGATCGCATCCTTCCACCTGAACTCCCCGCCGTTTTCAGGCTCGAAGCGCTGGACCTCGAAGCAGGTTTTTGCCTTTTCGATGAATTGTTCGGGGTCCCAGGCGCCGAGGTTTCTCAGGAGCCGGTGAGTGGGCAGAATGGTGAGCCCCGGTTCGTCCATATCCGTAAGGTACACCATGACGTACTCGTAGGAAGCGTGCGACTTGCCGGTCCCATGGCGCTCCCGGAGGACGTTCCTGTAGTTCAGCGCGGTTTCGTAGCGATGGTGGCCGTCGGCAATATAGATAGGCTTGTCCGGCATGAGGCTGCGGACCTGTTCGATGACCCGCCTGTCCGTCACCGGCCACACCCTGTGGGTCATCCCGGCAAAATCGGTGAAGCGGACGGCCGGATCTTTGGGCCTGCCCGAGGCAAGCGCATTGATGACCTTTCCATTCGAATCCGGGTAAAGCGCAAATATCGGACTCAGGTTTGCGTTGCAGGCCAGCATGAGGGCCAGGCGCTCATCTTTTATGGCCTGGAAGGTTTTCTCATGAGGCAGGACCCGGCCCGAGGAAAAATCTTCGAGCCGCAGAGCGCATATGAAGCCTTTGCGGGTCCTTGACGCTCCAGCGGCGTCTTTGAAGTCGAGTTCGCTGTAGTATATGGAAGGGTCCGGGTTGCGGATAAAAATTCCCTCGTCCACCCACTGCCTGATGAAGGCAGCCGCGCGGGTATGGGGATTGTCCTCCGCGGAGTCTTCCGCGGCCGGTAATCCCAGTTCCAGCCGGATGAAATTATATGGATTTCTTTCGTGGAAGACCTTCTGCTCTTCGGGGGATATCACGTCGTAAGGAGGAATGACCACTTGAGCAAGATCGGGAATTTTGTCCTGATTGTAGCGCTGCCCCCTGAATGGAGCGATTTCTGCCATCGACTTTAAGGGTCCTTTCTGCCTGCACGCATAAGATAGCAGCACCTCGTGTCCGTCTGGAAATCCGGATAAGACACGCCTGGTACCGAGGACATTTCTGCTAGCACAGGTTGGTTAGTTTTACAAACGGAAATCTGAGACGCAGATCGGTGAATGGAGGGCAGGGTGAGTACTGCATCCATGATATTGCCCGCGGCTACGAACCACCTGATCGCGCTGTCTCCGCCTATGCGCATTTCCTGCTTGAGCCTGATCCAACACGATGGGGCGGCAACGAGGCCTTGAACTCAGGGGACGGTTGTGGATCCTGAAACTGCCCCAAGCGGCCTCATTGGCTTACCGGTTGCCTCCATGATAGAGATATAGGATAATCGAATGGGCCTTCAGGGTGTTCCAAGAGGTTTTCCGGGCGAAGTCCGGGTCAAAAATGCTTGTCAACATCCGTTGGCGATCGACTTGATGCATGATTCAGAATCGCGCGGGATCTTTGATGGAATACCGGAAATCCGATACCCTGCCTGTGACCGATACACTCAAGGGAATTGCCATATCCGCGGTGCTCATAAATCATTATGTCAACATGCATGTGTCGGTTGATGCCGCCGGTTTTGCCAATCTATTCATTGCGCTTTTTTACATGGCCAGCGGGTATGGCTTGTATTACTCTCTGAGCAAAGCCTTGGCGGATGAAACCGCTTTTTCAAAGAAAGCTCTGTTTTTGTTCTACCGTGACCGGGCGATACGCATCTTGCCGCTCTTCTGGATCGCTTTGCTCGTTTCCAGAATCCCTTCTCCCTGGGCTTACCTCGGCCTTGATGCCCCGGACCATTTCTGGTTCATACCCACACTGCTTCAGTGCTATGTCCTGGCGCCTCTCATCTTTTCTGGTATGCGAAAAAATAAAGCCGCATTGATTACCATAGTCGTACTGGCGTTTGCAGGAATTAACTGCCTGGCTGAGCTGGGGCATGCGGGCTACCTGATCGTAACGCTGATGGGTTTCCTGCATACCTGGTGGAGAGGCCTTTACTTTATTTACATTCTGTTGTTTACATTTGGAATCTGGCTGCCGTACTTTCTTAATCCTACGCGAATAAAACATCCACTATTTGCAAAGTTGGCTTTCTGTCTTCTTCTGGCCTCAACCCTCGGTTTCATGATCCTGCTTAAATACTATGTCCAGAACAGGCTGTTCTTTGGGATTTTGCCTTTGGCCGCTTTAGCGCTCCTTTTCATCCATGCCATCAGGTACACGATCAGTTTTCGTGTCTTTGCCTATCTCGGCAGCATTTCCTATTCGATTTACCTGTTTCACATCCTCTATTTTAAAGCGATCGACGGCATCGGCTTCGCCGGGAGACCATTGGCCGATCTGGCAATCTGCATCGTACTCTTTCCACTATTTCTGTACGGTTGCAGTAAATCAGAGGAACTCGGCAAATTCATCGCTCAAAAGTTGAGAGTTTTCATAAAATATCCTCTCTTTCAAAGAACTCACCTTGGGTGTTGACCGGTCACACCTTTTCCCGGAACTCATCTCTTGAAATACCAGGTTTGGGGAGCCGCCGACCGTTTACCAGAAAGGTCCGCCGTCTTCGAACAAGCTTCTTGCGGCCGAATCGGCTGCGGTAATTCTTGAAAAATCGGCGGTTATATGCGGCGTTCCGTGGTATTCGATAACGCGGCAGGCGAGGTCCATCCATCTGGTGGAAGCATCCAGGACAGCCCTGTCGCTGCTTGCGGCTATGCACCTGCCGTAGGGAAATTCGCGCTCCGGGACCGGCGCGACGCGCGCCGTTCCTGAAATCCCGGCCCTGCCGAGTCTATCGCGGTAGAGGGCCGCAAGCTCGCCGCTGCGGCTCATCGGTTCGTCGAAAAGAAAAAGTACCTCGCGGGGCGCAAATCTATCGAAAAACCCGATCAGCATGTCCAGGGCCAAATTGCTCGACTCGCTCAGGCGAAACCTGAAGGACTGACCCGCAAGGTCCCGCAGCGCTCCGTCGTTTGCTTTGAGAAGCGGCCTGCCTTCTATGCAGCTCTCGATCGTGATCTGGACGTTGTGTCCGTCCACGACCAGGAGTTCACTCTGCCAGCCGTGTCCCATTTCCCGTTTCCTGCGCCTTGCGAGGGCTTCCCGGCGGCTGAAAAGGCCGCGGCTGAGCAGCATGCGTTCCAGCGCGTTCAGATCGTATCGATTTCCAGCAAGCTCGAGAGCGGCCGTCCTCGGGTATGATTTATTCAAAAGGAAAAAGAAATCGGCGGCGGCCTGGAACAGGAGCCACTTACGCTTTGGGGGAAGGGTTGGCGGTCGATTATTCATCTTTGGCCGTAAGGCGCCGGGTTATCTCCGCGTTTCGCAACTCACGCCGGAGCACCTTGCCCACGATAGTCTTGGGCAGCGAGTCGCGAAACTCGACTTCCCCGGGGACCTTGTAGGGTGCAAGCTTTGCCCTGCACCAGTCGAGGACTTCCTGGCGGCTGAGAGTTTCGCCCGTTTTCAGAACGACGAAAATTTTGACCGCCTCTCCCTTTTTCGGATGGGGCACCCCGATGGCGGCGGCGTCGTGCACCTTCGGGTGCTCGTAGAGCACCTCCTCGATTTCGCGGGGGTAGATGTTGTACCCGTTCGATATCACGAGGTCTTTTTTGCGGTCCACGATAAAGACATACCCGGAGCCGTCCATGGTGGCAAGGTCGCTGGTGTAGAGCCACCCGTTGCGAAGAACGTCCCTGGTTTCCTTTTCGTTTTTCCAGTAACCCTTCATGACCTGCGGGCCGCGAACGATCAGTTCGCCGACCTCTCCGGACGGCATATCCAAAGTCCCGGTTTCAGCATCGACTATGCGGCAATCGGTGTCGGGCAGGGCGATCCCGATCGAGCCGGGCTTGTGTGTTCCGTGGATGGGGTTTGCGTGCGTAACAGGGCTGGCTTCGGAGAGGCCGTATCCTTCGACGATTATGCTGTGCGTTTTCCGTTCGAAGCGGCGGATGATCTCAACGGGCATCGGGGCTGCCCCGGTGACGCAAAACCGTATAGAGGTAAGGTCGAAAGAATCGACTTTCGGATGGGCCATCAGGGTCGTGTATATGGATGGAACCCCCGGGAAGATCGTCGGTCTCTTTTTCTTTATGGTCCTAATGACCTCGCCGGCGTCGAAGCGCGGCATTACGATGATGGAGCAACCCGTGTAGATGGCGAGATTCAGGGCCACGGTCAGCCCGAATGCGTGGAAAAAAGGCAGGACGGACAAAAACCGCTCCTTGCCGCAGTTTAGATCGGGAAACCACGATGCGAGCTGCACAACGTTTGACATAATGTTTCTGTGAGTGAGCATCGCCCCTTTGGAAATCCCGGTTGTTCCCCCGGTGTACTGGAGCAGGGCCAGGCCGTCGGGCTCCGCTGCGCAGGCAATCGGTTCGGGATTGTTTTTGTCGATTACCTCTTTGAAGCTTACGACACGGGTCCCATCGAAGGGGACCGAGGTGAAGAGTTTTTTAAAGCGCGCCTTGACCGGATAGAGATACCGCAGAGGGACCGGCAGGTAGTCTTTTATGCCGGTCACCATGGTTGTCCTTATCCCGGTTTCGGGCAGCACCTTTTCGGCCTTCGGGTAGAGATGATCGAGAATAAACAGAAATTCCGCTTCGGAGTCCGTCCACTGATGAGCAAGCTCGCGCTCCACGTACAGCGGGTTCGTCATGACCACTGCCGCTCCCAGCCAGAGTGCGGCATAGTAGGCTATAACGCACTGTGGAGTGTTTGGAAGCATTATGGCTATTTTCGTTCCCCGCCCCGCGCCCATCCGTTTGAGGCCGTTTGCAAGGCGCAGCACCTGGTCCCATAACTGGCGGTAGGTGAGCCTTGCGCCGAAAAAATCGGTCGCTATGCTGTCCGGAACCAACCTGGCGTTTTGCTCCAGGACGCAAGGCAGACACGTCTCAGGATACTCGCGCGACGAGGGGACTCCGGGGTCATAGCTTTTGTGCCAGATTCGGTGCATCTGTTTTCCCCGCGGTCAGCCTCATTTCATTTAAGTTCGCAGATAATGCCGGTCACTATCGGACTTCTATTGACATGCATCAGGCCTGTTTGACAACTTTTCTTTGCAGGACCCATTAAAATTGAACGTCTTTATGCGCCCAAAAAGATTCATAAGATCATAGAATTGCTTGTGAGGCCGCACAACGGGGGTCACAATGAACAAGGGGGTCGAAGCCCCCTTGTTCCGGCTTTCGCCTGGCGAAAGCCGGAATGATGACGAAGCGATTTCAAATGAGTGGAGCGCCGAATCGGACTTGAGGACCCTACTCCTTATGGTCGAGTACCTCTGTTATGGTCGACATTGCCGAAGAACACTCTACCAGGACGCGCATCATCAGGACAAGCGCTATGGCGTTGAGCGCTCCGCAGGCGACCCAGGCCTGAGCGGTGGCTGAGGCGGCCCCCAGGGCGGCGAAAAACAGTGTCAGGAATATCCCCGCCGGGGTGCAGCGTGGCCAGCTCTTCACACGAATGTACTGATTGCCACCCCCGTGTTCTTCGACCGCCATGAGCACACGAACCGAACCGAGCAGACCTCCTCGCAGTTCGAGGTCCCATCCGTCGAAGTCGCCGCCCCGCAACACGACGGCCTTCAGGGTCTTTACCCCTTGTTCGACCGATTCGAGCCATGAGATCTGCGAGCGCCACTGCTCGCTCCAGATCGTGAAAGTCTTCGGCCACGGCAGAGGATGCGCAATGCCGGAGGCAACGCCGCACTTGCGCCATGGGGTCAAACCAAGTTTTATCCTTCCGATCAGCCGCGCCATCGGCTGCATCAGGTGCATAAAAGCCGTAAGCGCCTTCAGCATGCGCCGCTGTTGCAGCGGATGGTTGAGGAAGGCCAGCCTGGAGGCGCACGTCATGGCATGCGCAACCGGCAGAGCGACGGCGAAAAGAAAAAGAGGAAACACGAGCAGCAATGGGGCCCACTCCATCCCCAGCAGCGAAAAGAAGCCAAGGACCGCCACAATCACATACCACTCGGGCATGAGGGGCAGGGACCACATGAGACTCGGCGCGGGCTGATAGATCGACTGGAACAGGGCGCTGCCCCACGTGCCCTGGTAGACCCTCCCGCGGAAACAGCCGAGAAGCTGTTCAAAGCCTTTGAAATAAAGCCTTCCTTCCCAGGGAATGTGGCCGGCGGCATTGTATTTTTCAGGCCATTTGCGTTCCAGGTACCCTTCCGCCTTACCGTAGTTCAACTGCTGCTTCCAGTAGCTTTTGACGGAATTGCGGCGATGGTGCCAAACCATTGCGGCCGGGTTGAAGCCGAGCGTCCACCCTCGCTTTTGAATCCGCCAGCACAGATCGACGTCGTCTCCGGCGATCCGGAACTGCGCATCGAAGCCGCCGACTGCCTCCAGAGCGGCTTTTCGGAACGCCATGTTGCAGCCGGGAATGTGTTCGGCTTCCTGGTCGGTAAGCAAAACGTGAATCGGTCCTCCCGGCGAGTTCGCAACGCATTCGGCTATGGGGCCGTCGTCGGGCGGCGGGATATTGGGGCCGCCGACCCCAACGTGATCGGTCGAAAGAAAAGTTGCCGCCAGATAGGTAAGCCACTGAGGGTCTGGAACGGCGTCGTCATCGATATATGCAACGATCTCGCCCTTCGCGGCACGCATTCCGACGTTGCGGGCGTTGCTCAGGCCGCCGTTGGGAATCGAAATCACCCTGAAGTTGAATTCTTTGGCTATTATATCGGTGCCGTCCACGGACCCGTCGTTTACGACGAGCACTTCGAAGTTGGGGTAATCGATCTTTCTAAGACCTTGCAGGCAGTCGCGGATGGTCCGTTTGCCGTTGTAGGTGCAGACGACGACCGAAATGCTCGGCCAGTTCAGATCGGGAGGCAGGGGGACTTCGGCGAAAGCCCTGCCGACAGAGGACAGCGAAGGCTTGGGATTGCGGTTTCGGTCGGTCAGGCCGAACCCCCAATCTTCGATATCAAAGCCGCCCCTGTGCCATTCGTCGGTCCAGGCAAAAACGAAAATGCCGGCGCAGCCCGCCGCAAAAGTGGACCTGATCTGCCACTCCAGCGTCGAGGCCTGCACGTCCGGACCGTTTCGCATGCTGTCCAGGCCGATTTCAGCCATAACCAGAGGCTTTTCGCCCGCGAGGTTCTGAAGACGCGCGAGGTATCCCTCCAGCTTCTCCCTGGTCTCCAGGTATACGTTGAAGGAGACGAAATCGACGAAGCGAAGCTCCAGATATTCAGTCGTGGGAAAGTTTACGTAGGTGACCAGTGCCTGCGGGTCAACATCTTTCACCACTTTGTAGAGCCGCTCGAGAAAGGATTCGATGCGCCGTCTGCCGTGCCAGCGGACAATCGAAGAAGGGATCTCGTTGCCGATCGTGAAGCAGAGCACGGCGGCATGGCCGGCGCAGGCCTCGACGCCTTCCCTCACACGGCGTTCGATATCTTTGACCAGTTTCTTATCGTCCAGAAACGTGATGTGTTCTTCCCACGGCAGCCCTATCATGACGCGCAGGTTGTGTTTGCGGGCGATATCGAGAAGCCACCTCGGGGGCACGGTGTAGGTCCGTACCGCATTTATGCCGCTTGAAGCCATTTGCGCGAAATCCCGGTCCACCGTCTCCGGATCGTGGTATTGGCAGCCCCGCTCGTCAGGCCTGAAGGGACCGTAGGTTACGCCCCGGATGTAGAATTTCTCATCGCCAACGAAGATGAATTTGCCTTTTACTACAGCCCGGACTCCTTCCCGGACCGCGATATGCTTGGGAGGACTGAGGTAGAACTCGGCGACCCCGCTCGGCTTCGGCTTATCGAAAAGAGGCCGCAAAACCGGATTTTCCACGGGCAATCGGAGGAAGTCCCTTGCATGTTTGGGTTTCCTGGAATTAACGCCTTCCCTTTTGGGATTGGGCCGCAAAAATCTGCCGCCCTGACCCGGTTCAGAGTCATCTGAATCCGCGTCATCCCTCAAGCCAGGCTGAATTTCGATGCCTTCTTCGGTGATATCGGATACCGCATTGCTTTGTCTGTTTCTCATATGCTCCTCTCCCCGCAAAACGTAAGGGCTCAGCGTTTTTCAATCTCAAGCCCCATTTCCCATATGGCAAGAAGCGTACCATTATCTAAGATATTAAAATCGTTATTAAAATAAGCCAGATCGCACATCATCGAATCAGAGGGTTACGATTTTTGCGCACATCGGTTACGATTTGTGCACCGTAGGGCTTCCAGAGCAATTTTTTAGGCCGGTTGAGCCGGCGGCTATTCCCCTCAAATCGATTACGTGCGCAAAATTCCGGAATTTCGAGAAGTTCGAAAGAACCGGGGAATGATTTTGCGTCCTTTATATTTCACCGCGGACGGGTATCAATTTTTGTTCCAATCCGGATGCTTGTTAAAAAGGCAGGTGATAAGTATACTTGTCACGACTCCAGGCCCGCTCATGCCGGGTTTGAGTCGGACGGTTCCTCTCCCGCGGGAGGGGGCCGATAACCCGTTTTTCAAAGCAGCCCTCGTAAAACCTGGATGGCAATGGAGACTGATGAATTCAGCTCTGCTGGAAGTAAAAGACCTGAAAACATATTTCATAACCGATGCAGGGATTGTCCGCGCGGTGGATTCGGTCAGCTTTTCGGTTTCCGAAAAACAGGTGCTCGGAATTGTCGGCGAGTCCGGGTGCGGCAAGAGCGTGAGCGCTCTTTCCATTCTGCGTCTTGTTCCCGACCCGGGGGTAATAGCGGGAGGCGAGATTTGGTTCCGGGGAAAAAACCTGCTTTCGGCTACCGAAAGCGAACTGGAATCGATTCGGGGCAACGAAATTTCGATGGTTTTCCAGGAGCCTATGACTTCCCTCAACCCCGTTTTCCGGGTCGCGGACCAGATTGCTGAAGTCCTGTTGCGGCATAAGGAGATTTCCAAAAAAGAGGCTTATGCCCAAGTGATGGAACTTTTGCACCGGGTGGGCGTCCCATCCCCCGAAACCAGGATGAGGGACTATCCGCATAAACTGAGCGGCGGGATGCGCCAGCGCGTCATGATAGCAATGGCTATAGCCTGCAATCCGCGCCTTATTATTGCGGACGAGCCCACGACCGCCCTGGATGTAACCATCCAGGCGCAGATACTTTCGCTTTTAAACGACCTGCGTGAAGCCCACGATATGTCGATTTTACTCATCAGCCATGACCTTGGGGTAATAGCCGAGATGGCCGGGCAGGTCCTTGTGATGTATACGGGCAGGGTTGTGGAGCAGGCCGGCGTAAAAGAGCTTTTCGAAAATCCGCTTCATCCTTACACTCAAGGACTCATGCGGTCGGTGCCGGGCCGCGCGACGGGCAGGGGCGGGGACAGGCTCGAACCGATCCCGGGGGTCGTTCCCAGTCTGCTTGCGCTGCCGCCCGGATGCAAATTCAACTCGAGGTGTCCGTGGTCTTTTGACCGCTGTTTTCGGGAGGAACCGGAGCTTCTGGGGCCATCGGGAGATCACCCGGTGCGCTGCTGGCTCTATGATTAGGTTTCCGGTGGTTTCTCATCCGGGGTCTCCGGATGGAAACCGGGAGGGTAGTGCTTGCTTCAGGGTTCGGAGCTTCTGAGAGTTGTGGCCGTAAAGAAATACTACCCCATAACCGGGGGGCTTTTCCGCCGCGAAATCGGGGTGGTCAAGGCCGTGGACGGAGTCGATCTGGAGATCGCCCGGGGCGAAACGCTTGGGCTGGTTGGAGAGAGCGGATGTGGAAAATCCACCCTTGGCAGGGTCATCCTGGGTCTTGAACCCCCAACCGAAGGCAGGATCTTATTCGACGGAGACGACGTCCTGTCGATGAACGGCGATAAACTGCACCGGCTGAGGAGGCGCATGCAGATCATATTTCAGGATCCGTATTCTTCCCTCGATCCGAGGCAGTCCGTAGGGCGCATCATCGGGGAAGGTCTGGTCATACATAAAATAGGGACCCAGGCCGAGAGGAAGGAACGGGTGCGCCGAATCATGGAGGTTGTCGGCCTTCGCCCGGAAAACGTCAGCCGCTACCCGCATGAGTTCAGCGGAGGACAGCGCCAGAGGATCGGAATCGCGCGCGCGCTGGCCATGAACCCCGAACTGGTCATCTGCGACGAGCCCCTTTCGGGCCTCGACGTATCCATACAGGCGCAGGTCGTAAATCTATTGAAAGATTTGCAGCAGGAGTTCAACCTGACCTACCTTTTCATCTCGCACGATCTTTCGGTCGTGCGCTACATAAGCGACCGGGTCGCGGTCATGTACCTCGGGCAGCTCGTCGAACTGGCCGAAGTCGGCGAATTGTTCGGCAACCCCAGCCATCCTTATACGCGCGCCCTGCTTGACGCCATTCCCACAATGGATCCGAACCGGCCGAAAAAACGACCGGAGGCGGCCATGGAAACGGCGGTGCCGGTGCTTCCGGAGTTCTGCATCTTCCAGCCGCGCTGCCACCAGGCGCAAGCCGGGTGCGAAAAGGTCCTGCCCGAACTCCAGGAGATATCGCCCGGCCACTGGGTCAAATGCCTGGCCTATGACCGGCTGTCCAGTCGTCTGTAGGTCCCTTTAAACCTGTCCGGGGTGCAAAGTGATCGTTCCCCGCTTTTTCCTTTGTGGGGGACCCAGCCTCAGAGCTGCATAAGGTCCGGGGCCTGGACCCGGGTGGTAAACTCAGGGGGGCGATCCTGGGCATGAATGCCGCCGGGCTGCTCGATCACAACAACAGGGAGTAGTTTTTTTTAGCCTGGCTTAAAATTAAGGTTTATTGAACCGGGTTGATGGTGCACAATGCTGTGAGCGAATTATGTTAGGACAAACTGTAAATTGCACCGAATATAGGAGTTGTGGCAGGAACATAATGTTTTTCACCTGCAAGTGAGTGATCAAACAGGGAGCACTCGCGTTTGTCTTTACTTTTAGCCGGGTTCCGGCTTTCGCCGGAAAGACGCGGTACAGGGCCGGTTTTAAAATGAGTGGAAAGTACGATGTGATAGTTATCGGGGCAGGTCATGCGGGCTGCGAGGCCGCGCTTGCCTCCGCGCGTCTCGGCTGCAGGACCCTGGTGCTGGCCATCTATCTGGATACGGTGGCGCATATGCCCTGTTCGCCTTCTGTGGGGGGAATCGGCAAAGGCCACCTGGTGAAGGAAATCGATGCGCTCGGCGGCGAGATGGCCAAGGTCAGCGACCAGAGCGCGATCCAATTCCGATTGCTCAATACAAAGAAGGGGCCGGCGGTCCGCGGCACTCGGACGCAGAACGACAAAATCCGCTACAGGTCTGAAATGAAGCACCGGTTGGAGCTTCAGTCCAATCTCGAATTAAAGCAGTCGATGGTAGAATCGCTGATCGTCGAGGATGGAAAAATATCGGGACTGATCGACCAGTTCGGGGTTTTCTACCAGGCCCCGGCCGTTGTCGTGGCAACGGGGACCTTTCTGCACGGCCTTATACACATCGGCGAGAGCCGCATTGCATCGGGGAGGGCCGGCGAATTCCCCTCCGTTCGTCTTCCAGACCAGTTGAGGAGCCTCGGTTTCTGCCTGGGCAGGATGAAAACGGGGACCCCGGCTCGAATAAGCCGCCGGAGCATCGATTTCAGCTCCTTTCGAGAACAGCACGGCGATGCCGAACCGAGGCCCTTTTCACTTTTCACGCAACGTCTGCCCCTTCCCCAGGCGCCGTGCTACATAGGGCGCACCAGCGAACGAACTCATGAGATCGTTCGCCGCCATATTCATTTTTCCCCTCTGTATAACGGCGCCATTCAAGGCGTTTCAGCCCGTTACTGCCCGTCGCTGGAAGACAAGGTGATGAAGTTTCCGCAAAGGGATTTTCATCAGATCATTCTCGAGCCCGAGGGTTTGGATACCGAGGAAATATATGCGAGCGGCACGGGCAATTCGCTTCCCGTGGAAATTCAGCGCAGCCTGATTCATTCGATTCCGGGGCTGGAATCCGCCGAGATAATGAGGCCTGCCTATGCGATAGAATACGATTTCGTTCAGCCCACGCAGTTGCATCCAACGCTTGAAACAAAGCCGGTGGCAGGGCTTTTCATGGCCGGCCAGATCAACGGGACGTCGGGCTACGAGGAAGCGGCCGCGCAGGGAATGTGGGCGGGGCTCAACGCCGCGCTTAAAGTCCAGAAGAGGCCGCCGTTCGTCCTGGACCGCTCGGAAGCCTACATTGCCGTAATGATCGATGACCTGGTCACAAAAGGGACCAACGAGCCGTACAGAATTTTCACCTCAAGGTCCGAGTACCGCCTTTTGCTGCGGGAAGACAATGCCGATTTGCGCCTTCTGGGAAAGGGATACGAGCTTGGGCTGCATGATCATGGCGTCTACAGGGAGCTTGTCGAGCGGCGTGAGGAGGTGCGCTACGAACTGGAAAGACTTCGGAGAATATTTGTCCGGCCCTCTGCCCTGGTGAGCGGGATGCTGGCGTCGAGGGGGTCGAGCCCGCTCGATGAGCCGGTATCGCTGGAAAAGCTGCTCAAAAGGCCCGAGATCATCTATTCGGACATTGAAGCCATCTGCGCAACGGACCGGATGCTTTCGGCAAGGACTAAAGAACAGGTCGAAATCGAATGTAAATACGAGGGTTATCTGAGGCGCCAGGAAGCCGAGGTGGGCAAATTCAAACAGATGGAAGAAATGCGGATTCCTCCGGATTTCCCTTACGACCAGGTGCCGGGGTTGTCCAACGAAGTCCGGCAGAAGCTTGGGGAAGTGCAGCCGGTTTCGGTCGGACAGGCATCCAGGATACCGGGAATAACCCCGGCCGCTATATCCATTTTACTTGTTTTTCTCAAGCGTATTAAAGAGTTGTCCTCTAATGTGGAAAGTGCTGCTTAAGGATACACATTATTAGAAGAATTTGCTTGCGCAAATTGGCGTTTACACCTAGTATAAATTAGGGCTTTTGTTTTGTTGAACCCATTTCCGGACCTGAATAAGAGGAAAGAGATCATGGAGGGGAAAAACGACAAAGATTTCATCGCCACCCTGCGAGCGCACGGCCTTCAGGTTACCTATCAGCGCCTGGCTATTTATCAGGCCCTGTATTTGACTAAGCAGCATCCAAGCGCCGAGACCATTTATCAGCAGGTCAGGAAGCGCTTTCCTATGATTTCCCTTGGGACGGTCTACAAGACCCTCGAGAAGTTCTACGAAGTCGGCCTCATAGAGAAGGTGAGCCCGATAACCGAGGTGGCCCGCTACGATGCGTTGACCGAGCCTCACCATCACCTTGTGTGCATTGAATGCCAATCGATTCAGGATGCTGACGGTATAGTCGGAGAACCGAAGGTCACGGTTCCTGATAAGAGCGGATTCCGCGTAGTACGGCAGCAGGTCGTCCTTCAGGGCTATTGTCCCGGGTGCAAGGGCAATAATACCGATTCCCAGTCTTAGGCCGCCCTGAGCTGTCGCAGCGCAGTGAGGCCCTGTCTAACGGTCCTGCCTTGAATGAGATGAGCGAACGTGTTCGCGTTTCTCCTCGCAAGATCACTGTATGTAAGGAAAGATAAGGAAAATCGAAGGGCTCGTTACCATAAAGCCATATATTTCCATCGGCACCAGGCACGCGTTGTCCATCTCCTTGACTGTGTCCGTCCATCCAAGAGATGTGGGGTCTTTTTAACGAGGCCCGGCAGAGCAGGCGCGGCCTACACTGTTTGCGTCTTTCAGATCAAACCTTGCGCCCCGCGAGGTGGGTGGTGTGGAGTGCTTTGAGCATCGGTGGCCGGAATCGCCTTTCGTCGTACCTGGAATTTATGTCTTTGCACACACCTATGCGGCGGTTATTTTTGATTAAGTTGAGCGGCGGCCCAGAGTGTGCTAAGTGTTGAAACTGGAAGGCGCCGGTCGTAAAACCGGTTTGAAAGGAGGATGTTTAGTGAATATTGTCGTCGTCATAAAACAGACCCCCGACACCGAGACTGTTATCCGGATACGCCCTGATAAGAGTCAAATCGTAACTTCGGATATCAAGTGGATTATCAATCCCTACGACGAGTTTGCCATCGAGGCCGGTTTGCGCCTCAAGGAAAAGCATGGCGGAAAGGTTACGGTCATCAGCTACGGGCCCCAGAGGGTCATTGACGCCCTCAGGACAGCCCTGGCCATGGGCGCTGACGAAGCGGTGCTCATAGATGACGCCGAAATGAAGCGGGCGGACTTCCTTCGGGTTACCGAGGCGCTGGGCGCTGCCGCCGGGCAACTGAACCCGGATATCATCCTGATCGGTTCGAGGACTGTCGATTACGACCAGGGTCAACGCGGTGCAATCCTTGCCGAGAAGCTCGGATGGCCGCATGTCGCCTTGGCGGTCTCCTTGGAATCCGATGGGGCCGCTGTTACGGTCGATCGTCCGATCGAGGGTGGAAAAGTGACAATCGAGACCCCCTTGCCTGCGGTTGTCACCTTTGGCGGATCGCATGCCCTATGGAACCCCCGGTACGCCTCCCTTCCCGGAATCATGAAGGCAAAGAAAAAACCTCTGATCATAAAAAAACTTGAGGAACTCGGCATGGACCCGGCCGACTTCTCGCCCGAAAAGGCCAGAATCCGGATAACCTCCCTGGAGTTGCCTCCCCAGCGGAAACCCGGAAAGATCGTGGACGGGGGTCTGGACACCGTGGAAAAGGCTAAAGAGCTTGTAAAACTATTGCGTGAAGAGGCCAGGGTCATCTGATAGGGGAGTTATATCAATGGCGGACAATGTGCTCATAATTACAGAATTTCGGAATGCCGATTTTCGCCGCGTGACCTACGAGGTGGCAAGCGAAGGCAGGCGTATTGCCGATGCGCTCGGGGCCCAACTGGTCGCCGTAGCACTGGGGTCCGGAATTTGGGACAAGGCGGCGGAGCTTGGAAAGTATGGGGTGGATAAGGTCTTTGTGCTCGACGATCCTGCCCTGGAGCATTACCTGGCCGAAACCTACGTTCCGATTATCGCTGAGGTTGTGGTGAAAATCCAGCCGGCCGCGGTCCTGCTGCCGGCTTCGGTGGACGGCCGCGATATCGGCGCACGGCTTGGCGCGAGAATCGACGTCACGCTGCTCCAGGACGTGGTCAAGGTCGAAATTGACGAGGCCGGAAAGATAACGGCCAAATGGCCGCTTTTTGCGGGCAAATGCTTTGCCTGGTGCGAATGGGCCACGGGGGTGCCTCCGCTGCTCTCGATCCGTCCAAACGTTATGAAGTGCTTTGTCGTGGACGAAAACAAGAAAGCCGAGTTGGAAAAGATCGATGCGGCCATCCCGACCCCGCGTGCCAAGGTGGTGAAATACGATCTCGATGTCTCCGGGAAGGTGGAACTGACCGAGGCCGAGGTCATCATCTCGGGCGGCAGGGGCATGAAAGATGCCTCGAACTACGCTATTCTGGAAGAGCTGGCCGCGCTACTTGGCGCAGCGGTCGGCGCCTCGCGCGCGGCCGTCGATTCAGGCTGGCGTCCTCATGCTGATCAGGTGGGGCAGACCGGAAAGGTGGTAAATCCGAACCTCTACATCGCGGTCGGCATCTCGGGAGCAATTCAGCACCTCGCCGGTATGGGATATTCAAAATATATCGTGGCGGTCAATAAGGACCCGGATGCTCCCATTTTCAGCAAGGCCGATTACGGGATAGTGGAAGACCTGTTCAACTTCGTCCCGGCTTTTACCGAGGAGGTGCGCAAGCTAAAGTGTTCGTCGTGATGCGGTCCCGGCCTTGTAAATGAAAGGGGGCGCCTGCCAGCCCTGCTTGCAGATGCCCCCTGTTTCTTACCGCCGGTGCGCGATTGGTATTCGGTTTTTCTATTTTCAACTCATCTATGCGGGTCCTTCGCCGCTTTTTGCAACGGCTTTTACTTAGCCGGCCCGCTGTCTGATGGTACGACGGCTGAATTCTCACTGCCTTCGATAAGAGATATCAAACCGCCTACGAATTTCATCATATTGTCTGCCTGGGCTTTTAACTGCGATGAGGTCGAGGCGGCTTCCTCTGCGTTTGACGCATTTTCCTGGACTACCTTGTCAACTCCTCCTACCGCTTTGTTGATCAGTTCCACCCCCTGTGCCTGTTCCCGTGACGCCGCAGAAATCTCCCTGACTAGGTCGCTGGCTTTCGAGACGCTTGAAGCGACTTCGGTAAATTCAGCGCTCATGCTCTGCGCCAGGTCGGCTCCGGACGAAATCATTTTCACATTGCCCTCGATCAGCCCCGCCGTATTGCGGGCCGCTTCGGCCGCGCGCATTGCGAGGTTTCTCACCTCGTCGGCCACAACCGCGAACCCAGCTCCGGCCTCTCCTGCGCGTGCCGCCTCCACGGCCGCGTTGAGGGCCAGAAGATTAGTCTGAAAGGCTATTTCGTCGATGGTCCTTATGATCTTTTGAGTCTTGCCGCTCGCGCTCGAAATCTCGTGCATAAACTCCGTCAGCCGACTCATTGTGTCCCTGGCCCTCGATGTAATCTCTTCGATCTGAGTCATGAGTTTGTCGGCCTGGATTGCATTTTCGGCGTTATGCCTGGTCATTGCCGACATCTCCTCGAGCGAAGACGATGTTTCCTCGATTGCCGCCGCCTGGCTGGCCGTGCCGCTTGCCATTTGCTGGCTGATGGAGGCTACGACCCCGGAGGCCGCCGAGGCGTTTCCAGCCGTTTCGTTCAGACCCGTAATTACCTCCCGGATCGGTCTGCTGACCAGTCTGGAAACCATAAAAATGAGGGCGCCTGCGACTGCGAGGCTGGCGAGAAGTCCTATTAACATGTTTGTGTTACGCATACCCTGAATGGCCGTGAACATGCTGTCGCTGTTTTGCTCGACCAGCAGGCCGCCCAGCACCGCGCGGGACGATCCATGACAATGATGGCAGCGCTTTTCATTCAGGAACGGACGAATAAGGTTCAAGCAGTGTTTGCCGTCCCGCAGGTCGTCAAAGGCTGTGTCGGGCTTTTTCCCGTCTGTCAGCATGCCGTTAAGCGCGCTGATGAGATCCGGCGATTTGACGTTTTCGGTTAGTGGAGAATTTTCCTTGCCGGATTCCGTGGTGTAGGTGATCAGCTTATCGAAACCGAAAACATGGACCTTGACATCGCTGCTGTTTTTTTCGAATTCGCCCATCTGTTGTCTGATCGTTTCGCTGTCACCAATCGCCATGGGGTAGAGAATCGAGTTGTAGACCGCTTCGGCGAGGACCTGCGTCGAGGTCTCGAATTGCTTGGTCATTTCCTTTTGCTGATAGTAAATGTTTACACAGATTATAGAGGCGAGCGCGACCAGGATAAGAATGGCAACCGCCAGGACGATTTTTATCTGCAGACTGAGGTTGAAATTCTTCATCAGTGTGCGCCTCCATAAACTAGGGGTTTGTATTTGAAGGCATTTATGCGCTCCGAGTTATGGCAGGCCTCGCAGTCCTTCGCGGTGAGCTTTCCCTTTATGTCTTTGGGGTCACCCGTTTCGGCATGAATGCTGCCCGGACCGTGACAAACTTCGCAGCCTGCATCCTTGAGCGCAGGAGTTTCCTGCTCGGATCGGAAGCCGCCTTCCTTGCCATACCCCGTGGTGTGGCATTCGAAGCATTTTTTCTGTTCGGCTTCATCGAGTCCCTTTTTGAGGCGGGTCAGGCTCTGGAACGAATGGGCCTTTTTGTTGAACTGTTTGAATGTGCCGTACTCCGCGGCGTGGCATTCCTTGCAGGATTCCGAGCCGAGATATTTGGCCTGCTCGGCACTCCGCGCGCTTTCCGGCCGCCAACTGGAAAGCGATAGCACGAAGAAAAGGGAGAAGATACCGACTGGTAGTATCAGTTTGAGATTATGCATATCCGACGCCCCCAATTTTTTTGTAACTGCAAAATGCACCAACAATAAAGATTCCCAACATGCAATGTGCACATTGACAATTTCGATATACGGTCTTCTGCGCGCCCTCCTGCTATTTGAGGGTCATTATCTTAAAAACCGGCCCAACTTTTCTGATATTGATGAAGATTGATTCGGAAGAGCCGGGAAATTTCTTTAGGAATTTGTTATGGAAAAAAAACAATGCGTCAAAAATTAGGATGCCGCCTGAAAATCCGATCCCTGTGGATTTAAGATCTGATTGTAAAAGAGGATGCTTCTCTTTTCATGGGTTCAAATGACGGAGTTGGAAACAGCCTTACCTCCGTTTCTTGATTGACACCATCCGGCAGTGGCAAGAGGGGGTCGGACTCTTGTGGGTGGCCCGTGGGGGCGCGCGGTTCCCCCACGCTTTTCCAGAATCTTGCCTTATGATTGTATCATCCATAATCGGGCTTAGAGCCCTGATTTTGCACACTCACCGGGTCACTCGCGTGTGCTTTTGTTTTGCCCACTGCCTCAAATCGTCGGCCCAGGCGCAAACGATTTTTTTCCCCATGCGCCGTCTTCGGTAAAAAATCCGGCCCCCCTCTAAAAGCTGGTTTCTGTAACCGCGTATCGAACGCTCCGATAAGCTCAGAAAATCCGCAATCTGCTTCCATCCAACCAGCAGATCGTTTCCCGCCATTCGATCTCCTTTCCGAGTGCTTGTCTTTGAACCAAAAATCAAGACGAGAAGGTTTTTTGCGCACGCCCAGGCTTGGTGAGGCACTCTGGTCGCGTGTCAAAGCTTTTCGGTTATGACCGCCGGCCGGAATACCGGGCGCCGTCCCTTTGCTGTCATTGTCCGGGGCCGTCCGCTTCAAATTACCCCTCCTTCAAAAAGGGGAAGTGTTTTGGGCATCCGTCGCCACGATCGACTCCTTTTAAAATTTGAAGATTACTTCAGCTTCCTTTGTCAGAGGATGGCAGCCTGAGAGGAGCAATTTTGCCGGAAACGAGCTGGAGGGCTCATCCAGGGGATTCTGGCGCCCCCGATCCAAAAGTGAGGCGGTACTTCAGGCATCCGTCAGCCGGTGACCCTGCTTCGCAGTTTTTTGAGTATTTCCTGCGCCAAATTGCCCCGCGGCCTTTTCCGGCTTCCGGCATACCGGTTGACTACTTTCCTTACGGTGTCGGGCTCGTAGCCTTCCTCGACTGCGAAGTCTTTCATGCTGAGGCCCGCAATTCTGAGACGGCCTATCACTTCGTTTTTTGTTGCCCAACTGAGTGTTTCCATCGTATAAATCCTTTATACTGTCCTCTGGTGGGACAGCTCGCGTAGAGTATAACGTTGCCTGCTTGCGATTAAAGGATGATCATCGTGGGGGAAGATACTTCTAAATATGAAGTAATGTCAAATCAAAAAACGACGCGAGGAGGAAAAATGTCTCTCTACGCTCAAAGATTGAAGCATGTTCGCGGACAGCTGGGAATTCGACTGGGAGTTGAAAATCTTAGTCAGGCCAAGTTTGCGAAAATACTCAATGTACACCCGAGTGCAATTAGCCATGTCGAGGCCGGTAATGCGCGTATCCAGCCTGAGCTTGCGAAGGCGATAGAGGAAAAGACCGGGTTCCGCCAGGCATGGGTGCTGACCGGGGAAGGCCCCGAAACAACTGAGGCCCCGCCGAATGACGAAGTCAACTCGTCCAACGCGCTGCTGCCATCTCGGGAATTCAGCGTTTCAGGATTCGGCTTTTCGTTTGTTTACAAAGTCAAACCTCTTTTGAGCAGCGGATCGGGAGACCTCGTATATGAAGAGGGCTATGAAGATATCTACTCTTTTCGCAGTGACTGGCTGTCGCGAAAGGGAGTCGTCGCAGCCATGCGCCTTGCCCAGGTGAGCGGCGATTCCATGCTGCCGACCCTGGAGGACGGCGATTTCGTCTTGTTCGATACCTCCAAGCGTGACCCTCTGGACGGCAAGATTATGGTTATCGGCATTGAGAATCATCTATATATAAAGCGCGTCCGTGTCTCGCCCGAGGGGATCTTCCTGGTAAGTGACAACAAATCGGTCTACGATCCCTGGCGCGTCAACCCTGAAAATACAAGATTCCTGGGGCTGGTGATCTGGCATTGCGGGGACGTGTAACGGCGACCGGTAAAGAGCGGGTGCCGGATCAACAGTCCGGCATCCGGCCTCCCTTTTTCGCCCCTTTCCTCTTCACTTCATAATTTTTCAATCCACATCAATTTTTTCATTGACATTACTTCATAATATGAAGTAGATTCTCCTCCTGGATTCGGCCGAATACCGCAATTTCAAGATAAGGAGGAGGGATGGCAACCTGTTCGTTTTGCAAACGGGAGATTTTTGGGAAAGCTTCGGGCCCCGGTTGCGCGTGGGACCCGGCGCTTGTGCGGGGCAGTGGGATTTTGGGAATTTCAGTGTCTGTGGTCTGCGCGGAGAACCCGCTTAGCGGGCTGATCTATGCGGAATCACGCATCAGGGGGATAAGCAGGATAATCAGGCTCAGTCCTGCGACCCGCCGTGAGTCTGCGGGGTGTGCGCCGCCGCCTGAATTCGATCCCTGCCTTGAAACCGTTAAGGTGATGAAGCGGCTGATGGCCGAGTTCTTCGACGTGGGAAAATCTGCGGCCGGCGGATCGGAGACAGGAAAAAGGTCTATATCATGACCGCTAGAGGCGGACCGACTTCCGACACATGAATGGAGGGCATTACTATGGATTTTGCAAATCCGGCTTTGGACTTCAGGCGCACGGCAGGCGGCATAGAATCTCTAATCCGTGAGGGCGCGCGGCTCAAGGGCGAAATCGATGCCGCACAGGCCAGGCTCCGGAAAATAAACCTCAAGCTCACCGAGAGCGCCGGGTTCGAAAACGGCAGGCAGACGGCCTACCTGTTCGGGGCGGGCTACAGGGTAAAGGTCAGGCTGCAGGCAAACATCGCCTGGGACCAGGAAAAGCTGCTCAAGCTCCGCGAGTACCTGCCCGAGGGTAAATTCGGCGAACTTTTTAAGGTAGTCTATGAGCCGACGTCGAAAAAGACGATCGACGGGTTTATAGCTCATGCGGACCCGGACCTGGCCGACGGGGTCAAATGGTGTATGAGCGTTAAACCGGGGGCCCCGCATGTGACGTATGAACCCATCGAAATAAAAACCGGGCATCAGGGCGGTTAACAGGGAGCAGGGGGGTGCAA
>Ga0326728_10010444_pt1 | contig 21720 bp, 13 predicted proteins | sample MB3enrmetagenome_FD_207602 | JGI IMG/M metagenome (GOLD analysis project Ga0326728, IMG submission 207602) | Lab enriched peat soil microbial communities from McLean, Ithaca, NY, United States - MB31MN | ecosystem: Environmental > Terrestrial > Soil > Wetlands > Peat | place: USA: New York... | reverse complement strand
CTTCAGCCGGTCGACGAAACGGTTGGTCCAGTCATCCAGCTCATTCGCATCGGGGTCTTCCAGTGCGTACTGGTATTGCGTGCGACTGACCCGGTCATCCACGGTAATGTTCTGCACAGGCTCCATAAACAACTGAATTCCCTGAATCTGGCTCACTCGAGAGTTGAGCCTGCGGATGAGGTCTGAGGCGCTGATATTGCGCTGGTCGAGTGGCTTTAGATTGATCGACATCCTGCCGCTGTTGGTCGTCACATTCGTTCCATCGGCGCCGATAAACGACGAGACGCTTTCCACCGCTGGATCATCCAGAACTGCCTTGGTAATCTCCAACTGCTTCTCGGCCATGGCCTGTGAACTGATCGCCGGCGGCGCCTGCGATATGCCCTGGATGACAGCCGTGTCCTGTATCGGGAAAAAACCCTTTGGGATCACGATGTAAAGGAAAAACGTAAGCAGCAGTGTAGCCACGGCGACGAGCAGCGTAACCGTCTGGAATCGAAGGACAACCTTCAGCGTCCGGCCATAAAACGCGATCATCCAGTCGAACGCGCGCTCCGAGGCTCTATAAACGCGCCCCTGCTTCTCTTTTGGCTCGCGCCGCAAGATTCGCGCACTCATCATGGGCGTGAGCGTGAGAGAGACCACTGCCGAAATGATGATGGTGACGGCAAGGGTCACGGCAAACTCGCGGAACAGGCGCCCCACCACGTCGCCCATGAATAACAGCGGAATCAGTACGGCGATGAGTGACACGGTGAGGGAGAGAATGGTGAAGCCAATTTGCTCCGCGCCCTTGAGCGCCGCTTCCATGGGTGGATCGCCCGCTTCGATGTACCGCGCGATGTTCTCAATCATCACGATGGCATCGTCCACAACGAAACCGGTGGAGATGGTCAGCGCCATTAGCGACAGGTTATCCAGGCTGTAACCGAGGACATACATAGCCGCGAACGTGCCCACCAGTGACAGCGGCACAGCCACGCTGGGGATGATGGTGGCGTAGAGACTCCGCAAGAAAAGGAAGATGACCAGCACGACGAGTCCAACCGTCAAGAGCAATTCGAACTCCACGTCGGAGACCGATGCTTGGATGGCGGTGGTGAGATCGGTAAGCGTGGTCACCAGTATGCCCGTAGGCAGGTTGGCCTCCAACTGCGGCATGAGTCCCTTGATGCTCTTGACCACGCTGATGGTGTTGGCCCCGGGCTGGCGTTGCACATTCAGGATCACCGCAGGGGTCTGATTCATCCACGCGGCCAGATTATTGTTCTCTACGCCATTCACGATCCGTGCCACGTCGGTCAGCATCACCGGCGCACCGTTGCGGTAAGCAACGACAACCTTCCCATAGTCGCCGCTGGTGACCAGTTGATCGTTGGCGTCGATCTGGTAATCCTGGCGCGGCCCATCGAAGTTCCCTTTGGCGGCGTTCACACTGGCATTTGTCAGCGCCGTGCGCACGTCTTCCAGGTTGATGCCGTAGGATGACAGAGCCGTAGGGTTGGCTTGAATGCGGACGGCGGGCTTTTGGCCGCCGCTGATGGTTACAAGACCAACCCCGTTGAGCTGCGAAACCTTGGGCGCAAGGCGCGTGTCCACAAGGTCTTCAACCTGTGATAGCGGCATGGAATTTGAGGTGATGGCCAGGGTAAGCACAGGGGCATCGGCGGGATTCGTCTTACTGTAGGTCGGCGGCGCGGGCAGGATGGAAGGCAAAAGACTCTGCGACGCGTTTATGGCAGCCTGCACCTCCTGCTCGGCCACATCAATAGCCAATGAGAGATTAAACTGCAGCACGATGACGGAAGTGCCTCCGGAGCTGGTGGAGGTCATCTGGCTCAAGCCCTGAAGTTCGCCGAATTGACGCTCCAGGGGCGCCGTCACCGTCGTCGCCATCACCGTGGGGCTGGCGCCGGGATAAAACGTGAGCACTTGAATGGTGGGATAATCGACTTCCGGCAATGCGGAAACCGGCAGTTGTGTATAGCCAACAATGCCCACCAAGAGGATGGCCGCCATCAGCAAAGCTGTGGCTACCGGTCGCAAGATAAACGGACGAGATGGACTCACTGCGCGTTGCTCCCGCTCGTTTTTGCCGTGACAGGCTGGTTCGAAATGACCACCGCAGCTTTGTCCTGCAACTTATCGAAGCTGCTGTTGGCGACAACGTCTCCAGGGTTGATGCCTTCAACCTGCGTTACACCGCCGTTGGTAACCCCCGTCTTGATGCTGAGCATGTGAGCGAAATTGTTTTGAATCAAATAGACAAACGACGCTTGCCCGTTCTGTTGAATGGCTGAGGAGGGAATCAGCGTCACTCCCGCGAGCGTATTCACCAGCAGGCGCGTGTTGACAAACTGGTTCGGAAAGAGGGCATCATTGGTGTTGGCGAAGAGCGCCCGCCCTTTTACCGTGCCCGTTGTCGTATCAATCTGGTTGTCCAGCGTTAACAGTACCCCGCTGGCAATCTTCGTCTGCGCCGTGCGATCAAAGGCCTCGACGGGGAGCTTCGCCTTTGCGTTCAGGCGGGCTTCAACTTGCCCTAGACTGTCTTCCGGTATGGTGAAAATTACGGTGATGGGCTCGAGCTGCGTAATGACGGCGAGGGTTACACTTCCATCCGACTGCACCACGTTGCCCGGATCCACCAGCCGTAAGCCCACGCGGCCGGCGATGGGAGCAGTGATATGGCAGAAGTCAACCTGAATCTGGTCATATTGCACCGTTCCCTGGTCGTTCTTTACGATGCCCTCGTCCTCTAGCACAAGCTTTTCCTGGTCATCCAGGGTTTGCTTGGCAATGGCGTTGCGTGCCCACGCGGCACGGTAGCGTTCCAGGTCCATCTGCGCTTGGGCCAGCACATTCTGGTCTCGCTCCAGCGCCCCTTGCGCTTGTAAAAGACTTGCGCGGTAAGGACTCGAATCGATGTCAACCAGCGGATCGCCCTTACTTACCCGCTGACCCTCCGTATAGTGCACGGCAACGATCAGGCCACTCACCTGACTGGTAATCGAATCGGTATAGACCGGCGTTGCGGTGCCGATGGCGTCAAGGTAGACACCGATGTTACCCTTTTGAGCCGTCGCACTCGTGATGGTGACCCCCGGCGCGGCAGGGTGTGCGGCCGCCGCTTTCTTGGCTTCCTCGTGGTGGTGTAGCACCAGCAGGAGCGGAACCGCCAGGATCAGGAGCAGAAGGATCCACATGACGACGTGCTGACCCTTATGGCGGGGAGCAAAGGCTGGGAGTTGATGGTCCGTGCTGATGACGGCGTGCTCGTTCACGTCAGCGCTCAATGGGAATCTCCTTTGAAACTCGTAACCACAACATTCAAGCAACAATAGAACCCCTGTCTGTTCACTATTGCACAGCCTCGTAACATGCCCCATGGCGGGGCCGCCTTGGAATGGAGAACGATGATGGAGGCTAGGGGAACGCCGAATTCGAGCTGTTCGTGCAGGACAAAAACGTGAGCCAATCTACTGTAGGGTTGCCAGATCCTTACAGCCAATATGGCGGCCGGCCGTAGTAGCCGTAGAGCCTCTTCTCGCACTCGCGAGTAGTACCCTACCACCTGCTCTTCGGTGTGATAGTCCGTATGCCCGCTGAAAATAGATCAGAAAAGCGTAGGTTTCGAACAGCGAACGCCGCCCTACATTACTCCCGTTCTTTGGACGAGGCTAGCGGGGCGGTTTATTCTCTTCCTTAGGCGCTGCTGCCGGATGCGGCGCGCTCTTCGGCTGCGCTGCCGGGCGCGGTGCGCTCTTCGGCTGCGCTGCCGGACGCGGTGCGCTCCTCGGCTGCGCTGCCGGACGCGGTGCGCTCCTCGGCTGCGCTGCCGGACGCGGTGCGCTCCTCGGCTGCGCTGCCGGACGCGGTGCGGTCTTCGGCTCTGCTGCCGGACGCGGTGCGCTCCTCGGCTCCGCTGCTGCCGGACGCGCTGCGGTCTTCGGCTCCGCTGCCGGACGTGGCGCGCTCTTGGGCTGTGCTGTTGCTGCCGGACGCGCTGCGGTCTTCGGCTCCGCTGCCGGACGTGGCGCGCTCTTGGGCTGTGCTGTTGCTGCCGGACGCGCTGCCGTCTTGGGTTGCGCTGCTGGCGGGTGGTACGGAGCCGCCGCCTTGGCTGCTACCACTCCACCACCGCTAAACACTCCCGGCTTGGAAGTCGCGGCGATCGGCGGTTTGCCATGATTCACCGATGCCCGTAGCGCTTGGTTGGTGCTGGCGGCGTGCTGGTGCTGTGTCTGTTCACTGGTTGGGGGGATATGCCGCGCACTGGCCGCAGTCCGTTGTTCAGTGGTTGGTTGGGCGGTTATTCCGCCATTGCCGCCGTTATAGCTTACGTTGTTTATTGTAATATTGTTAATAACTGTCTGGTTGTAAACATTTGTGATGCTTGCCACATTGGTAAAGTTATTCACCGAGCGGTTGTAGAAGAAGGCTCCGTTCTGCCAACGTCCCCCTTCATAGCCGGAACCGCTGTAACCGAATCCGTAGTTGACGCCGCCGTAGAACCCAACCTGGGGACCCCAGTACCCGTCATTCCAGATGAAGGCGCCGTCGCCCCAACTCCAATAACCCGGAGTCCAGAGAACCTCAGGCTGAGGCGGTAGCACCCATGTGCCGGGCACCCAGTAATAGTCGCCATAATCGGGACTCCACTGCCAGTAACCCGGCGTCCAGAGATAACCCGAGCCGGGAATGACAGGCTGCTCGTACACGGGCAGCATCGGCGGAGCGATCGTTATAGACACGGAAAACTGTGCGAACGATGGGGCTGGCGTCGCCAGGGTCACCAGTCCGAACAGCAGTGGCGCAAACAACAGCGAAAGAACGAAACGAATATTACGCATTTTGGATCCTCCTGAGAGGATTTTCCTCCTATGTGGAAAACGCGAACAAATGGGCCGCTCGAACATGCTCGATGTCATAGAAGACGAATGACAAATCAAAGCTGCCCCGAATGATCCGAAAAAGCAGGGGGACCCTCGGCCTCCGGCACGTTGCTGTGAGCCCGTACCCTCTTGTTGCGAGCCCGCACCCACTCGTCATCGGCCCCCTGTTCATTGCGGATTCCCTCTTCGGCGCGGAGCCAATCCTCTTCCGGTGAGCCGATTGGGCAGCCACGCGCTTCCCAAAACTGGTGTGCGCGGCGAGCGATCTCCTCATGCTGTGCATTCTTGGTTTGTTGCGTCTCTAGATCATTACTCATGATTGTTGCCTCCCTATGCGTTATTCTTATACCCCAGTGGCCGTTCCCGTAGCAGTCCGGTATTGCTCACCTATCTGGTCACAATTGCACATCCGGTTTGTGTCGAGGCCCCTCGAGACCTACCGCGCGAGCCACGATTGCGGCCGTCGCAGGGGCATCGCCCGTCACCATGATGGTGCGGACGCCCAAGGCGCGCAACTCCGTTATGTGCGCCGCCGAATCCGTTCGAGGCTCTCGCTACTTCTGGAGTGCCTTGCCGATGGCTTTCAATTCCCGCCGGCGTTTCGCGGTGGTCTTGGGATATGCCATCTTAAGTTCATGGAGCGCATCAAGGACAATCTGGGAAACAATCAGCCGGGCATTGTCCTTATCGTCGGCGGGAACGACGTACCAAGGCGCGTAATGGGTGCTCGTCGCGCTCAAGCAAGCTTCATAGGCGTTCATGTATTGCTTCCAGTATTTCCTCTCATGAATGTCCGCGAGGCTGAATTTCCAATTCTTCTCCGGCTCATCAATGCGCTCGAGGAATCGCTTTCGCTGTTCTTCTTTTGAAAGGTGGAGGAATATTTTGACGATCCGCGTTCCGTTACGATAAAGGTGGCTCTCCAGGTTCACGATGGAGCGGTACCGCTCCTCCCAGAGGGTTTTCTTGTCGCGCAGCTCCTCCGGAAGCCCCTGGATGCGCAGAATCTCCGGGTGCACCCGAACCACCAGCACTTCCTCGTAATAGGAACGATTGAAGACTCCGATCTGCCCGCGTTCGGGGAGCCGGAACGTCGTCCGCCAGAGAAAATCGTGTTCCAGTTCGTCGGCGCTCGGCTGTTTGAAACTCCAAACCTGGCACCCTGCCGGATTGACCCCGGACAGGACGTGCCGGACGCCGCCGTCCTTGCCGGCAGCGTCCATCCCCTGAAAAATCAGCAGCAACGCATAGCGGTTGGACGCGTAGTGAAGGTGTTGCAGCGCGCTCAACTCCTCAACGTGTTCTCCCAGGAGTTTTTGATACCGCTTCTTCGATTTGTAAAAGGGCTTCACAATCGTCGGCCACTCTTTGAGCTTGACCTTTTCTCCGGGCCGCACCCGGAATTCCTTGGAATTGATTTTCATCTTCGTCCCTCCTCAATGCCGCAAAAAAGGTGGGTTTTTGACGGCTTTTTTGGGTTCGATTGGGGTTCGTTTGCACTTAAAAACCAGTTCGTTTTTAGCTCCTGAGGGAGCTAACTCCTTTGCTTTCAATATATTCTTAGGTTCGTTCCCACTATTTAGTATCTTTTTTCCGTTTTCTACGCATTTTCCCCCACCCCCGCGACGATTTGCAAGCTGCTTCCCGCGCTCGCTTGCAAGCCTTCTCATGCGACAACGCAGCAAGACTTTTCACATTAATAGGCTATCACAGAAGCAAGGCGTTGTCAAGAGAAACATGTTCACAGGAGTAGCCCAGGAACGGGTGGGTAGCGCAGACGTGCGGGCAGGGATGAGGGCGTAAGGCGCGCTTCACGAAGGAGCCATGTAAGGCTCTGCCACAATCACTATGATTTGATGGCCTTCACGACCCCTCGTGAAAGCCCCCGGCGGCACCGATAGGAGAGCCGCAAGGTAAGCCACGGTCACGAAGACGTCGCGCTCATGTAAGGAACGGACGCCCGGACCGGAACATTCTATCAATCTACACGCGATGCCCTGGGGGGGCAATAGTGAACCGAGCCGGCGGGCGCTGGCGCGCGCGAAGAGACGCGGGCCTACAAGACAGGTCCGCGCTACGCTTGCTCAGGACGATGTCAACGCAGCCTTCGCCCGTCCCGCCTAATCTTTCCGAATCTCGCGCTCCGCCTCGAGCCAGTCTTGATCTGCTTGGCCATCGCGGCGGCCTCGCCGCTCGTAGAGTTCATAGGCCCGGGTGGCGATCTGCGGGGTAAGATCGAGCGGTTCCTTGGCCAAGAGTGCCAAGAGTGGGGGTTTTGTAGGGTCAAAAACCCGATAGGCGAGCAATTTCACGCGATCATTGATGAGGAACCAAGCCACTGCATAGGCCCAAACGAACCCTGCCCAGTGCCAACCGAGGGGCGTCATAAACACTCCATAGACCGCGATCAGCGTTGCGATGGCTTGCGTGCCCAACACCGCAGCCCACAGAATCCGCGCGGGGCGTATGGACCAGAAGGGGCCGCGCGTGCGCGTCAGGAAAATCGTCAGATGTCCGGCCACGGACAGCTTCAGGTACATCAGCGTCTGCATGTGCGCGCGGTCGAGGTGAAAGACGCGCTCGCCAAGATAAAACAGGCCGAAGGCGGAGACGACCCCGATGACGCCCAGCACCGTGGCGATCCCCAGCACCAGGCGCATGTTCCAGGCCTCGGGCTTATCCTTGTAATGAACGTTGTCATAGGCGATGGACAGGATGGCGCCGTCGTTGAGCAACGCCAGCATTACGATCATCACCGCGGTCAACGGATAGAAGTTAAACACCAGGATCGCCAGCGTCATGAAGAACAGCACGCGCAGCGTTTCGGCGATGCGGTAGATCGCGTAGCTGTTCATGCGCTGGAAAATTCTCCGGCTCTCCTTGATCGCGTCGATAATCACCGACAGGCCGGACGCCAGCAGCACGATGGACGCCGCCGCGCGCGCCGCGTCCGTCGCGTCCGAAACGGCGATGCCGCAGTCTGCTTTCTTCAGCGCAGGGGCGTCATTCACCCCGTCGCCGGTCATACCGACGATGTGGCCGCGCTGCTGAAGGACATCCACAATGTGGAACTTATGTTCGGGGAATACCTGGGCGAAACCGTCCGCTTTTTCGACGGCCTCCGCCGACTGCGCCGTCTCGTGATGCTTCGTGTCACCCAATCCGCTGGCATCCAGGATGTTCGTGCCCAGCCCCAGTTGCCGGGAAGTTTCTCGAGCGATGGCGATTTGATCGCCCGTAACCATCTTGACGTTCACGCCCATCTGTCGCGCGGTCGCGATGGTTGTCTTGGCATCATCGCGGGGCGGATCGAACAATGGCAACACGCCAACAAACTGCCACTTGCCTTCCTGATCTGCCCGCGCCACGCCCAATGAACGGAAGCCGCGTCCGGCAAACTCATTGACCGCTTTCTCGACGGCGGACTTCACCTCACCGGCATTCGCCGCCATCTGCAGAATCACCTGTGGTGCTCCCTTGGCCACATGGAACTGTTTTCCGTCAGCTCCCTTGACGGTGGCTTCGGTGCGCTTGTGCACCGGGTCGAAGGGCTGGAAATGGACCACCTGATAACCCTTCAAGGCCTGATCGTTCTTCAGGCCGCCGATCACGGCCAGGTCGATGGTGTCCTTGTCTTCCGCACGCGAAGCTAGTGCGGCGCACAGGATGACTTGGTCGGCAGGGATACCGTTCACGCTGAACGGCGCGCCCAGCGTCAGCTTGTTCTGGGTCAGGGTGCCGGTCTTGTCCGCGCAGAGCACGTCCACGCCCGCCAATTCCTCGATGGCCACCAACCGGGTCACAATCGCTTCTTTTTTCGCCAGCAGACGTGCGCCGACTGCCATGGTCACTGACAGTACCGTGGGCATCGCCACGGGGATCGCGGCCACCAGAAGCACCAAGGCGAACTCCAGCGTGGTGAGGATCGGGTCGCCACGGAAGAGCGCTACGGCCAATATCAACACGACCAGCGCCACTGCCAGGATGATCAGGTAATCGCCAATCTTCAGCACGGCGTGCTGGAAATGGCTGATGGTGTGAGCCTCCTGCACCAGTTGCGCGGTCTTGCCGAAGTAGGTATTCGCACCGGTGGCGTACACCATCGCGTCGATTTCGCCTTGGCGGATAATCGACCCCGAAAACACCGCCTCGCCGGGTTTGCGCGTGGCGGGCAAAGATTCGCCTGTCAACGCGGATTGGTCAACTTCCACCGAATCGCCCTCCAACAAGCGCGCATCCGCCGGCACAATGTCGCCCAGGCGCAGGCGGATGACGTCGCCCGGTACCAACTCACGCGCCGCCGGCGTGATCCACTTCCCATCACGTTTCACCCGGGCCTTGATCGCCAGCTTGGCCTTCAGAGCGGCGATGGCGTTGCCCGCTTGGCGTTCTTCCCAGAATCCGACCACGGCGTTGGAAACCAGCAAAAGGAGGATGATGAAAAAATCCAGCCAGTGCCGGACAACCGCTGACAGAATTACTGCCGCTTCAATCATCCACGCGATCGGACCCCAAAAATAGGTGAGGAACTTCAGGAACGGATTGGTTTTCTTTTCTTCGATCTCGTTAGGGCCGTATTGCGTCAGCCGTTTCTGCGCCTCGGCTTCACTAAGTCCGTCCGGCGACGACCCCAATTTCTTCTCCACTTCCGGCATGGGAAGGGATTTCAGATCGTCTTTGGACTCGGGCTTGGATGCCGGTTTCGATTCCGGAGACTTGGGTTTATCGGTATTAGGCTTCATGATAACCATCCTCCCTTTGTTGTCGCCCTCACTGCGCGGCGGCTCGATGCACTTAACGGCGGCTTTATGCCGCCAGGTGGCAACGTACACCCGCCGCATCAGATCCTGCGCGTTATACCTTTGCTCCCGGCGCGTGGGCGACCGCTCCGGGGGGCAAGCAATCCGGCAGGTCAAGGCGTGCCACGCCAATGCGGTTGTCGGCCATCCCGTAATAGACGTCGAAGCGGTCCGGTGAGCCAAGATCGTCGCGCCGGTCGATGCCGGTGGGGAACACGACGTTGTCGATGGTGCCCTGGCATTCTTGGGGCAGCACCGGCGTCAACACGGGCTCCTCCGAACGATAGCGAATTATCTGCGGATGCTCTTGCGAGAGCACCATTACTCCGGCTGAGTAACACAACTGGTGTCCCTCTTGGCTCGGGTCTATGATTTCGCTGACGCCGTGATAAACGATCAGCCAGCCGTCCTTGGTTAGGATGGGCGGAGTGCCGCCGCCGATTTTGAGCCGCTCCCAGGGCGACACCGGAGTTGCCAGCCGATGATGAGAAGTGAAGCGGCTGAGATGATAGGGACCTTGCCCCTCCAAACCCACCGGGCAGTAGGAAATCCAGATGCTTTCCCGATCGAGATCCACCTCGCGGGACGCGGGGTGGCAGGCGGTTTCCTCCGGACGAGTGCCGGGAAAAAGCGGCCGATGGAGCATCGCCATTTCCGGGTGCCCGGACGGGTTAGGAATGGCGACGGGGAAGAGGCTGGCATCTTTGTCATCTACGTTACCGAGTTCGATGCCGTTATACGGGCCGAAGGTCGCGAGCCCCAGGCGCTGCCATTGGAAGAGGTCCTCTGATAGGGCCAGGGCGATCCGGGGGCCTTGGGGCGAAAATGCCGTGTATGTCATCACGTAGCGCTTCAGCGGTTCGACGAACGTGATGCGAGGGTCCTCGCATCCACCGCCACCGGCGGGCCGCTGCTCATAATCGGCCTCCGGCTCAAGGGCGATGCCGAGTCGCTCAACGCCGGCCGGATCGCCGGCTTCATTGAACCGCACTCGCGCAATGCCGATGCGCGAGTAATTGCCCCGCGCCACCAGCCGCGGGAAGAGGTAGAGGTCCCCATCAGGGCCGCGAACGGCCGCCGGGTTTAGAACGCCTTCGATCTCCTGAGGATTGCCCGGCTCCGGTTCCATCAGCATCCCCAGGCGCTGCAACTCAAATCCATTCATCAAATCCCTCGCAAGGTCCCTATTGGTGATCGGCATCTAAACAAGCGATGATGGCTTCGGTAACCCGTTTAGTCTCATGGGGGCCTTGAACGGGGATACAAACAACTCCTGCTTCTTCAGCCGGATAGTCGTTCCCTCCCACGAACAAGGCATCACCTATATAGATCATCTCTTTCAATGAAATACTCAGGAGGTCGCGCAGCTTTCTGATTCCGTATGCTTTGTCAATGCCGGGTTTGGTGACATCAATGGATGTCGCGCCACCGATGCGGACAGAAAACTCGGGAATATACTTGTCAAGGATGGCTTTGATCGTCTTGCGCTTGGCGAAATCAGAATCCCATTTGTCCTTCTCTTCCAAGGGGGCCTGCTGACCCAATGCGGAATAGGTTATTTGGCTTCCCCGGTCTTCAATAACCTCTCCCCAGACCTTTTCGACCTTGAAGCCCGCTACTACCAGCGCCTTCTTCAGGGAACTGATGATTTTCTCCTTTTCATCCGGGGTGAAATCTTCTGAATAGAGCTTTTTCCAATCCCCTGTGTATTGGAAAAACTTTGTTCCACAAGTAGGAAGGAGGGATAGATTCAGCAGGCGTCCGTCATGGGGAAGATTGGCGAGCAGTTGTTTTTCAAACTGCGGCCAACCACCTCCGGAAATCACGGCCACTTTGACGATACCAAGAAGGTCATGCAGTCGCGCCGCCATTTCTGCATCAAGAGGCGATTTGCTTTCCGCAAGCGTACCGTCCAGGTCATAAACAATTAGTTTTTTCACGATCCCTCCACCTTTGAATTTCTGCCAATCCATCGGAGTTTTCGAACCTGCCGTAATCCCCTTATTGCCCGATTGTGAACTATCCCGGTATGGCAATTTCCAATAAGGTCACGGCACCGCGCGGGCGAAAAGCACACACGCCGGCCACCGCCGGCAAGAGCCACACCTCGCCTTTTCCGACGGCATAAGTGGCGCCGCCGTGCTCGACCTGCCCTGCTCCCTCAACGCAAACCAGCACGCGCGGCACACCCGCGACGCCGACGGTAAACGGCGATTGCCCGCGCCAGCGCCACAACCAAAAGTATTCACATTGAAAGAGTCTCTCGCGCTCCGCCGGCGTCGTCGCCTCCACCACGGGTGACACCAGCCCCCCCAGACCATCTGCAAAATCAATGCAGGCAAGCGCCTGATCAACTTTGAGTTCCCGCGGCTTGCCTGTCTTGGGGTCAACATGGTCCCAGTCGTACAGGCGAAACGTCACATCGCTGTTTTGTTGAACCTCGAACACCACGACGCCGCCGCCCAGAGCGTGAACCGTCCCCGCCGGAATGAAAACACCGTCGCCGGGTTTCGGGGTGAAGCACGCGAGGTGGTCCGCCACCGTCCCGTTTGCCAACGCCCTCCGCAGATCATCTGCTGTCGTACCTGGCTTCAGGCCCGCATAGATGCGGCTCTTTGGTTCCGCCTCCAACACGACCCATGCTTCGGTCTTCGCGGTCTCGCCCACTGGTAGCAGGTCCGCATTCGCCGCCGTGGGATGCACCTGGACCGAGAGCATTTCACGCGCGTCGAGGAACTTCAGCAGCAGTGGGAATCGGCGGAAACGCTGGGCCAACTTTCCCAGTGATTGCTCCGGGAACTGCTCCAACACTTGACCGATGGTCCGCCCTTTGAGCGGTCCGTTGGAAACGCGGCTCTGATGGTCTTCGCGGTCGCTGAGTATCCACGCTTCGCCGATAGGACCGTCGCCCGGCAGTGGCGCGCTGAGCAGGTTTGCCAAACGCCGGCCACCCCACAGCCGATACTGATAAATCGGTGCGAATCGTAGGGGGTACAGAGATATTTGACTCATGGTATGTCTCTTTAATCTTTTCCATTGCCGACAAGCATTTGTTAGCGGCCAATAGCGCGTGCGCCGAATTCTTAAAGCTCGCGTCTTCACTGGTGATGATTCCTCGGTTGTGAAAACGCATGGGGTGCCGTTATCTTCCGACGGGGCCTGACGGCGACTGCTGCGCTTGCCTGTGAGGCCGGAACGTCAGGTCTTCGCTCATCACATAAACAACCATGGCCGCAAGCATCAAAGACAGGGCTACCCAGAACTTCCAATCACGATGCGCGCGTGTCCAGTAAGGACGTTGGCCTTGATGATGGCTGTTGTGATCTTGCTCGCCATGGTGGCGGTGACTGCGTTTATTCTCACTCATTGGATTCCTACCTTCTCCATGCCACCCCGAATGGTCTCGGGGCGGCCTTGTTGATGTTCGGTTCCATCCATTTCCAATTCCGAACCTCTGGCAAGTCTTGGCCGTGTCGGGCGTTATCCGGTGGACTGGCTATTGGTTATCTGACGTCATGCTGATGTCTTTTCCATCGCGGCATTGTATTCGCCACGGCGGGCCGCCCGGTTGCACTTGGCTCGATGATACAGAGCTTGCTGTGCCGCCAATACGTTGGCCTCCTCCCCTTGCCAAATCTCCAAAGCCGGTTGCTGGATGGCGCGGGCAAACGAAAACGCCAAGGCCCAAGGCAGTCGCGACTTGAATCTGACATTCATGGCATTCAAACGGGCCGAGGCCAGTTCAGCGGATTGGCCGCCCGACAAGAACGCAATCCCCGGAACGGCAGCGGGGACGGCTCGCAAGAGGCACCGCACCGTGGCGTCGGCCACATCGTCCACAGTTTCTTGCTTGGGGCAGGCCAGTCCGGGAACCACCATGTTAGGCTTCAGGATTATCCCCTCCAGCATTACCCGTTGTGTGTAAAGCTGGTCGAAAACCGTTCGCAAAACCTTCTCCGTTACTCCGCGGCATTGCTCCAAGGTGTGCTCGCCGTCCATGAGCACCTCCGGCTCGACGACGGGGACGAGTCCCGCTTCCTGGCACAACCCGGCATAGCGAGCCAACGCCTGTGCGTTGGCCTCAATGCAGCCACGGCTGGGAATAGCCTCTCCCACGGTAATCACCGCGCGCCACTTGGCAAAACGTGCACCCATTTTCGAGTATTCAGCCAGGCGCTCCCGCAATGCGTCCAGACCTTCGGTTATTTTTTCTCCGGGATGCCCTGCCATGTCCTTGGCGCCGGCGTCAACCTTGATGCCGGGAATGATGCCTGCATCGGTGATGGCTTTAACAAAGGGAGTGCCATCTTTCTTCTGCTGGCGGATCGTCTCGTCGAAGAGGATCGCGCCACTAATGCAGTCACCCAAACCGGGCGTGGTCACAATCAGCTCCCGATAGGCGCGCCGGGCCTCCACGGTCTGGGGAATCCGCAGCTTGGCAAATCGTTTGTTGCAGGTGGGATTGCTTTCATCCATCGCCAGCAAGCCCTTGTCGCCGGCGACCAGCGCCCTCGCGGTGTCTATAAGCATTTGCACATTCATTTGGGGTTGCTCCACTTCCAGTTCCGAATTTCCGGCAGGTCTTCGCCGTATTTGTCGATGTATTGCTTGTGCTCGATGAGCTTGTCCTTGAGCTGCTGCTTCAGGTAGATGCCCTTGTCGCCGGTCTGCGGCAGGCGGTCGATGACGTCCATCACGAGGTGGAAGCGGTCCAGTTCGTTCAGCATTGTCATGTCGAAGGGCGTGGTGATGGTGCCCTCTTCCTTGTATCCGCGGACGTGGATGTTGTCGTGGTTGGTACGGCGGTAGGTCAGGCGGTGGATCAACCACGGGTAGGCATGGAAGGCGAAGATGACCGGCTTCGACTTGGTGAAGAGCTCGTCGAAATCCATGTCGCTCAACCCGTGCGGGTGCTCGGTTCGCGGCTGTAGCTTCATGAGGTCGACGACGTTGACCACGCGGATTTTCAGTTCGGGCAGATGCTCGCGCATAATCGAGACGGCGGCGAGCGTCTCCAGCGTGGGCACGTCGCCGCAGCAGGCCATGACTACGTCGGGTGGAACTCCCTGGTCGTTGCTGGCCCATTGCCAAATGCCGATGCCCTCGGTGCAGTGCTTGAGGGCGGCATCCATCGTGAGCCACTGCGGCGCCGGGTGTTTGCCCGCGATCACCACGTTGACGTAATGGCGGCTGCGCAGGCAGTGGTCCATCACCGACAGCAGGCAGTTGGCATCCGGCGGAAGGTAAACACGCACCACCTCGGCCTTCTTGTTCACGACGTGGTCGATGAAACCGGGATCCTGGTGTGTGAAGCCGTTGTGATCCTGGCGCCAGACATGCGAGGACAGCAGGTAGTTTAAGGAGGAGATCTTTCGCCGCCACGGCAAGCCCGATGTGACCTTCAGCCACTTGGCGTGCTGGTTGAACATCGAATCGACGATGTGGATGAAGGCCTCGTAGCAATTGAAGACCCCATGCCGCCCGGTGAGCAGGTAGCCCTCGAGCCAGCCTTCGCATTGGTGCTCGCTGAGCATTTCCATCACGCGCCCAGCGGGCGCGAGAAATTCGTCGTTGGGCACGGTGGCGGCGTCCCATTGGCGCTCGGTCACTTCAAAGAGGGCCTCCAGGCCGTTGGAGAGCGTCTCGTCAGGGCCAAAGACGCGGAAATTCCGCTGCTCACTGTTTAGCTTCGTCACATCGCGCAGGAAACGCCCGAGCACATGCATGTCGCCGATGCCGGGCGCCCCCGGCGCGGGCACGTCCTCCGCGTAGTCGCGGAAATCCGGCATCCGCAGGTCGCGCAGCAGAATGCCGCCGTTGGCGTGGGGATTGGCGCCCATGCGTCGTTCGCCCTTGGGCGCAAGTTCGGCCAGTTCCGGTTTCAGGCGGCCCTGCTCATCAAAGAGTTCCTCCGGCCGGTAGCTCTTCAGCCAGTCTTCGAACAGCTTGAGGTGTTCGGGATGGGTGGCCGGGTCGGAGAGCGGCACCTGGTGCGCGCGGAACGTGCCCTCAACTTGCAGGCCATCGACGACTTTCGGCCCCGTCCAGCCCTTGGGTGAGTTGAGGACGATCATGGGCCAGCGCGGACGAGTGGTGTCGTTCTTGTTTCGTGCATTGCCTTGGATTCGCCGAATGTCCTCGATGGCCTTTTCCAGAGTACTCGCCATGAGTTCATGCATTTTTTCCGGCTCATCACCTTCCACAAAGTGGGGCGTCCAGCCGCAGCCTCGTAGGAATTGCTCCAATTCCTCGTGCTCGATGCGGGCCAGGACGGTCGGGTTGCTGATCTTGTAGCCATTGAGGTGCAGGATCGGCAGCACGGCTCCGTCGGTAATTGGATTGAGAAACTTATTGGAATGCCAAGCGGTGGCCAGCGGTCCGGTTTCCGCCTCGCCATCGCCGACGACGCAGGCGACGATCAGGTCGGGATTGTCGAACACCGCCCCAAACGAATGGCTGAGCGAATAGCCCAACTCGCCGCCCTCGTGGATCGAGCCTGGGCACTCCGGCGATGCGTGGCTGGGAATCCCTCCGGGAAACGAGAACTGAAGAAAGAGCTTCCGCAGCCCAGCCTCATCCTGGCTGATGTTGGGGTAGATCTCGCTGTAAGTGCCCTCGAGATAAGTGTTGCCCACGACGGCCGGGCCCCCGTGACCGGGGCCGGAGACGTAGATCATGTCGAGGTCGTATTCTTTGATGACCCGGTTCAAGTGCACGTAGATGAAGTTCTGCCCGGGGGTCGTGCCCCAGTGTCCCAGCAGCATGTGCTTCACATCCGCGAGCGTCAGCGGCCTCTTCAGCAGCGGATTGTCGTAGAGATAAATCTGGCCGACCGACAGATAGTTGGCGGCGCGCCAGTAGGCATCCATTTTATGGAGCAGTTCCGGGGAAAGAGTGTTCGTCTTCATGGTTCAATTCTCCTTTTTTCAGCCAAGGCCGAGAACGCGGCAATTTGGTCTTGTAGCGGCGAGTTTACCTCGCCAAGTCGCGGCGAGTTTACCTCGCCAAATGGCGGCGTAAAGCCGCCTCTACATCAAGCGGCCTTGAGTGTCTTGCTCTTGGACGCGATGCACTCCATCAGGTCGTTCCAGGACTTGACGAATGATCCTGCCCCTTCTTCCAGGAGTTGGGCGCCCAAGGCGTCAACGTCAATGCCCGCCTTCGCGAACTTGGCCAGCACCTCGTCGCTGTAGCGGGCACGCGCGGGCAAGGTCTCGCCGATATCCCCATGATCGGCGAGGGCTCTCAACGTGGCCTCGGGCATCGTGTTCACGGTGAGGGGTGCGGCGAGGGCGTGGATGTAGAGGATGTCGGATGCCTTGGGATCCTTGGTTCCGGTGCTGGCCCAGAGGAGGCGCTGGGGTCGGGCGCCGACGTTGAAGATGCGCTGCCAGCGCGCCGAGTCGAGCAAGAAGCGGTACCTCTCATAAGTCTGCCCGGCTATGGCGATGCCAAGCTGGTTGCGCAGCGCCTCGGGTACTTTGTCCACCACTGCGGCGTCCCAGCGGCTGACAAACAGCGAAGCCACGGAGCCGACATCGGGATTCAGCCCGGCAGTGATGCGCCGCTCGATGCCGCGCAGGTACGCCTCGGCGGCCGCTACATACTGCGTGCGGGAGAACAGGAGTGTCACATTGATCGGCACGCCCGCGAAGATCGCCTCCTCGATGGCGGGGAGGCCCTCCTTGGTACCCGGGATCTTGATGAAGAGATTGCGCCGTCCCGCTCGGGCATGGAGAGCCTTGGCGGCGGCGAGGGTGCCTGACGTGTCGTGTGCCAGCAGGGGCGAGACCTCCAAGGAAACCCAGCCGTCGACGCCGTTCGTCAGGTCGTGGATCGGCCGGAGCAGGTCGGCGGCATGCCTGAGGTCCTCCAGCGCCAGCTCGAAGAACAGCGCCTCGCCCGACTTGCCTTCCAGCAACTTCTGCCGGATGGCGTCGTCGTAGTCGTGACTGTTCTTGATGGCGTGGTCGAAGATGGTGGGGTTCGAGGTAAGTCCCGTGACCGAGTACTCCTGGATGTAGCGGCGGAGCGTGCCACTGGTCAGTAGACCCCGGGTGATGTTGTCGAGCCAGAGGCTCTGGCCCATTTCGTGGAGTTTTTGGGTCGCTTTCATCATTTCCCTTCCTGCGGAAGTTTCCACTGCGATTTGTTATCTCCGGCCGTGGTTGGGCGGCGCTGGGCGGGCAGATCACACCGTGACCGTCACCGGTATACTGGAGTCCTAAATCTCATCGAAACGATCGCACCTCACGCAGCATCGCACCTGTAGAAACAACCGTCTGCCCAGTTTTGCTCATCATGAGCAGATATCCGGATGTTAGCGGGCTGCCTAATTTCTATCTTTACAAGATAATCTCCATTCTCATGCCCAAAAGGGTTGGTCTGTAAGCTTTCGTGGCGTAGGTGGGATGAATCGAAACTTCGATGTCCGGACCAAGGGCTATGCTCTGAGTCGAACGAAGCCGGTAAAACGATTCAAATACGCTTTCACGATGCAGGCCGGTGTGGGTCGGGACCGTGTAGTTGAATGCAGCGCCGAACATGTCCCCCCGACGTCCGAAGGGGTGAACCTGAGCCAGTCCTATCGTATCGGTTTGCTTGATAGCGGTGCCACGATCACTGGCGAAGGCATATCTCCCAAAGGGCGCCCAACCATTGGCAAACTCATGCTCGAAGGCAAAGCCGCCGCCATATCCGCTCCCCAGGCTCTTCGTGTCGTCACGCCAAATGGCCATGCGATAGTCCCGGTATTGCGAACCGGGGGAACCCGAGAACCATCCCACCTCGATCGTTTCCATATACTTTTCATCAACGAGAGTTTTGATGTTGCTTTGCGCTGCACCTTCCGTATCGATGGCGAGAGCGTGGATATAAACATGCGGAGTAGCCTGGAATTCTACTGCCGCTCCGCCGGCGTAGGTTCCTTCTGAGGCAAACGCCAGGTTGCCATCGTTTTGCCCGTTTAGAAATTGTGCGCGCTCATCATTGTTGTACATACTCAGGCTTATGTATTCGTTGGGATGTATCTTTCCCACGTAAAATGACAGCCTCTTGGCGAGGAAATCCTCGCGCCAATAGAGGATGTTCACCGTGATCGGTTCTTGCGGACCGCCCCCCTGTAGGCAGTTGAGGAAGAGCCCTGAGCCCAGCCTGTCGCTAAGATTGAACTGCTGACTTGTACCGATGTTGCTTCCGGAACGTACGAGCATGCTGATGGATCCTGCGGTGCTTCCATTATCGTAAGCAACCCAGGCTCCGTTGAAATCAAGGCGTTCGCTGAGTTGATCGTGACGGACGCCACCCGGCGTGACCGTTGCATACTGGTTCAGGAAGGTGTAGGTCGCACCGAATTTCAATCTCTCCAGTTGTGCAATTGTTTCAGTGAGCTTGTTAACCGGCTGAAAGATCGAAGCCAATGGATCAGGCTGGAAGAGCGGATCCGCCGGTATCTTCGATAATGCCATGGCGTCGGCATCGAGCTCTTGTTTAAGATCGTCAGGTTCTTGCTTGAGGGTTAGCGCCAGCTTACTTTGACTCACCTGAGCGTTTTGATCGGTGGGGAGAGGGCTGACACTGCCGCTCTGGCCGAAGGCCGACAGACTTGATGCCATAAGAAACAACAGCACGAAAGTTCCCATGTTTCCGCCTCCGAAAATCTCCATGAGCTGATTTGCCATGTTCCTGGGCGGGCCAGGTTGCCGGTGGAAGCCGTTCCCCCTGCGCAACACCTATAGGTGCCTTGATTCGATTCGGCTAACGCTTCTTCTGCCAAAAACCTTCGATTTCTTCAAGAGTGCGCCCTTTCGTCTCCGGCACACGATAATAAGAGAAGAGCCAGGCGCCGAGCGCAAGCAATCCGTACAGCCAGAACGTCCAGCTCGGGCCGAGCAGATCTAGAAGCATCAGAAAGGTTAGTGAGACAACAAAGTTGGAGGTCCAGTTTGCTCCGGCGGCGATGCCTGCAGCCAGACCACGAATCTTCAACGGGTAAATCTCGGAAATCAATAACCAAAAAATCGGCCCGAGACTGATCGCAAACGACGCCACGTAGATCATCAGGATTATCACCGCAAAATCCGCAAATCCTCTGCTCTTTGCAAACCCATGAAACACCATTCCGAGTGCGCCGAGACTGATCATCATTCCCGCAATACCGGTCAACAACAACGGCCGGCGCCCCACACGATCGATCAGCCACATCGACATCAGGGTCATTATCACGTTCACCAGGCCGATGCCTGCCGTGGCGAGAATCGATCCTCGAATCGAGGAGATTCCCGCAGACCGAATGATAGACGGCGCGTAATAGATAATTGTGTTGATCCCCGTGACCTGCTGGAACACGGCAAGACCGATGCCGATAATCATAGCCCGTCGAATGGCAGGGAGGAGTAAATCCGAGAAGCGGCCGCGCAGCTCTGTTTTCTGCGTTGCTGCCTTGATTTGCAGAAATTCGGCGTCGACGTCCTGCATCCCCCGAATCTTGATTAAAACGCTGCGGGCCGAATCAAATCGCCCTTGCCGAGCGAGGTATCGCGGGGTTTCCGGCAGGTACAGCATCCCTGCACCCAGCATCGCGCCGGGAACTACGGCCAGACCGAGCATCCACCTCCAGTTGCCGGATGCGGCGAAGGTGTAATCCGCGATATAGGCAACCAGAATCCCCACGGTAATCGCCAATTGGAAGAGAGATACCTGCCAACCGCGTGCGTCAGCCGGGGCAATCTCCGAGATGTAAAGGGGAACGACGGAGCTCGCCAGCCCTATTCCCGCTCCCACCACTACGCGCCCAGCAATGAGGACCGGGTCGGACCCTGCCGCGCAGCATACCACCGCACCCGCCATAAAGATGAGCGACGTGATAAGCAACATCTTCCGGCGTCCAAACCGGTCCGAGAGGCTGCCGCCGCTTATTGCGGTAACGGCCGCGCCGACCAACACCACGCTGACAACAAGCCCCTGCTCGAACGTCGAAAGACCGAAACTCTTCTTAATAAAAATCAACGCGCCGGATATGACACCCGTGTCGTATCCAAACAGCAATCCACCCACCGCGGCAAATATTGCCGCGATGTAGACGTAACGTTGGCTTGGCACCGGAATACGAGATGTATGGTTTGATATCGCAGGTTCCAAACGATTTGATTCCACGGTGGACCTCCTCCGGTGCAGTTGGAGCATATTTTCAGGATCCATTAAGGCGGCGTGGCGTAAACAACCCAATCATGGCAGAAGAGCCGGCGCAGGTTCTGCCCGTTCTTCTCAGCGGGTTAGGCTGTCATGTACCCCTGGCTCATCTTCGAGGGCAAGACCCAAAACGCGACAGACCGTGTTCGCGATCATCCATTCCTCGTCCGTATGAATGACGCGGACCGCAACCCGGCTGGCCGCCGCGGAAATCACGCCCTCATTCGCCACGTTTCGCTTTTCTTCGAGTTCGATCCCAAGAAATCCCAGCCCCTCGCAAATCCGGGCGCGGACTGCGGCCGCGTTCTCTCCGATGCCGCCAGCGAACACCAGCGTGTCCAGTCCGCCGAGCGCTGCCGCGAATGCGCCGACCCATTTCTTCACTTGGTAGCAAAACAGCGCGACCGCTTCCGCCGCCCGCACGTCTTGCGTTTCGTGCTCCAGCAAGTCGCGCATGTCGGAACTGGTCTCCGACACGCCGAGCAGCCCGGACTGGAAATTGACCATCTCATTGAAGCGTTTTGCATCGAGGCCCTCGGTGCGCGCCAGATACCAAACCAGCCCAGGATCGAGATCGCCTGAGCGCGTGCTCATCGGCACCCCCGCCGTCGGGGTGAAACTCATACTTGTGTCCACGGGTTTGCCGCCACGCACTGCCGCCAGGCTCGCGCCATTGCCGAGGTGGGCGAGGATGACCCGGCCTTGTGCCGCTTCCGTTCCGGCCAGGCGGGCTAGTTCTCCCATTAGAAACGCATACGACAACCCGTGAAACCCGTACCGCCGCACCCCCTGCGCTTCGTAGCGGCGCGGGATCGGCAACAACCGGGCCACGCGCG
>Ga0326728_10010439_pt1 | contig 21732 bp, 17 predicted proteins | sample MB3enrmetagenome_FD_207602 | JGI IMG/M metagenome (GOLD analysis project Ga0326728, IMG submission 207602) | Lab enriched peat soil microbial communities from McLean, Ithaca, NY, United States - MB31MN | ecosystem: Environmental > Terrestrial > Soil > Wetlands > Peat | place: USA: New York... | reverse complement strand
GCTCCGGAGTGCGGTCCCAGCCGATGTTCGGTTTCACCACAACGACGTCGGCGCGCGCGACAAAACGCCGCATGCCGCCCAGCTCTTCGATGGCTTGCCGCGCCAGTTGCGCGGGATCGTCGCCTTGGATAACGGCCATCTCGGGCAATTGCGGATCGGCCGCGACGGTGTGGCTGCGCTTGAGATTCAGCGCCAGCGCGGTCTCGGGCCGGAAGCTCAAATCGCTCAGCCAGACTCCCAAACCGGCAGCGCCCGCGGAAATTCCACCGAGGCGAAGCAACTTGAGGAGCGCCTCGCGACGGCTTAGCACTGTGCTCTCAGTGGGCAGCATACTTGCTCCTTGCCTTTGCTTTTTCGAAGCGCTTCAATTCTAATTCTGCTCCGGTGGAATTGTCTGTGGCGTTCAGCACATCTGCGAACGGTTGGCGCTCTGACTTCGGAGCAGAGTTCGGGGCCGAGTTCGGGGCGAAGGCCGTCCTAGCCCTCCTCGGCTTCACCGCCGTTATCGGCCAGATCGTTCTCATGCGGGAACTCATCGTCGTCTTCAACGGCAATGAGATCTCCCTGGGAATCATGCTGGCCACGTGGCTCTTGTGGACCGCTGCCGGAAGCAGCCTGGGCAGCCGCTTCGCGCCCGGTCGAACGGGCGATGCGAGGGCGGTTGCGGCGCTCGAATGCCTGCTCGGCGTGAGCCTGTTGCCAACGATCTGGGCCGTACGCGCGTCCAAAACTTTTTTCCAGACGGTGCCGGGTGAGTTGGCCGGACCCGCGCCCATGCTGCTCACCTCTCTCGTTTGCCTGAGTGTATTTTGCATTCTCTCCGGATGCCTCTTCGTCGTTGCCTCGCGGCTGTACAGACAGATGTACGCACAGATGCAAGGACGAACGCATGGGGACGTGCGCAGCGTATCCGCTTCTGTCGCATCCAGCTCGGCCTACTTATTCGAAGCCGCTGGCTCCGCCTTGGGCGGGATCGTGGCCAGCGTCGTGTTACTCCGCTTTCTCGAGTCCTTCCAGATCGCCGCTATCGTCGCGCTCTTGAACCTAGGCGTGGCTGTAATGCTGTTCTCCGGAACAAGCAGCGGAACGGGTCGCAAGCGCATCTTGGCAGTTACTCTGGTTGAGTTATCTCTGGCAATCCCTCTTCTTATCTATGTTGCGCCGTGGTTGGCCACATCTTCGCAAGCGCGCCTCTGGCGCGGTTTTCACTTATTGGAATCCCGTAACTCGATTTATGGCAACTTAGCTGTTACGGAGACGGGCAACATTCGCAGCATCTATGACAACGGCATGATCCTGGCCAGCGTGCCCGACGAGGCTGCCGCCGAGGAAGCGGTCCACTACGCGCTGCTCGAGCATCCCGCGCCGAAGCGGGTCCTGCTCATCGGTGGCGGCGCGACCGGCAGCATAGCTCAGGCCCTCAAGCACCCCACGGTCGAGCGCGTCGATTATGTCGAACTCGATCCCACGCTTATCGACATGGCGAGACGGTTGCTCTCGACGCAGGCCGCAACGTTTGCCGCAAATCGACCGATCGCCGGTAAACAAGTGCGCATTCACTACGCCGACGGTCGCCTCTATCTCAAAACCACGCGCGACCAGTTTGACGCGATCGTTCTCGACTTACCCGATCCGCAAACCGCGCAGTTAAACCGCTTTTACACCGCCGAGTTCTTCCGCTCCGCAAGCGAACATCTGGCAGCAGGCGGACTGCTCGCGCTGCAACTGCGCGCGTCGGAGGATTACATCAGCCCGGAGCGCGCCGAGTTTTTGCGCTGCATTCATCGCACCTTGCGCGAAGTCTTTCCCTATGCGCTCGAAATTCCCGGCGAGACCATCCACTTTTTTGGCGCACTGCGGCCCAATCTTCTTACCGGCGACCCGCAACTGCTGATTTCCAGGCTGCAAGCGCGGCGTCTGCAAACGTTATATGTCCGCGAATATTTCATTCCATTCCGAATGATGCCGGACCGCATGGCGCAGGTTCGCGAACTGCTCGAACCGCTGCCCGCAACGCCCGTCAATCGCGACTTCGAGCCCATCGCGTATTACTTCGACATTGTGCTCTGGAGCGCGCAGTTTAAGTTGAGTTACTCCCACTGGTTCCAAGCGGCGGCAAGCATCGCGTTCCCTCGCATCGCCAACGGTGCTCTTGCGGTCCTGTTACTTGGGGCAATTGTATTGGCATATATACCAGTACGCGAGAGTCGCGCCCGCGCTTCAGCCGCCTTCTGCATGGCGGCAACGGGCTTCACTCTGATGGCCCTCCAGATTTTTCTGTTACTCGGGTTCCAGTCCGTCTACGGCTACGTGTACCATCAGCTCGCCATTCTGATCGCCATGTTTATGGCCGGCATCGCTCTTGGGAGTTGGCTGGGCATTCGCCGCGTCCGCTCCAACGGGCGTTTACCAGCACCGTCGCCATTCCGCGCCCTTGCCACCACTCAGTTCCTTCTCGCACTTTCGGGGCCAACGCTGATTTTTTTAATTCGCCTGTTGTCGCGGATTTCCAGCGGTCCCGCAACGCTCGTGGCCGCGCAGTTTGTTTTTCCCGCATTGGCCGTCCTGGGAGGAATGCTCGGTGGTTATCAATTTCCCGTGGCAACGGAAATTTATCTTGGCGACGGCAGCCGCAAAGCGAGCGTGGGCGTGCTTTATGCCCTCGACCTATTCGGTGGCTGCATCGGCGCTCTGCTGTTGAGCACTTATCTCATACCTGTCTTCGGCTTCTCGAAAACGACGTGGCTCAGTGCGGCGGTGAACCTGGCGCCTGCGCTCCTGGCCGCGCGATTGGCGCTGCAGGCAAGGGCGTCTCGGGCGTAAGCGCCTGGGGCTGCGTGTCTCCGAACACGACGGCGGTGAATTGGAAGATGTCGGTGTTGTCATCCTTCCAGCAACCCGCGCGCATCCCCGCTTTGGCGCAGGTTTCATCGAGGAATTCCTGCCGGTCCCATTTCTGTTCCACCGGGACTTGCGGCAGCAGGACGCCCTCGTGGGTGTCGTTTTTCATCAGCAGCCCGTGCTCGCCGACCTTGATCTGCCGAACGTCGAGCACGCGACGTAGTGGCGAGAGCACAGAGATTTCGTATTCCAGCTGCGGCAATTCCGAAGCCGATACCGGCGGAAAACGCGTGTCGCGCAGGGCCGCGAATGCAGCCGTGTCGCGCACCGTCAGGTACAAGGGCTTCAGCGAAGACATGTAGCCGATGCAGCCGCGCAATTCTCCCGCTTTGTTCAAGGTCACGAACGCGCCGTGCTCTTGATTCAACAATTCGCTCGAACTTGCCTCCGCGTCGTAATGCTTGCCTTCGCGCACGGCATATTCGACCGACTTGCGGGCCAGGGCCAGGAGTTCGCTCTTGTCATGTGCATTCAGCGAAAACGGCCGACTGGCTGGCTTTCCACCCTGCGTCTTCAGAAAAACATCGGCGCTGTAGCCGACGACGCGCGAGTGGTCTCCCGTAACGTCGCCGGTATTGGCGTACTTGAGCACCCTGGCTTCATTCGCTCCCATGCGTTCGGCGTAGATCATGACCGCAACGATGGGCGCGCCGCCGCAGGCTTCCCAGACGCGCGCCTCGAAGTTCCGCGACATGCTGAAGTAGTCCCACTGCTCGAGCGCGTTCAGCGTTTTGTGGTCGATCTTCACCGCGTCATCGTAAGGGTGATAGTGCGACAAATCGGAACTGGCGACGATCAACGTGTCTTGCCCATGGATCAGTTTCGCCAGGGCCACGCCCAGAGCGCGGCTGTTTTCGTAACTCTGGTCTCCCATGACAATGGGCACCAGCGCAAAGTCTCCCAGCACGTGCTGCAGCCACGGCAACTGCGCTTCAAGCGCGTGTTCGGCGCCCTCTTTGGTGGGAGTGTGTCCACGGCTCGAAAGCTGGATAGTAGGGCTCATTTTCGCCAACTGCGCGGCAAACGCCTTGTCCACGCGGACGGTGCCAAGTGGCGTAGCATAAGCGTCGCCATCGTAGACCGAGGTGAAATCGAAAGCTTCGTAATGCGACGGCGCAATCACCACCACCCGCGAGAACTTGCGTCCCTTGAGCGCCGCGTAAGTGTAGGCCGCCACCGGCCCGGAGAATTGATAGCCCGCATGAGGCGCGACGACCGCGATTATCGGATCGGCTATCGGAGGCTGAACCGAAGCGGCGCGCGCCAGCATGTCGTCCATCATGGCCGTGAGCGCCTTCGGGTCGGCGGGATAGAAGCTGCCCGCGACTCCCGGCTGCCTCACCGCCGGCGGATTGCCGCCCCAGCAAGACCCGGTCGCCGCCACGAGCACAATCGCGACGAACAAGACCGTTACCGAATGGGATTTGAAGCGCATTCCTGAATTCATACGAAAAAAACTCATATCGGAAACCCTCCTATCACGCTCATGCGTGCCAAATGCCTGGGATCGCCTGATTGCAGAAAGGACAAGCACCCTTGCGAATTAGCATCTGGCTCGCCGTGAACCCCACGCGTTCCACCAACATGCGGCGGCACTTGGGGCAGTAAGTATTTTGTGCTGGATGACCCGGCACATTGCCGATATACACGTAATGCAGCCCCTCGGCGTCGGCAATCGCCTTCGCCCGCTCCAAGGTTGGGACCGGCGTGATGGGCAGGTTCTTCAAAAGATATTCCGGATGAAACTGCGTGAAGTGTACGGGCACATCCGCGCCCAGGTTCGTCTTCACCCATCGCGCTAAGCCTTTGAACTCGGCCTCGCTGTCGTTAAGAGTGGGCACGACCAGATAAACGATCTCCGTCCATTTGCCCATCTTTTGCAGCGCGACCAGCGATTCCAGCACCGGTTTCAACTCGCCGGTAATGACGTCGCGATAATACGATTCCGTGAACGCTTTCAAGTCGATCTTGACCGCGTCCATTTTGCCGTACGCCGTTTTCAACGCCTCGTTCTGTATGTAGCCATTTGACACGACCACACTGCGGATGCCTGCGTCGTGTCCAGCATCGGCCGCATCCATCACGTACTCGCTGAAGATCACCGGCTCGCTGTAGGTGTAGGCGATCGTCGGACAGTGGTTTTGATTTGCCAGCTCGGCAACCATTTTTGGAGGAGCGTACTGTGCCGGGACCTGCTCTGGGCGCACTTGCGAGATGTCCCAGTTCTGGCAAAACTTGCAGTTCACGTTGCACCCAGCCGTGGCGATGGAGAACGCCAGCGTGCCCGGCAAGTAATGAAACAGCGGCTTCTTCTCGATAGGGTCGACGTGCGCGGCGCACACGCGCGAGTGCACCAACGAGTAGTAAGTTCCTCCGTGGTTTTCACGCACGCCGCAATAGCCGCGCTCACGGTCTCCCACCGTGCATTCGCGCGGGCACAGCTTGCATTTTATTTTTCTGTTTGGAAGCTTCTCATAGAACTTCGCTTCGACGGTGAATTGCGCGTCGTCTTGCGTCGGCTGAGCAGGCAGCGGCAACGCGGAAAGGGGCAGAACGAGACGGGCCAATCCGTAGGTCGCTCCGGCCGTCGCTCCGGCCATCGCCGCGCATTTTAAAAACGCGCGGCGGTCGAGCGCAGGCGCAAGCGCAGAAACGGCCCTAAGCTTGGGATCTCGTTCGGCGTTGCCATCGACATCCGTCTGGCGAGCCATTTTGGACCTCAATCGCGCTCTCGACTACACCTCAACCAGCGCGATGCGTTGCGGATCGTTCGTGCCCAAGCGATGCTGCGCGTCCGCCGCAGTTGCGATGTAGCGAGGCGTTCGGCGCTCAGCTTCGAACGACTTCATCTTCTTTTCGGCGCGCTTACTTTCTATGATGCGCCAGCCGCTATAGTCGAGCGCCACCGGGTCTTGCGAAACGATCAGGGCGTTTTCTTTCCAACTGTATTGCGGCTTGAATCCCGGCCCACCTTCATAGCACGCCGTCGTCGCATCGCAAATCGTCAAGCGCACCTTTGACCGGATCGCCGGCAGCATATTCAGGTCCGCAATGTATGGATTGCAGCCGTTGGGGTGATATTTGTTGGGATTGTGAATGACGCCATACATGTTCTTCAACGCGATGGTGACGCCGGCGCCATCATGATCTTTCAGCACGGGTACGTTGACGATCGCATCGCAGCGTTGCGTCAAAATCTTTGAGAGCCGGCTGCCCACGCTGCCATAGGTCGCCAGCTCGTCTTCGTATCCCACTCGATCCGTGCCGAAGCATTGCGTGCGTCCCTCCGCCGTGGAAACATGGAAACCGGAGTGCTCCAGTTCGGCGGTGTCGCGGTCCCAAATCACGATGTCGCCCGCTTTAATACCGGCTTCCTGCAACCGTTCGCAAATGGCTTCGACAAGCTGAAGATTGCTGGACAATCCCCGCCCGCCGAGCGCATTCACCTTGATTCCAACTCTTTCCCCAGGACGGACCAGCTTTTTCCACGGTTCAACCGGATGGTCCAGTTCGAAGAGAGTTTGCATGGCGCGATCCAGCAGATTCAGCATCCGGCCGGAATCTACGGCGCTTCCGGAGCCGCGCAGCATTGCATCGCGCGCGATCGCAACCCTCGATTTCGCGGACAGTGAAGTATGTTCCGCGGCTTCGAGCAACCGCAGCTTGCCGCTGGCGCCGAGGATAACACCCCCAGCAATACAATTCTTCAGGAAATCCCGCCGGCTCTTGTTGCTCTCGTGGTCCATAGTTATTCTCTCCCGGTATAGTTTACGCCGCTGGGTTGAGAGCTTCGAGCCACGAGCTTCGAGCGATCCGTGTGCACCGCAGTTTTTAGCTCGTAGCTCGCAGCTCGCAGCGTTCTTAGTTTCCAAGCCGCTGCTCTATCGAGCGCGCCAGCGCCAACAGCGCTGGCTTTGTCTCCGGTGAATCGTCATAGGCGGTGATGCGCACCAGATACGGCCCTTTGCGGAAAACCAGGCTTTGGCTGTAGAGGCGGGCGCTGTCTCCCAAGTGAGGAGCGTCGGCATTCGCCGCCGGCTCGGATTCTAAAATCTTTGCCGCGCCCGCCGCGCTTCCCATGGTATAGATATCGACCACCGCGTCGGACTTATCGTGAAATCTGTAGTCGGCAGTGGACACGGTTCGCGCGTCCGCCTTCAGATATCTCTCAGCCTCGCCGTCGATGTACTTCCACAGATCGGCGGCCGCGAACGTGCGTATCTCGCCGGTTTTGGCCCATCCGCCAGCTTCATTCGAAGCAGGGAACGGCGAGGCAATATTCTCCGCGTGCCGGTGGCAGGCGGCGGCTCCGAGAAATGCCACGCACAAACCCATCAGCAAACTTCCACGAAAAATCTTGGAATTCAGAATCACTTTGCTTTCTCCTTGCCTCGGCTGAGCAGAATCTGGTTGGTGCGGGAACGGCTTTCACCAATGCTGGTCACATACACGGCTGGACGGTCCTGCACCGGGCAGGCGTATTCGCAAGCGCCACAGCCCACACAACGGGCGGGGTCGAGGTAGGGTTGTTTCACTTGCTTGATGTTGCCTTCCGCATCCACCACTTCGGCAGGCCGCAAATAAATGGCCTTGGGCGATGTAGGACACCACTCCTCGCAAACGATACACTCAGTCGCCATGGCCCAAGGCAGGCATCGTCCGCGGTCGTAGAACGCCGTACCCACGCGGATCGGCTTGGCATTCTCGATCGCGCTGGCCGCCCAGCCTTTTTCTTTCGAACTGATCTCCCAGATCGCACCGGTCGGACAAACTTGGGAGCAAAGCACGCAACTGGTTTCGCAGTAGCCAATTCGCGGTACCATGACCGGCGTCCACAGACCTTCCAGCCCTGCCTCGTTCCAGGCGGGATGCAGAGCGGTGTTGGGACAAGCCTTCATGCATTCTCCGCAGCGTATGCAGCGCGAGAGGAAATACTCCTCGTCCAAAGCTCCAGGTGGACGCAGCAAGCGTTCGTGGCGCTCGACGGCGAAGCCAGGCGTCGCGCGCAGCAGCGGAACCAGGGCCGCTCCCGCTCCCAGCGAAGTGAGCACCTTGCGCCGTTGCAGACTTACACCCACGGAATCTTGCTTCGGAAAAAACTTGAACTGCAAGTCGTGCTCGGGACACGCATCCACGCAATTGAGGCAGAGATGACACTCCGGTTGACGCCACGGAACGCCACCGATCGGATCGTCGCCGCCCTGGCAGCTTAATAGGCAGCGGTTGCAATCCTTGCAGTGCTCTGGGTTCTTCACCAGCCCGAGAATCGGCCAGCGCGACGCGACGCCAAGCAGTGCGCCCAGCGGGCAAAGAGCGCGGCACCAGAACCGGGTCACGCGAAAATTGAGGGTCACAAGAAAAATAAAGATCGCGCCCAGCCAGATGCCTTGCCGGAAGTAAGGCTGCTTTCGGCTAATCAGAAGCAGCCCTCCGAGAAGAAAATGCACTACGCTGCCCGCCGTTTGCACCGGCGCGAAGCGGCTGCTTTCCAGCCCGTGCAACGCCGCGCGCAAGGCATAACTTGTTCCCGGCAAAATCGATAAGCCCAGCGACCGCACCAACAGCGAGATCGGATCGAGCCACCCGACGATGCTCGTGCCCATCAACGCCGCGGCCACGCACGCAAATAAGAGGTAGTACTTCGTGGTTTGCCAGCGCTTGTACCGGTTCGACTCCAGTAATTGTGGGCCGCGCTTGCGCTCCGACCGTATGCTGCTGAAGAAATGATGAAGAGAGCCCAGGGGACAAATCCATCCGCAGAAAAAGCGCCCGAGAAACATCGTCGGAATCAAAATCGCCAAGCTCCACAACAGCCCGCGATACAGTGCGCGACTGGAGAGCGCATTCGAAACTGCCACCAACGGATCGATTTCGAAGAACCAGCGGATCGGATACGGAAGCCGGATGTCGCTTTGGGACGCTTGCAGCGATCCCCGGAACTCCGTGTGCAGGAGAAGAAACAGAAACAAGAGGAAGAAAACAATCTGCGAAAACCGGCGCAGCGTTGTTGTTTTGACAGGACGCACTCTGCTCTCCCTCATCGACGCTGGCGATGCGCAAGATCGCTGGCCGACTGCGGCGTTGTAAGACCGGGCACAATACTGCGGCTCAATGTTCCACCCGGACGCGTTCCTCTTTCTGTGAGCGGGATCACATGCCTTGGATCATGGCAACCGGCTTAAGAACGGCGCCCTCGTGCTTACACACCCAGGCCGGAACCGAGCAGGCTGTACAGCAGAATGGCAAGCACGATCAGGGTGAAAGCCACATACATGCGGTCGCGTTCCAGGGCAAATCCCACGATGGAGAAAGCCACGCGAGCGATGGGAGTGGCGATGAGGAAGAGCAATCCGAGTTGGATCCAGCCTCGCCCGTGGCCGCCGATAACGCTTTGCACGACTCCAGGGATGGTGCGGAAATCGGAGGGCTCACCCTTAAAGACCCGGTAGTCGGCGGGTTCGTGCGCGTGGCGGGAGAGGTAAATACACGCTCCCCAGAGAACGATGGCCGCCGAGAGCAGAACTCCAATGCGGAGCATGTTGCCGAGGACCACTTCGATGCGGTGGTCGTTCCACTTTGGCGGTGGGAGCGGTGCGCGCGCGGGCGCTTCGGCGGCGGGCATCAGATTTTCCCCCAGAATCCTTTGTAGAGCATTTGCAGGCCAAGCACGAGAATCACCACGCTAAAAACGAGGCGGAGCGATTTGGTTTCCGCCTTCACCAGGATGCGGCTGCCAAGCAGCGAGCCGGCCAGAACTCCCAACATCACGGGCATGGCGAGTCCGGGATCGACGTATCCGCGGCTAAGGTAGACGCCTGCGCTGGCGGCGGCGGTCACGCCAATCATGAAGTTGCTGGTGGTAGTGGAAACCTTGAATGGGATGCGCATGGCTTGGTCCATGGCCAGCACTTTGACGGCCCCGGAGCCGATGCCGAGCAATCCGGAGAGCGCGCCCGCTCCGAACATGAGGCCGAAGCCGGTGGGAACGCTCTGCACGTTGTAATTGCGCTGGCCCTCGAGGTCGGGGAAACTGCCATTCAACCGCAAGCGCGTGGCCAGCGCATCGGGCGGCAGGTTGCGCTGCGCCTCGGTGCGCGGCTTGCGGGATAGAAACGCCGAATAGAGCAGCACCGCTCCAAAGATGATCGCCAAGGCGCTGGTCGGAATCCAGGTGGCCAGGAAAGCTCCGAGCAACGCGCCGAACGTGGTCGCAATTTCCAGGAACATGCCAATGCGAATGTTGGAGAATCCTTCTTTCACATACGCGGCGGCCGCGCCGGAGGAGGTCGCGATCACCGAGACCAGCGACGCTCCGATGGCGTAGCGAATATCCACGTGGAAAAAAATTGTGAGCAGGGGCACGAGAACGACACCACCGCCGAGGCCAGTGAGCGAACCGAGAAATCCCGCAACCAACGAGACGATCGCGACCACGGCGGTGAATTCCAGTATCGTCATTGAATTTCTCTTAGTAGCCTACGGTGTAAACGAGATTCGTATCAGGACATGCCTTCAGACATGCCGCAAGTGCATTGGCATCCACGCGCCTTCAGGCGCTGGATTTCGAAATTTGAGTTTCGCCACAAGTTCTTAGGGTAACATTTCTTTCCTGGAGAGGATCGAGAGTGGAATCGCCGGTGGAGGGCGAACCTTATATGAAGACGACGAAGCGAAGGGTGCTGGCGATTATTGCCTCGGCGATTTTAGCGGCGGCGATGGCGGACGCGGCCCACGCGCAGGGGAGCAGCGCGTCTTCACGCCAGTCGTACACGGTCGAAGTCAACGGATCGAAGCAGTGGACGGATACGAACATCGAATTGCGCGCCGGCGAGAAGTTACAGATAACTGCGGAGGGCACGATCTCGTATGCCACGGGAAATCAATTCGGTCCGGCGGGAATCCAACGGAGCCTTGCGGATTTGATTCATGAATACGCGGTGCCCAACGGAACGCACGGGGAGTTGATCGGGCGGCTGGGATCGGGCGCTGCGGCGGAGGCGTTTGAGGTGGGAGCAAACAATACCTATACGGCTCCTGTGGCCGGACGGCTGTTTCTCGGCATCAACCAGAGCATGAGAGATGCGGCAGCCGCAACCGGAAGTTTCCAAGTGAAGATCGAAGTGTTGTATGAGGAATTGCACACCGCCGATGCGGCAGTGGCCGGCGGCCCGCCGGAAACGGCCATGCCGGCGATTACACCGAAGCTGCTGGAATCGATTCCACGGAGGGTTGCGGATCGGAACCACGAACCGGGCGATATGGTGAATATCCTGATCGTCGGAACGGAAGAAGAAATGGTGAAAGCCTTCACGGCCGCCGAATGGGTGAAGGTGGATAAGTCGGTGGAAAACACGGTGCTCGCGGGGCTGATCGACACGATCAAAAAAAAAGATTATCTGACGATGCCGATGAGCACGCTGTATTTGTTCGATCGTCCGCAGGATTATGGCTTTGCTCATGCGGAGCCGGTGCTGGTGATCATGTCGCGAAATCACTTGCGAGTGTGGAAGTCGCCGTACCAGGTGATGGGACAGCCGCTGTGGTGCGTGGCGGCGACGCACGATATCGGCTTCGAGCGCGATAAGAGGAACAATGGAGTGACCCACAAGATCGATCCGGCGATCGATGGCGAGCGCGAGTATGTGAACCAGACGCTCTCCGGCACTGGACTGGTGGCGGCGCGAGGGCATGTGCTTCCGGCGCAGCCGGTGACCGAGGCCAAGACGGCGACGGGCGGGGGATTTCACTCCGACGGGCGAATACTAGTGCTGGTGCTGAAGAGTGGTGGCGCGGAAAATCGGTAAGAAGGCATCTGATTCCCAGTAGAAACTCGGCTCGTGGCGCTTCCGGAGACGGGGCAATCCCGGTATTTACGGGAGGAAAAACCGCTGTTTCGATGGCAGCTTCTGCGCGCATCCGAAATTCCACGGCGCAGTGCCGCGGCTAAACTTCCACGCCACCCGCTATTGGTTGATCCAGACGACGCGGGATTTTTTCACCTCGGCATGTTGTTTCCTGATTTCGCGCGCGGCTGTGCCGAGGGGTACGGCCGCTGACTGCGGGAAATCCGAAACCGGCCTCTCGCCCTGGGCAAAAGAGAAATTCGAGGGGCCCGAGATGCTCTGTCCCTCAGACATGGGAGTATAAGATGCGTGTTCCTCATGACTTGGAAACTGGTAGATCTGAGGCCCACCACTGTTGGGAGTCGCCACCTGCACCTGCGCCAATGCCGCAGCGGTTGAGAGTAGGCAGAGCACGAACAAAATCTTTTTCATCGCCGGGTCTCCAGATTGTGAAGGAAGCTAAAGCCATCCGCGAACTGCACGGCGGATGCAGCTCCTCCAGTCTCAATAAGAGCAAACCCGGTACCAAACTTTGCCGGTGCAAAATGGTGGATTTATAGGGTTTGGCGGCTGGTAACGGCAATTGTTTGCACAATTGTGGAGAGCACCTGGAAGCGGCATTCCAGGGCCAGTATCCAACTGCCGGGGTTGGTTGGTTGCGGCGCAGCGGGGTGATTTCCCCACTATATTGCGATAAAGTGATAGCCATGAAAATGCGAATAGCGGCGCGAATCTCTTTGCTTTTGCTGGCAACCATGATGTTAGTAGCAATGGCTTCCGGCGCGGACTACAAGGCGGTTAAAACATGGAAACTCGGCGGCGATGGCGGCTGGGATTATCTGACCGCGGATAGCGCCGGGCATCGCTTGTTCATTGCGCGCTCCACGCGTGTGATGGTCGTCGATACCGAGTCGGGCAAACTGGTAGGCGAGATTCCGGAAACGGCGGGCGTGCACGGGATTGCGCTGGATGCGGAGATCGGGCGCGGATTCACCAGCAACGGCCGCGAAGATACGGTGAGCGTGTTCCATTTGAAGTCGCTGGCGGTGGAAAAGAAGATCAAAGTCGGCAGCGGGCCCGACGCAATTCTGTACGACCCGTTTTCCAAACGCGTGTTTACGTTTGACGGAAAAGGTCACGACACCACGGCCGTGGATGCGTCCAAGGGCGAGGTGGTGGGCAAGCTCGAACTGGGCGGCAAACCGGAATTTGCCGCGACCGACGAGAAGGGCACGGTGTTCGTGAATATCGAAGACACATCGGAGTTGGTGGCGTTCGATCCGCAGAAGCTGACGGTGAAGTCGCGATGGAAACTGACGGATTGCGAAGAGCCGACGGGGCTCGCCATCGACCGTAAACATCGGCGTCTGTTCGCCGGCTGCGGCGGAAATAAGAAGATGGCAATCGTCGACGCGGACAGCGGAAAAATTGTGGCCAGTCCCGCCATCGGAGAGGGCTGCGATGCGACCGCCTTCGATGCCGATCACGGCCTGGCCTTTGCGTCGGCGGGCGACGGCACCATCACGGTAATTCGCGAAGAGAGCGCCGACAAGTTCACCGTGGCCCAGACCATCGCGACCCAAATGGGAGCGCGCACCATGGCGCTCGATGCCAAGACGCATCGGCTCTTCACCGTGACCGCCAACGTGTCAGGCACTCGGCAAGAGAGAAAAGTCGAACCGGATTCGTTCGTGGTGCTGGTGGTGGAGTGAGCGCGCTAGGATCGCTGCGATCCTTTGTCCAGGACGCATCCGTCGTGCGCCAAACCGTAAAGCCGGGCACAGTGAAGCGCACGCTGCGCTTTGCTACGCCCTACGCCAGTCTGCTCACAGTATTTCTCTTCGTTGTCGTCCTGGACGCTGCCATCGGCATTGCGAATCCACTGATCTACCGTGCCATCATCAACAACGGAATACTCAAGGGGAATTCCACTCTCGTTATCCACCTCGCAGTGCTGGTGGGTATTCTCGCCATTCTTGACAGCGCGTTCGGACTGACGCAGTCTTACCTTTCCGCGAAAATCGGCGCTCGCATTGTGCTCTCCCTGCGCGCGAAGCTTTTCGATCATATCCAGCAAATGCCGCTGGCATTCTTCACTCGCACGCAGACGGGCGCCTTGGTTAGCAGGCTCAACAACGATGTCTCGGGAGCGCAAAACGCTTTCACCGACATTCTTTCGAACGTTGTCGGCAACATCATTACCGCCGCCTTGATTCTGGGAGCCATGTTCATGCTCTCCTGGCAAATCACGCTTGCCGCTCTCATCCTGCTCCCGCTGTTCATTTTTCCGGCCCGTTATTGGGGACGAAAGCTCCAGGCCATCACGCGCGAGAGCTTAGACCTTGCCGCCTCCATGAATAGCCTGATGGTCGAGCGTTTCAACGTGGCGGGCGCCCAGCTCGCAAAACTCTTCGGCCGCCGCCAGAACGAAAGCAAAGCATTCGAAGCCCAAGCCGCGCGCGTCTCCGATATCGGCGTCAAGCGCGCAATCTACGGACGTATCTTTTTCACCGCACTCATGCTCATGGCATCCTTTGCCACTGCGCTTGCCTACGGCTGGGGCGGACTGCTCGTCATCAAGCACACGCTTGATATCGGCACAGTAGTGGCACTGGTTTCTTATTTGGGTCGTCTCTACGGTCCGCTCATCGGACTCTCCAACATTCAGGTCAGCGTCATGACCGCGCTTGTATCCTTCGAACGAGTGTTCGAAGTGCTCGATCTGCAGCCGATGATCCAAGAGCGGCCGGGGGCGATTGCGATTCCGGAGGGTCCGGCAAGAGTCTCCTTCGATCGCGTCTCTTTTCGTTATCCAACTGCCTCGGAAGTTTCACTCGCATCGCTTGAGTCCATTGCCGTACCCGACAAAACGCCGGAGAAGACCGTGCTTCATGATGTCACCTTTACCGTCGAACCGGGCAAACTTGTCGCTCTCGTCGGCCCTTCCGGCGCAGGCAAAACCACGATTACCCAGCTCGTTGCCAGGCTGTATGACGTGCAAAGTGGAGCGGTAGCGGTTAACGGCATCGACGTTCGCGATGCGAAGCTCGATTCTCTCCATCGACGCATCGGAATCGTAACTCAAGACGCTCACCTCTTCCACGATACGATCCGCGCCAATCTTCTCTATGCGAAGCCCAATGCCACGGAGGTGGAAATAGAGGAAGCATTGCGCGCGGCGCAGATCCTCCCGCTCGTCGCATCTCTGCCCAAGGGATTAGACACGCTGGTCGGCGAGCGCGGGTATCGCTTCTCGGGCGGCGAAAAGCAACGCCTGACCATTGCGCGGCTTCTTCTCAAGGCGCCCGATATTGTCGTTCTCGACGAAGCTACGGCGCATTTGGATTCCGAGTCGGAAGCTGCAATCCAAAGGGCGCTCGAAATCGCGCTCGCCGGACGAACTTCCATCGTCATCGCGCACCGTCTTTCGACAATCCTAAAGGCCGATCAAATCCTGGTCGTACAGGACGGATGCATTGTTCAGCGCGGTAAGCACGCTGAACTTTTGGAACAGTCCGGTATCTACGCAGAGCTGTATCAGCGGCAGTTTGCCCAACACGATTCTTCGATTCAGCCGGAAATTCCCACCTGAGTGGCAGCGACGAATCAGGGCACACCAAGAACAGAGCTAGCCCGAAATCCGCAGTAGAAATAACGCCGACGACAAGCTGAGCACCGGACCGGCGATACTGAAAAGCGCCCTGCCCACGGTTCCCGGCGCGCCCCCAAAATATGCGTCCAGCACCAATGCCATGGCGCAGGCCGCGGCGGTTGCGATGAGCCACGGTTTTGGCAGGCGCTTCAGGTTCGGGATGGCGGTGGGCAACAACCACAAAAAGATGTACCAGAGATTTCGATCGTGCAGCGAAGCGGCAAAGTGGAAGCCTCCGGCGCGCTGAAGCACGAGACCAAACTGCAGCGGACTTACATACGTCCCTGTAATCGACCAATGCAGGCCTATCATGGCCAAGAAACTTAGCAGCCAACTCGTCAGGATCCACGCGGCGTCTGACGCGAACCGGTTTCTGGTGCGATTGCGATCTTTGTTTCGATCGTCATTTTGATCGTCGTTTCGATTATGGCTGCGATCAAGCCGGGATGCGAACCACCAGGCGGATGTGAGCGCGATGCTGAAGGGGATGAACGATTCTTTGGTGAGCGCTCCCAGCACGGCGATCGCGGGCAAGGCCCACAGTTCGAACTCCGACAAACACCAGAGCAGAGCCAGCAGGAAGAAGCCTTCGCCGGCGTCGACCAACCCGGCCAGACGAAGATTCGGGACGGCGAAATTTACCAAGTAAAGCAAAGCGCCCACCAGCCCGACTGCGGAACTGCCCAGCCTACGGCTCCCGAGGAGGACGATAAGAACGGCGGTGCTGGCAACGAACAGAGAGTCGACCACCAGAAGTCCAAACATCACCGGGTCCCAGGTCGCGGCCCGTCCCCGCGCCAGCGCGTAGAAGGGCCGGGCGAGCCACGGAACCAGGACGCGGAAGCGGCGGAATCGCAGGTCTTCGGCGTTAAGGCCGCCCGCTCCGGTCACGAGCGCTGCGTAGGTTTTAACGTCGGAGAGCCCCGGCGTTTGGCGCGGGTCGAACCGGTTGAGCACCGGATAGCCCAGGCCACATGCGATCAGAAAGAGAACGCAAAAGAGCAGCGCGACTCGGGCGGTCGCGATTTTCGTCCGCTTGTCAGACAAGGCCGTCATTGGTCGGGCGATCAATGGGAAGGTAGCGTCAAGCGTTCGACATTGCAACTTAAATCCGCATACGTTCTCCAGCGCAAGCTTGGCTTTGCCAAACCAAAGTGTTAGCTTTCAGCCTCGGCGTATAGCGAAAGAGTAAATTTGCACCTGCAATTCTCAGTTGGCGTAAGCGCCTGGTTCCATCAAGCATCCAAGTTCGCAGAGATGGATTCGAAAAGCGAGCGAAGGCCATGCGGCGATTGGCAGCGAGGACGTGTGCTGCAACCGGCGTTTCAGTTTCGGCGCAAAGGGCGAGGAATGGATCGTCTTTTAAGCTTTGGACGGGAAGTGCGGGAGAAGATAAAGTTAAGGTATTCATGGCCCTGCTATTCAAGTCTGGACCCATAGTTCTTGCGCTTGTCACTCTAGCTTGGACGTCGTTCTGCTTAGGACAGACCCCTGAGCAAACGCCTGTGCCCGGTCTGGAACAGCACAGTCCGGAACAGCGGGGGACAGCCTCAGACGGCGAGCAACTGCCGGGTCGGCAATTGTCCGGAAGCATCAGCGGAACGATCGTCGATCAAAGTGGAGCTGTGGTCTCCGGAGCCCGGGTGAAGCTCACGGGTACTGGCACTCGTGAAGATCAATCCCTAAACCAAGAGATGCTATCGGGCAACAATGGGCAATTCTCCTTTGCCAACGTCGCTCCCGGCCCCTTCCAGCTCACCATCACGTCGACGGGCTTCGCCACGCAGACCTCCTCTGGAACCCTGCGTTCGGGGGAGACCTACATTGTCCCGCAGATCGCGTTGACGGTTGCCACCAACATCACTGAGGTGCAGGTTGGACTGTCGCGGATCGAAGTGGCGGAAGAGCAGCTCAAGGTTGAAGAACAGCAGCGTGTGCTTCGCGTCTTTCCAAATTATTATGTTACCTACGTCCCCAATGCAGTTCCCCTCACCTCGAAGCAAAAGTTTAAGCTTGCCTGGAAGATGACAACGGATCCAGTGACGTTCGCAGTGAATGGGGCCTTTGCGGGAGTTGAGCAGGCGCAAAACGATTTCAGCGGATATGGTCACGGCGCGCAAGGCTATGCCAAGCGCTTCGGCGCCGGCTATGCCGACCTGGTTGCGGGCACGTTCATCGGAAGCGCCATATTGCCATCGCTGCTGAAACAAGATCCGCGGTATTTCTACAAGGGTAGCGGCAGCAAGCGATCGCGGTTTCTGTATGCGATTGCCAATGCCGTGATTTGCAAGGGCGACAACGGACGCTGGCAGCCAAATTACTCGAGTGTCCTCGGAACCCTGGCTGCGGGCGGTATTTCAAATCTCTACTATCCGGCGAAGAACCGCAATGGTGCTAAATTGACTTTTGAAACCACGGCCATCGCGATTGGCGCAACTGCCGCCGCCAATGTACTGCAAGAATTTGTCGTCAAGAAGTTTACATCGAAAGTCCCTAACAACACCCCGGCCAAGCCCTAAAGCACGAAGGAGGACCCGTGTCTCCAAGCTACGGGACACGCTCTGGCGAGGCCGACCCTGGCGGGCGTTCCCGCAGTTCGCGCCCAGTTTGGCGAATAGAAACCTCACCTCAGGCGCCGCACTCCAATCGTGGAAGCAAGACCCAACCCTTATGGGTTAGATTGCTGCCCAACTGTTTTCTCTTCTGAAATGCATTTTTGTTTTTCCTATTGCTGAACCCAAGCCCTCTGGCTTGCGTATCCATTTGCTAACTTTTCGCGGTCGCATTATGTTTTCCCAGGAGAGAAAACTCATGTCCAAGCGGTCGTCGCTGCTCTTGCCCTCGCTGATCTTATCGTTGCTGTTGACGTTGTTTTATTCCTTTTTCGCCTCAGCTCAAGCCAAACCGGTCGATGCCGAAGGCCATCCGTGGTGGCAGCACGCTGTGTTTTACGAAATTTATCCCCGCAGTTTTGCGGACAGCAATAACGACGGAGTCGGCGACCTCAATGGCATCAGCTCCAAAATGAGTTACCTGCATGGACTGGGCGTCGACGCCATCTGGATCACTCCCTGCTTTCCCTCGCCCCAGGTCGATTTCGGCTACGACGTTGCCGACTACCGGAACATCGACCCCATGTACGGGAATCTCACCGACTTCGACCGCATGGTTGCCAAAGGCAGGAAACATCATGTCCGCATCATCCTCGATTTTGTGCCGAACCATACCTCGGACCAGCACCCGTGGTTTCTGGATTCGAAGTCGTCCCGCACCGCTCCGCATCGCGACTGGTACATCTGGCGCGACGGCAAAGCGCCCGGCCAGCCTCCCAACAACTGGATCTCAATTTTCGGCGGTCCGGCGTGGACCCTCGATTCCACCACGAACCAGTACTACTATCATTTTTTCTACGCGCAACAACCGGACCTGAACTGGCGGAATCCCGCGGTCGAAAAAGAGATGCTCGACACTACGCGCTGGTGGTATAAGCGCGGCGTTTCCGGCTTCCGCCTCGACGCGGTGGACACGCTGTTTGAGGACCCCGCCCTGCACGACAATCTAGTTCTTCCTGGAACCAACAACCAGGGCGATCCCAACATGGAGAACGAGTACAACACGAACTTACCCGAGGTCCACAACGTACTGCAAAAACTGCGCAAGGTGGCCGACGAATCTGGCGCCGTACTTATCGGCGAAACCTGGACCGCGAATGTCGCCGATCTGGAACGCTATTACGGCCAGGGCGGCAACGAACTCGAGATGCCCATGGACTTCATGTTTACCAGCGTCGGCGAACTTTCACCACCCGAATTCCGGAGCCAGATCGCGGCCGTCGAGGGCGCCCACATCTGGCCCGTGTTCGTGATCGGCAACCACGATATTCCGCGGTCGTACAACCGCTACGGCGACGGCAAGAACAACGACGCCATCGCCAAGTTAATGGGCGCCTTTTACCTGACGCTGCGGGGCACGCCCATCATGTATTACGGCGAAGAAATCGGAATGGAAAACAACGACCCTACGCGCAAGGAAGACGTGAAAGATCCGATCGGCCGCACCGGATGGCCGAAAGAAAAAGGCCGCGACGGCGAACGCACACCCATGCAGTGGAACGCCGCGCCCAACGCCGGGTTCAGCAAGAAAGCTCCGTGGCTTCCCGTGCCGCCCAGTTACCGGACGCACAACGTGGAGAGCGAGTCGAAAGATCCCAACTCCATTCTCAATCTTTACAAGAAGGTTCTCGCGCTGCGCCACACCAACCAAGCCTTACTCGATGGCAGTTACACCGCGCTCAACGAAGCAGACCCCAACGTGATGTCCTACCTGCGCAGCTACAAGGGAAAGGCCGTGCTGGTAGCGTTGAACATGTCGGCTTCTCCGAAAAAAGCGATCTTTAACCTTGCCCAACAGGGATTCAGCCGGGCCACGCTGAAAGCCCTGATCGCGTCGCCCGAGGCATCGGCCAAAGGCAACGAAGTTACCCTCGAACCCTTCGGGCTGATGATCGCGGAAGTGAAGCCATGATGGGCAGAATTTTCCGAGACCTTGCCCTGATGCCGCCGACGTGCGTATTGTTACAGAGTGAAATTTCCGCGATGTAGTGGAATCCTGCTGCACGTCACTTCATTGCCCGGACGCTTCGGCATCGGCGATCTTGGCCCGTGTGCCTGCGAATTCGCCGACTTCCTCTCCGCCGCCGGACAGAAGTTGTGGCAAGTGCTGCCGCTGAATCCCACCGGATACGCCGATTCCCCGTACCAGTGCTTCTCCGCATTTGCCGGCAACCCGCTGTTGCTCAGCCTTGAGCGCTTGCGCGATCGGGGCCTGCTGCAAGCGTCGGACCTCGATTACGCACCGCAATTTCCCGCAGACTTGGTCGACTATGGACCGGCGATCGAATTCAAGATGGCGGCCTTGCGCCGGGCGGCGCAGGTTTTCTTCGCCGACGGTTCGCGCGCGGACCGCGCGGCCTTCGACCGTTTCTGCGAAAGCGCCAGTCCATGGCTCGACGACTACGCGCTCTTCATGGCCTGCAAAGATGCGCACCACGGAACGATTTGGACCGCATGGGACGCGCAGATTCGCCAGCGAGACGCGCGTGCCGTGGGCGAGTGGTCGCGGAAGCTGGCGCCGGAATTGCAAGCCCACAAGTATTGGCAATTCGAATTCTTCCAGCAGTGGGAGCATCTCAAGAACTATTGCCAGCAGCGCGGCATCCGTTTCATGGGCGACATTCCAATCTATGTTGCGCACGACAGCGCGGATGTCTGGGCCCATCCCGATCTTTTCTATCTCGACGATCAGGGCCGCCCGACCGTGGTTTCCGGCGTGCCGCCGGATTATTTCAGCGCCACCGGGCAGCTTTGGGGGAATCCTATTTATCGCTGGGACTTGCTGGCCGCCAGCGGATACAAGTGGTGGATCGAGCGCTTCCGTGCTTCGCTCGCGCTTTTCGATATGGTGCGGCTCGATCATTTTCGCGGCTTTGAATCTTACTGGGAGGTCCCCGCCGGCGAAACGACCGCCATAAACGGGCGCTGGGTGAAAGGACCGGGCGAAGATTTTCTGTCGGCGCTGCAAAACGCATTTGGCGGCCTGCCGATTGTGGCGGAGAACCTGGGCGTGATAACGCCGCCGGTCGAGAAACTGCGGCAGCAGTTCGGTCTGCCGGGCATGAGCTTTTTACAATTCGCGTTCGGCACCGATCCGCAGGGGCCATCGTTTCGCCCGCACAATTACAGCCGCGACCTGGTCGCCTACACCGGCGGGCACGACAACGACACGACGGTAGGCTGGTGGTCGAGTTCGGGCGCCGGCGACAGCACACGCACTTCGGAGGATGTCCGCAAAGAGCACGAATTCGCGCGCGCCTATCTCAATTTCCATGACGATGACGATTCCGAAATCAACTGGGTCATGATTCGCGCGGTGCTGGCGTCGGTCGCCGACGTTGCGATTGTTCCGTTGCAGGATGTGCTGGGCCTGGGCACCGCGGCGCGCATGAATCTTCCCGGCACGGTCGGCGGAAATTGGAAATGGCGGTATCGTCCGAGCGCATTGAGCGGCGAGTTGAGCGCGAGACTTCGATCCTTGGTCACGCTGTACGATCGGTAGAAACAACCGTCAAAGAGAAAATCCATGGACAAACCACCCCGCGCGTTCTGGCAGATTTGGAACATGAGCTTCGGCTTCCTCGGCATCCAGTTTGGCTGGGGATTGCAGATGGCGAACATGAGCGCGATCTACGAGTACCTTCATGCTCGCCCCGATCAGATTCCGTTCTTGTGGCTGGCCGCGCCACTCACAGGACTTTTTGTGCAGCCGATTGTCGGCCAC
>Ga0326728_10010435_pt1 | contig 21739 bp, 21 predicted proteins | sample MB3enrmetagenome_FD_207602 | JGI IMG/M metagenome (GOLD analysis project Ga0326728, IMG submission 207602) | Lab enriched peat soil microbial communities from McLean, Ithaca, NY, United States - MB31MN | ecosystem: Environmental > Terrestrial > Soil > Wetlands > Peat | place: USA: New York... | reverse complement strand
TCATGACCGCCAAATTGCTGCTCGCCGCCGCCGCTCTGCTCGGCCTCGGCGCCGCGCCCGCCTTCGCCGATCCGGTGAGGATCGTCGCCGCCGAAAATTTCTGGGGCGACATGGCGAGCCAGGTCGGCGGCGCTGATGTCGCCGTGACGAGCATCCTGAGCAATCCCGACGACGATCCGCACCTGTTTGAGGCGAGCCCCGACACGGCGAAGGCGCTCGCCGGGGCGCAAATCGTCATCGTCAACGGCGTCGATTACGATCCCTGGATGGAGAAGCTGTTGAAGGCGAACAAGGCGCCCGCGCGCCGGGAGATCGTCGTCGCCTCGCTGGTCGGCCGGCGCGCCGGCGACAACCCCCATCTTTGGTACGACCCGGCCTATGTCGAGACGGCGGCCAAGGCGCTCGCCGCCGACCTCGCCGCGATCGACCTGGCGCACAAAGCCGACTACGCTAGGGGCGAGGCCGCCTTCGTCGATTCGCTCAACCCGCTCAACGCCAAGATCGCCGCGATGCGCGCGAAATACGCCGGCTGGCCGGTGACCGCCTCCGAGCCGGTGTTCGGCTACATGGCGGGCCTCATCGGCCTGAAGGTGACCAACGAGAAATTCGCGCTGGCGGTGATGAACAACGCCGAGCCGACCGCCTCTGAAGTCGCCGGTTTCGAGAATGACCTGAAGGGCCACAAGGTGAAGGCGATGCTCTATAACGCCCAGGCGAGCGAGCCAGCGGTCCAGCGCCTCGTGCAGATGGCGAAGGACAATGGCATACCGGTCGTCGGCGTTTCGGAGACCGAGCCGCCCGATTCGAACTACCAGAAGTGGATGCTCGGGCAGCTCGACGCGCTCGACGCGGCGCTCGGCGGCGCGGCGAAGTGAGCGCGCTCCGTTTCGACGACGCGACGATCAGGCTCGGCGGCCGCGACGTGCTCGCGGCCGTCAGCTTCGTCGTCGAGGAGAGCGAGTTCGTCGGCATGCTCGGCGCGAACGGCGCGGGCAAGACGACCCTGATGCGCGCCGCCCTCGGCCTCATCCCGCTCGCCTCCGGCTCGATTAAGGTTCTCGACCAACCGGTCACGCGCGGCAACGCGGCGATCGGCTACATGCCGCAGCATCGCGGCCTCGCCGCTGGGTCGAGGCTCACCGGCTACGACGTCGTCGCCAGCGCGGCGCTCGGCGCCCGCTTCGGCTTCGTCCGGCTCGACAAGGCGACGCGGCGCGAAATCGACTGGGCGCTCGACAAGGTCGACGCGCGCGAGCTGGCGCGCCGCTCGATCGGCGAACTCTCGGGCGGCGAGCGCCAGCGCCTGCTGTTGAGCCAGGCGCTGCTCGGCCGGCCGCGGCTGTTGTTGCTCGACGAGCCCCTGATCTCGCTCGACCCCGCCTACCAGAAAAGCGTCGTCGACATCGCCCGGCGGCTGCGCGACGAGCTGAAGATCGCCATCGTGTTCAGCGCCCACGAGCTCAATCCGCTGGTCAACGCGATCGACCGCGTGCTCTACCTCGGCGGCGGCGCGGCGGTGATCGGCCCGGTCGACCAAGTCGTCACCGGCCCGGTGCTGTCGCGGCTCTACGGGACGGAGATCGAAGTGGCGCGCGTCCGCGGCCGCGTCTTCGTCATGGCCGACGACGTCGAGATCGAGAGCGACGCGCACCGGCACGAACAAAGCGGCGGCCACGGCCACGAACGCGACGGCGCCCATGTTTGAGTACGACTTCATGCGCACGGCGTTCGCCGCCTCCGGCGTCGCGGCGATCGCGGCCGGGATCGTCGGCTTCTTCCTCGTGCTGCGCGGCCAGACCTTCGCCGGACACGCGCTGTCGCACGTCGGCTTCGCCGGCGCGACCGGCGCGCTGCTGTTTGGCCTGTCGCCGCTGTCCGGCCTGGTCGGCCTGACCGTGATCGCCGGCGTCGGCATGGGCCTGTTCGGCGAGAAGCTCGCCGAGCGCGACGTCGCGATCGGCATGATGCTGTCGCTCGCGCTCGGGCTCGGTCTGCTGTTCCTCCACTTCTACACTTCGGCGGCGACGCAGGCTGCGGCGCTGCTGTTCGGCAACGTGCTCGGCGTCGACGACTCGGCGCTGGTCACGCTCGTCCTGCTGGCGGCGGGAAGCCTCGCCGCGCTCGCGGCGATCGCGCGCCCGCTCGTGTTCGCCTCCCTGCAGAGCGAGCTCGCCGAGGCGCGCGGCGTTCCCATGCGCTTCGTCGCGGCGGCGTTCCTCGCCATCGTCGCCATCGCGGTCGCCGAATGCGCGCAGATCGTCGGCGTCCTCCTGGTGTTCACGCTGATGGTCGGCCCCGCCGCCGCGGCGCAGAATTTCTCCCGCCGGCTTCCCTCCGGGATCGCGCTGTCGGCGGCGATCGCGCTCGCCGAGGCGTGGGGCGGGCTGACGCTCGCCTACTACACCGATTGGCCGACCAGCTTTTGGATCACGGCGCTCTCCGGGCTCGTCTATCTCGTCAGCGTCCGCGCCCGCTTGCGGGCCTGAGCCGCCCTCGCGCCGCGGCGTCCCGATTCGTGCTAGACCGCGGCCCATGACTTCCCGCGAAGACCGCGCGCGCCGGCGCGTGGCGAGAACGCCGCGATGAGCTTCTTCCTCGGCGTCGAACGCTCGCTGACCGGCCGGCCCTGGCGGGCGCGGCTTGACGCCGCAGGCGAAGCGCGCGCGCTCGCCATCGCGCAAACGGGCGGCCAGAACGAGCTGATGGCGCGGGTGCTCGCCGGCCGCGGCGTCGACCTCGAAACGGTCGCGCGCCATCTCGAGCCGACGCTGCGCGCGCTGATGCCCGAGCCGTTCGTCCTGCGCGACATGGAGAGGGCGACGGCGCGCCTCGAACGCGCCGTGCGCGGGAGCGAGCGCGTCGCCATCTTCGGCGACTACGACGTCGACGGCGCGGCGAGCGCCGCCTTGCTCAGCGAATATCTATCAGCCTGTGGCTGCGCGACGACGATCCGTATTCCCGACCGCGTCCTGGAAGGCTACGGGCCGAACAATGAGGCGATGGCCGCCTTCGCGGCGGCGGGCGCAAGCCTCGTCGTCGCCGTTGACTGCGGCGCGGTCAGCCACGAGCCGATCGCCGAGGCGAAAAGGCTCGGCCTCGACGTCGTGGTGTTCGACCACCATCAGGCGCCGGAAAACCTGCCCGAGGCGGACGCGCTGGTCGATCCCAACCGCCAGGACGATCTCTCCGGCCTCGGCCACCTCTGCGCCGCCGGCGTCGTCTACATGGGCCTGGTCGCGCTCAACCGCGCGCTGCGCGACTCGGGCTTCTTCGCCGGGCGCTCAACCCCCGACCTGATGGCGGCGCTCGACCTGGTGGCGCTGGCGACCGTCGCCGACGTCGTGCCGCTCGTCGGCCTCAACCGCGCCTTCGCGCTGCGCGGCCTCGCCGTGATGCGCCAGCGCGGGCGGCCCGGCCTGGCGGCGCTGTTCGACGCGGCGGGGGCGGACGGGCCGCCGAGCGCCTATCACCTCGGCTATCTCATCGGCCCGCGCATCAACGCCGGCGCCCGCATCGGCGACGCCGCGCTCGGCGCGCGCCTGCTGACGACGCGCGACGAGCTCAGCGCGCGCGAGATCGCCGCCGAGCTCGACCGGCTCAACCGCGCCCGCCGCGAGATCGAGATGGCGACGCTCGCCGAGGCGGAAGCCGAGGCGCTGCTGGCGCTGGGGCTCGACGAGCGCGGCGCGGCGGTGGTGGTGGCGGGCGAGGGCTGGCCGTCCGGCGTGGTCGGGCTGGTGGCGGCGCGGCTCAAGGAGCGTTTCGAGCGTCCCGCCTTCGCCCTCGCGGTCGGCGCGCGCGAGGCTACGGGATCGGGCCGGTCGATCGCCGGCGTCGACCTCGGCCGCGTCGTGCGCGCGGCGGTCGAGTCGGGCTTGGCGCTGAAGGGCGGCGGCCATGCGATGGCGGCCGGCGTCACGCTCGCCAAGGGCCGCATCGGCGAGTTCCGCGCCTTCCTCGAACAGAAGCTCGCCGAGCCGGTCGCCGCCGCGCGCGCCCATTCCGGTCTGGCGATCGACGCCGCGCTGACCGCCGCCGCCGCCACCCCGGCGCTCGCGCGCATGATCGAAGCGGCGGGGCCGTTCGGGGCGGGCAATCCCGAGCCGATCTTCGCCCTGCCGCGCCATCGCCTGGCCGACGTCTTTCCCGTCGGCGCCGACCACTTGCGGCTGCGCGCGCTCGCCGCCGACGGCCGCGCGATCGAGGCGATCGCGTTTCGCGCCGCCGGCAAGCCGCTCGGCGAGGCGCTCCGCCGCCTCAGGGGCGCGAACGTCCATCTCGCCGGCGCGCTGGCGATCAACCGCTATGGCGGACGGGAGACGGCTCAGCTGCGCGTGGTCGACGCCGCGGAGGTCGCGAGGTAGCTGCGCGGTTCGAGGCTCGCCGCGCCTTCGAAGACGATCTGGTCGGCCCAGCGCGCCGCTTTGCGGCGCTGTTCGTCGTCGCGCACCGTCCAGGTCATCACCGGAACCGACAACATCCCGCGCAGCAGATACGGAATCGCGTGCGGCAGGTCGTCGACCCGCCAGGAAAGGAAGTCCGGCCGCGTCTCGGGATAGTGGGTGAAGGCGGCGCACGCCTGTTTCTGCGCGGGGTTGAGCGCGCGCCACGCCCAGCCCTCGTAGCTCGCCTCGGCGACGACGCCGAGCGGCGCGACGTCGCCGCAACGCGCGCGCAAATGCACGACCACGTCCGGGTCGAAACTCTTCAGCGCCAACGGCCCGTCATAGTCGCGCGCCAGCGCCGCGACGCGGTCGGCGAGCCGGACGTCGCCGTCGAAGGCGCTTTTCAGCTCGCAGATCACCGGCGTGCGGCCGGCCACATAGGCGAGGAACTTCGGCAGCGTCGGGATCGTTTCCGACGAGCCGCGAAAGGCGATCCGCTGCAGCTCGGCGGCGGTCTTCTCGCCGATCGCGCCGCGCGCGCGCGTCAGGCGGCGCAAGGATTCGTCGTGGAACACCATCGCCTCGCCGTCGAGGCTGAGCTGGACGTCGCATTCGATGGCGAAGCCGCCGGCGATCGCCGCTTGCGCCGCGCCGAGGGAGTTCTCGACCAGCCCCTTGGCGGGGTCGTGCAATCCGCGGTGGGCGATGGGAAGCGCGGTCAGCCAGACCGGCGCGCTCACGGGGCGACCTCGAAGACCGCCTCCATCTCCGCCAGCGCGTCGAGCGGCAGATAGGCGACGCCGACCGTCGTGCGCGCGTGGCGACCGCGCTCGCCGAAGGCCGCCGCCATCAGGTCGGAGGCGCCGTTCATCGCCTTGGCCAGCGCCTCGAAGCGCCCGTCGACGGCGAAAAAGCCGCCGAGCCGGACCACCTGCGCGACGCGGTCGAGGTCGCCGAGCGCCGCCTGGGCCTGGGCGATGAGGTTGATCGCGCACAGCCGCGCCGCCTCGGCGGCCGGCTCGATGGGCGAGCCCGCGGCGAGCTTGCCGACGTGGCGGGGCGCGAGCTTGCCGTCCAGACCGAGCGGCAGCTGGCCGGAGACGAACAGCAGCGCGCCGGCGCGCGCGGCGGGGATGTAATTGGCGACCGGCCGGGCCGGACTCGGCAAGATCACGCCGAGGGCTTCGAGACGCTTGGCGACGAGACTCATGATCCTTTTCCTGGGCGACGGCGCGGGGCCGCCGCGCGCAAGCATAGTCGCCTGGAAGCGGCGGCGGAAGAATGTCTTGGCCGCGTTCTCGGCTTGTGTTTGGCGCCCGGCGCGCATAGTTTCCCAGCGATCGTCGCCGCCCGCCGCTTAAGCAGGCGATGACGGGCGCGGCTTCACGGGACGAATGCAATGGGCGGTTTGAGCATTTGGCACTGGATGGTGATCGTGGCGGTCGTGCTGCTGCTGTTCGGCGGCAAAGGCAAGATTTCCGACATCATGGGCGACGTCGCCAAAGGCGTCAAAGCCTTCAAGAAGGGCCTGGCCGACGACGCGGCGGAGGCGAAGCCTGCGGCGCCGCGCGGCTTAGAGAACCAGTCCGCCGCCGACGCCGACGCGAACGACGTCAAGAAGGTCAACTGAAGCGTGCGCCGGGCGAGCGCGGCGCGGCGGCGCGCGCGAGCGTGAGTTTTCCTGTGGCCGGGACGCCACATGTTCGATTTCGACTTCGAGAAGCTGCTGATCTTCGGCATCGTCGCCCTGGTGGTGATCCCGCCGAAGGATCTGCCGCGGGTGATGCGCGCCGTCGGCCAAGCGATGGCCAAAATGCGGCGCATGGCCGCCGAGTTCCAGGGCCAGTTCGCGGAGGCGATGCGCGAGGCGGAGCTCGACAGCGTCAAGAATGAGCTCGCCAACGTCAAGAACGAGCTGAGCGATTTCGAACGCTCGGCCAAGGACGCGGCGTTCGATCCGGCGATGGCGGTGCGGCAGGAAATCACCCACGCCGTGGAGGCGCCGAAGGAAGTCGGCGTCTCCGCGATCGCCTTGAACGACGCGCCGCATGCGGAGGGCGCGCCCGCGGCCGAGACCGAGCCTGTCGCCGCCGCCGCAAGCGAGAAGGCTGAACCGCCGGCCGCCGCCGCGGCGGTCGCCAAGGACGCGGCGGAATGACGGCCGAAGACATCGACGCCACCAAAGCGCCGCTGATGGATCATCTCATCGAGCTGCGCGCGCGGCTGATCCGTTCGCTCTACGCCTTCTTGGCGGCGTTCCTCGTCTGCTTCTATTTCTCACGCTCGATCTACAACATCCTCACCGAGCCTTACGTGCGGGTGGTCGGCGCGGAGAAGGCGACGCTGATCGCCACCCATTTCCTCGAGCAGTTCTACACCAACATCCGCCTGTCGATGTTCGGCGCCGCCGTCATCGCCTTTCCAATCATCGCGGCGCAGATCTACAAGTTCGTCGCGCCGGGCCTCTACAAGCACGAGCGGCAGGCGTTCCTGCCCTATCTCGTCGCCGCGCCGATCTTCTTCGCCCTCGGCGCGCTGCTCGTCTACTTCGTCGTCATGCCGCTGTTGATCCGTTTCTCGGTGTCGCTGCAGCAGGTCAACGCCCCGGGCGAGGCGACGATCGAGCTCTTGCCGAAGGTCAGCGAGTACCTGTCGCTGATCATGACGCTGATCCTCGCCTTCGGCGCGGCGTTCCAGCTCCCCGTGGTGCTGACGCTGCTCGGGCGGATCGGCGTCGTCAGCTCCGCCTATCTCTCCCGCATGCGGCGCTACGCCATCGTCGCGGTCACCGGCCTCGCGGCGGTCCTGACGCCGCCCGATCTGCTGAGCATGGCGTCGCTGATGCTGCCGTTGCTCATTCTCTACGAGGGCTCGGTGATCGCGGTGCGCTTCGTCGAGAAGCGCCGCGAGGCGGCCGAAAAGGCCAACACCTGAGCCGCGCCGCCCGATGCCGCCGCGCTTGGGCTTTGCGGCGCGCATCTGCTAATGGGCTGGCCTCGGCTTTTTCCGGCGACCGGCCGCCGCGCCGCTCCAGCGCCGCCACTCGGGTGAATTCATGCACGACATCAAGGCGATTCGCGACAATCCGCAGGCCTTCGACCAGGCGCTGGCGCGGCGCGGCCTGAAGCCTTGCGCCGAATCGCTGATCGCCCTCGACGACAAGCGGCGCGCCGCCATCCTCGAGTTGCAGAAGGCGCAGGAGCGGCGCAACGCCGCCTCGAAAGAGATCGGCGCGGCGATGGCGCGCAAGGACCTGCAGGCGGCTGAGGACCTGAAGGCGGAGGTCGCGGGCCTCAAGGCGGTGATGCCCGAGCTCGAAGCGGCCGAAAGGGACGCCGGCGCAGCGCTCGACGTCGAGCTCGCGGCGATCCCCAACGCGCCGCTCGCCGAGGTTCCCGACGGCGAGGACGAGAACGACAACGTCGAGGTCCGCCGCTGGGGCGCGCCGCCGAAGTTCCCCGCCGGCTTCAAGCCGAAGGAGCATTTCGAGATCGGCGAGGCGCTCGGGCTGATGGACTTCGAGGCCGCCGCCAAGCTCTCCGGCGCGCGCTTCGTCGTGTTGAAAGGCGCGCTGGCGCGGCTGGAGCGCGCGCTCTTGCAGTTCATGCTCGACCTGCACACGCAGGAGCACGGGTATCAGGAGATCAACCCGCCGGTCCTGGTGCGCGACGCGGCGATGTTCGGCACGGCGCAGCTGCCGAAGTTCCGCGAGGACCAGTTTGCGGCGGGCGACGGTTTCTGGCTCATCCCCACCGCCGAAGTGCCGATGACCAACCTCGTGCGCGAGAGCATCGTCGACGAGGCGACGCTGCCGCTGCGCTTCGCCGCCGGCACCCTGTGCTTCCGCGCCGAGGCGGGGGCGGCGGGCAAGGATGCGCGCGGCATGATCCGCCAGCACCAGTTCGAGAAGGTCGAGCTGGTGTCGATCGCCACGGCGGAGCAGTCGCTCGCCGAGCATGAGCGCATGACCGCCTGCGCCGAAGAAGTGTTGAAGCGGCTCGGCCTGCATTTCCGCACTATCGTGCTCTGCGCGGGCGACATGGGCTTCGCCTCGCAGAAGACCTACGACATCGAGGTCTGGCTGCCGGGGCAGGGGCGTTTCCGCGAGATTTCCTCCTGCTCCGTGTGCGGCGATTTCCAGGCGCGGCGAATGAACGCGCGCTGCAAGGCGGCCGACGCCAAGCGCACGCGCTTCGTCCACACCCTCAACGGCTCCGGCGTCGCGGTCGGGCGCGCGCTGGTGGCGGTGCTGGAGAACTACCAGAACCCCGACGGCTCGGTGACCATCCCCGAAGTCCTGCGGCCCTATATGCGCGGGCTGGCGCGCATCGACGCGGCGCCGTGAGGGGGACGCTCGCGGCTTCGCGCCTTGACCGGCCGCGGCGTCGCCGGCGCAAGCAAACGGCGTCCGCGCGGGCGCCGCGTCGCGCGAATCGTCGCGGCGCGCTAGAACGGGCGGCCCGGCCGCGCCGGGCGAGGAAAGGCGGTCCATGCGCATCTTGCTCACCAACGACGACGGCGTTCACGCGCCGGGCCTCAAGGTCTTGGAGGGGATCGCGCGCCGCCTGTCCGAAGACGTCGTCATCGTCGCGCCCGAAAGCGACCAGTCCGGCGTCGCCCATTCGCTGTCGCTCAACAACCCGCTGCGCCTGCGCGAGATCGGCCCGCGCCGCTTCGCCGTGCAGGGCACGCCGAGCGACTGCGTCATCATGGGGGTGCGCCGGCTGTTCGCCGACGCGCGGCCCGATCTCATCCTTTCGGGCGTCAACCGCGGCCAGAACGTCGCCGAGGACGTCACCTATTCCGGCACGATCGCGGCGGCGATGGAGGGCGCGCTGATCGGCGTGCCGTCGATCGCCCTGTCGCAGGCCTACGACGGCCGCGAGGGCCGCGACAAGCCCAACTGGGATTGCGCGACGACGCTGGGGCCCGACATCATTCGCCGCATCCTCGACGTCGGCGTGCCCGACGGCGTGCTGGTCAACGTCAATTTCCCCGCCTGCGCCGCCGCCGAAGTCGCCGGCGTCGCCGCCACCGTGCAGGGTCAGCGCGACACCGAGCTGATGCAGATCGAGGAGCGGCGAGACGGGCGGGCGATACCCTATTTCTGGCTGATGTTCCGCCGCGGCGGCTTTCCTCCCGGCGAGGGCAGCGATATCGAGGCGCTCGCGGCGCGCAAGGTGTCGATCACGCCGCTGCGGCTCGACCTCACCGACGAGGCGACGCGGCGACGCTACGCCAAGGCGTTCGGGAGCCGATGAGCGATGCCGGCGCAGGGGGACGAGGACGGCGCGATGGCGGGCCCCGAGGCCGAGGAGCGGGCCCAGTTCATGATGCGCCTGCGCGCGCGCGGCATCCGCGACCTCAGGCTGCTTAGGGCGCTGGAGCGCGCCTCGCGCGCGCTGTTCATGCCGCAGCGCTACGCCGACATCGCCGCGCGCGACATCGCGCTGCCGATCGGCTGCGGCCAGACCGCGCCGCCGCCGTCGGTGGTGGCGGCGATGATCGAGGCGCTGGCGCCGGCGCCGGGCGCGCGGGTGCTGGAGGTGGGGACCGGCTCCGGCTACGCGGCGGCGCTGCTCGCGCAACTGGCGGCGGAAGTGGTCTCGCTCGAGCGAATCCAGACGCTCGCGCTCGAGGCCGCCGCGCGGCTGGGCGCCTTCGGCCTGGCCAACGTGCGGGTCGCCTGGGCCGACGCGCTCGCCTTCGCGCCGGGCGGCGAACGTTTCGACGGCGTCCTCGTCCACGCCTTGCTCGAACGGCCGGCCACGCCGCTGACCGATCTTCTCGCCGAGGGCGGCGCGCTGGTCGCGGCGGTCGCCGACCCCGGCGCGGGCGGGCAGCGCATCCTGCGTCTGCGGCGCGCGCCGGGGGGCGAAATCGTCGCCGAGGCGTGCGGCGCGGCGCGCGCGCTCACGCCCCTGGTCGCCGGCCTTTCGCGCGCCCTTTGACGCGCCGCGGCCCTCGCGACGCCTTCATCTTAAACGTTCTCTTAACACAATCGGGGCAATGTCAGGGAGGTTGGCGGCGTCGAGTGGGTTCAGCCGATGAGTGAGTTCGCAGCGTTGGGCGTCGGTCGAGGCGCCGTCAAGTTGGCCTTGACCGCGGCGGTGGGCGTTTGGCTTTCGGGATGCTCGGCCGACGCGACCCGATTTAGCGACAATTCCGACAGTCCGTTCTCCAACCCGTTCGCGACCGCGTCCAACGACGCCGCGGCGCCGACGTCGGCGGTCGCTTCCGCGCCTCTGGCGCCGAGCCCTCAATACGCCGCCGCTCCCGCCCCGGTCGCCGTCGCCGCCGCGCCGCCGGCCGAGCCGGCCGCCCCCGGCCGCATCCAACGCGGCGCCGTCGCCGGCTGGAGCCCGGTCGGCGGAACGCCGATCGTCGTCGCAAACGGCGACAGCCTCGACAGTCTATCGCGCCGCTACGGCGTGCCCCCGGCGGCGATGCTAAAAGCGAACGGCCTGTCGAGCCCCGCCGAGGTCCACGACGGCATGCGGCTCGTCGTCCCGGTTTACAACGCCGGCGGCGCGCCGCCGGCCGATGAGAAGACGAAGCGCGTCGCGGCCGCCGACTCGCGCGACGACGACCCCGCGCTGATTAAGCATGAGAAGGCGAAGAAGCCGGCTCATGACGCTGTCGACGCGGCCGACGCGCCCCGTGTCGCGACCAGCGACGTCCCGAAAACCGCGCCCCCGGCCGCGCCCGCGCCCGACTCGACGCCGACCAGCAGCCTTCGTGCGAGCGAGCCGGCCGCCGCGGCGCCCCTCACCGGCGCGCAGGCGGACGCCGAGGGCGTCGCGCCCGAGTTCCGTTGGCCGGCGCGCGGCCGCATCATCGAAGGCTTCAAGGTCGGCGGCAACGACGGCATCAACATCGCCGTCCCCGAAGGCACCTCGGTGCGCGCGGCGGAAAGCGGCGTCGTCGCCTACGCCGGCAGCGGCCTTAAGGGCTACGGCAACCTGGTGCTGATCCGTCACCCCAACGGCTTCGTCACCGCCTACGCCAACAACGCCGAGCTAGAGGTCAAGAGCGGCGACACGGTCAAGCGCGGCCAGATCATCGCCAAGTCGGGCCAGAGCGGCAACGTCAATTCGCCGCAGCTCCACTTCGAGCTGCGCAAGGGCGCGACGCCCGTCGATCCCACCAATTATCTCGCCGGCCTGTAGTCGGCCGGCCGGGATCCCCGTCCAGCTCTTCGGTCTGGACGTTCGCGGCTCGCAGGTCGCCGCGAGACACACGACTAACCTGCGGGCGCAAACGGAGGCGGCGGGTCCCAAGAAAGGCCCGCCGCCTTCGCCGTCTTCGGCGCCGCCGTCAATCCGCCCCCGAATCGAGCCGCCGGCCGAGCCTGCCCGCGAGATCCTGGATGAACTGCCAGGCGGAGCGGCCCGAGCGCGAGCCGCGCGTCGTCGCCCATTCGAGCGCCTCCGCCCTGATCGCGTCGGCCGACGCCTTGAGGCCGAAATGCTCGGCGTAGCCCATCACCATGGCGAGATAATCGTCCTGGCTGCAATGGTGGAAGCCGAGCCACAGGCCGAAGCGGTCGGAGAGCGACACCCGCTCCTCCGCCACGTCGCCGGGGTTGATGGCGCTCGCGCGTTCGTTCTCCATCATCTCGCGCGCCATGAGATGGCGGCGGTTGGAGGTGGCGTAAAATAGCACGTTGTCCGGCCTTCCCTCGATGCCTCCCTCCAGCGCCGCCTTCAGCGACTTGTAGGAGGTGTCGGCGGCGTCGAAGGAGAGGTCGTCGCAGAAGACGATGAACCGGTGCGGCGCGTCGCGCGTCAACGCCATCAGCGTCGGCAGGCTTTCGATGTCCTCTCGATGGATCTCGATCAGCTTCAGCCGCCTGTCCGCGCCGGCGCGGCGGTTGATCTCGGCGTGGACGGCCTTGACCAGCGACGACTTGCCCATGCCGCGCGCGCCCCACAGCAGCGCGTTGTTGGCCGGGAGCCCCCGGGCGAAGCGCTCGGTGTTGGCGAGCAAGAGGTCGCGCACGTGATCGACGCCGCGCAGGAGCGAGATGTCGACGCGGTTGACCTTCGCCACCGGCGACAGCGCGCCGCGGTCGGCGCGCCACAGGAAGGCGTCGGCGGCGGCGAAGTCCGGGCGAGGGCGGGGAGGCGGCGCCAGCCGCTCGAGCGCGTCGGCGATGCGCCGAAGCAGCGCCGCAGAGTCGGCGAGGCCGGTCGAGGAAGCGGACATGGGCGGATTCCGAAATCGCGGTCGGCGGCCCGTTTGGCACATTCGGGCCGCAAGCTAAAGAGCGGCGACGTCGCTCAGGTCGGGCGCTCGCCCGTCGCGGACCCAGCGGCGAGGTCTTCGAGGATCGGGCAGTGCGGCCGATCGTCGCCATGGCAGGCGCGCACCAGATGGCGCAGCGTCGCCGCCATCGCCTCAGCCTCGGCGATGCGGCGCTCGAGCTGCTCGAGATGCGCCTCGGCGATCTTGCGCACCTCGCGGCTCGGCCGCTCCGCGTCGCGCCACAGCGCGAGCAGCGCGCCGATCTGCTCGATCGAGAAGCCGAGCTTGCGCGCCCGGCGCACGAAGCGCAGCTCGTGCACCGCCGCCTCGCCATAATCGCGATAGGCGTTGTCGCGCCGAACGGCGGGCCGCAAGAGGCCGATCGCCTCGTAATGGCGGATCATTTTCGCGCTGACGCCGCTCGCCGCGGCGGCCGCTCCGATGTTCATCGTCGCGCCCCTTGACCTTCCAATGATGGGAGGGTGTAGCCGAAAAAGCGAGGGCGAAGCAACTGTGGAGATAACAATGGCGGCTATCGAGCGCGATCCCGCTCACGATCACGACCACGGTCACGGTCATGGCCCCGAGCGCGCGCGGCGCGGCGACGGCGCGGCGGCCGCGGCGAGGGACCCCGTCTGCGGCATGACGGTCGACCCGGCGAGCGCGGCGACGCGCGCCGATTACGCGGGGCGGACCTACTATTTCTGCTGCGCCGGCTGCCGCGACAAGTTCCTTGCCGACCCGGCGCGCTACGTCGGCGCGCCGCCGGCGGCGGCGCCAAGCGCGCCGGCGGGGACGATCTACGCCTGCCCGATGCACCCGGAGGCGCGCCAGGTCGGGCCGGGCGCCTGTCCGATCTGCGGCATGGCGCTGGAGCCGGAGAGCCCGGCCGCGGCGCTCGGGCCGAGCGAAGAGCTCGTCGAAATGACGCGGCGGTTCTGGATCGGCCTCGCGCTAACGGCGCCCGTCGTCGCCCTCGAAATGGCGGGGCATTGGCCGAGCCTGCACGCGATCGTCGGCGGCCGCGCGTCGAGCGTGATCCAGCTCGTTCTGGCGACCCCTGCGGTGCTGTGGGCGGGCTGGCCTTTCTTCGCGCGCGGCGCGCGGTCGATCGTCGCCCGCAGCCTCAACATGTTCACCCTGATCTCGCTCGGGACCGGCGTCGCGTGGGCCTACAGCGTCGTCGCCACCGTCGCGCCCGGCGTCTTTCCCGCCGACTTTCGCGGCCCGGACGGCGCGGCGCCGATCTATTTCGAGGCGGCGGCGACGATCACGGTGCTCGCGCTGCTCGGACAAGTGCTCGAGCTGAGGGCGCGCGAGCGCGCCGGCGGGGCGATCCGCGCGCTCATCGACCTCGCGCCGAAGACCGCGCGCCGCATCCGCGCCGACGGGAGCGATGAGGACGTCGCGCTCGAGCGCATCGCGGTCGGCGATCGACTGCGGGTGCGGCCGGGCGAGAAGACGCCGGTCGACGGCGAAGTCGTCGAGGGGCGCAGCGCGATCGACGAATCGATGGTGACGGGCGAGTCGACCCCCGTCGCCAAGGCGGTCGGCGACCGCGTCATCGGCGGGACGATCAACCAGACGGGCGCTTTCGTCATGCGCGCCGACCGCGTCGGCCGCGACACGGCGCTGGCGCAGATCGTCCGCATGGTCGCCGAGGCGCGGCGCAGCCGCGCGCCGATCCAGCGGCTCGCCGACCAGGTTTCGGGCTGGTTCGTCCCGCTGGTGATCGCAGTCGCCGTCCTCGCTTTCGCGGCCTGGTCGATTTATGGGCCCGCGCCGCGCTTCGCTTACGGCCTGATCGCCGCGGTGTCGGTGCTGATCGTCGCCTGCCCATGCGCGCTCGGCTTGGCGACGCCGATGTCGATCATGGTCGGCGTCGGACGCGGCGCGCGATCGGGCGTGCTGATCAAGAACGCCGAGGCGCTCGAGCGGTTGGAGAAGGTCGACACGCTCATCGTCGACAAGACCGGCACGCTGACCGAGGGGCGGCCGCGCGTCGTCGCCGTGCGTCCCGCGCCGCGCTTCGCCGCCGACGAGGTCCTGCGCCTCGCCGCGGGCCTCGAGCGTTCGAGCGAGCACCCGCTCGCAGCGGCGATCGTCGCCGCCGCGAAGGAGAAGGGATTGGCGCCGGCCGAGGCCGTCGCGTTCGACGCGTCGGTCGGCAAGGGCGTCCGCGGCGTGGTCGAAGGCCGCGCCGTCGCGCTCGGCAGCGCGGCGTTTCTCGCCGAGCTCGGCGTCGACGCTCGGACCATCGCGGCGGAGGCGGAATCGTTGCGCCGCGAAGGCGCGACGGCGATCCTCGCGGCGATCGACGGCGAAGCGGCGGGCGCGATCGGCGTCGCCGATCCGATCAAGCCGTCGACGCCCGGCGCGCTCAAGGCGCTCGCCGCCGCGGGCGTGCGCGTCGTCATGCTGACCGGCGATAACCGCGCCACGGCCGAGGCGGTCGCGGCCAAGCTCGGTCTCGCCGAGTTCGAAGCGGAGATCCTGCCGCAGGACAAGGCGGCGGCGGTCGCGCGGCTGAGGCGCGAGGGCCGCGTCGTCGCCATGGCGGGCGACGGCGTCAACGACGCGCCGGCGCTCGCCGCCGCCGACGTCGGCGTGGCGATGGGGACGGGGACCGACGTCGCCATCGAGAGCGCCGGCGTGACGCTGCTCAAAGGCGGTCTCGACGGCCTGGTTCGCGCGCGCCGCCTGTCGTCGGCGACGATGGCCAACATCCGCCAGAACCTGTTCTTCGCCTTCGTCTACAACGCCGTCGGCGTGCCGGTCGCGGCGGGCGTCCTCTATCCGGCGTTCGGGATTCTGCTGTCGCCGGTCATCGCCGCGGCGGCGATGGCGCTGTCGTCGGTCAGCGTCGTCGGCAACGCGCTGCGCCTCAGCGACGCGAGGCTCTAGACTCGAGCCCGGCCGCGATCGTCTCGACCGGCCGGCGGACCCTTAAAATGCGCTCGTCCCGATGCTATATCGCTTCGAGCGCGCCGGGCCTTGAACCCGGTCGAGAAAGAGGCGGCGATGAGAAATTCGCGATTCAAGGCGATGAGCCTGACCGACGCGGCCGCGGCCCGCGTGCAAGAGATCATCGCCGGCTCGGACCGGCCGATCGTCGGCTTGCGCGTCGGCGTCAAGAACGGCGGTTGCGCCGGCATGTCCTACACGATGGAATTCGCCGAAAGCGCCGCGCCAAACGACGAGATCGTCGAGGACAAGGGCGTCAAGCTGCTCATCGACCCCAAGGCGCTGCTGTTCCTGCTTGGCTCGCGCATGGACTTCAAGCTCGACAAGCTGTCGTCGAGCTTCGTCTTCGACAATCCCAACCAGACCTCCGCCTGCGGCTGCGGCGAGAGCGTGGAGATCACGCCGGTCTCGCCCGACGCGCTCGCCGCCGACGGCTGAGCGGAAGCGCCGATGGACCGCGAAGGGCTCGAGGAGCTGTTCCAGCCGTTCGGCGCGGTCTCGGTCAGGCGGATGTTCGGCGGCCACGGCGTCTACGCCGACGGCCTGTGCTTCGCGCTGGAAATCGACGGCGACGTCTATCTGAAGGCTGACGCCGAGAGCGAGCCCGAGTTCGCCGAGGCCGGCTCGGCGCCTTTCGTCTACGAATCGCGGGGCAGGGCGACGACGATGTCCTATTGGCGGCTCGTCGCCGCCGCTTATGACGACGAGGACGAGCTGAAACGCTGGGCCGGCCTCGGGCTGGCCGCGGCGCGTCGAGCGGCGCTCGCCAAGGCGGCGAAAGCGAAGCGGTCGGCCGCGCCGGGGAAGCGCGGCGCGCGCGTCAAGGCGAAGGGGCGATAAGCGGCGGGCCCTATTCGTCGGCTTCGAGGGTGACCCGCTTGGCGGGAGGCAGGCGCACTGGCCGCAACAGGAAGCTCGGCACGTGGTCGCCGAGGCCGACGACCGGCGGCTCGGCCTCGTGGTCGCGGCGCGGACGGCCGCGCGGCGCCGGGCGGTCCGCCGGCTGGGGCGCGCGCTCCACCCGCGGGGGCGCGCGGTTCGCCGGCGGGGGCGCGCGGTCGGCGCGCTCCGGCGCGCGCGCTTCGCGCGGACGGCGGTCGCGGCGCTCTTCGCGCCGCTCCTCCCGGCCTCCGCGTCCGCGCCCGCTGCGCCCGCGGCGGTGCTCGCGCTCGTTCTCGGCGGCCTCCGCTTCGGCGTCTGGGGCGGCCTCTTCGCCCGCCCGCCACTCGATCTTGAGGCCGATCAGCTTCTCGATTGCATCGATCGCGCGCCCGTCGGCGCTAGTGACGAGGGTGACGGCGACGCCCAGCTTGCCGGCGCGGCCGGTGCGGCCGATGCGGTGGACGTAGTCCTCGGGGTGGTGAGGGGCGTCGTAGTTGATGACGTGGCTGACGTCGGGAATGTCGAGCCCGCGCGCCGCGACGTCGGAGCAGACGAGCAACTGCGCCTGGTCGTCGCGGAACGAGTCGAGCGCCGCCATGCGCGCGCGCTGGTCCATGTCGCCGTGCAGCGCGGCGACCGAGAAGCCGTGCTTCTGCAGCGAGCGGTAGACGACTTGCACGTCGCGCTTGCGATTGCAGAAGATCAGCGCGTTCTTGAAGTTCTCGGCCTGGCGGATGACGCGCCGCAGGGTGGCGCGCTTCTCTTCGGGCGAGCCGCCGGAGCGCAGCAGGCTGTGGGCGATGCCGTCGGCGGGCGTGGCGGCGCGGGTCACTTCGACGCGCACCGGATTGTGCAGGAAGGTCTCGGTCAGCCGGGTGATCTCCTGCGGCATGGTGGCGGCGAAGAACAGCGTCTGGCGGGTGAACGGCACCAGCTTGCAGATGCGCTCGATGTCGGGAATGAAGCCCATGTCGAGCATCCGGTCGGCCTCGTCGATGACCAGGATCTCGATGCCGGTGAGGAGGAGCTTGCCGCGGTCGGCGAAGTCGAGCAGGCGCCCCGGCGTCGCGATCAGCACGTCGGCGCCGCGGGCGATCTTCGCCTCCTGATCCGCGAACGACACGCCGCCGATCAGCAGCGCGACGTCGAGCTTGTGGTTGACGCCGTAACGGACGAACGCCTCTTCGACCTGGGCGGCGAGCTCGCGCGTCGGCTCAAGGATCAGCGTGCGCGGCATTCGCGCGCGGGCGCGGCCCTTCTCCAACGCGCACAGCATCGGCAGAGTGAACGCGGCGGTCTTGCCGGTTCCGGTCTGCGCGATTCCGAGCAGGTCGCGTCCTCGCAGGACGTAGGGAATCGCTTGTTCTTGAATGGGCGTCGGCGTTTGGTAGCCGGACGCCTGGACGGCGGCGAGCACCTTCGCGCTCAGGCCGAGTTCATTAAATCGCATCGGTTCTCACAGAAATGGAAAAGTTCGACCGCGGCGCGGCGCCCTTGAGGCGGCGCGTCGCCTGCGTCGCGCATGAGGCGCGGATGTCCTTCGCCCCACGCCGAGCCGGGGCGTCGACGACGCCCACGACTAAAGGCCCATATAGAATAAATCCGGCCAAAGTCAATGAAAGGCGATGAAACACAGTCAACGGAAGGCGTTGCGCGATCGTCGGTTTCGCCGACGCCGCGGCCGGCTCCCCGCGCGCCGGAACGCCACGCGCTGGACTGTCCGCGCGCTTCGGGTTAGCTCTGCCGCCGCTTGTCGATCGGAATTTCAATGGGGCAGAACGCTTCCACGACCGCGGACGCCAGGCTGGATCGCGCCTTCGACCTCTACGAGGCCGGCGACCTGGACGGCGCGATAGCCGCCTGCGAAGAAATCCTACGAACCGACGAGCGCCATTACGGAGCGCTCTATCTGCTCGGCAGCGTCCTCGGGCAGCAAAAGCGACTCGACGAGGCGGCCGCGGCGCTCAGCCGGGCGATCGCCATCGACCCGTCTCGCCCCGTCGCCCATTTCAATCTCGCCACCGTGCTGTGGTGGAAGGGCCGCTATGGCGAGGCGCTCGCGGCGATCGACGCCTATCTGGCGCTGAAGCCCGAGAGCGCCGAGGCGTTTGCGCTGCGCGTCGACGCTTGCTCCAGGCTGGGACGCCTCGACGAGGCGCTCGCCAGCGCCGAACGCGCCGTCGTCGCGGCGCCCGAGGACCCCGAAGCGCACGACATCCATGGCAAGGCGCTCGCGCAGCTCGAACGCTACGACGAGGCGCGCGCCAGCTACGACCAGGCCGTCGCGTTGGACCCTCGCTTCGCCAAAGCCTACCGCGACCGCGCCCTGGTCTGGCGACGGCTCGGCCGCGACGATCGCGCGCTCGAGGACTTCGCCAAAGCGATCGAGCTGGCGCCGGAGCTCGACTTCGTCGCCAGCGAGATGTGTTATCTCCGCCAACAACTTTGCGACTGGCCTGGCCTGGCCGCGCAGATGGCCCGCATTCGCGAGGCGGCCGCCGCGGGCGAGCGGGCGGAGAATCCGTTCGTCGTGTCGACGATTTCGAACTCCGGCGCGCTGAACCGCAAAGCCGCGGAGACCTTCGTCGCCAGCGAAGCGAGAAGGTCGCCGCCGTCGCTTGCCGCCGCGCGCGTCGCCGCCGGCGGCAAGATCCGCCTCGGCTATTTTTCCGCCGATTTCGCCGACCACCCTGTCGCGCGCTTGATCGCGGGCGTGTTCGAGCGCCACGACCGGCGGCGCTTCGAACTGACGGCGTTTTCCTTCGGCCCCAGGGCCGACGACGAAATGCGAAGGCGGCTGGTCGCGGCGTTCGACCGCTTTGTCGACGTTCGCGACCGCTCGGATCAGCAGACGGCCGAGCTGGCGCAAAGCCTCGGCGTCGACATCGCCGTCGACCTCAACGGCTTCACCGAAAACCAGCGAATCGGGATTTTCGCCCGCCGCGCCGCGCCGATTCAAGTCAATTACCTCGGCTACCCCGGCACGACCGCCGCGCCGTTCATCGATTACGTGATCGCCGACTCGGTGGTGGCGCCGGAGGAACTCCGCGGCGACTTCTCCGAGCGGGTGGCGCGGCTGCCGAACTGCTACCTTCCCTACGACCGGTCGTCCAGGATCGCCGACGAGACGCCCACGCGGGCAAGCCTGTCGCTGCCGCAGGACGGGTTTGTCTACTGCTGCTTCAACAACGCCTACAAGATCACGCCGGAGGGCTTCGACGGCTGGATGCGCATCCTCCGGCGAACGCCCGGCAGCGTTCTCTGGCTTCGAATCGACAGAGAGGCTGCGGTGGCGAACTTGCGGCGGGAGGCTCGGGCGAGGGGCGTCGACCCCGACCGTCTCGTCTTCGCGCGGCGTCTGCCGATGGACCAACATCTGGCGCGCCACCGTCTGGCCGACCTGTTTCTCGACACCCTCCCGTACAATGCTCACGCCACCGCCTGCGACGCCCTTTGGACGGGTTTGCCGGTCGTCACACGGATCGGCGAGACCTTCCCGGGACGCGTCGCGGCGAGCGCGCTCACGGCGGCCGGCTTGCCCGAGCTCATCACCCGATCGCAGGCCGAATACGAAGCGCTGGCGGTCGAACTGGCGATCGAACCGGCGAAGTTGGCCGCCGTCAAGGCGAAGCTGGCGAACAACCGCTTCACAGCGCCGCTGTTCGACACCGAACGCTTCACCCGCGATCTCGAAGCGGCGTTCGAAGCGATGTGCGAGCGCCGTCGGCTCGGCTTGCCGCCCGAGGACATCCGGCTCGCGCCGTGACTGCGGCCGTCCGCCTTACCCGCCGCGCGGCGCAGGTATTATGATACCGCATCACGAAAAGGCCGATTTTCCCGTCGATTCCGCATTGACGCGCGCGTGAAAACGCCTCTATACCCGCGGCCCTGACCGGGTCGCCGCGAACGGCGCGCCCTTTGCAAACAGACGGACCGAGAGTTCATGTTCGGCAAGACCCATTCGACCAAGACGGCCGACGTCGAGAAGAAGTGGCTTGTCATCGACGCCAAGGGCTTGGTCGTCGGCCGCCTGGCCGCGATCGTCGCCATGCGCCTGCGCGGCAAGCACAAGCCTTCCTACACGCCGCACGTCGACGACGGCGACAACATCATCGTCGTCAACGCCGAGAAGGTGGTGTTCACCGGCAAGAAGCGCGAGCAGAAGGTCTATCACCACTACACCGGCTTCGTCGGCGGCATCAAAGAGCGCTCCGCCAAGACGATCCTCGAGGGCCGCTTCCCCGAGCGCATCGTCGAGAAGGCGGTCGAGCGGATGCTGCCGCGCGGGCCGCTCGGCCGCAAGCAGCTCGGCAATCTGCGCGTCTACAAGGGGCCCGACCATCCCCACGCGGCCCAGTCGCCGGAAGCGCTCGACGTCGCCAAGCTCAACGCCAAGAACTCGCGGAGCGTTTGAAACCCATGGCCGAGACTCTCACTTCCCTCGCCGATCTCAAGGACACCACGCTCGCTCCGCCGCCGGCGCAGGAAGCGCCCGTCCATTTGCAGAAGCTCGACAAGCTCGGCCGCGCCTACGCCACCGGCAAGCGCAAGAACGCGGTGGCGCGGGTGTGGATCAAGCCGGGCAAGGGCGTCGCCATCGTCAACGGCAAGCCGCTCGACGTCTATTTCGCGCGGCCGGTGCTGCGCATGATCCTCAACCAGCCGCTGGTGGTCGCCAACCGCGTCTCCCAATATGACCTCACCGCCACCGTCGCCGGCGGCGGCCTGTCCGGCCAGGCCGGCGCGGTGCGCCACGGCCTCGCCAAGGCGCTCACCTATTACGAGCCCGAGCTGCGCGGGTCGCTGAAGAAGGAAGGCTTCCTCACCCGCGACGCGCGCGTCGTCGAGCGCAAGAAGTACGGCCACGCCAAGGCGCGCCGCAGCTTCCAGTTCTCCAAGCGCTGAACGGGTCGGCGGAACTCGCGAGATCGGGGAAGGGCGGCTTCGGCCGCCCATCTTCACTGCGCTGACCGGTCCGCGAGGCGCGCGCCGGCTTGCTGGAGGGCCGTCGATCACTGCGGAATCGACGTAACCATCAAAAGACTGTACACGAGCGAGCCGCGCGCTCGGATTAGCCAACCGATCGAGCGCATGCCTGACGAGGACGCGCTCCGAGGCTTAATTTCCGTCTCGCAAGGCGCGGGCAATGAGTTGTAAGTATCCCCCGGCAAAGCCGGGGGCTTTAGAATGTGAACCGCTCGAAGCGGTAGGCGGGGTCGCTGACGCGGCCCCTTGGGTTTGGAGCCACCCAAGGGTGGCAT